>LNFM01003757.1_pt1 | contig 29255 bp, 31 predicted proteins | sample 596031 | NCBI WGS metagenome assembly LNFM01 (sample SAMN04254537, study PRJNA301005) | activated carbon metagenome | isolation source: dual media filters at the Ann Arbor, Michigan drinking water treatment plant | place: USA: Ann Arbor
CACGGCCCGGCCAGGCGCAGGCGCCGCGCCCGGCGGCGCGGCCCAACCAAGCCCAGCGCCGCCCGCCCCAGACGCCCCAGCAGGCCGAGGCCGCCCGCCGCCGCGCCGCCGCCGCCGCTGCGGCTGCAACCGCCGCCGCCGCCGCAGCGGCCGCCGCCCAGGCGGCACCGCCGCAGCCCGTCGCCCCGCCCGAGCCGGTGCAGACCACCGGCCCGGTCACCGGCCTGCCGCTGCCGCGCTTCTCGGCGCTGCGCTCGAACGACGTGAACCTGCGCGTGGGGCCGGAGCGGCGCTTCCCGGTGGAATGGCGCTACCAGCGTTCCGACCTGCCGGTGCAGATCGTGCGCGAGCACGACCAGTGGCGCCGCATCCGCGACCCGGAGGGGGCGGAGGGCTGGGTGCATTCCTCCAACCTCCAGCCCGGCCGCCGCACCTTCCTGGTGCGCGCCGAGGCGGGCGCGGAAATCCCGCTGCGCCGCCGGCCGGAGGATGGCGCGGCACCGGTGGCCCGCCTGAAGCCCGGCGTGATCGGCCGCGTGCGCGGCTGCGACGCCGGCTCGCCCTGGTGCGAGGTGCAGGTGCAGGACCGCCGCGGCTACATCAAGCGCACCGAAATCTTCGGCGTGATGCCGGAGGAGGAGATCCGATGACGGACGTCCCGCTTCAGCACGACCTCGGCGGCAGCCAGCGCTTCCGCTGCACGGCGGTGGAACCCGACGACGACGCGCCGCCCACCGGCTTCGACAAGCGCGTGGACGCCGTGCGCTCCGTGCTGCGCGAGGCGGGGCTGTTCACCGTGGACGAGATGCGCCTGAACATCGAGCGGCTGCACGAGACGGACTACTTCGGCCTCACCTATTACGAGAAGTGGCTGCGCTCCATCGCCGCCGTGATGGTGGCGAAGGGCGTGGTGACCTGGGAGGACCTGTCGTGACGCTGGAACCCGGCGCGAAGGTCCGCGTGCGCGACGCCTGGCCCGAGCGCCACGCCCCCATGCACATCCGCACGCCCCACTACCTGCGCGGCCGGCAGGGCGTGGTGGCCCGCCACCTGGGCACCTTCGCCAACCCCGAGGCCATCGCCTTCGGCCGGGTGGGCGAGCCGCGCGACCTGTACCACGTCGTCTTCGACCAACCCTCCGTATGGGGCGAGGGCGCGGCGGGCGACACGCTGATGGTGGAGCTGTTCGAACACTGGCTGGAGGAGGCGTGATGGCAGGCCAACCCACCCCCGAAAGCCTGGACTTGCTGGAGAAGCTGGTCGCCGCCCTCATCCGCCGGGGCATCACCAGCGAGGCGGCGATCGCGGCCAAGATCGCCTCCACCGACCGCGCCAGCCCGGAGACGGGCGCGCGCATGGTCGCCCGCGCCTGGGTGGACCCCGCCTACCGCGCCCTGCTGCTGCGCGACGGCTCGGCCGCGGCCGAGGCGATGGGCGTCACCATGGCCGGCCAGCCGCCGCTGGGCGTGCTGGAGGACACGGAGGCGCTGCACCACCTGGTGGTCTGCACCCTGTGCTCCTGCTACCCGCGCGCCGTCATCGGCTACCCGCCGCACTGGTACAAGTCGGCCGCCTACCGCGCGCGGGCGGTGCGCGAGCCGCGCGCCGTGCTGGCCGAATTCGGCACCGTGCTGCCGGCCGGCATGCAGGTGCGCGTGGTGGACAGCACGGCCGATTTCCGCTGGATGGTGCTGCCCGCCCGCCCCGCCGGCACCGAGGGCTGGGACGAGGCGCGCCTCGCCGCGATCGTGCAGCGCGACCACCTCGTCGGCGTATCGCTGCCGCACGCGGCGTGAGCGAGGCGGAGGGCCTGCCGCCGGGGCGGCGGGCGCTCTCCGCCACGGCCATCGGCGCCGCCATCGCGGTGACGGTGCTGGACGCCTCCATGGTCAACATCGCCCTGCCGGAGGTGGCGCGCAGCCTGGCGCTGACGCCCGCGGAATCGGTGTGGGTGGTGAACGCCTACCAGATCGCCGTGGTGGGGCTGCTGATCCCCATGGCGTCCCTGGGCGAGATCGTCGGCTTCCGCCGGGTCTGGGGCTGGGGACTGGCGGCCTTCCTGTGCTGCGCGGCGCTGTGCGCGATGGCGCCCTCCTTCGAATGGCTGCTGCTGGCCCGCGTGGCGCAGGGCGTGGGGGGTGCGGCGGTGATGGCGCTGACCGCTGCCCTGGTGCGCCACACCTACCCGCAATCCATGCTCGGCCGCGCCATCGGCGTGAACGCGATGACGGTGGCCGCGTGCTCGGCCATGGCGCCGTCCATCGGCGCGCTGGTGCTGACGGTGGCGCCCTGGCAGGCGGTGTTCCTGGCGCACCTGCCGGTGGGGATCGCGGCGCTGGTCCTGGGGCTGCGCGTGCTGCCGCGGGTGGCGCCGCAGCCGCGCGCCTTCGACGGCGTGGCGGCGGCGCTGAACGCGCTGGGCTTCGGCGCGCTGTTCCTGGGGCTGGACCTGCTGCTGCACGCGCCCCTCGCCGGAATCGCCGCGCTGGCGCTCGCCATCCTGGCGCTGTGGTCCCTGGTGCGCCGCGAGCTGGGCCGGCCGGTGCCGACCCTGCCGCTGGACCTGCTGCGCCTGCGCGAGGTGCGGCTGGCCGTCTGCGCCTCGGCCTGCATGTTCGGCTCGCACATGGCGACCGTGATCGCCCTGCCCTTCCACCTGTCGCAGGCGGGGATGCCCTTCTGGCAGATCGGCCTGGCGATGACGCCCTACCCCATCGCGCTCGGCCTGCTGGCGCCCTTCGCGGGGCGCTGGGCGGACCGGGGCGGGGCGTCCGCGTGGGCCTGCCTGCTGGGCGGGCTGGTGCTGGCGCTGGCGCTGGCGGGCCTGGCCCTGTTCCGCCCGGTGGGGCTGCTGCCGGTGGGCGCGCTGCTGGCGGTGGCCGGCATCGGCTTCGGCTTCTTCCAGTCGCCCAACAACCGCACCATGCTGGCCGCCGCGCCGCGCGCCCGGGCCGGCGGCGCGGGCGGGATGCAGGCCACCGCCCGCGTGCTGGGGCAGAGCCTGGGGGCGGTGATCACGGCCGCGTGCTTCACCCTGTCCGGCCCGGCGCTGGCCTTCGCCGCCGCGGCCGTGCTGGCGGCGGGCGGGGCGCTGTTCAGCGGGCTGCGCCGTTGATCCGGCGGGGCGCGACCCTACATGATGGCCTGTCGCAGCAGAGCGGCCCGCCCGGCGCGCCCCGGCAATGATGCCGGCGCCGCCCCGCGCGCCCGAACCGAAAGGAGGTGATCCGGTGTCTCATCACTCGTCCAGCCTGACCCTGTCCCGCACCGGCCTCGCCCTCCCCGCTTCCGTGGGGTGAGTTGAGTTCCGGACGGGCCGGTTCACGGCCCGAATGATGGAAGGGCCTCGCCGGGACGCCGGCGGGGCCCTTTGCACGTCAGTAGTGGTAGCGGCATTGCGCGACATGCAGCGCGCCGTCCGCCACGCGATAGACCAGCCGGTGCTCCTGCGTCAGGCGGCGGGACCACCAGCCGGCGAGCGGCCCGCGCAGGGGCTCGGGCTTGCCGGTGCCGACGAAGGGCGTGCGGGTGCATTCGCGGATCAGCCCGTTCAGCCGCTCCAGCAGCTTGGCGTCCGTGGCCTGCCAGTGGAGGTAGTCCTCCCAGCCTCCCTCGCTGACGACGATCCTCACCCGGCCAGCGGCCGCTCGACGCCGTGGCCGGCGTCGAGCTCCTCGATCCCCCGCAGCAGGCGCGCCGCATTGGCAGGCACGCGCAGCAGGTGTCGCGTTTCCTCGTAGCCGGCGTAATCCTCCAGCGACAGCAGCACCGCCGCCGGCTTCCCGCCCTCGCGGGTGATCAGCAGGGGCTCATGGTCCGCCGCCACCTGGTCGAGCATCGCCGACAGCTTCTTGCGGAACTCGGAGGAAGAGGTGGCGCGCATGGACAAGAACGTACGCCGTCATGTACGCAACTTCAACCGTCACCGCAGCAGGATCGGCGTGAGCCCATGCCGCGCCGCCGCCCGCGCCAGCGTGCCGTCCGCGCGCGCGGCGCCCTGGAAGGCGTTCACCTCCGCCAGCCACGCAGCGTCGCCCTGCGCGACCGCCCAGCCGTACAGCGTCTCGCCGAAGCGGTCCGGCGGCTGGATCACCACGGCCCAGTCATGCAGCTGCACCATGCGGCGCGTGTAGGGGAAGTCGCTCATGAACACGTCGGCCCGGCCGGCCAGCACCTCCGCCTCGCGCGTGCGCGGCGGCTGGACGACCAGGAGGTCGGCCCGGCGCAGGGTGCGGTTCATCAGCGGCTCCATCACCGTGCCGGCCGCCACCGCCACCACGTTGCCGCCCTGGTCGATGTCCTCCCACGCGCGCACGCGGGCGTTGCCGCGCTGCGTCACCGCGTAGACGGGGCTGGCCATGTAGGGGCGGCTGAAGGCCACGCGCTGGGCGCGCGCCGGGGTGATGCCCACCGCCATCATCGCGATGTCGCAATCCCCCGCCTCCAGCCGGTCCATGAAGGCGGCGAAGCTCGTCTCCACGAATTGCAGGCGCAGGCCCAGCCGCTGCGCCAGCGCACGGGCCAGGTCCACGTCGATCCCCTCCAGCTCGTTCGTGCGGGGGTTGCGGAAGGAGATGGCGAAGTAGTCCGGCCACATGCAGACGCGGACCTCCCCGCGCGCGCGCATGGCCTCCAGCCGCGGCGCCTGGCCGGCGGGTTGCGCGGGCGCCTCGCTAAAACAACCCAAGGCTGCGATGATGGCCCCCACCATGCTGAAAACCCTGCGCGCCAGCATCGTCCGCTCCTTCGTCCCCGCTGCCGGGGAAGTTGCCGGCGCGCCCATGCCGGCCCCCGCCGGGGGGCCGCGCGCCTATCGCCTCTACGCCGTCGTCGCCGCCCTGGTGATCCTCTGCCTCGCCGCCGTCTTCGGCATGGTGACGCGGCGCAGCGAGGCGGATGCGATCGGGGAGAACGAGCGGCTGGTGCAGTCTGTCGCCGACGCCCTTGCGGATCAGTTAACGCGCGCCACCCAGACGGTGGACCTCGTGCTGCTCGACATGGGCGAGCGCGCGGCGAACCAGCGCCCCGGCGCCTTCGACAGCCAGTTCCAGAACGTGCTGGGCGAGGTGTCGCAGCTGCGCGCCATGCTGTTGGTGGACGCGGGCGGCACCGTCGCCCAATCCTCCGTCGAGGCGCTGCTGGGCGCCAGCGTCGCCGACCGGGACTGGTTCCGCCAGCTGCGCCTGGGCGGCGCGCAGCTGCGCGTCGGCACGCCGGAGGCCGGGCGCTTCCTCGCCGCCGGCCCCGTGCGCCCGATCGCCGAGACGGGGCTGTGGTCCATCCCCATGGCCCGCGGCCTGCGCGGGGCGCGCGGCGAGTTCGAGGGCGTGGCCGTCGCCCTGCTCAACCCCGACTACTTCACCGCCATCTCGCGCCGCCATGCCGAGGCCTTCGGCGTCACCGTGCGGCTGCACGGCTTCAACGGCGCGCTGCTGGCCCGCTCCGACGGGGCGCGCGCCGGCATCGGGCTGATCCACCCCAACGCCTGGCCCTTCCGCACCTTCATACCCCGGCAGGAGCAGGGCACCTTCATCGGCACGGACCAGGACGGGGTGCAGGCCATCGGCGGCTTCGCCACCACCCGCCAGGGCCTGTTCGTGGTGGAGGTGGTGCGCGCGCGCGCCGACGCGCTGGCGCCGGTGCGCGCGCTCTCCCTCGTGCTCGGCCTGTCCATGGGCGCGGCGGCGCTGTTCATCCTGCTGGCGCTGGGCGTGCTGCTGCGCCAGTCCCAGGCGCTGCGCCGGCAGGGCGCCCGGCTCGCGCGCTCCGAGGCCGCAGCCCACGCCGCCTCGCGCGCCAAGGAGGAGTTCCTGGCCTCCATGAGCCACGAGATCCGCACGCCGATGAACGGCGTGATCGGCATGACCGGCCTGCTGCTCGACACCCGGCTGGAGCCGATCCAGCGCCGCTACGCCGAGACGATCCAGAACAGCGCCGAGCACCTGCTGATGGTGCTCAACGACATCCTCGACTTCTCCAAGCTGGAGGCCGGCGCCGTCGAGCTGGAGGCGGTGCCCTTCGTCATCGAGAACGAGATCGCCACCATCGTCGAGCTCTTCGCCCCCAAGGCGGCGGCGCGCGGTGTGGAGATCATCGTCTCCCTGCCCGCCGACCTGCCGCGCCGCGTGGTGGGCGACCCCGGGCGCTTCCGCCAGGTGCTGTTCAACCTGGCGGGCAACGCGGTGAAGTTCACCGAGGCGGGCTGGATCCAGCTGCGGCTGGAGGCGGAGGCGCTCGGCGCGCGCCGCGGCTGGATGCTGTCCTGCCACGTCGAGGACACGGGCGTGGGCCTGGACCCCGCCCAGGTGCCCCACCTGTTCGAGCGCTTCACCCAGGCCGACGCCTCCACGCGGCGCAAGTTCGGCGGCACCGGGCTGGGGCTGGCCATCTGCCGCCGCCTGGCCGGGGAGATGGGCGGCGGCATCGAGGCCGCCCCGCGCGACGCCGAGAAGCCGCGCGGCGGCGGCAGCCGCTTCACCTTCCGCGCCCGCTTCGCCGCGCCCGCCGGCCCCGCCGAGCCGCCGCCGGAGCAGGACCTGGCCGGGCTGCGCGTGCTGGTGGTGGACGACCTGGCGCTGAACCGCGAGATCATGGCTCGCCAGCTCGCCGCCATGGGCGCCGAGGCGGTGACGGCGCCCGACGGCCCGATGGCGATGGGCCACCTGCTGAGGGCGGCCGAGGAGGGCCGGCCCTTCGCGGTGGCCGTGCTCGACGGCCAGCTGCCCGAGGGCACGGGGGTGGAGCTGGCGCGGCGCGTGCGCGGCGCGCCGGGGCTGCCGCAGCCGGCGCTGGTGCTCTGCTCCTCCGGCGCCGGCCTGTCGCGCGCGCAGCCGGAGGACGGGCTGGTGCAGGCCACGCTGCTGAAGCCCGCCCTGCCCGCGCGGCTGCGCGACGCCATCCTGCACGCCATGGCCCCGCCATCGCCAGAGGCGCCGCGGCCCGCCGCCCCCCTGCCCGCCGCGACCGGCGAGCCGGTGCGCCGCGTGCTGCTGGTGGAGGACAACGCCACCAACCAGCTGGTGATGAAGTCCATCCTGGCCCGCGCCAACTGCCACGTGGACGTGGCGGCGGATGGCGGCGAGGGCGTCGCGGAGGCGCAGGCGCAGCCCTACGACGTGATCCTGATGGACCTGCAGATGCCGGTGATGGACGGGCTGGAGGCGACGCGCCGCATTCGCGCCGGGGCTGGGCCGAACCGGCGCACCCGCATCATCGGCCTCACCGCGGCCGTCGGCCCGGTCTTCGAGCAGCAGTGCCGGGCGGCGGGGATGGACGACTACCTGGGCAAGCCGGTCCAGCGTGCGATCCTGCTGGCCCGGCTGGGGCTGGCGCTGCCGGCCGTGCCGGGGTGATGGCGCGGGCGGCCAGGACGGCCGCCCGCATGCGCGTCAGCCGCGCCGGCGCACCAAGCCGAGGCCGAGCAGGCCCACGCCCATGAGGGCGATCGCCGCCGGGACCGGCACCGCCGCGAAGGAAGCGGAGAAGTTGTTGCTCCGCAGGTTGATGCCTTGGCTCGTGAAGCCGAAGGACGCCACCGTGTCCTCGAAGCCCGTCATGCGGAAGATGCCGCTGCCCGAGATGGACATCTGGCGCAGATTAGCGGGGCCGAACACGCTCACCACCGAGCCGGGGTCCAGCAGGAACTGCAAGGTGTTGCCGCCCTGCGTCAGGCTCCACAGCAGGCCCGGGGCGATGGTGCCGCCGGCGTAGCTGACCGGCGAGGTGCGCGTCACCACGCAGTCGTTGCAGGCCGTAAACAGCGTGGACACGAACCCGTTCAACGCTTCAAAATTGGCGCGGTTCAGCGGTTCGGTCGGGGTGCCGAGGCCGAAGGTGATGGTCTGCGCCGTGGTGTTCACCCGGATGGGGCCGTCCAGGGACACGTTTCCCGTGATCATCGCCGCGTGGGACGCCACCGGGGCAACCAGCCCGATGACAAGGGCGGCCAGGAGGCCGCGAAGCCATTGCATGCTGTCTATTTCCTTTCCTGGATGACCGGGGCAGTTCCCGGCGCATACCATCTGGGAAGGTCATGCAAGCGCCGTGCCGCGGCCTGTGGGCGAAGGAATCCCTCACCGGGACGCTTGGCGCCGCACGATGTGTCAAATTTTGCGACACTTCACAGGGAATGATCTTCGCGCGACGCGGCCGCACCCATCCCCGCGCGGCTACGCCTTCGGCAGCCGCACCCATCCCCGGGCGCGGCTACGCCTTCGGCAGCCGCACGACGAACCGCGCCCCCAGCACCTTCCCCGCCGCGTCCCGCCGGTTGTCCGCGCTGATCCGCCCCCGCAGCCCCTCGATGATCTGCTTGGAGATGGACAGGCCGAGCCCCGAATGCTGGCCGAAACGCTCGCCGCGCGGCCGCTCGCTGTAGAAGCGGTCGAAGATGCCCAGCAGCTTCGCCTCGGGGATGCCGGGGCCCTCGTCCTCCACCGTGATCTCCACCTCCGCCCCCGCCTCGCGCGCCGTGATGGTGACGGTGCCCTCGTCGGGGCTGAAGGAGGCGGCGTTGCCCATGAGGTTGCGCAGCACCTGCACCACCCGGTCCTCCACGCCCATCACCGCCAGGCCGTCATCCATCTCCAGCACCATCCGCGGGTCGCGTTCCTTGCGGGTGGCGTTGTGCAGCTCCACCAGCACGGCCAGCATCGGCCCCAGCGGCACCGGCTCGGCCACCGCGCGCGACAGCTCGGCATCCACGCGCGAGGAATCCGAGATGTCGCCGATCAGGCGGTCCATCCGCACCGCGTCCTCGGCGATGATCGCCAGCAGGCGGGCGCGCTGGGCGGGGTCCTCCACGCGGCGCAGCGTCTCGATGGCGCTGCGCACGCTGGTCAGCGGGTTCTTCAGCTCGTGCGCCACGTCGGCCGCGAAGCGCTCGTTGGCGTCTATGCGCGCCCACAGCGCGCGCGCGGCGGCCTGGAGGTCGCGCGCCAGGATGCCGATCTCGTCGCCGCGCGCCAGCAGCGCCTCGGGCACCGAGCCGCCGCGGCCCTTGCCCTGCCGCATCTCCGCTGCCGCCCCCGCCAGCCGCAGGATCGGCGTGGCCAGCGTGCGCGACAGGTAGAGCGACACCGCCACCGTCAGCACCAGCGCCAGCACGAACAGCCCCAGCACGGACAACCGGATCTCCAGGATGCGCGCGTCAACCTCCCGCGCCTCGCGCGTCAGCAGCACGATGCCCAGGTTCTGGCCGCCGCGCCGCGCCGGCTCGGCGACGCTGACCAGCAGCCGCCCGTCGGGGGTGCGGCGGATGTAGGGGGCCACGCCGCCTTCCAGCGCCAGGCGCAGCTCCGCCTGCCGCTCGGGGCCCAGGTCGGGCTGCCATTCGAAGCTCTGCGCGCCGGGCGAGGTGTCCAGCGGCACGCCCCGCCGCGGCCGCGGCACGAGGGCCGAGGCGCGTTCGGTGAGGGTGGACAGCGCGCGCGCCACGCCGCCCTGCGGGGCGGGCGGGGTCAGCGGCTCGGCGATCACCGTGCCGCCGGCACCCTCGCGCACGCGGGAATCGGCCACCACCAGCCCGGCGGCGTCGAACAGCCGGGCCTGGGTGGCCGGGCTGGGCTCCACCAGGCGGCGCAGCAGGGGGCGGGCCTGCTCGGGCACCAGGGTGGCGCGGTCGTCCTGCACGCGCACCGCCGCCTCGGCGATGGCGCCGGCGTAGATGCGGGCCTGGGTGCGCATCGCCTCCACCTCGGCGGCCAGCAGCCCGTCCTGGTACTGGTCCAGGTAGAGCAGCGAGGCGGCGAGCAGCGCCGGCGGCAGCGCGTTCACCAGCAGGATGCGCCGCAGCAGCGGCGAGACCCAGCGGCGGCGCGGGGGCGGCAAGGCGTCGGGCTTCAGCAGGGGGGCGGGGGTGGCGGCGTCCATCAGAAGCCGGAAAGCAGCATGTCGAGGGCGTAGGTGATGGCGTCCCGCTCGGCAGCGAGGTTCGCCACGGCCTGACCTAGATCCCGCCGTGGGACGGCGGTGAGGTAGTGCGTCATCATCGTCACCCGCCCTTCCTCAAGCTCGAAGACCGGGGTGAGTTCGGCCAGCGGCGGCAGAGGGCCGGCATGCGGCAGCAGCGGCACCACGACGCGCGAGGGCAGGTGGTCCACCTCGTCCGCCTGCACGTTCAGCAGCAGCGCGCCCCGCACGCGGTGCACGTCGAAGCGCGCCACCCCTCAGAACATCCGGTATTCGGCCAGCGGCAGCCCATGCTCTTCCACCCAGCGGTTGTGGGCTTCCAACGCCTCGCGGTTCTCCTCCTGCCAGCGGCGGGATTTTTCGGCGAATACGGCGCGGCGCAGCGCCTCGCGCGCGATGGCGTCGGGGTCCAGGCCCAGGCGGCAGGCTTCCTGCGCCAGGGTCGCGGCATCGGGCGCGGCGCGGCCGAACCGGGACTGGGCCTCGGCGACGCCGCGTTGGGGGCCAGTTGCAGCGGGCACGAAATCCCCCGCCGACACGGCGCCCTGCGTGGCCTGGGTGATCGCTTGCAAGCTTGTCCAGTCCGGGCGGCGGGCACCGCTCAGCCAGCCATGCACGGTGCTGACCGGCCGGCCGAGCCGGCTGGCCAGCTGCGACAGATTCAATCCCTCACGGGCCTGATAGTCGGACAGGGTCATGGAAGGAGTTTCGCGCCCTTACGCGCAATGCGCAAGAAATTTCCGCTGGCGTGAAATCAACCCCGCCGCACCCGCCACGCCACCCACAGCCGCGGCCCGGCCAGCGCCAGCACCGCGACCAGCAGGATCAGGAGCGACCCCGGCCGCGTCACGAACACGCTCCAGTCCCCCTGGCTGATGGTCAGCGCCTGGCGCAGCGCCTGCTCGGCCATCGGGCCCAGGATCATGCCGATCACCACGGGGGCCACCGGGAAGTCGAAGCGGCGCATGAACATGCCGATGGTGCCGATGACGTAGAGCAGCACCAGGTCCACCACCGAGTTGGAGATGCCGTAGGTGCCGATGGTCGCGAAGACCAGGATGCCGGCGTAGAGCTGCGGCTGCGGGATCTTCAGGATGCGAACCCACAGCCCCACCAGCGGCAGGTTCAGCACCACCAGCATCACGTTGGCGATGAACAGCGAGGCGATCAGCGTCCACACCAGTTCGCCCTGGGTCTGGAACAGCAGCGGCCCGGGCTGGATGCCGTAGGACTGGAAGGCGCTGAGCATGATCGCCGCCGTCGCGCTCGTCGGCAGGCCGAGCGTCAGCATCGGCACCAGGATGCCGGCGGCGGCCGCGTTGTTCGCCGCCTCCGGCCCCGCCACGCCCTCGATGGCGCCGGTGGTGCCGAACTCCGCGCGGTGCTCGGGCGCCACCAGCTTGCGCTCGGCGTAGTAGCTCAGCATCGTCGGCATCTCGGTGCCGCCGGCCGGCAGCACGCCGAAGGGGAAGCCCAGCCCGGCGCCGCGCATCCACGGCCAGAAGGACCGCTTGAGGTCGGCGCGGGACAGCGTCAGCCGCCCCACCGGCAGCACCTGCGGCGTGCCGCCACGGTGGCGCCAGGCCATGTGCAGCGCCTCGCCCACCGCGAACAGCGCCACGGCCACCAGCACCACGTTCACCCCGTCCAGCAGCTCGGGCACGCCGAAGGTCAGCCGCGGCTGCCCGGTCTGCAGGTCGATGCCCACCAGCCCCAGCAGCAGCCCGAAGCCCAGCGACACCAGCCCGCGCAAAGCCGACCCGCCCAGCACCGCCGAGACGGTGACGAAGCACAGCACCATCAGCGCGAAGTATTCCGCCGGCCCCAGCACCAGCGCGAAATCCACGATCACGGGGCCCAGGAAGGCGATGCCCAGCGTGCCCACCACGCCGGCCACGAAGGAGCCGATGGCTGCCGTGGCCAGCGCCGGCCCGGCGCGGCCGTTGCGCGCCATCTTCGCGCCTTCCAGCGCGGTGATGATGGAGCCCGATTCACCGGGCGCGTTCAGCAGGATGGAGGTCGTGCTGCCGCCGTACATCGCGCCGTAGAACACCCCGCAGAACAGGATGAAGGCCCCGGTCGCGCTCACCTGGAAGGTGATGGGCAGCAGCAGCGCGATGGTCAGCGCCGGCCCGATGCCCGGCAGCACGCCGACCGCCGTGCCCAGGAAGCAGCCCAGCATGGCCCATCCGAGGTTGGGCAAGGAAAGGGCGTGGGAGAAGCCCAGGGACAATCCTGCGATCGCATCCATTTCTTGCAACCCTCACCCGTTCACCGGCATTGTCGGCGCATGGGACTCTTCAGCTTCATCCAGGGCGTCGGGCGCCGTCTCGGCCTCGGCACCACCGCGAACGCCGCCGAAGCGGAGGCCGCCGCCCCGGCGCCGGCGCCCTCGGCGGACATGCTCCAGCAGGAGCTCAACCGGCTCGGCCTGCCCTTCGCGGGCATGACCATGCGCGTGGAGGAGCACACCGTGGTGCTCGAAGGCACCCGGGCCGATCCCGCGACGCAGGAGAAGATCGTACTCGCGCTCGGCAACAGCGCCGGCATCGCCTCCGTGGACGACCGCACCGAGGCCCCGGCCGCCGCGGCGCAGCAGCAGCAGGCCGCGCCCTCCACCTTCTACACGGTGAAGAAGGGCGACACGCTGTCGGCCATCGCCAAGGCGCACCTGGGCAACGCCAACGCCTACAACGCCATCTTCGAGGCGAACCGGCCGATGCTGGACCATCCGGACCGCATCTACCCCGGCCAGGTGCTGCGGATCCCTCAAGGAACCTCCTGACCCAGCAGGGAAAGCACGGCGCCTTCCAGCACCCCGGCGCCGATGTTCACCCCCAGCGCCTGCACGAACAGGAACCACACGCCCAGGCACAGCACCGGCGCCAGCAGCGCGTCGCGCAGCAGCGAGCGCGAGCCGAAGGCGGCGGAGACCAGCACGAACTGCGCCGCCGCCGCCAGCGAGAAGCCCAGCGGCCCGATCAGCACCAGGTTCGCCCCCAGCCCCGCCGCCATCAGCCCCAGGGCGCGCAGGTTGGGCGGCCCGGCCTCCTGCACCTCCAGGTTCCCGGCCGACCAGCCGCCGCGCAGCGCCGCCGCCACCAGCAGGCCGCCCAGCACCAGCATGGCGCCCGCCACCAGGAAGGGCACGACCGTCGGCCCCACCTGCGCGTAGAGCGGCGAGGCCGGGATCACCGCCGCCTGCCAAAGCCCCAGCGCGCCCAGCGCCGCCACGAAGAGCCCCGCGCCCAGGTCGGCGCGGGAAACGGATCGGCGCATCGGCGCGTTCCTCCCAGCAAGCGGGCATGGAATGCCCGGATCGCGGCGGCGCGCAACCGGCCCGCGCATGGCAATCGCGTCATGCGGCGCGGGCGCGCCTTCGCCGTCAGGCCGCCAGCGCCGGGTAGTCGGTGTAGCCCTTGGCCGTGCCGCCGTAGAAGGTGGCCGTGTCCGGCGCGTTCAGGGCCGCGCCCTGGCGCAGCCGCGCCGGCAGGTCCGGGTTGGCGATGAAGGGCGCGCCGAAGCTCACCATGTCGGCCGCGCCCGCGGCGATGGCCGCGTCCGCCCGCGCCTTGTCGAAGCCGCCGTTGAGCATCAGCGTGCCCGGAAACAGCCGCCGCGCCTGCCCCGCCACGTCCCAGCCCGGCCGGCTGTCGAGGATGTGCAGGTAGGCGATGGGGCGCTTGGCCAGCTCGGCGATGGCGTGGGCGTGGGTGGCCTCCGCGTCGGGGTCCGCGATGCCGTTGAAGGTGGAGCCGGGCGAGAGCCGCACCCCCACCCGCCCGCCGCCGACCGCGGCGATGGCCGCGTCGGTCGCCGCCAGCAGGAAGCGCGCGCGGTTCTCGACGGAGCCCCCCCATTCGTCGGTGCGGAGGTTGGTGTTGGGCGCGAGGAACTGCGAGACCAGGTAGCCGTTGGCGCCGTGGACCTCCACGCCGTCCAGCCCCGCCTCCACCGCCAGCGCCGCGGCGCGGCCGAAGGTGGCGGCGAGCGGCGCGACCTCGTGCGTCTCCAGCGCGCGCGGCGTGGCGTGGTCCTTCTGGCCCCCATGCGTCCAGATCTGCCCCGGCGCCTGTACCGCGGAAGGCGCGACCGGCTGCGCGCCGCCGAGGAAATCCCCGTGCGAGATGCGCCCTACATGCATCAGCTGCACGAAGAGGCGCCCGCCATTGGCCTTCACCGCCGTGGCGACGCCGCGCCAGCCTTCCTGCGTGCGGGCGTCGTACAGGCCGGGGATGTCGATGTAGCCGTGGCCGGAGGGGTCGGGCGTCGTGCCCTCGGTGATGATGAGGCCGGCGGAGGCGCGCTGGGCGTAGTACTCGGCGTTCAGCGCGTTGGGCACGCCGCCGGGCGAGCGGTTGCGCGTCATCGGCGCCATGGCGATGCGGCTGGGCAGGGCCAGCGCGCCCAGCGTGATGGGGGAGAAGAGGTCGGTCATGGTCGCGTCCTTGGTCCCGGGAAGGGGTCGTGACCGAGGTGGTGACGATGGGCGGGATGGGGAAATGGCCGCCGGTGATGGCGGTCATTTCCCCGGCCGGGGGTTCAGCCCTCGCCCTGCGCCTTCGTGAACGCCGCCTCGCCGTCGAAGCGCTGGAGCTTCTCGATGTGCATCCAGCGGTGCTGGCGGCCGATGCGCGACAGCAGGTCGGTGATCTCGGCCACCGCGTCGCCCTTCGGCGGCTCGCGGAACATGAAGCGGGCGCGGAAATGGTCCACCAGGAAGGTGTTGCCCCCCATCTCCGGCCACACCTGCGCCCCGCGCGAGGAGATCATCTTCAGGTCGAAGGCCGAGCCCTCGGCGGCGTGCTGAAGGGTGATGCCGATGGCGTGCGGGTCGCGCTCGCTTTCCACGAACACGTCCACCCCCACCAGCTCGCGCGTGCTCGCCGCCTTGTACCAGGTGATGGCGGGCCACTTCTTCATGGCGATCGGGCGGTACTCGCGCGTCGGCACCTTGTCGCTCTCGCGGCCCAGGTTGGCGATGACGCGCGCGACGTAGGCATCGGTCCCCACGCCCTCCACGCCCTCGGGCGCGATGTCGCCCGTCAGGTCGCGCCCCTCCTCCAGCGTGATGTAGAGCGCGTGCTCCACCTTCGCCGCGGTGGCGAAGTCGCCGATGTGGCGCAGCATCATGACGGCGGAAAGCAGCAGCGCCGTCGGGTTCGCCAGGTTCCTGCCTGCGATCTGCGGGGCCGAGCCGTGGACGGCCTCGAACATCGCCACCCCGTCGCCCAGATTCGCGCTCGGCGCCACGCCCAGCCCGCCGACGAGGCCGGCGGCGAGGTCGCTCAGGATGTCGCCGTTCATGTTGGTCATCACCACCACGTCGAACTGCTCGGGGCGGATGACCATCTGGTGGGCGCAGTTGTCCACGATCATGTGCTCGTGGCCCAGGGCCGGGTGGCCCTTCAGCACGCGCTCGCCCACGCGCTTCATCATGCCCTCGGTGAGCTTCATGATGTTGGCCTTGGTGGCCACGGTGACGCGCGTGCGCCCCTCGGACTCAGCCAGCGCCGCCGCCAGCTCGCAGATGCGCTCGCAGCCGACTTCCGTGATCAGCTTCAGGCACTGCGCCACGCCGGGCGTCTGCATGTGCTCCACGCCGGCGTAGAGGTCCTCCACGTTCTCGCGCACCACCACGAAGTCGATGCCGCGGCCGGCGAAGGGGGTGCGGATGCCCGGGATCTCGCGCACGGGGCGGATGTTGCCGTACATCTCGAAGACCTTGCGGAGCGTGACGTTGGCGGATTTCTCGCCATGCCCCACCGGCGTCTCCAGCGGGCCCTTCAGCGCCACGCCGTTGCGGGCGATGCTGTCCAGCGTCTCCTTCGGCGCGCCCGAGCCGATGCCCTTGCGGAAGGCCTCGGCGCCGGCCATCGCCTCCTCCCACTCGATGCGCGCGCCGGCGGCCTCCAGCACCTGGCGCGTGGCGCGCAGCACCTCGGGCCCGATGCCGTCGCCGGGGATGGCGGTGACCTTGGTGCGGGTGGTGGTGGCGCTGCCGTCCATGGGGGATGCTCCTGTTCGCGGCGCCGATATGCGCGCCCCGCGTGTGGGAAGCAAGATTGCCGTGGCGTAATGCCCGGCATGGCGCCATGCGCGGCTCACGCGGCGGCCCCCCGCGTCTTCCACAGGCTGAGCAGCACCGAGCCGCCGATGAGCGCCAGCGTGACGGACAGGCTCCACTCCGGCGGCATCTTGCCCCAGAGCTGGGCCGCGAAGATCTTGCCGCCGATGAACACCAGCGTCAGCGCCAGCCCGTACTTCAGGTAGCGGAAGCGGTGGATCATGGCGGCCAGCGCGAAGTACAGCGCCCGCAGCCCCAGGATGGCGAAGATGTTGGAGGTGTACACGATGAAGGGGTCCGTCGTGATGGCGAAGATCGCCGGCACGCTGTCCACCGCGAAGACCAGGTCAGCCACCTCCACCAGCACCAGGGCCAGCATCAGCGGGGTCAGCCAGGTCCTCACCTTCCCCGTCGCCGGGTCGGGCAGGCGCACCAGGAAGCGCTCGCCGTGCAGCTCGTTCGTCACGTTGAAGCGGCGCTTCATGAAGCGCAGCACCGGGTTGTCCTGCACCGAGGGGATGTGGTCCACCATCCACAGCATCTTGATGCCGGTGAACACCAGGAAGGCCGCGAAGACATAGAGCACCCAGGAGAACTGGGTGACGATGGCCGCCCCCAGCCCGATCATGATCGCGCGCAGCACGATCACGCCCAGGATGCCCCAGAACAGCACCCGGTGCTGGTACAGCCGCGGGATGGCAAAGTAGGTGAAGATCAGCGCGATGACGAAGACGTTGTCCAGCGCCAGCGACTTCTCCACCAGGAAGCCCGTCAGGTACTCCATGCCGCTCTGCCGGCCCATGTACCACCACACCCAGGCGCCGAAGAGCAGCGCCACGCCGATGTAGCCGGCCGACAGCCACAGGCTTTCCGCCACCGGGATCTCGCGCGCCTTGCGGTGCAGCACGCCGAGGTCGAAGGCCAGCAGGGCGGCGACGATGCCGATGAAGGCCCACCACATCCAGCCGGGATGGCCGAGGAACTGGCCGAACAACAGGGATTCCACGCGCGCGCTCCGTGCCTTGCGCGAGGCGCCGACATGGCCGGGAATGGCCAGAGGGGCCCGGATCGCTCGCTCCGGGGCAGGTAACGCGCGCGGGGCCCGGGCGGCAGGGGCGCGCGCCGCGTGGCGTGCGGAAGCGCACGCCCTGCGCCGCGCCCCATTGCCGCGGCCCGGCGGCGCGCACATGTGCAGGGGGCCGGTCCGGGCCCCTCTGGCGCCGCCCCACCCTTCCGGGCGGCCGCGATGTCGGACCTCAACCCACGCGCCCGCCGGGTGCGCGCCTTGAGGAGGCTCCATCCATGAGCGAAACCGCGATCCCCCGCCTCTTCCCCTCGCGGCTTGCCCTGCGCGCCCCCCGCGCGGGCGGGCCCGGGCCGGCGATCCCGCCCAGGCTGCTGCTGCCGCGGCTGTGGATCGAGCAGGCGCTGCTCGACCGCCGCCTCGCCCAGGAATGCGCCCGCCCCCGCCCGGACGACGCCCTGCTGCGCGACCTGCGCCAGGCGCGGCTGGCGCTGCGCGACCGCATCCAGGCCGCGCGCCGGGCCCGGCACGGCTGACGCCCCCAGGTCGGGTGATGGACCAGCCGACGGACGCCGCCCTCGCGCGCTTTCCGCTGCTGGCCGGGGCCGAGCCCGCGGCGCTGGCCCGCGCCGCCGCCCGCGCCGAGTGGCGCGAGCACGCGGCGGGCGAGACGGTGCTGGACTTCGACTGCCCCTCCACCGAGGTGCGCTTCGTGCAGCGCGGCGGGCCGTTGCGCGTGCTGCTCCGCACCTCCGGCGGGCGCGAGAAGATCGTGGCGGAGATCGGCCCCGGCGGCTTCGCGGGCGAGCTGGCGGCGGTCGCCGGCCCGGCCGCGCCCCCTTCGGCCGGGTTGCGCGCGGTGCATCGCGTGCAGCTCTGCGTCCTGCCCGGCGACGCCTTCCTGGAGGTGGTGCTGGCCTCGCCCGCCGTGGCGCACCGGCTGCTGGCGCTGCTGGCCGAGCGGGTGCGGGCGCAGAACCGCCGCTTGCTGGAATACGCGGCGCTCCCCACCCGCCACCGCCTCTGCGCCGAGCTGCTGCGCCTGGGGCGGCCCCGCGCCGGGGGTGCGCCGGGGCTGGCGATCACGCCCCCGCCCTCGCGCCCCGAGCTGGCGGCGCGCATCGGCGCGCGGCGCGAGGCGGTGTCGCGCGAATTGGCGGCGCTGGCGCGGGCTGGGCGCATCGCCGTCACGCCCCGCGCCATCCTGCTGCTGGACGAGGCGGCGCTGCGCGCGGAGGTGGCGGCGGGGATGGAGGCGGCGAAGCGCCTGGCGTGACGCGCGCAGGGTTGGCGTGGCGGCTGCGCGCCTGGCGTGACGCGCGCAGGGTTGGCGTGGCGGCTGCGCGCCTGGCGTGACGCGCGGGCGCCGCCGTGCCGAAGCGCACGCCCCGCGCCGCCGCCGCTTGCCGCCGGGCCGGCGCGTGCGCAGATGCCCCGCACCGGGTTCGGGACCCTCTGGCGGCGACGGCGCCGCGATGTCGGACCGGCGTTCGATGGAGACGCCCATGCCCCCGTTCCGCCCCCTGCTGCTCCTGGCCGCCCTGGCGCTCGGCGCCTGCGCGCCGCAGGGCGGCTTCGTCGTCGCCGGCACGCCGCAGGCCGGCTGGGCCGGGCCGGGCTTCGGTGGGCATGGCTTCATCGGGCCGCGCCATGCGCCGCGCTGGCACACCCATCCGCCCGCCTGGCACGGCAGCGCCTGGCACCGCCACGGCTGGCGCGACGCCCAGGCGTGGAGCCGCCCGCACTGGGACCCCCCGCGCTGGAACCGCCATCAGTGGGACCCGGGGCGCGCCCATGGCTGGGGCCGCAAGTGGTAGCGCCTCAGGGGCGCTGCCAGCGCAGGAACAGCGCGCAGCCCAGCACCAGCGCGGCGGCGAAGGTGGCCAGCGCCGCCCCCGGCCCGCCCCACCAGGCGGCGAGGCCGGACAGCCATTGCAGCACCGCCGCGCCGCCGAAGAAGAACATGTTCTGCGCGCTCAGCGCCCGCCCCGCCTCCTCCGGCCGAACCAGCCCGCGCAGCAGGGAGAAGCACAGCACCTGGAAGGCGATGGCCAGCCCGAAGCCCGCCAGCAGCAGCGCATCCACCCACACCGGCCCGCGGAGGAACAGCGCGAGGATCAGCGCCGCCGCCGCCAGGTGCCCGCCCACCAGCAGGGCGCGGGTGGCCCCGCTGCGCGCCACCGCCCAGCCGGCGATGGCCGGGCCCAGCACCAGCGCCACCGTGCAGCCCAGCAGCAGGTGCCCGGCCAGGAGGCGGTCCAGCCCCCGCTCCTCCATCAGCCACGGCCCGCCCCACAGCCCGCGCACCCCCAGCACCGCGCCGAAGGATACGAAGGCCAGCGCGAAGAGGCCGCGCAGCCGGCGGTCCCCCATGATCCGCAGAACCTCCCGCGCGTCGCCCAGCATGGAGCGGCCGGAGGGTGCCGGCCGGTCGCGCGGCACCAGCAGCGTGACGGCCAGCAGGCCCGCCGCCGCCAGCACCAGGCAGGCCCAGAACCCGGCCCGCCAGCCCGACGTTTCCACCAGCCAGGCCAGCGGCGAGGCGGTGAGAAGCATCCCCGAATTGCCGATGGCCTGCACCAGCCCGGACCACAGCGCGAAGCGCGGCGCGTCCATGGCCCGCGCCGCGAAGGTCATGGGCGCCATCAGCATGCCCGAGCAGCCGACGCCCAACACGCATTGCGCCAGCAGCATGGCGGGCGCGGAGGGCGCGACCGCGGCCAGCACCACCCCCAGCGCCGCGATGCCCAGCAGGATCAGCGCCACCGGCTTCACCCCGAAGCGGTCCAGCGCCACGCCGACCGGGATCATCGCCAGCGCGAAGGCCGCCGGGAAGGCGCCGGTGATGACCGCCAGCTCCTGCGGGGTGATGAGCAGGTCGCGCGCCAGCACGTCGGCCGCCACCGCCGGCAGGGTGCGCACGGCATTCGAGAAGACGTGCCCGCAGGCGAGGGCCAGCAGCGCCGGCAGCCAGGGGCTCAATTGCGGAAGATCTTGCCCGGGTTGAGGATGCCGCGCGGGTCCAGCGCCGCCTTCACCGCGCGCATGGCCGCCAGCGCGTCGGGGCCGTGCTCGATCTCCAGGAACTCGCGCTTGCCGATGCCGATGCCGTGCTCGCCGCTGCATGTCCCGCCCAGGGCCAGCGCGCGGTGGACGATGGCGCGATCCAGCGCCCAGGCGCGGTCCAGCGCCGAGGGGTCGGCCTGGTCCACCAGGATCACCGTGTGGAAGTTGCCGTCGCCGACATGGCCGACGATGGGCGCGGTCAGCCCGCTCGCCTCGATGTCCTGCTTGGCGCCCAGCAGGGCTTCCGCGAGGCGCGAGATCGGCACGCAGACATCGGTGGCGATGCCCTTGTGGTTGGGCTTCAAGGCGAGGCACGCCCAGTAGGCGTCGTGGCGGGCCTTCCACAGCCGGTTGCGCTCCTCCGCCTGGGTGGCCCAGGCGAAGGCGCTGCCGGCGTTGTCGGCGGCGATGGCCTGCACCGTTTCCGCCTGCTCCCGCACGCCGGCCTCGCTGCCGTGGAACTCCAGGAACAGGGTGGGCGCGGCGGCCAGGCCCTCCAGCTTCGAATAGGCGATGCAGGCCCTCATCTGCACCTCGTCCAGCAGCTCGATCCGCGCCACCGGCACGCCGGCCTGGAGCGTCGTGATGACGGTGTTGACCGCGTCGCCCAGGCTGGGGAACTGGCAGATGGCGGCGCTGGTCGCCTCCGGGATGCCGTGCAGGCGCAGGCGGATCTTCGTGATGACGCCCAGCGTGCCCTCCGAGCCGATCAGCAGGTGCGTCAGGTCGTAGCCATTCGCCGCCTTGCGCGCGCGCGAGCCGGTGGTGATGACGCGCCCATCCGCCAGCACCGCCTCCAGCGACAGCACGTTCTCGCGGATGGTGCCGTAGCGCACGGCGTTGGTGCCGCTCGCGCGCGTGGCGCACATGCCGCCGATGGAGCACACGCTGCCGGGGTCCACCGGGAAGAACAGCCCCTGGGCGCGCAGGTGCTCGTTCAGCGCCTGGCGGGTGACGCCGGGGCCGACCAGGCAGTCCATGTCCTCGGCGCTCACCTCGTGGATCGCGTCCATGCGCGACAGGTCCAGGCTGATGCCGCCGCGCACCGGGTTCACGTGGCCTTCCAGGCTGGTGCCCGCGCCGAAGGGCGTCACCGGCACGCCATGGGCGTGGCACAGGCGCAGCAGGGCGGCCACGTCCTCGGTGGATTCCGCGAAGAGCACGGCGTCGGGGCGCGTGGGCGTGGTGGTGTCCTCGCCCCGGGCGTGCTGGTCGCGCACCGCGTCGTTCAGGGACAGCTTCTCCCCGAACAGGGGGCGGGCGGCGGCGATGACGGCCGCTACGGGCGTCTGGGCCAGGGTGTTCATGGTGGCGTCCTCCCTGCCGGCATCATGGCGCATCGCCCCCGGCGCTGCCACCCGGCGGGCATCCGCGCGTTGGGGGGCCATGATGCGCGCCCTTCCCCTCGCCCTTTCCCTCCTCCTCGCCGCCCCGGCGCTGGCGCAGCAGGTGCAGGTGCGCCTCGACCCCCGATGCACGGACCGCCTGGACGTGGCCCGCGTGGTGATGGAGCCCGGCGAGGGCGGCGTCACCGCCTGGCTGGTGATGGTGGCCGGCGTCGGCGCGCTGCGCGGCGAGGTGCGCACGCCCGAGGTGCCGGGCATGGAGGGCCGCCAGGCCGCGCAGCCCTTCGAGACGACCCAGAACGGCTCCGGCCGCGTCGCGCTCGGCCGCTTCGGCGCGATGCCGGGGGCGGAGGCCGCGGCGGCCCTGGCCGGCACGCAGGTCTCCTGCGGCTAGGCGACGGCGCGCGGAGGCCCTAGCCTCCCTTCCTCTTCAAGCATCCGAGGAAGGAAACGGCATTGGCGAACGCGGTGAAGCAGGCGTGGCAGTCTGGCAAGGCGGTGGTGAACGGGTGGCTGGCCATCCCCAACGCCTTCTCGGCCGAGATGTTCAGCCAGTGCGGCTGGGATTCCGTGACGGTGGACATGCAGCACGGCGTGCAGGACTACCTGTCCTGCGTGGCGTGCTTCCAGGGCATCGCGGCCTCGGGCTCGGGCGCGGTGCCGATGGTGCGCGTGCCGTGGAACGAGCCGGGGATCATCGGCAAGGTGCTGGATGCCGGCGCCTACGGCGTGATCTGCCCGATGGTGAACACGCCGGAGGAAGCCCGCGCCCTGGTGCAGTATTCCAAGTACCCGCCGCGCGGGAGCCGGTCCAACGGGCCGATCCGCGCCGGGGCCTATGGCAGCGCGGGCGCCTACCAGCAGACGGCGAATGACGAGATCCTCGTCATCCCGATGATCGAGACGAAGCAGGCCATCGAGAACATCGACGCCATCCTGGCGGTCGAGGGGCTGGACGGCATCTACATCGGCCCGTCCGACCTGTCCTTCACCTACGGCAAGACGCCGAAGCTGGACGTCGAGGACCCCGAGATCCTCGACATCTACAAGATGCTGCTGGACAAGACGGCGAAGCGCGGCATCGCGGCCGGGCTGCACAATGGCAGCGCGGAATACGCGAACCGGATGATCGGCATGGGCTTCAAGCTGGTGACCATCGCCAACGAGGTCGGGCTGATGGTGGGCGCGGCCAAGGCGGCGGTGAAGACGGCCAGGGGATGATTCCCCACCACGTCGCTGCGCGACGCGGCGGGGGCCCCGCTCGCAGGTGCGCGGCGTGCCGTCGGGTGCGCCTTGCCTTGCGTGCGGCCACGCGGCTGCGCGCGTGCCGGGCCTGTCGCGTCCTGCGGGGCCGTCTCCGCGCCAGGGCGAAGCCCCGGCGCGACCCGCGGGCGTAGGGCGCGCCTCGCGGCACAGGCCCGCGGCTGTGCCGTGGGCCGGCCAACGGGCACGCCCGGCCCGAACCGGCGCACAACCCCAGAGGTACGACGGCGAAGCCGAGCACCGGCCAGCCGCCACGCCCCCGCAAGACCAGCGCGCCCCACCCCCACAGGCGCAACGGCGCAGCCGAGCGCCGGCCACCCAGCACTACCGATCAGAACCAAAACCGCGCACCGAGAATGCGCGCGCACGGCGCGCGCCGGCCCCCTTCAGGGGGCCGAAGCCAAGCCCGCGGAGCGGGCGCCCGGCGTAGCCGCCGCCATGGGCGGCGGCGGTGAGGGCATGAAAAAAGGCGGCCCCTCGCGGGACCGCCCAGCCTGCGCCCCTTCCCCGGGGCCAATCTCAGAACTTGAAGCTGATCGAGCCCAGCGCGCGGGCGCGGCAGACATCCTGGTTGCCGGCGCAGTCGCTGCGACCGATGGAGGTGTCGTAGTAGCCGACGGAGGCGGAGATGGTGCCGATCCCCTCGATGGCGAACTCGCGCGAGATGGCGACCGACCACCACGTGTAGTCCGGGGTGCCGAAGCGCACGTTGCGCTGGATCCACTGGTGGCCGACGCGGCCGCCGAGCACCACGTCCCACACGCCCGTCTTCCAGTCCGCGCCACCCTCGATGTAGTAGCCATCGCCGGAGGAGCCGAAGAAGTTGGGCGAGTAGTTGAACTGGCCAAGCAGGTTCACCGGCCCGACCTCGCGCGCCACCTTCAGCTGCGCCTCCGCGTAGTTGAGGCCGAACTGGCCGGGGGCGCGGTCGAAGCCCGGATAGGTGTACCAGATGCCGCCGACATCCACGTTGAAGCCCGCGGCGGTGAAGCGGTAGCCGCCAAACAGGTCGATCTCCTGCCGCGCATCGGTGCCCAGGAAGCGGACGTTGGAGCCGAAGCCGCCGATGTAGAAGCCCGAGGCGTGCGACAGCTCGGCGTTCAGCTGGTAGGCGGGGCGCGAGCGCGTCTGGCTGATGCCGCGGAAGAGGTAGTCGCTGGCGCCGGTGCCGGTGACCGTGGCGGTCAGCCCCGTCTCGCCGATCACGACCTGCGCGGAAGCGGGCGCGGCGAGCGCGAAGCCCACCAGGGCAGTGGAGGCGAGGAGGAGCTTGCGCATGGGCGGCGGACTTTCGGCTGTGGCCAACGCGGAGTGCGTTGCAGCAAGAAAGCCATGATCCGCGCGGCCTGCACAGGGCCTTGCCCAATCCGACGTCATGAAGCGTGGCGGCTGTTGCCTTCACGCCACATATGCACGCCGAACGGGCAGCCGTCAGACACGGAGGTCCAGCAGGGAGCCGCGCGGCATGGGCGTGGTGGGCGCCGGCGGCACCGCTTCCAACTTGCGCTGGGCGGCGACTTCCGTGGCCTGGAAGGGGGCGTCGGCCCGTGCCGCGGGCGTCGTGCCCTGGGCTGGACGGCTGCGCGAAACCTCCTGGGTGAAGGCCGCGAGGCTGCTGGTGCTGATCATGCGCGCCACTCTCCACCGTAAAGATGAAGGCTTCGTGAAGCCCGCGGCGAGGAGACGGTTCGTGGACATGCCCCGAGAGTGGGGCATGTCTCTTTAACTTGTCAACGAAGAATTAATCAGACGTGGAGCGCCGTCACCCCCGGCAGCTCCTTGCCTTCCAGCCACTCCAGGAAGGCCCCGCCGGCGGTGGAGACGTAGGACATCCGCCCCGCCACCCCGGCGTGGCGCAGCGCGCTCACCGTGTCGCCGCCGCCGCCCACGCTGGTCAGGCGCCCGGCTTCGGTCAGCCGCGCCACCTCGTGGGCCACCGCCACCGTCGCCGCGTCGAAGGGCGCGATCTCGAAGGCGCCGAAGGGGCCGTTCCACACCAGCGTCCGCGCGCTTGCCAGCCGCTCCACCACCGCCGCCACCGTCAAGGGGCCGACATCCAGCGCCATCCGGCCGGCCGGCACCGCGTCCAGCCCCACCACCGCGTGCGGGCTGTGGGCCGCGAAGCCATCGGCGGCCACCAGGTCCAACGGCAGCATGATGGTGCAGCCATTGGCCGCGGCGTCGGCCATGATCTGCCGCGCCGTGCCGTGCATCTCGGCCTCCTGCAAGGACTTGCCGAGGGCGTGGCCCTGCGCGGCCAGGAAGGTGTTGGCCATGGCGCCGCCGATCACCAGCACGTCCACCTTCTTCGACAGGTTGCCCAGCAGGTCCAGCTTGGTGCTGACCTTGGCGCCGCCGACGATCGCCACCACCGGGCGCTCGGGGTTGCCCAGCGCCTTGTCCAGCGCCTCCAGCTCCTCCTGCATCAGCCGGCCGGCATAAGCGGGCAGCAGGCGGGCCACGCCTTCCGTGCTCGCATGCGCCCGGTGGGCGGCGGAGAAGGCGTCGTTCACGAAGGCGTCGGCCAGCTTCGCCAGGGCGGCGGCCAAAGCGGGGTCGTTCTTTTCCTCGCTGGCATGGAAGCGGGTGTTCTCCAGCAGCAGCGCCTCGCCATCCTTCAGCGCGGCGACGGCGGCCTCGGCCTCGGGGCCCACGCAATCATCGGCGAAGGCGACGGGCTGGCCCAGCGCCTCGCCCAGCGCGGCCTGCATGGGCTTGAGCGACATCTCCGGCACGCGCTTGCCCTTGGGGCGGTCGAAATGCGAGCAGACGACGACGCGCGCGCCGGCATCCAGCAGCTCGCGCACCGTGGGCACCAGCCGGGTGATGCGCGTCATGTCGGTGATGCGCCCGTCCTTCACCGGCAGGTTCAGGTCGGCGCGCAGCAGCACGCGCTTGCCGCGCGCGGAGAGGTCATCGAGGGTGCGGAAGGCGGGCATGGGCGTCTCCATCAGGCGCAGCGCAACAGAACAGGCACCGCCCGAGGAGAATCCGGCCGCAAGGCGGCCGGCGCGCCCAGACCGACCATGTCGCGGGCGCGCCCGAGGCGGCGCGTAAGCCAAGGCCGCGGATGCGGCCGCCCGGCGTAGCGGCGGCCTGTGGCCGCCGCGGTGAGGGCACGAAAAAAGTAATCGGATGTCCCGCGCTACAGCTTACCGAAAAGCGCAGCCGTGTCGGACATACGGTTACTAAAACCCCACTCGTTGTCGTACCAGCCCATCACGCGCACCAGCTTGCCGCCGTCCAGGCTCTGCGTCTGGGTCGCGTCGAAGGTGCAGGAATGCGGGTCGGTGTTGAAATCGACCGACACCAGCGGCGCCGTCTCGTAGCCCAGGATGCCCTTCAGCGCGCCCTGGCTCGCCTCCAGCATCGCCTGGTTCACCTGGTCCTTCGTGACGCCGTCGGTGGCGAGGTTCACGTCCAGCGACACCAGCGAGACATTGGGCGTCGGCACGCGGATGGCCGTGCCGTCCAGCTTGCCGGCGAGTTCCGGCAGCACCAGCCCCACGGCCTTGGCGGCACCGGTCGAGGTCGGGATCATGGACACCGCGGCGGCACGCGCGCGGCGCAGGTCCTTGTGCAGCGTGTCCACCGTGTTCTGGTCGCCGGTGTAGGCGTGGATGGTGACCATGTAGCCGCGCAGCACGCCCCACTTGCCGTGCAGCACGTGCACCATGGGCGCCAGGCAGTTGGTGGTGCACGACGCGTTGGACACCACCGTCATGTCGGAGGTCAGCACCTGGTGGTTCACGCCGTAGACGATGGTGGCATCCACCTCGTCGGCGGGCGCCGAGATCAGCACCTTGCGCGCGCCCGCGGCCATCAGCGGCGCGGCCTTGGCCTTGGTGGTGAAGATGCCGGTGCATTCCAGCGCCACGTCCACGCCGCCGAAGGGCACCGCGCCCGGATCGCGCGAGGCGGAGACGGTGATCGGCCCGTACTTGCGCCCGTTGCGGGTGATGGTGATGGCCTGGCCCTCCACCGTCACCTCGCCGTCGAAGCGGCCGTGCACGCTGTCGTACTTGAACAGGTGAGCATTGGCCTCGACCGAGCCGAGGTCGTTGATGGCGACGCATTCCACGTCGGTGCGCCCGCTCTCGACCATGGCGCGCAGCACGAGGCGCCCGATGCGCCCGAAGCCGTTGATGGCAACCTTCACCGTCACTTGCTCACTCCCCCGTCACCAGTTTGCGCGCCGCCGCGACCACCGCGGCCGGCGTGATGCCGAAATGCTCGAACAGCCGGTCCGCGGGCGCGGAAGCCCCGAAGCCGGGCATGCCCACGAAGGCCCACCCCGGATGGGCCTCGCGGCCGGCTGCGCCGTCCTGCCGGCCAGCGCCCAGCCAGCGATGCCAGCCGAAATCCAGCGCCGCCTCCACGCCCACGCGCGGCGCGCTGCCCAGCACCTCGGCGCGGTAGGCCGCGTCCTGCTGCGCGAACAGCTCCCAGCAGGGCATGGAGACGACGGCGGCGCGGATGCCTTCCTCCGCCAGCGCTGCGCGCGCGGCGACGGCGATCTGCACCTCCGAGCCGGTGGCGAGGATCGTCACCTGCCGCTCGCCCTCCGCCTCCTCCAGCACATAGGCGCCGCGGGCGACGCGGTTCTCGCCGGCGTCCGTCCGCAGCGCCGGCAGGTTCTGCCGCGACAGCGCGAGCACGGAGGGCGCGGTGTCGAGCCGCAGCGCCATCTCCCAGGCTTCCGCCGTCTCCATCGCATCCGCCGGGCGGAACACGAAGACGTTGGGGATGGCGCGCAGGCTGGCCAGCGTCTCGACCGGCTGGTGGGTCGGCCCGTCCTCGCCCAGGCCGATGCTGTCATGCGTCAGCACGTGGATGACGCGCTGGTGCATCAGGGCGGCCAGGCGCAGCGCCGGGCGCAGGTAGTCCGCGAAGACCAGGAAGGTGCCGGAATACGGGATGACGCCGCCATGCAGCGCCATGCCGTTCATCGCCGCCGCCATGCCGTGCTCGCGCACGCCCCAGTGGACGAAGCGCCCGGCGTAGTCGCCCGGCCGGATCGCCGGGATGCCCTTCACGTTGGTGTTGTTGGACCCCGTGAGGTCGGCGGAGCCGCCCACCATTTCCGGCACCGCGGGCACCAGCGCCTCCAGCGCCTTCTGGCCGGCGATGCGGGTGGCGATCTTCGGGCGCGCCTCGGCGTGCTCGGCGCGCAGGGCGTTCAGGGCGTCGGCCCAGCCCTCGGGCAGCTTGCCGGCGATGGCGCGCTCGAAGTCGGCGCGGCCCGGGTGCTTGGCCAGGCGCTTGAGCCAGGAGCGGCGCGTGCCGGCGGAGCGGCGGCCCGCCTCCTCCCAGCGCGCCTTCAGCCCGTCCGGGATCGTCCAGGGCTCGGCGTTCCAGCCCAGGGCGGACTTGGCGGCGGCGATCTCGTCCGCGCCCAGCGGGGCGCCGTGGCTGCTGGCGGTGCCGGCCTTCTTCGGCGCCGCGAAGCCGATGATGGTGCGGCAGGCGATGAGCGTCGGCTTCTTCGAGCGGATGGCTTGGGACATTGCCCCCGCCAGCTCATGCGCGTCGTGCCCGTCCACGCGGCGCACCGCCCAGCCATAGGCGGCGAAGCGCTTCAGCACGTCCTCGCCGAAGGAGAGCGAGGTGTCGCCGTCGATGGAGATGCCGTTGTCGTCCCACAGCACCGTCAGCTTCTCCAGCTTCAGGTGGCCGGCGAGCGAGGCGGCCTCGTGCGAGATGCCCTCCTGCAGGTCGCCATCCGAGCAGATGACCCAGGTGCGGTGGTCCACCAGCGACTTGCCGAAGCGCGCGGCCAGCATGCGCTCGGCCAGCGCCATGCCGACGGCGGTGGCGATGCCCTGGCCGAGCGGGCCGGTGGTGGTCTCGATCGCCGGGTGCTCGCCGAACTCGGGGTGGCCGGCGGCGGGGGAGTGGAGCTGGCGGAAGCGCTGCAGCTCCTCGATGCCCATGCCGGCGTGGCCGGACAGGTGCAGCAGCGAGTACAGCAGCATGGAGCCGTGGCCGGCGGACAGCACGAAGCGGTCGCGGTCCGGCCAGCGGGGGTCGGCGGCGTCGTATTTGAGGAACTTGGTCCACAGCGTGGTGGCGGCGTCGGCCATGCCCATGGGCATGCCGGGGTGGCCGCTCTTCGCCTTCTCCACCGCGTCCATGGCCAGGACGCGGATGGCGTCGGCCATGCGGCGCTCCTCCGTGGCCGGGCGGGCGAGCATGACGGCCTGGGCCGCCTGCGCCGGGGTCGGCGTCGCGCGGGGAAGGGTGTCGGGTTCGGTGGTGGCCAAGGTGTTCCGGGCTCCGGCGATGGCGGGGTTCTAGGCCGGGCGCCCGTGGCGGGCAATTCCCCCCGGCCGGCAAGGCACGCCAGAGGCGCAACGGCGAAGCCAAGCGCCGGCCAACCAGCGCCACGCGGCAGGACCAGGACCGCCCAAGGAGGATGCGGCTGCACGGCAGCCGCCGGCCCCCTTCAGCGGGGCCGAAGCCAAGGCGGGCGGATGCCCGCCGCCCGGCGTAGCGGCCCGCCCCCGGCGGGACGCGGTGAGGGCACGAAAAACAAGCGATGGCCCCCGCGGATTAGGCGGGGCGCCGCCCCGCCTAATCC
>LNFM01004015.1_pt1 | contig 29253 bp, 30 predicted proteins | sample 596031 | NCBI WGS metagenome assembly LNFM01 (sample SAMN04254537, study PRJNA301005) | activated carbon metagenome | isolation source: dual media filters at the Ann Arbor, Michigan drinking water treatment plant | place: USA: Ann Arbor
ATTTGCGGTAAAGCGGGTCTTTCTGCATGTAGCTGAGCGTGTCGTTCATCCAGCCCATGTTCCACTTGAAGCCAAAGCCAAGGCCGCCGTGATTGACCGGGCGCGACACGCCGGGAAAGGCGGTCGATTCCTCGGCCATCGTCATGATCCCCGGCACTTCGCCATAAGCCGTGATATTCATGTCCTGCAGGACGGCAATCGCCTCGTAATTTTCGCGTCCGCCATCGCGGTTCGGCACCCACTCGCCATCCTTGCGGCTGTAGTCGCGGTAGAGCATCGAGGCCACGGCATCGACGCGCAGCCCGTCGATGTGGTATTCTTCCAGCCAATACAGGGCGTTGGACACGAGGTAGTTTTTCACCTCGACCCGGCCGTAGTTGAAGATCAGGGTGTTCCAGTCCTGATGGAAGCCCTCGCGCGGGTCTTGGTGTTCGTAAAGCGCGGTGCCGTCGAACTGGCCGAGGCCATGCGCATCGGTCGGGAAATGCCCTGGCACCCAGTCCAGCAGCACCCCAAGGCCCTTGCGGTGCGCGGCGTCGACAAAGGCGCGGAATTCGCTTGGCGTGCCGTGGCGGATGGTGGGGGCGAAAAGGCCGACGGGCTGATAGCCCCAGGATCCGTCGAACGGGTATTCGCTGATCGGCATCAGCTCGATATGGGTGAACCCCATGTCTGCAGCGTAGTCGACCAGTTGATCGGCCAGTTCCAGATAGCTGAGCATCCGGTCCCCCGGAGCGCGGCGCCACGAGCCGAGATGCACCTCGTAAACCGAAATCGGCGAGTCGACGGAGTGGTGGCTGGCGCGGGTTTTCAGCCAGTCGGCATCTCCCCAGTCGCCGCCGATTTTCCTTACGACAGAAGCATTTGCGGGCGGATGTTCAGATCCGAACCCGACCGGGTCGGCCTTGAGCGGCATCAACGCGCCACCCGGCCCCTTGATCTCGTACTTGTAGGTGGCACTCTCGCCCAGACCGGGCACGAAAATCTCCCAAACGCCGGTCGGGCCACGACGGCGCATCGGGTGGCGGCGGCCGTCCCAGATGTTGAAGTCGCCGACGACCGAGACCCGTTCCGCATTCGGCGCCCAGACCGCGAAATGCACGCCCGCGACGCCCTCATGGGTGATCAGATGCGCCCCCAGAACCTGCCACAAGCGCTTGTGCGTGCCCTCGCCCAACAGGTATTCGTCCAGTTCTCCCAAGACCGGGCCAAAGCGGAAGGGATCTTCGAATTCCCACGTGTTGCCATAGCCTTCGGCGCGGAACCTGTAGCCGGTGCTGCGCGCCATCTGATGGGTGAAAAGTCCCGGAACGCCCGGATAGGGTACGGCCTCGTCCACCTTTTTGCCCGCCAGCACCCACAGCCGTTCGGCCCCCGGCACGAAGGCGGTGATTTCCCACGCCTTGCCCCGCTTGTGCGGCCCGAGAACCGAGAACGGGTCGCCATGCCAACCGCCTGCAATAGCTTCGGCTGCACCGTGTTCCAGCAACGTCTCAACCATGCTTTCCCCTCCCGAAAAGCGCGTCAGAGCGCGGATTCAACCGACCAGATCTCGTTCATGTAACTGCGGATCGTCCGGTCGGACGAGAAATCTTCACCCAGCGGTCGCGGTCGGCATAGGCGCGGTCAACCTCGCCCTGCGCGGCGTGGTAGGTGTCGAAATCGGCTGCCACGAGGAAATAGTCGTGGTGCCAGACGCGGTGGACAAGACCGTGGTACCGATCCGGCTCATCAGGGCTGAAACGACCCTCGGCAATCATCTGCAGCACGTCCTGCAAGGTTTGGCTCGCCTCGATCGCCTTGCGCGAATGGTCGGGGTCTTCGCGCCGCTTCGATACTTCGTCCGTCGTCAGGCCGAAGAGGAAGAAGTTGTCTGCGCCAACCTCCTGCAGGATTTCCACGTTGGCACCGTCCAGCGTGCCGATGGTCGGCGCGCCGTTCATCATGAACTTCATGTTGCCGGTGCCGGACGCTTCTTTCCCGGCGGTGGAGATCTGTTCGGAGAGGTCGGCCGCCGGGATCACCCGTTCGGCCATGCTGACGTTGTAGTTGGCCGGGTAGACCACCTTCAGCAGATCGCCCGTCACCGGGTCGTTGTTGATGACCTGGCCCACGTCGTTGATCAGGCGGATGATTTCCTTGGCGACCGCATAGCCGGGTGCAGCCTTGCCGCCAAAGATGCGGACGCGCGGCACCCACGGGCCGGCCGGGTTGGCGCGAAGCTTGTGCCAGTGCGCTATGGTTTCAAGAATGTTCAGCAACTGGCGCTTGTATTCGTGAATGCGCTTGATCTGCACGTCAAACAGAGCGTCGGGCGATATGGTGACGCCCAGATCGCGCTGGATCCAGGCCGCGAGATCGACCTTGTTCCGGCGTTTTGCAGCGTCGAATGCGGCGCGGAAGCCTGCATCCTCGACATGCGGCTCAAGCTCGCGTAGCCGATCAAGGTTGTCTTCCCAGCCAGCCCCGATGGTGTCGGTGATCAGACCGGCCAGCGGCGGATTCGCCATCCGCAGCCAGCGGCGCGGCGTCACGCCGTTGGTCTGGTTGATGATGCGGCCGGGGTGCAGGCGGTGCAGTTCGGGAAACAGGCTCTTCTTCACCAGATCGGAATGCAGTGCCGAAACCCCGTTGACCTTGTGCGACATGACGAAAGCCAGTTCGCCCATCCGGACTTCCTGATGCTTGACGATGCCCACATAATGCGGCCGGTTCGGATAGGCGCGGCGATGCCAACTATCGATCCGTTCGACGATCTGCATGTGGCGCGGCAGCACGTTGCCGAAGGTGAAGGTCGCCCACCGCTCCAGCGCTTCGGGCAAAAGGGTGTGGTTGGTGTAGCCAAGGCAGGCGCGCGCGATGGTCAGCGCCTCGTCGAACTCCAGCCCATGCACGTCGGTCAACAGGCGGATCAGCTCCGGCCCCGCGATCGCCGGATGGGTGTCGTTCATCTGGATCGCCACGTAGTGCGGCAGAAGCTTCAGGTCCGAATGGCTGGCCAAGAAGCGGCGCAGGATGTCCTGCAGCGCGGCCGACGTCAGGAAGAACTCCTGTTTCAGGCGCAATTCCTTGCCCTGATAGGTGGTATCATCGGGATAAAGCACCCGCGCCAGCGTGCGGGCAAGCGTTTCAGGCTCGGCCGCGGCGGCGTAGTCGCCCCGGTTGAAACGCTCGAGGTCGAACTGGGTCGTCGGCTTGGCCGCCCACAGGCGCAGCGTATTGGCCCATTTGCCCTGCCAGCCTATGACCGGCGTGTCATGCGCCTCGGCGATCACGGTCTCGCCGGGAATCCAGACATCCTTGCCGTCGCGGGTCTCGACAGTGCCCTTGAAACCGATGGTATAGGCCGATTCGGGGCGGGCGAATTCCCACGGGTGGGCCTGCTTCAGCCAGTCTTCCGGGGTTTCGACCTGCCGGCCTCCCTCGAACCGCTGGCGAAAAAGCCCATGCTCGTAGCGGATGCCATAGCCGTAGGCCGGGCACCCCAGCGTCGCCATCGATTCCATGAAACAGGCTGCCAGCCGCCCGAGCCCGCCGTTGCCAAGCGCCGCGTCGGGTTCGTCCTCGATGATCGAGGTGATATCCTGACCGAGTTCGGCCATCGCGGTGGTCGCGGCTTCGTTCAGACCAATGTTGATCGTGGCGTCCTCAAGGATGCGACCGATCAGGAATTCCATCGACAGGTAGTAGACGCGCTTGCGGTCTTCGGCCCAGGTGCGGCGGGTCGACGCGAACCACGGCTCCACGATCCGGTCCCGAATGGCGTAGGACAGCGCCATCCGCCAATCATAGACGCTGGCATTCTGACTGTCCTTGCCGATGGTGAATGTCAGATGCCGCAGGATGTCGGCCTTCAGGACATTGGGGGCAAGGCTCATTTCGGTCACGGATTTGTCCAGCAAAGTTGATCTCTCGTTGAAGCCTAGGCACAGGCGGACAGGGGTCAAGCGGTCTTGGCGGTCGGGCGGTCTCCGGAAACCGCCGTTCACAATCCCCGCTGCGGCGGAAATGCCGAGATTCCGCCTCAAACCGCTTTCGTGTTACCGCAAGCAACGACGATTTCCAATGCAAATTTTCCATTTCGGTTGAGCATTTTGCCTTTTCCAAACCGCTTTGAGGCGAAGCGCCCTGCAAGCCCTTGCGCACAAACGCAAAGCAGATGGGAGCGGTGTCGAATTACCTGCGGCGACCCTTGACCTTTGCGGTGCCGACGATTTCATTGGAGGCGTTCTGCACAAAGGTGATGCTATGACCACACTCTCGGTTCCGGACATGAGCTGCGGCCACTGCAAGGCCACGGTCGAGGCGGCGCTTGGTGCCGTGCCGGACGCGGGCGCGGTGACCGTGCTGCTGGCTGATCGCAAGGTGAAGACCAGTGGCCCGGCCGAGGCGTCGACATTGATCACGGCGCTGGATGCGGCGGGATACCCGGCAGCGGCGGTGGCCGACTGACGGCGGGCTGCGCGACCACCCTGCCCGCGCGTCTCAGGCCGCACCTGTTGCAGGCGTCGCACAGTCCACCCAAGGTGTCGCAAATTCGTCATGTTGCCGTCTTGCCTTTGCCCAAGCGCCCGGCGAAAAAGCCAATACTTGTGGAACAAGAGCCAGCAAACGGAGCAGTTACATGGCCAAGAAGCCGTCCCAGCCGCAACAGGGTGGGTCACAGTCGTCGCCGCAGCAGCAGACGCAGCAATCAGGGTCCAGCCCGCAGCAGCAGGGCGGCCAGCCGATCTTCCGGGACTGGGCGTCGATCTGACCAGCCCCCTTTCCCGACCGAAGGCCAGCCGTTAGGCTGGCCTTTGTCATTGCAGGCGAACGTTCCTTGTCCAGCCAACCCATGCCCAGCCCTGTCTACAGCATCCCGAACCTTGGACCGGCTTCCGAGACGGCCTTTGCCAAGGCTGGCATCACCTCGGCCGAAGAAATCCGCGCGCTTGGCGCGGACGAGGCTTACCGCCGGCTGCTCCTGTCCGGGTCGCGGCCGTATTTCATCGGCTATTATGTGCTGGTGATGGGCCTTCAGGGCCGCCCCTGGAACGACTGCAAGGGCGACGAGAAAAAGGCCCTGCGCCTGCGCTTCGATGCCCTGGTCGGATCGCTGCAGGGCACTGATGCAAAAAGCCGTTCAGACCTTGAGCTTGCGCTGCAGTTCTTCGGCGTGATCGAGCGCAAAGCGGACTGAAGATGTTGCCCTCACGCTTGCAGGGAGCAGGTGCGTCCCTGACGCACGCAAGACTTGAAATGTGAACCGGCTACGGGGAAACTGGCAAAACGTTTCAGGCCATTTGGGGAAGAGGGTTTTCTCCCTGCCAGCCAGAAAGGTGTCGACGATGGCGAACTCGACAATCTGCAAGCTAAGCACAGTCTTTGCCGAAACCCTCTTCTGCCTGGCCGTTCCGGCTGGGATCGCCATGGCCGAGCCGGTCACGCTTGTCGTAATCGGCGATAGCTGGTTCAGCGGATACGGTCTTCCGCCACATGAAGGCTTTGCCGAGCGGCTCGATACCTGGCTGGGCGAGAACGGGGCTGCCCCCGTGTCGATCAAGGATTACGCTGCGCCCGGCCTTACGACAGCTGACGCGCTCGCCCTTCTCGAACGAGAGCTGGACACCTCTGACGACGCCATGATCGTTCAACTCGGCGGAAGCGACAGTTCGAGCAGCATCGAAGGCGGTGAAACGCGGGCGAATCTCAAGAAGATACTGGATTTGGCGCGGCAGAAGGAAACCGCGGTCCTTTTGGTTGGTGCCTACGCGAAGGTGCACCAGACGCCTGCGTATCGGCAGGAGTTTGACACACTGTTTCCGCAAATCGCCGCTGAGGCTGGGGCCTTCCTGTATCCATCCTTCTTTCATGCTCTCGGCGGTCGCGTGGCCGACGTCCCGCCTGAGTACCTTCAGTGGGACCGAGACCACCCGACCGCAGAAGCCCTTGCAATCATTGCAAACGACATGGGCCCGTCGGTTCTGAAACTCATTGAGGAAACTGAAGCTTCCAAGCAGGATAACTAGCGCACGGCCACTTTCAGCCCCACGGGAAACCAAAGGAGTTGTTGTTGGCAGGTATGTGCTGCCTCAGGGCATCCAGGTCCCTCGCTCCCATCCCCCGGCAATCCGGTTCTGCGCCTGCAAGCGAAGTCCAATCCACTTCGCCGCGCCAGACCGCGCGGAACTTTGCCCCGCCCCGCGAGTTTGCCTTCAGACGCCCCTTACGGAAGTGAACCGATGGCCCCGCTGCAACCCACCTACCGAAGCCGCCCCTTCACGGCCCCCGTTCCCGGTCAGGACACCCTCACCTACTTCTCCGCGGCTTGTTTTACCCTGACCCTCATCACCGACTGGGCCTACACCCAGACGACCGTCATGATGTGGCGGGACTTTTCGTCCTGGCTCCTGTTTGCGGGCCTCGTCTTCGGCGGTCTTGGCGTTGCCCTGTGGCTGATCGGCCTGCTGTTCCGCCGGGGCACGACGCGCTGGCTGGTAATCCTCTTGAATGCCCCGATCCTGGCGGCAGCGTTCCTTAACAGCCTCGTTCACGCCGTTGACGGTTGGACGGGCATCGTGCCGTGGGGCATCGGGCTGTCCATCGCAACCTGCGTGCTGATGCTGGTCTCGGCGACTTTGCGTCGCCGCGCCCGCAACCAGACCTACGGCGCCTGACCGGAGATTGATCAACATGCCCATCCGTTTTACCAACCGTGCCATCCTGCTGTCCGGCATCGCCGCGACGGCGCTGTTGCCTTCCGTCCATTCCGCCGTGGCTCAAGGCTCGGAAGGCTTTGACATCACCAGCCAGATCGGCCCTGACCCGGTGCTGCCGGACCCGATCTTCGTCAACCTCCTGCCCAGCGTGAACGTGGGCGAAGTGGTTGGCTGGGCCGAAGGCCAGACCCCGACCGTACCCGAAGGGCTGGCGATCACGCCCTATGCCACCGACCTTGTCAATCCGCGCACCGTCCACACGCTGCCCAACGGCGACGTGCTGGTGGTCCAGTCGCGCGCGCCCGAGGGCAAGCCGAAATACCGCCCCAAGGATTACATCCGCGGCTGGATCATGGCCTTCGCGTCGGGCGGCGGCGGCGGTGGCGAACCCCCGCCGGACAGCAACCTGATCACACTTCTGCGCGACGAAAACCGCGACGGCACGGTGGACGAACGGCACGACCTTCTGACCGGCGTTCACTCCCCGTTCGGCCTGGCATGGATCGACGACACGCTTTACGTCGCCGCCGCCGATGGCGTGCTCAGCTATCCCTATGCCCTGGGCGATACGTCGATTTTGGCCGAGCCGACGGTGCTGACGCCCTTGCCCGGTGGGCCGCTGAACCACCACTGGACGAAGGATCTGGCGCTCAGCCCGGATGGGACGATGCTCTACGCTTCGGTCGGCTCCAACTCGAACGCCGCCGAAAACGGGATGGAGGCGGAAAAGGGCCGCGCCGCGATCTGGCAGATCGACCGGGGGACCGGTGCCTCCAAGATCTACGCCTCCGGCCTGCGCAACCCCAACGGCCTGACCTTCAACCCCGACTCTGGCGTACTCTGGGCGGTGATCAACGAACGCGACGAACTTGGTCCGAACCTCGTCCCCGATTACATGACCTCGGTGCAGGAGAACGGCTTTTACGGCTGGCCTTACAGCTACTATGGCGATCACGTCGACGAACGTGTCCGCCCCTCGCGCCCTGATTTGGTATCGGCCGCGATCGTTCCGGATTACGCGCTGTCGAGCCACGTGGCGGCGCTGGGACTGGTGTTCACCAACGGATCCGCGCTGCCGGATGCCTATGCCAACGGGGCATTCGTCGGCCAGCGCGGCAGCTGGAACCGGGACGAGTTCAACGGCTACAAGGTCTCATACGTCGCGTTCACCAATGGCGCGCCGGAGGGAATGTTGCAGGACGTGGTCACCGGCTTTCTGGTCGATGGAAAGGTGCGCGGTCGTCCGGTTGGGCTGGGTCTTGACGGGACCGGCGCGCTTTTGATCGCCGATGACGCGGGCAACACCGTCTGGCGCGTTGCGGCTGCCGACGGACAGATCACCGAAGCGCCGGTGGAAACCGACCGCGTGGCAACCGACGGCACCGCAGTGCAAGCTCCCGTGACCGAAGGCGTTGCCCCTGCCGAACCTGCGCCCGCTGAGGAAGCACCCACCGAACCGGCACCCGTAGAACCGGCTCCCGTAGAACCGGCTCCGGCGGACTGACCGTCCGCCGGATTACCGGCACACCGATGTGACCAGCAGCGGTAGCATTGTCCACATCCCGGCCACCAGCGCGGCAAATGCAAGCGTGGCGGCGGTGCCTTGGACAAAACGCGACCGCGACGGCGCGCGCAGCACGGCCAGCAGCATCGCCGCTTGCGCCATCACAAAGATCGCCCCCACACCGATCAGAACCAGTCGCGCATCCAGGCCCACCGGCCAGTGCCGCGAGCACGAGAATCCCTGCAAACCGTAGACCGCGCTGAACCCGACCAGCCACAGCGTCATCGGCAGCGACAGGCGCAGGATCTCGCTCATCCGAACGCTCCGGGCAGCCATGCTGCGCCCAATGCCACCAGCGCCGTCGCCGCGGTGAAATCGGCCCAGAGCGCCACGATCCGAACCTCGCCGGTGCGGGCCGAGGAGGCATAGCCCGCCCATACCCGCGCCCACAGATAGCCAAGCATGATCAACATCAGCCCCGCATGGAAACCCACGTGTCCCGCCAGCAACCACAACGTCGCGTCATAGGCGTGGCCCGCCGGGTCCGGCCGCGCCAGGAACACCGAGCCTGCCGCCGCAGCCAAAGCCACAGCCCCGAGGACGGCAATCACGATACCCGGCCACGCCGCGCCACCGCGCAGGACCGCGCGCACCGCCAGCCTTGGCCCGGCGACCAGCGCCGCCGCCCCCGTCAGCGCCAGCGTGACCTCCCACACTCCGGCTTGCAGATACGATGGCGGCGGCCAGTTCGGCGCCACCGTCCACAGGAACGCATAGCCAAACACCAGCGACCCGAAATGAACCCCGTCGGCCAGCAGCAGAAACAGCGACCCCCACCATCCAGGAGGATCGGGCTGGTCCGACGCGACCGGCAGCAGCGCGCCTTGCCCCGCGTCCACCAGACCTTCCGCCTCACGCGACCCAAGCCCCCATGCCCAGATCAGGGACAGCACGACCACGCCCAACAGGGCCAGGCCCGCTAACAGATAGGCATCAAACAGCGGTGACAGAAACGAGGCGCTTGTGACCACGGCCAGCAGGAACGGCAGGAGCGAGTTGCCCGGCAGCGCCGCCACCTGCGCCGGATGGCCCTGTGCGGTCGACACGATCAGCGTCTCGCGCCGATTGCGCGTGGTGTCACCCAGATGACCCTCGCCCCGCGCGATACGCAGCGCAAGTTCGGGATCGTCGTGCAACGGATAACGGCCCTGAACGATCGGGATCGAGGCGAAACCATAGGCCGGCGACTTGATCGGCGCGCTCCATTCCAGCGTGCCGGCACCCCACGGATTACGCTTCGCCCGCAGGCCGACCACGGCGTTGACCGCCACATCCAGAATGACCAGCGCAAAGCCAATCGCCATGACCAGCGATGCGATCGACGCCACCAGATTAAGCGCCTCCCAGCCCTGCCCCGCGTCATAGGTCCAGGTTCGCCGGCGCTGGCCCAGAAGGCCAGCCATGTGAATGGCAAGGAAGGTGATATGGAAAGCCGGCACCACCAGCCAGAACGCCACCTCGCCCAGCTTGAAGAACCGCGACCGCCCGGTCAGCAGCGGCTGAAAGTAATAGATCGCCGCGATCATCGGAAAGACATAGCCGCCGATCAGCACGTAATGCAGGTGCGCCACCACGAAATGCGTATCGTGAACCTGCCAGTTGAACGGCACCACCGCCAGCATCACGCCGGTCAGGCCGCCGATTACGAAGGTTGCGAAAAACCCCACAAGCCACAGCATCGGCAGCTCCATTCGGGCGCGGCCCTTCCACAGCGTGCCGATCCACGAAAAGATCATGATCGAGGTCGGCACCGCCACCAGCGTCGAGGCAGCAGAAAAGAACGCCAACCCCATGTGCGGCAGCCCGGTCGTGAACATGTGGTGGACCCACAGCCCGAAGCTGAGCACCGCCAGCGACACCGCCGCCGCCACCACCCAGCCGTAGCCCAGCAAGGTGGTGCGCGCCATGACCGGCAGGATGGTCGCGATCATGCCCGCGGCCGGCAGGAAGATTATGTAGACCTCCGGGTGGCCGAACAGCCAGAAAAGATGCTGCCAAAGCAAAGGGTCACCGCCGTTTTCCACCTGGAAAAACGGCCAGTCCAGCGCCCTTTCGACCTCCAGCAGCAGCGATCCCAGGATCATTGGCGGAAATGCCGTCAGAATCATCACCGACACGATCAGGATGTACCAGGCAAAGATCGGCATCCGGGACAGGCTCATTCCCGCCGCACGGTAGCGCAGCACCGTCACGATCACCTCGATAGCCGTGGCAATGGCAGACACTTCGATCGAGGTGATGCCCAGAAGCCAGACATCCGCCCCGATCCCCGGCGAGAACGCGGCCGACGACAAGGGCGGGTACATGAACCACCCGCCATCCGGGGCCAGCCCCATCAACATGGCGATGATCACGGCACTGCCGCCGAAGATGTAGACCCAAAGTCCGTACGCCCCAAGCCGGGGAAAGGCCAGATCGCGGGTACCAAGCATCCCCGGCAACAGCAGCATCGACAGCGCCTCGAAGAAGGGTATGGCGAACAGGAACATCATCACGGTGCCATGCATCGTAAAAATCTGATTGTAGACCTCCGGCTCCATGAAGGCCGAGCGGGGCGTGGCAAGCTGTGCGCGGATCAGCATCGCAAGAATGCCGCCGATGACGAAGAAAGTGGTGGCGACAATCAGGAAGAGCGCGCCGATGTCGTTGTTGTTGTTGGTGGTGAACCAACCGCGAAAGCGCCGGTCGGACCCCCAGATCCGGGACAGAGCCCGATGCAGGGGCAGCGCCGTTCCCCGCTGTTGGGGTTGGTCAGGGTCGGGTGGCTTGATCATGGTCCGGCCTGCGCCAAGAACCGCTCCCACGACGCCGCATCATGGGCCTCGACACTAAACACATGCTCCCGGTAGCCGCGCCCGCTGAACTCCGCACTCTGGCCGGCATAACTTCCCGGGCGTGCCGCTGCGATGCGCAGCACGTTCACACGCCCCGGTATCGCGTCCAGCTTTCCGGCCAGACGCGGCACCCAGAACGAATGGATCACGTCGCGGCTGGTGATCTCCACGTTCACGGGGCGACCTGCGGGAATGTGCAGGATGCCGTCGGTCGAAAAGCCGGCGGCGTCGGCATATCCGAAGGTCCAGGCCCATTGCCGCGCCTCAGCGCGCACGGTGACAAGATCGGCCGTGTCGCGCGCAAGCAAGCGTTCGCCTACATGCAGGCCATACCCGCTCAAGGCCGCCAGCGTTACCAAGGGAAAACCAAGACCAAGTCCCCACATCCACAGCCGCGATCCCCGCTCGCTGTCGTCAGGGCGCTGGCTACTGGGCACAGCTCCACGCCGCAGCGCCAAAAACAAAAGCAGCATCACGAAGCAAAAGATCGCCACGGCGCCAGCCAGCATGATCCACCAAACCTCGGCGATGGTACGGGCGGCCGGGCCTGCGGGGTGCAATATCGACAGGCTATTCTGGCAACCTGTGAGGATCTGAGGCGTTGCAATCAAACCCAACGCGCGAAGGAGGTTCCGGTGCCCCAGAAGATGACCCAAGGAGCAGAGGACGTTCGTCCGTTCGTAGACCCGATCGTCAACGATCCCGCCTTTCAGCAGACAGAATCCCGCATGGCGATCTGGGGCCATCCCCTTCATGCGATGTCGGTTGCTTTCCCGGTTGCGCTGACTTTCTGCGCCTTCGGGGCCGACCTCTTTTACTGGTGGTCCGGTGAGGGTCGTTGGGCATGGGCCGCGCTGTGGGCCGCTGGCACCGCGTTCTTCTTCGGCCTCCTGGCCGGGGCCAGCGGCACGATGGAACTTTTGCTGGTGCCGGGCATCCGCATCCGGGCGGCGGCCTGGACGCATTTCGTGATCGCAGTGATGTTGCTGGCTCTGCTGGGGCTGAACTGGGGCTGGCGCCTCAGCGGCTATGAGGCGGCGGTCCTGCCCTGGGGCATTCTGATGTCCGGCTTCGCGGTGCTGGTGGTCGGTGCGACGGGTTGGCATGGGGGCAAACTCGTTTTCGATTATCGGCTGGGAACATCGAAGGGCAACTGACGTCCCAGCGGGGTCAGCAGCCACGACGGCATCGGCAATTCGTCGAGTTCCGGCTTGGCCAGAACGAGGCTCAGGATGCCGATCACCAGCCCGCCGATGATTACCGTGGAAAGCATCGGTTCGGGCGGTTCGTGCTGGCCTTCGGTTTCGGCCACCTCGATGATCGTGTGGCCTACCCATGCGTGCACCGCCACGAGCCCGGTCACCAGCACCAACTTCGCCATGATCCACACGGTGAACACGTCGCGCATGAAGATCAGCGCGCCGCCGCTGCCAATTGTCAGAATTGCCGCTGGCGTGATGAACCAGACGTAGCCGAAATGCGTGGCGCGGCGGATCTGTTCGAATTCGCCCTGGACAACCGCGCGGTCATGGCGCGCCAACATTTGCGGCAAGGCGATCAGCCCGGCCACCCAGAACGCAAGAAAACCAAGGTGCAGCGCCTTGATGTGGGGAACCAGAGCGTCGGCCCAGGTCATGCCGGCTCTCCCATGCTGCGCCAGGCGCGGCGGGCCAGCATCGCACCCCACGCAGCGAACGGAGCGCCCGCCGGCATCCACATCACCAACCCGCCCAATTGCTGGTCGGCCAGGGGCGACATCCCCCACAGCAACGGTGCCACTGCATGCGTGGCGTAAACAGCGTGCGGTGCCAGCGTCAGGATCGCGCCCAGAAGACCCATCGCAAGATAGGCCAGAAACACCCATCCGATCCCTGCCCCACCTGGCAATGAGAACGTGGCCCGCCAGAACAGAAAGGCAGTCCCGAGCAGGCTCGCCTGCATCACCCAGTAGACCGCCATATGCCCCAAGGCCGCGTCATAGGCGGCAGGCAGGTGCCACAGCCACAAAGCCGCTGTCGACAGCAGAAATGGCCCGCCCACTCGACGGGGCCCGCTTGCCGGACGGGCCAGCGCCAGGAGCGGTGCCGCCAGCGCGACCAGCAGGATATGGTGGAGCACCCGCGCCGAAAAGAGCGCCGACGACAGGGCGCAGAGCGGCGACAGAAAGGCAAATGCCAGCACCAGAAGCGCCGCAACACCGGGCCTGCTGCGCCCTGCCCAGACCGCCAGCGCGACCAGCACGGCCAGCGCCCAAGGATCGAAATTCCACCGATAGAGCAACTCCGCCGGCACCGGGGCGGGGCCACAATAGTTTCCCTCCCATCGGATCACGGTGCCACCGGCCGACAAAGCGACTCGATCCTGATAGGCCCTCGCGCCGCGGTCAGGATCAGTGCAATTCCTGCAAACATCGACACCACCGAATTGAATAAGTCCGTGACCGCCACAGGCCAGGTGCCGTCTCAACGTCGCTGGATCGCCGTCCGTTCCCTTCCTACCCTTGCGCGGCGGCCCGCGGGCGACGTCGGGGGGCGTTTCGGCTACTTGGGAGCGGAGAGTTCTTCGCGCAGCAGGCCAAGGAAGTGTTCCACCTGTGCACCGTCCGCAACGGCCCCGGCTTCATACCCATCGCCAAATTGCGCAAAGCTGAAATGACGCCTAACGGCGAGGTGGGTAGCTCTGGGTAGATATCGGGGTGGGTCGCCAAGGCACGCTGCGACCTGAATGCGTGAACCATAGTTCCAAATTGTTGAGAACGGTGGTGCCCCCAGCAGGACTTGAACCCGCGACCCCCTGATTACAAATCAGGTGCTCTACCAGCTGAGCTATAGAGGCTTGCCTCTCAGATAACGCCGCGCGAGACGTATCGCAAGGCTCAATCCCGGTTCGCCCGCGCCAACAAAGCCACCGCCGCCAGACCCACGGCCATCACCAGCAGGGCTGCGGGGGCGGCCTCGCTCAGCCGTTCGAGGCTGGCCAGTTCGAAGACGCGCGTCGACAGCGTGTTGTAGTTGAACGGGCGCAGCAGCAGCGTTGCGGGCAGCTCCTTGACGCAATCGACGAACACCACCAGAAGCGCGGTTGCAACCGAACCGCGCATCAAGGGCAGGTAGACCGACCTCAGCGCCCCGCCCGCCGTGCGACCCAGAGACCGCGCCGCCATCGGCAGCGAGGGCGAGACCCGGCCAAAGGCCGCATCCAGCGCGCCCTGGGCAATGCCGAAAAAGCGCACCAGATAGGCCAACCCCAGCGCAAAGGCAGTGCCGGTGATCAGAAGGCCCGGATCATGTCCGGTGGCCGCCTCGATCGCATCGGCGAGGCGGTGGTCCAGCGCGGCAAGCGGAATCAACAGCCCCAGCGCCAGCACAGCCCCCGGCGCGGCATAGCCAAGAAGAGTTACCGGCAGCACGAACCGTGCGATCCCGCGCCCCGCCATACGCACCGCGTAGACCAGAAACAACGCAGCCCCGACCGTCGCGATGGATGCAGCCCCCGCCACCACCAGCGTGTTGCCAAGGGCTGCCCCAAGGCCCGGTGCCAGCAAGCCCTCGGGTGCTGCGACGGCGTGGCCCAGCATCACCAGAACCGGCAACAGAAAGCCAAGCCCGAACGGAACCATGCAGGCCGCGAAGGCCAGCCAGCCGCGCATGCCCGGCAGCGCCTGCAGCTCGATCGGGCGGACCGTGCGGTTCATCGCGTGGAATCGTGCGTTGCGGCGGCCGATCCGCTCCAGCATCACCAGAAGGAAGATCAGCACCAGAACCACCCCCGCGATCTGCGCCGCGCCGCCGGCATTACTGCCGTTCAGCCAGGTGGAAAAGATGCCCGTCGTCAGGGTCTGGACGCCGAAATGGTAGACCGTGCCATAGTCTGCCACCGTTTCCATCAAGGCCAGCGCCACCCCTGCCGCAATCGCAGGCCGCGCCATCGGCAGGCCGACACGGAAGAACAACCCCCAGGGCCCGACCCCAAGGGCGCGCGCGACATGGTAGGTGCAGCCCGGCTGTTCGCGGAACGCAGCCCGTGCCAGAAGATAGACGTATGGGTAAAGTGCCGCTGCCAGAACTAGCGCCGCGGCCCAGAGCGACCGTGTCTCGGGGAACCAGTAGTCGCGCGCCGAGGTCCAGCCGAAGGTGCCGCGCATCGCCGATTGCAGTGGCCCGGCATAATCCAGGAAATCGACCAGCGCATAGGCCCCGACATAGGCCGGAATCGCCAGCGGAAAGAGCAGCGCATGGGTGAGCCATCCCCGCCCCGGAAAGCGGTACATCGTCACCAGCCAGGCCGCACCGGTACCTGCCGCGGCGGTCATGACCGCGACGCCCAGCATCAGCATGAGGGTGGCGAACAGATAGCGCGGCAACACGGTCGCCATCAGATGCGGCCAGATGTTCTCGGTCGGGTGAAACGCGATCCAGACGATGGAGCCAAGCGGCGCAAGTACGATCAGCGCGATCACAATCGCCCCGATCGACCACAGGCCGGGCAGTCGCCAGGTGCGCGCACCCTGAACTTGAGCGTTTTCATCAACCATTGCAGTCACGGCCTACAGGAAACCGGTTTCCCTGTCCAGAAAACCCCCTATAGTTGCGCCGAACCGCCCGCAGTGGCGGCAGGGGCAGAGACTGGGCACCATGCGCATCGTCTATCATCTTGGCGCACATTGCACCGACGAAGACCGTCTGGTGCGCTGCCTGCTGAAAAATCGTGCCGTGCTGGCAGACCAGGGCATCGCCGTCCCGGCACCCACTCGGTATCGCAAACTGTTGCGCGACACCTCGATCGAGCTGAAGGGCGCGTCCGCCACCGCCGAAGCTCAGGCCGCGACCCTTGGCCAGATCGTCGGCGAACAGCCAGCCGCACGGGTGGTGCTCAGCTGGGACAGCTTTCTCGGCTTTCCAACCTGGGCGGCGCGCGACGGGCTTTACAGCTACAGCGGCGAACGCGCGCTCAGCTTCACGCAGATCTTTCCCTATCTCGAGGCCGAGTTTCACCTGGCGATCCGCAACCCCGCGACGTTCCTGCCTGCGTTGCAGCAAAAGGTGCTGACCCGCAGCACCGAGGATATCCTCACCGGTCTCGATCCGCGCGGCCTGCTTTGGTCGGATACGATCCGTCGCATCCTTCACCATTGCCCGAACGTGCCGCTGACCGTGTGGTGTGACGAGGATACTCCGCTGATCTGGAACGAAGTGGTGGCGGCGGTCTCGGGCCACGCGCCCGGAACCGCACTCACCGACACCGACGAATTGATGTCGATCCTTTTGACGCCCGAGGGTTTTACCCGGATGCGGGCCTATGTCGCGGCGCATCCGCCTTCCAGCGTGGCGCAGCGCCGGCGCGTGGTGACCGCGTTTCTCGAGCGCTTTGCCCAAACCGACCAGATCACCGTCGATGTCGATGCGCCGGGCTGGACCCAGGATCTGGTCGACGAGCTGACCGCGCGCTATCACGCCGATGTTGCCATGATCCGGGCGATGCCGGGCGTTCACTTCCTGTCGGCGTGATGCGGCCTTAGCGCAGGCTGGCGTCAGGCCATGCCGAGCGCGGTCTTGTACATCTCCATGATCGCCTCTTCCTCGGCAATCTCGTCGGGCTTGCGCTTGCGCAGCGCGATGACCTTGCGCATCACCTTGGTGTCATAACCGCGGCCCTTGGCTTCGGCCATCAGCTCTTTTTGCTGTTCGGTCACGTCCTTCTTTTCGCTTTCCAGCTGCTCGTAGCGCTCGATGAACTGGCGCAGTTCGTCGGCGGTGACGGAATAGGCATCGGTGGGGTCGGCCATCTGGTCCTCGATTCTAAGGCTTCACGGGTCAGGGCATCCCCGCTTTGGCGGCCGGGTCCCGGCGCGCTACCTACCCCGCGCGAGCGTCCGGTTTCAAGCGGCGATCCGGCTTGCATGACGGCGGTCGACCCGCTAACGCCAGCGGCGGCGCAACAGCAGGAACCCACGACATGCAGGCACTGATCTGGATTGGCGCTTTTGTCTCGCTTCTGGGGATCGCCGGGCTTGGCTACTGCGTGGTCCGTGCGATGAAGGCGCGGCGCGCCGGGCTTGGCGACGACGCGATGCGCGCCGAACTGCAACGCGTGGTGGTGATCAACATGGCGGCGCTCGGCGTGTCGGCGCTGGGGTTGATGATGGTGGTTGTCGGCATCCTTCTGGGCTGATCGGCCTCAGTCGTTCAGCGACGAAAGCCTGCGGCCTTGGGCGATCAGGTCGTCCAGCATCGGCGCTGGCACCCAGACCGGGTCGTCCTCGGCCCAAAGCCGCAGGTCGCGGCGAAGCACCATCAGACCCCTCAGGTCGGCCTGATACATCGCCCCGCCCCGCCAGCGCGGAAAGCCCCGCCCGGCGACCAAGCAGTGGTCGATATCCGAAGGGCGCAGCGCGACGCCTGCCGCCAGCAGGCGCAGACCCTCGTTGGCCAGCGCGGCCAGCCAACGGTTCAGCACCTCTGCCTCGGGCATTGGCCGGAACTCGGCACCTAGATCAGGCAGCGCCGCATCCGGCAGGCGCGCACCGAATCCTTCCAGCGCTGCGGCCACCAGACGCCGCGGCACGCCAAGCCCGGTCAACCGGGCTAGGGCCGTGTCGCCCGCCGCTGCCAGCCTGCGGCCCATGACCGGACGGTCACCAACCACAAGGGGCGGCACGCCCATCCGGCGCAGCACATCCGTGATGGTCGCCACCGCCTCGGAGGGAACATCCGTGGGCAAGGCAAGCTCGCTCATCCGGCCTGACCTTGCCAGCGCCAGCCCGATCTCGCCCGGCGCACCGCCAAGCACCAGATGCGGCGACGCGGCAGGGCCTTCGGCAAGCTCGTCCGGCGCAGGCTGCAAAGCGTGGATGACCAGCCCCGCCCCGGCAAGCGCCCGGCTGTCGTCACCCTGCGTCAAGCGCCCCCATGCCGCCGCCCGGTCCGCCGGCGCAAGCCGGCCTGCGCGCTCTTCGGTCTGCAGCCGCTCGGCGGTCCAGGCAATGCCGCGCGCCAGTGCCTCGGAACCGGTGGCAACCCAGGTGACGGAAAAGCCGCGGCTGATCGCCAGCAAGGCAAGGCTGGCCATGCCCGGCCCGGTGCCGTTCAGCCCGATGTGGCGGACGGGGCCGGCCTCGCGGCGAGCGGGGAACGGCAGGCGCAGATGGGCGCGCCGCTCGGCTCCCGCTGCCCAGCGAAGCGCCCGCGCCTCGGGCGAGGCCTCCATGTCTTCGCGTGCGACCGCTTCCAGCGCAACGCCATTTTCCAACGGTAGAATCAGCGCCGCCTCGACACAGTCGATGATCCGCCCGATTGCCGGCATCGCCGCGCGATGGTCGCGCCGCGCCGCTGTAACGGCGCGCTGATAGGCCACTGGGTCGCCAGGGCCGCGCGACGACGGCAATGCGCGGCCGGCAAGATTGCGGGCCAGCGCGACGGCAGCGCCCGTCGCATCGTCGTCCGTCATGTCGCAGAGGCCCAGCTTCAGTGCCGCCTCGGCACCAACGGCCCGCCCGGTGAGCAGCAGTCGCAGCGCCTCGGCCGCGCCCACCAGATGCGGCAACCGCTGGGTGGACCCCGCCTCCGGCGGCAGGCCGATCGCGATATCGGGAAAGGCAATGCGCGCGGCGGGTGCCATGACGCGGGCATGAGCAGCCAGAGCCAGTTCCGCGCCCGGCCCCATCGCCGCGCCCTGCAGCGCGGCCACAACCGGCACCGCACAGCCCTGCACTGCAAGACAGACGGTCGCAAGGTCTGGTCCCGCACGGTCCCGCTCGGCTGCGACGACGCTGCAGAATACCGCCCCCTGCCCGCGCAGCACGATGGCCCTGACGTCAGAGCCACCCACCTCGCCGGCCGCCTGCACCACATTGATCAGCGCGACCCGCATCGCTGCGGTCAGCGCGTTTGACGGCGGGTGGTCCAGCGTGACCACCTGAACCCCGTCCTGCATTTCCGTCGTGATGCCGCCTGCGGCCATGCCCGTTCCCTGCGCCTCTTGCGGCAACTAAAGCGGCAGGATCAGCGCCTTGGCAACCCTTGGGCCGCGATCAGGTCGATCAAACCGGCATGTTGTCGAAATCGGCCTCGATCTCGGCGTCCGCGCGCGGTGGCATCTCGTGGCCGGGCATCATCGCCGCCAGGGCGTGCATCTCGGCCAGAAGCAGGTCAAGCGAGGTGGTCTGCGCCGCCAGCCCCGCCTCGATCATCTCGGCTTCAAGCTGCAGCATGTCTTTCTGGACGGAGGTCATTTGGCACAGTCCTTGCAAAAGGCGGTGTGGGGCAGAACATCCAGACGGGCCTCGCTGATCGCAGCACCACAGCGCTGGCAGGTGCCATAGTCGCCGGTCTCGATGCGGTGCAGGGCGGCCTCGATCTGTTGCAACTCGCGCTGCGCGACAAGGCCGGTCTCCTCCAGCACCTCGTCATCCTCCCGCTCGATCGCCGCCTCGCCCCAATCCTTGTCGGCCGGCACGTCCAGATCCCGCTCGATAGCGTGCAACCGCGCTACCAGAACAGCCTGCTGGGTCTCCAGCTGCGCCTTGCGGTCGGGGATGGTTCGTTTGATCTCGGCTTGCATCGCGCCCTCCTTGTCCTCATCCTCTCTATGAGGCCGGCGGGCGCGCGGCTCCTTGACTCAGGTCAATCCGATCCCATTTACACATTCACGTCTTGCAATCTGTTTCGTTTGCCCGCACACAGGCACCAAAGAAAGGACATCCCATGAGCCAAGCATCCCCAAGGGTTCAGGCGTTTTTCGACGAAGCCACCAACACCATCACCTATCTGGTGCAGGAGCCGGAAGGCCGTGGTGCTGCGGTGATCGATTCTGTGCTCGACTTCGACTACGCGTCGGGGCGCACGGACACCCGGTCCGCCGACGCGGTCATCGCCGCGATCCGCGACCAGGGCCTCGACCTGCAATGGATTCTCGAAACCCATGTCCACGCCGACCACCTGTCGGCCGCGCCCTATATCCAGGAACGGCTGGGTGGGCGGATCGGCATCGGCGAGCGGATCACCGTGGTGCAGGACACCTTCGGCAAGGTCTTCAACGAAGGCACCCGCTTTGCCCGCGACGGATCGCAGTTCGACCAGCTCTTTGCCGAGGGCGACAGCTTCATGATCGGCCAGCTGCGCGGCGACGTGCTGCACACGCCCGGCCATACCCCGGCCTGCCTGACCTATGCGATCGGCGACGCGGCGTTTGTCGGCGACACCCTCTTCATGCCCGATTTCGGCACCGCGCGCTGCGACTTTCCCGGCGGCTCTGCCGAGGTGATGTTCGACAGCGTGCAAAAGATTCTCAGCCTGCCCGACAGCACCCGGATCTTTGTCGGGCACGACTACAAGGCGCCGGGGCGTGACACCTTTGCCTGGGAAACCACTGTCGGTGAACAGAAATCCCGGAACGTGCATGTCGGGGCCGGGCGCAGCCGCGAAGATTTCGTGGCGCTGCGCGAAGCCCGCGATGCCACCCTTGCGATGCCCCGGCTGATCATCCCGTCCTTGCAGATCAATATGCGAGCGGGTCATATGCCGGAAGCGGAAGACAACGGAACTTCCTATCTCAAAGTTCCGCTGAACGGGCTCTGACATGCAGGCGGAAATGATGATCGAGACAGACTGGCTCTGGGGCCTTGCGGGTGGGTTGCTGATCGGGATGGCCGGGGCGATGTTCCTGTTGATGAACGGTCGGGTGATGGGGGCTTCGGGCATCGTCGGCGACCTTGTTGATCGCACTGCGGGCGGGAAGTGGGCGGAGAACGCGGCCTTCCTTGCCGGCCTCGTGCTGGCGCCCCTGCTTTTGCTGCCGGTGTTCGATACCGAAACGCACCTGACCGGCAATCTTGCCGTCATCGTCGTTGCGGGTCTGCTTGTCGGGTTCGGTACCCGGCTGGCGAACGGCTGCACCTCGGGGCATGGCGTCTGCGGCATCTCGCGGCTGTCATTGCGCGGCATTGCCGCCACCGTGATCTACATTTTTGCCGGCGGGGTGGTGATGGCCACGTTCCGCCACCTGTGGGGGCTGATCTGATGCGGCGCGTGGTTTGGTCGGCTCTGGCCGGCGCAGTGTTCGGCGTCGGCCTGCTGGTATCCGGGATGACCGACACCACCAAGGTGCAGGGCTGGCTGGATATCTTTGGCGATTGGGACCCGACGCTTGCCTTCGTGATGGGGGGCGCGATCGTGCCGATGGCGGTGGCGTGGCGGGTCGCAGCGCGGCGCAGCGCCGCCGTGCTTGGCGGGCCATTGCCCGGACGGCCGCAGCAACGCCTTGATCCGGGGCTGATCTGGGGCTCGCTCAGCTTTGGCGCCGGTTGGGCGCTGGCTGGCCTATGCCCCGGACCCGCACTTGCCTCGCTCGGTTTTGGCGGCATCGGCGGGCTTCTTTTCCTGGTCGCGATGCTTGCCGGAATGCTGGCAGCGGCCCCCTTGCGGGCTGCGGCACAGCGCAGCCTTGCACCCACTTGACCCAGAGGAACCACCCATGGATATCCGCCCGCTGACAGCCTCCTACGCCGTATCGCCCCAGATCGAGCTGTCCGACCTGCCGGCGATCAAGGCTGCCGGTTACACCACGATCATCGATAACCGCCCCGACGGCGAGATCCCGCCGCAGCTGCACACCGTCAGCATGAAGGCGGCGGCCGAGGCGCTGGGTCTGACCTTCGTCGCGAACCCGGTGTTGGGCGGCGCGATGACGATGGAAAACGTCACCGCACAAGGCGCGGCGATTGCTGCGGCGCAAGGCCCGGTGCTGGCCTATTGCGCGTCGGGCAACCGGTCTTCGATGGTCTGGGCGCTGTCACAGGCGGGCAGCCTGCCGACGGCCGATCTGGTCGGCATCCCGGCGCGGTTCGGCTATCAGCTCGATCACCTGCGCCCGCAGATCGACGCGCTGGCCGCCGCCAAGGGCTGATCGCCCGCGCAAGGAAGGGCCGCAGTCGATCCTCTGGCCTAGTGCGTTGAGCGAACACCCCCGGCGCATTTGTTGGCGAATCTTGCGACCCTGACCGGCCCCGATCCTCAGACCGCGGTGCGCCAGACCTCCGGCGCCTCCGGGCTGACGGCTGGCACTGCGGCCTCCTTGCGCGCGGGGGGTGCCGCCCGCACCGCGCCCTGGGCCAGCTTGATCGCCCGCATCCCCCGGTTCTGGCCCAGCCGGCCGTGGGCGAGGCGTCGCCCGTCCAGAGTTTCGAGTGTCACCGCCTCAAGACCGGCATTGGCCAGCGGCAGGATCTCGCCGGCTGCCAGCGCCATCACCCGGCCCAGGGGCAGCGACAGGCGGCCAAGCACCGCACTCAGCGTGCAGTCGACCTGCATGACTTGCGCGCCCAGTGCCGAGGTGAATTGCGGCCCGGACTGATCCTCCACCGCTGCGGGGTCGACCAGCGGTCGCACGCCGCGACCAGCGGCCGGCAGGGCAAGGATCACCTCTCCCACCTTTGCGCCCTCTGCCACCGCAATTTCGGCCACCAGCACGCGGTAGACATCGTCTTCCAGCAACAGCCCAAGCGGCCGCGCGTCCTCAAGATGCGAGGCATAGCGGAAACCACCGGCCCAGATCAGATCGGCCTCCTCGGCCAGAATCGCCTCCATCTCGACCAGTGCCGCGTCGATCACGCCGGCCACCATCGCGGCATCGGTACGGGTCGGCTTGCGCCCCGGCGCGGGCTGCGCCGCGACGCGGCCAATGGTCTGAATCTCGATGAAGGCCGACAGAATCTGTGGCGACAGCATCAACAGGCCCAACCCCGCCTCCGGCCCGTCGAGCAAGGCCAAGAGCGCGCGTTCCGGCGGCAGTTCCAGCAGTTCGGCCAACGAGGCGCGGCGCACCTCCATTCGGCGAAATTCCACGACGAGGCCAAGTCCGTTGCGCGCCGCCCGCGCCAGCGCAAGCCGCCAACCGCGGTCAGCCCCCGGTGCCCCGTCCAGCTGGGCCGCTTCGGCCCGGTCGATCTTGCGGCGAATGACGTCGCTCATGCCTACCCCATGGTTCCAGACCAGCCTAGACCCGGCAGCCTTCACAAAGGGTTAAGCTGCGGGCTTTTCCAGCCGGATCGGCACCGACGCCCGGAACGCGGCCCCACCCTGCCCCGGCAGGTAGGAAATCGTGCCGCCCAGATTGGTCATGATCTCGCGGCAGATCGCAAGGCCCAGCCCCGCGCCGCCTGCCCGGTTGCCATCGGTCAGCCGCGCGAACTTTTCGAAGATCAGCGCCTGGGCGTCCTTGGGAATGCCGCGGCCATTGTCGATGAAGTCGATCGTCACCTTGCCGCCACGCAGGCGCACGGCAATCCGCAACTCCGGGTCTTCGGCATCGCAATACTTGCGGGCATTGGCGATCAGGTTGATGAACACCTGCGTCAGGCGGTCCGCATCGGTGCGCAAAAAGACGTTTTCCGCCACCGGGTCGCGGTCGATGCGGAAACTGCGCTCGGGCCGGGTCTGGCGCGCGGCGATCAGCGCCTTGTCGATCATCTCGTGCAGGTTGGTCAGCGTCAGGTTCAACTGCACCGTGCCGTTCTCCAGCACGCTCAGATCCAGCAGATCGTCCAGAAGCCGGGTCAGCCGCTTGGCCTCGTCATGGATGATACCGCCGTATTTGGCCACCGTCCCGGGGTCGAGGTCGCCCTCGGTGAGAATCTCGGAAAACGCCCGGATCGAGGTCATCGGCGTGCGAAGTTCGTGGCTGATCTGGCTGAGGAAGGCATCCTTCTGGATCGACAACTGCGTCAGCTTCTCGTTGGCCTCGCGCAGCGCGCCGGCGGTGCGGGTCAGCTCCTCTTGCTGGCTTTCCAGCTTGGCCGAATACTCCATGATCTGCGCGCTTTCGCTGGCGACAGCCATCAGATCCTCGACCGTCACGGTGGCGCGCCCGACCAGCTGGCTCATCATCGCATGGGCCGTCGCCGCACCGACCGAGCCGGAAAGCCTGCCCTCCAGCGCGCCCAGAAACTCGGGCGTCGGGTCGGGCAGGAAACCTTCCTTGCCCTGCGCGCGGGCGGCCTTCTGAAAAAGGGCCAGCGCCAGATCCTCGCCAAGGATGCGCTGCGTCATGACCAGCAGCGCCTCCGGCTCGGCGCGGCCCTGTGACCAGCGTTTCGGGCCGGCCTGTTCATCGAACACGTTAACGAAAGCCGCGCCCTGCAACCGTTCCACCGGGCCGGGGAAGGTCAGCACCGAGCCTACGAAGAACGCCGTCGCGTTCAGTGCCATCGACCAGAACAGCGCGTGGATCATCGGCTCCATGCCATTGGTGCCGAACAGGGCATGCGGGCGCAGCCAGTCAATCCCGAACGGCCCCTCGCTGAACACCGAGGCCGCAATCACCCCGTCCGGCCCGAACGAGGGCAGGAACGAGGTATAGCTCCAGACCACAAAGCCGGTCAGCAACCCGGCGATCGCGCCGATCCGTGTCGCGCCGCGCCAGAAGATGCCGCCGATCAGCGCAGGCAGCACCTGCGCCATGCCAAGAAAGGCGATCAGCCCGATTGCGGCCAGCGCGGCCGAGCCGCCGGAGAAATGGTAATAGGCGTACCCCAGCGCCAGCACCGCCACGATACCGAAGCGGCGTGCCATCAGGACCACGCCACGCAAGTCGTCGCCGCGCGCACCCGCCGGGCTGAATTTCAGCCAAAGGGGCATCACCAGATGGTTCGACACCATCGTCGCCAGCGCAATCGCCTCGACGATCACCATCGAGGTGGCCGACGAGAACCCGCCCAGAAATGCCAGCATCGCCAATCCGCCCTGCCCTTCGGCCAGCGGCAGGGTCAGCACGAACATGTCCGGGTTCGACCCTTCGGGCAGCCGCTCCAGCCCGATCACCGCAATCGGCACGATGAACAGGCTCATCAGCATAAGATACAAGGGAAACGCCCAGCTCGCCCGCGCCAGATGGCCTTCGTCCGAGTTTTCGACCACCATCACCTGAAACATGCGCGGCAGGCAGATCACCGCCGCTGCTGACAGGAAGATCAGCCCGGTCCAGCGCCCCGGCGCCACCTGCCAGGCGCTGAGATCGGCCGCGTCGATTTTGGCGATGGTCTCGCTGATGCCGCCGGCAACGCCCCAGACCACGAAACTGCCTACTGCCAGCAGCGCCACCAGCTTGACCACCGCCTCTACCGCAATCGCCGTGACGATGCCGTGGTGCTGTTCGTTGGCGTCAAGGTTGCGGGTGCCGAACAGGATGGTGAACAGCGCAAGCCCCGCCGCCACCCAGATCGCGGTCTGCTCGGCGTTCGGAGGCGACAACCCATCCTGCGTTTCACTGGCAAAGACGCCGAACGACAGCACCACCGATTGCAATTGCAGTGCGATGTAGGGCGTGGCCGCGATCACCGCCATTACGGTCACGATGACGCCCAGCATGTTCGATTTGCCGAAACGCGCCGAGATCAGGTCGGCAATCGAGGTTACCCGATATTTCCGCCCGATCCGCACCAGCTTGCGCAACAGCCACCACCAGCCGACGAAAACGAGGGTAGGCCCGAAGTAGATCGTCAGGAACTCAAGCCCCGACCGCGCGGCGTAACCAACGGCGCCGTAGAAGGTCCAGGCGGTGCAGTAGATCGACAGCGACAGGGTATAGATCAGTGGCGATTGCAGAAAGCCGAGCCGCCCCCGGCTGGCGCGGCGCTCGGCCAGAAATGCCACCAGAAACAGCACGATCACATAGGCGAGGCAGGCCGCGACCAGGATGCTGAACGGCACGTCAGTCGTCCTCTTCGCCGCTGGCGTCGCCCGACCGCAGGCCCGGCGCAAAGGCGGCAGCCACCACGATCATCAGGCTCCAGACCACGAAGAAATAGATCACCTCGCCCGAGGTCAGCCGCCGATCCAGCCGGTCTCCCAGATCGCCCGCCCACAAGAGTGGCAGGATCAGCAGCGCCACGCCGAACACCGGCAACAACCGGGCGGCATCTCGCAGGCGCCGCCTGCGATAGGGCGCGCGTGCCAGAAACAGCGGGCGCTTCGGTTTGGCCATCAACGTGCCACCATCGCACGCACCTCGGCCAGGATGTCGGCGTTGGAGAACGGCTTGGCCATGAAACGGTCCGCCCCGGCCTGCGCCGCAGCCTCGCGGTCGCGTTCCTGGCCGCGGGCGGTCAGCATCAGCACCTTGGTCGCCGCTGTGGCCGGGTCGGCCCGCAAGGCTGCAAGGATTTCCAGCCCCGACAAGCCCGGAAGCATGTGGTCAAGAATTATCAGGTCGGGCGCGATCTCCGCCACCCGCGCCAGCGCCTCCACCCCGTCCGCAAGGTGCGACACTTCCCACCCGTCGCGCGTCAGGATAAAGCGGATCGCCTCGGCGATGTTTGGCTCGTCCTCGACAAGGAGCACGCGCTGGGTCATTTCGGTCCCCTTCCCCCGGTCGGCGTTGCATGTCCCACTATCGACGCAAGCGCGCGCCCTGTCAAAAGCCGAGTGGCGCGCTAGCCGGTCTCGGTCACGATCGACGGCTCGCGCCGCGCCGGGCAACCGGCCCGCGGGCAGATTCGGCAACTCGACCCGATCCGCAGAGCCTCGCCCTCGCGCCCCGGCTGCGGCAGGATCAGCATCGCGGCTTCGCGCAGTTCCGGGCCGCGCAGTCCGGCCGGGTGGCGGGTCTGACAGAAGGCAATCACCCGGTGCCGCGCCCCGGTCTGCCCGGCCATCTCGACCACCGCCTCCACCGGCTGCATCGGTCGGCCCAGGGCCGCATAGAGCGGCCAGAGCGGGCAAGCGGCACCAAATCGCGGCAAGGCGAACCCCGGCGAGGGCTTGCGAAAGACCAGCGTTCCAGAGGCGTCGCAGACCACCAGACCCGCCTGCACCTCAGGCAGCGCTGCCATCCGCCGCATCACCGCCGGCACATCCCGGCCGATACGCTCGGCCAGCGCCACCGGGTCGGGGCCAACCGCCTGCATCGCCATCACGAAAGCTTCGTGCGGCATGTCGCGAGCATCCCGCTCGGCCCGTGCAAGATGGTCCAGCGCAAGCGCCCGCGCGGCGCTTGACGCAAGGCCCGCCACCTCGGCGTCCAGTCCGCGCTGCAACTCCTCGTCGCTGAACTGCCAGTCACGCGCCTTCAGCCAGCTTTCCATTTCTTCCTGCGGTGCTGCAAACCCCTCATCCGCATCCGCCCCCGACCTTGCGTCGAGGTAGGCCACCAGCGCCTCGGCCCCCACCGCCATGCGCTCGCTGTCCTGATGCAAGTTGCGGTGAAACCGTGCCCGCCATTCCGGCTCCAGATCATCGGTCTCCGCCAGAATCGCGGCCGTAGATCGCACCGAGGAGAGCGACGACAACACCTCATGCAGCGCGTGGCTCAGATGCGGGTCATGCGTCACCCGGTCGTTCAGCACCTCCAGCGCGCGTTCCAGCCCCATCACCCGGCCATGCTGACCTGCAACCAGCGCGGCCCAGCCCGGATAGCGGCCAACGAATTCTTCCAGCCGCTCGACCTCGGCCCCCGCGCCTTCCGCCGCCGCCGCCGCCGCCGCGCGCAGATCATCGAGGAGCGCCGCCTCACGCCCTTCGGTAAAGGCGCTCGCCTGCAGCCCCAGGGCCTCGCCAAGCCGCTCCAGCAGTCTGCCCCCGACGCGGCGCCGGTTGTGTTCGATCAGGTTGAGATACGAAGCCGATATTCCCGCCGCCGCCGCGACATCCGCCTGCCGCAGCCCAGCCGCCAGACGCCGTTCGCGCAACCGTGTTCCTGTCAGCGCTGAAAGCGGCATCGCGTTCCCCTGCCCATGCCAACAGATTTACAGCCCGCCGCGCAATTTACAAAGCTTGAAAACTTCAGGTTTCCCCTTCGCCAAATATCCTCCGGGGGTGTGGGGGTGGAAAACCCCCACCGCCGCAAACGGAAACGCGACCGAGGGGGTCCCCCGGGCGCGTCCCAAGTCGTGCGTTCAGATCAGTTCGCGAGGGCCTTGTCGGTGATCACGCTGGTCCAGGCGCCCGTCGGGGCCGCCGTGATCACCGGGTCCGACCCGCCGGCCAACAGCGTCGCCACGGTCTTTTCCGCCGCCGCCACGTCCAGCGCGCCGTTCGAGCCCGCCGTCAACTTGGCAACTTCGCCCATCATCCGCTTCTGATGCTGTTCGGTCTGCGCGCCGGTCTGGTCGTTCTCCAGCACGATCATCGCCGCCTCGTCAGAGTTCGCCTCGGCGTACTTCCAGCCCTTCATCGAGGCGCGGACAAACTTGACCATCTTTTCTTCGAAGGCCGGGTCAGCGAGCTTGTCTTCCAGAACGTAAAGTCCGTCCTCCAGCGTCGCCACACCCATGTCCTGGTACTTGAAGGTCACCAGTTGCTCGGGCGTGATGCCGGCGTCGATCACCTGCCAGTATTCGTTGTAGGTCATGGTCGAGATGCAGGCCGCCTGCTTTTGCAAGAGCGGGTCCACGTTGAAGCCCTGCTTCAGCACCGTCACGCCGCCGGCCGAGCCGTCGGTGGCCAGGCCAAGCTGCGACATCCAGGACAGGAACGGATATTCGTTGCCGAAGAACCAGACACCAAGCGTCTTGTCGGCAAAATCCTTCGGTTCCTTGATGCCGGTTTCGGCAAGGCAGGTCAGCATCATGCCCGACGATGCGAAAGGCTGCGCGATGTTGACCAGGGCCAGGCCCTTTTCCCGTGCGGCCAGCGCCGAGGGCATCCAGTCGATCACCACATCCGCCCCGCCGCCCGCAATCACCTGCGTCGGCGCAATGTCAGGGCCGCCCGGAAGGATGGTGACGTTCAGCCCCTCTTCCTCATAGAAACCCTTGGCCTGCGCCACATAGTATCCGGCAAACTGCGCCTGAGTGACCCACTTCAGTTGCAGCGTCACGTCCTCTGCCTGCGCGCCCGTCGCCATCGCGGCAAGAAATGCGCCCGTCAGTAGCTTTTTCATCAACGTCTCCCGTGTTGAGGCCCTTGGCGGGCCATTGGTTAATGCCTTTGCGACGGGTGCCAGAAGGTCACCCACCGTTCGATCAGCGCGATCAGGCCATAAAAGGCCGACCCCGCCAATGCCGCCACCGCAATCTCTGCCCAGACCATGTCGAGGCCAAGCCGCCCCACCTCGGTCGAGATGCGAAATCCCATGCCATAGACCGGACTGCCGAAAAACTCGGCAACAATCGCGCCGATCAGGGCCAGAGTCGATGCAATTTTAAGCCCGTTGAACAGGAACG
>LNFM01005695.1_pt1 | contig 29241 bp, 33 predicted proteins | sample 596031 | NCBI WGS metagenome assembly LNFM01 (sample SAMN04254537, study PRJNA301005) | activated carbon metagenome | isolation source: dual media filters at the Ann Arbor, Michigan drinking water treatment plant | place: USA: Ann Arbor
TGGTCGGCGGCATGACGCGCATGCCCAAGGTGCAGGAGAAGGTCAAGGAGTTCTTCGGCAAGGAGCCGCGCAAGGACGTCAACCCCGACGAGGCCGTGGCCGTCGGTGCCGCCATCCAGGGCCAGGTGCTCGGTGGCGAGCGCAAGGACGTGCTGCTGCTGGACGTCACCCCGCTGAGCCTGGGCATCGAGACCCTGGGCGGCGTGATGACCAAGATGATCAAGAAGAACACCACGATCCCGACCAAGTTCAGCCAGGTGTTCAGCACCGCCGACGACAACCAGCCGGCCGTGACCATCAAGGTCTACCAGGGCGAGCGTGAACTGGCCACCGGCAACAAGAGCCTGGGCGAGTTCAACCTCGAGGGCATCCCGCCGTCGCCGCGCGGCATGCCGCAGATCGAGGTCACCTTCGACATCGACGCCAACGGCATCCTGCACGTCAATGCCAAGGACAAGGGCACGGGCAAGGAGAACAAGATCACCATCAAGGCGAACTCGGGCCTGTCCGAGGACGAGATCCAGAAGATGGTGAAGGACGCCGAGCTGAATGCGGCAGAAGACGCGAAAAAGCTCGAGTTGGTGCAGGCGCGCAACCAGGCCGATGCGATGATGCATTCGGTGAAGAAGAGCCTGGCCGACCACGGTGACAAGCTCGAGGCCGGCGAGAAGGAAAAGATCGAGGCCGCGGTGAAGGACGTCGAGGATGCGCTCAAGGGCGACGACAAGGCGACCATCGAAGCCAAGACCGAAGCCCTGATGACCGCGAGCCAGAAGCTGGGCGAGAAGGTCTACGCCGAGCAGGCTGCGGCGGCGGGTGCGGCCGGCGGCGGTGCCGAAGCGGCAGCCGGCGCTGCCGGTGGCCCGCAGGCTTCGGCCAAGCCGGCCGACGACAACGTGGTCGACGCCGAGTTCAAGGAAGTCAAGAAGTGATGGGCCGGGCAGCCCGCCAGGGTTGCCTGCCTTCCTCGCCGCGTTCGGAGCGACAGGCCTCGCCTGCGCTCCAGCGCGGCGGTTCCGTTTGAGAGCAGCCGAGACGTTTCATGGCAAAGCGCGACTACTACGAAGTGCTGGGCGTGGCGAAGAACGCCACCGAAGAAGACATCAAGAAGGCCTACCGCAAGTTGGCCATGAAGCACCACCCCGACCGCAACCAGGGTGACGACGCCAAGAAGTCGGAAGAGAAGTTCAAGGAGGCCAAGGAAGCCTACGAGATGCTCTCCGACGAGCAGAAGCGCGCCGCCTACGACCAGTATGGCCACGCCGGCGTCGACCCCAACATGGCGGGACGCGGGCCCGGAGGACCGGAAGGATTCGGCGGCTTCGCAGACGCCTTCGGCGACATCTTCGGCGACATCTTCGGCGGCGGTGGCGGTGGTCGGCGGGGCGGCGGTGGTGGCCAGCAGGTCTACCGCGGCAACGACCTCAGCTATGCGATGGAAATCACGCTCGAGGAAGCGGCCAACGGCAAGGACACGCAGATCCGCATTCCCAGCTGGGAAACCTGCGAGACCTGCAGCGGCACAGGCGCCAAGCCCGGCACCCAACCGAAGACCTGCACCACCTGCAATGGCTCGGGCACGGTGCACATGCGCCAGGGCTTCTTCAGCATCCAGCAGACCTGCCCGCACTGCCGCGGCACCGGCAAGATCATTCCCGACCCGTGCGTGACCTGCAGGGCAAGATCAAGAAGCAGAAGACGCTGGAGGTGAAGATACCTGCCGGCATCAACGAGGGCATGCGCATCCGCTCGGCCGGCAACGGCGAACCCGGCACCAACGGCGGACCGGCCGGCGACCTGTACATCGAGATCCGCATCAAGGCGCACGAGATCTTCGAGCGCGACGGCGACGACCTGCACTGCACCGTGCCGGTCAGCCTGACCAGCGCCGCACTGGGCGGCGCCATCGAGGTACCCACGCTGGGCAGCAAGGCCGAGATCGAGTTGCCCGAGGGCACGCAGCACGGCAAGACCTTCCGCCTCCGCGGCAAGGGCATCAAGGGCCTGCGCTCGACCTACCCGGGCGACCTGTACTGCCACATCACGGTGGAAACGCCGGTCAAGCTGACCGAGCACCAGCGCAAGCTGCTGAAGGAACTGGACGAGTCCTTCCGCAAGGGCGGCGACAAGCATTCGCCCAACGCCAAGAGCTGGACCGACCGCGTGAAGGACCTCTTCAAGGGCTGAGCGCCCTGCCCCTGGCTGCCGCAGCGCTCAGAACAGGCTGCCCTGGCGCGCGTCGGCACCAGGGGGCCTGAACTGCGTGAGGTCGAGTTCAATCCGCTTGCGGTCCAGGCCCAGCTTCTCGCAGCACTTGTCGAAGCGCTGGCGCAGCAACTGCGCCCACACGCCGCTGCCGCACATGCGCGTGGCGAAGTCCGCGTCGTAGTCCTTGCCGCCGCGCATCTCTCGCACACGCGCCATGATGCGCGACGCGCGCTCGGGCACGTGCTGCTGGAGCCAGTCCTGGAACAAGGGATTCACTTCCCACGGCAGGCGCAGCACGACGCTGAAAGCCGAGACGGCACCGGCCTCGCGCGCTGCGTGCAGGATCTTCTCGAGCTCGGGCTCGTTGAGGAAGGGAATGACCGGGGACAGGCTGACGCCGACCGGCACGCCGGCACGCGCCAGGGTCTCGACCGTTCGAAGGCGCCGGTGCGGCGCGGCAGCACGCGGCTCCATGGCCCGTGCCAGCACCGGGTCGAGCGTCGTGATGGACACGTACACGGCGGCCAGTCTGCCCGTTGCCATCGGGACGATGAGGTCGAGGTCGCGCTCGACCAGGCTCGACTTGGTGACCAGCGAAAACGGGTGCCGGGCCTCCTGCATCACTTCGATCAACGAGCGGGTGATGCGCAGGCGGCGTTCGACCGGTTGGTAGGCATCGGTGGCGGCACCGATGTTCAGCTGCTTGGGCACGAAGCTGCGCGCGCTGAGGGCCTCGCGCAGCCGCTCGGCCGCGTTGACCTTGGCGATGATGCGCGTCTCGAAGTCCAGCCCCGGCGACAGGTTGAGATAGCTGTGCGTGGGCCTCGCGTAGCAGTACACGCACCCATGCTCACAGCCCCGGTACGGGTTGATCGACAGGTCGAAGCCGATGTCGGGCGAATCGTTGCTGGAGAGGATGCTGCGCGCCGCCTCTTCGATCACCTGCGTCGGCGGCACCACCCGTTCCTCGGCCGCCGCCTGCTCCACCGTGCCCCAGCCGTCGTCGAAGGCCTCGCTGGTCTCCGACGTAAAGCGGTGCGGGATGGCCCACGCCGTGCCCCGGCCCTTGAGCGGGCTCACGGGGACCAGTGCGTCGGGGACGATGGGTTTGTCTGAAGGTGCGCGCATACTGTGTTTATGAACAGTATCTCGCACTTTCCTGTGAACCAACAAGCCCGGCGACGCCCCAGGGGACGACCGGGCTGCGGACCGCTCAGTACTCGCCGGTGTTGGCGCCCGGCGCCAGGTTGTCGAACTTGGTCAGCGGCTTCAGGAAGGTCAGCTTCACGGTGCCCACCGGGCCATTTCGCTGCTTGGCCAGGATGATCTCGGCCACCCCGGGTTCCTTCGACTCCTTGTTGTAGTACTCGTCGCGGTAGATGAACATGATGACGTCGGCATCCTGCTCGATGGCGCCTGACTCGCGCAGGTCGCTCATCATGGGCCGCTTGTCATTGCGCGACTCGACGCTGCGGTTGAGCTGCGACAGCGCGATCACCGGGCACTGCAGTTCCTTGGCCAAGGCTTTCAGGCCGCGCGAGATCTCGCCGATCTCGGTGGCGCGGTTCTCGTCACCGCCGGAACTCGAGCCGCTCATCAGCTGCAGGTAGTCGATGACGATCAGCCCCAGCGTGCCGCCGAACTGCCGCGCCATGCGGCGCGCGCGGGCACGCAACTCGGCCGAGTTCAGCGCCGGTGTCTCGTCGATGAACACCTGCGCCTGCTTGAGCTTGTCGACGGCTTCGGCCAGCCGCGTCCATTCGTCACCAGCCAGCTTGCCGGTGCGCAGGTGCTGCTGGTCGATGCGGCCGAGCGAACCCACCAGGCGCAGCGCCAACTGCGACGCTCCCATCTCCATCGAGAAGACCAGCACCGGCAGGCCTTCACTCACGGCCACGTGCTCGGCGATGTTCAGCGCAAAGGCCGTCTTGCCCATCGAAGGTCGCGCCGCGAGCACGATGAGGTCGCCCTTCTGCAGACCGGCCGTCATGCGGTCCATGTCGTAGAACCCCGATCGAACGCCGGTGACTTCCTCCGCCCCGTTTTCGTAGAGCTCGTTGACGCGGTCGAGCAGCGCCACCATCAACTTGTCGATGCCCTGGAAGCCCTGCTTCTGCCGCGAGCCTTCTTCGCCGATCTTGAAGATCTTGGTCTCGGCCTCGTCGAGGATCGTGTTGACGTTGCGGCCCTGTGGGTTGAACGCCTGTGTGGCGATGTCGTCGCTGGCCGCGATCAGCTTGCGCAGGATGGCGCGCTCCCGCACGATCTCGGCGTAGCGCCGCATGTTGGCCGCGCTGGGCACGCTTTGCGCCAGCGCGTTCAGGTACGCCAGGCCCCCGCACTCCTCGGCCTTGCCCAGGCTCTGCAGCTGCTCGAACACCGTGATGACATCGGCCGGCCGTGCGCCGCTCACGAGCCCGGCGATGGCCGTGAAGATCATCCGGTGCTCGAAGCGATAGAAGTCGTTGTCGGTGAGCAGGTCGGACGCACGGTCCCAGGCCAGGTTGTCCAGCATCAGCCCGCCAAGCACGCTCTGCTCGGCTTCCACCGAATGAGGAGGCACGCGGAGACGCGCGATCTCGTCGTCGCGGGAGGGGTTGGCGCTGTCGCGCGCGTTGAACATCACAGACATCGAAGCATCATAAGCGGGGCCTGCCGCCAGCCTTGTGTGCAAGCCTGTGGACAAGCGGTGCAGCCATTGGGGACATCGCAAGGAGGTCGTGAGCAACGAAAAAGCCGCCCGGAGGCGGCTTCTTGTCTTGGCAGGGGCCGGGAATCAGGCCAGCTTTTCCTTGATCCGCGCCGACTTGCCGCTGCGCTGGCGCAGGTAGTACAGCTTGGCGCGGCGCACGTCGCCGCGGCGCTTGACTTCGATGCCGGCCAGCAGCGGGCTGTACAGCTGGAAGGTGCGTTCCACGCCTTCGCCGCTGGAGATCTTGCGCACGATGAAGCTGCTGTTCAGGCCACGGTTGCGCTTGGCGATGACGACGCCTTCGTAAGCCTGGACCCGCTTGCGCGTGCCTTCGACCACGTTGACGTTGACGATCACCGTGTCGCCAGGCGCGAAGGCCGGGATGGTGCGGTTCAGTCGAGCGATTTCTTCCTGCTCGAGCGCTGCAATGATGTTCACTGGGGGCTCCGGATCGATCTTGACCAGACTGCTTGTTGAAATGAAGAGCTCAGCCGTCAGAGGATCGAAAAGCCTTTGAGTATACCTCGAGGCTGGCAATGTACCGTTCGTCGACGGCCGTCAGGCGCCCGGCGGCGCGCGCTGCGGCAATCAGCTCTGGTCGCCGCCGAGCGGTGATCTCGAGCGCCTGCTCGCGCCGCCACCGGGCAATCTGTCCGTGATGGCCCGACATGAGCACCGGCGGCACACCGATGGTCGCGCCCTCCACCACCAGCGTTTCAGGCCGGCTGTAGTGAGGCCCTTCCAGCAGGCCGTCGCCGAAACTGTCCTGTTCGTGTGAAGGCGCGTTGAGAACGCCGGGCTGCAGCCGCGCCACGGCATCCAGCAGCGCCAACGCCGGCAGTTCCCCGCCCGACAGCACGAAGTCGCCCAGGCTGAGCTGGTCGGTGACGCAGGCGTCGACAAAGCGCTGGTCGATGCCCTCGTACCGGCCGCAGACCAGCACGGCGCCTGCGCCGGCGGCGAAGTCCTCGACCACCGCCTGCGTGATCGGGGTACCGGTCGGCGTGAAATGAACGACGCGGCAGGTCGTCTCGTGCCGGTCGGTACGCACCGCCTGGAGAGCGCGGAACAGCGGCTCGGCCAGCATGACCATGCCCGGACCGCCGCCGAAGGGGCGATCGTCGACTCGGCGGTAGGCGTCGTCGGCGAAATCGCGCAGGGGCCACAGACGGACGTCGACGGCCTTGCTTTCGAACGCGCGCCGGGTGATCCCCTGCGTGAGGTGGGGCCCGAAGAGATCGGGGAAAAGCGTAACGACGTCGAAGCGCACGGCTGCGGCGCTCAGAAGTCGACCGCCCAATCGACCGTGACGCGGCGGGCAGGCAGGTCGACCTTGTCGATGTACGACGCGACGAACGGAATCAAGCGCTCGGCGCCTTCGGCATCCACCGAGGACAGCCGCAGCACGCAGTGCGGGCCGGTCTCGATCAGGCCGACCACGGTACCGAGGTCGACCCCCTCGCGGTTGACGACGCTGGTGCCGATCAAGTCGACCCAATAGAACTCGTCTTCCTCGGGCGTGGGAAAGCTGCTGCGGGCCACGAAAACGCGAGCGCCCGACAAGGCCTGAGCCATGTCGCGATCGGTCAGTTCCTGGCTGGTGGCCACGACCGTGTCGACGTGCTCACGGGCATGGGTGATGCGCAGCAGCCGAGGTACCACCATCGGCTTGGCCCCTGCGGGCCGCGCCGCGGTGACGTCGCCCGGCGAGATGAACCAGCGACGGGACGAGAACAGCGCCTGCGGATCGGCCGAAAACGGCTTCACGCGGATGCCGCCCTTGACACCCCAGGCGCCGAGGACACGGCCGACTTCGACCGCGTCTTCCGGCCAGGCAGGCTCGTCGCCGCTGGCCGCCGGGTGAGGCAGGGCACTCACCCCGGAATCGATCAGGCGGCCTTCTTGGCCTGGTCGACCAGGCGAGCGACCGTGGGCGACAGCTGTGCGCCCACACCTGCCCAGTACGTGACACGGTCCAGCGCGACGCGCAACGGCTGTTCGCCACCCGACGCCATGGGGTTGTAGAACCCCACGCGTTCGATGAAGCGACCGTCACGGCGCGCGGCGCCGTTGGCGACCACGATGTTGTAGAACGGGCGCTTCTTTGCACCACCACGAGCCAGTCGGATGACGACCATCTTGAGAATTCCTCGAATCTGTGTCGATCGCCCTGCCAGGAGACACACTGGAGGCGATCAAGGATGGCTCGTGAAGCTCGACGGGACCTTGCCCGCCTTCGCCCACGCACCGTGGCCGGCACCGTAGATACGCCCGAACCCCATGGACAGGCCGGCGCCGAAAACCGCGCATTATAAACTCGGCCGCATGGCAGCATCGATCTCGATCTTCGCATCTTCGCCGGTTCGCATGCGCCAGAGCCACGGCGCCACGGCTATGGCCTGAGCATTCACATGCGCTATCGCTCGAAAACCGCCGCCACCTGGCTGGCTCTTGGACTGGGAACACTGGGTGCCCACCGCTTCTACCTGCGCGGCCGGAGCGACTTTCTGGCCTGGCTGTATCCCCTGCCGACACTGGCCGGTCTGGCGGGCGTCATACGCATGCAGAACATCGGCCAGGACGACCCCTGGGCAACGCTGCTCGTTCCCTTGCTGGGCCTCATGATCTCGATCGCGATGCTGACAGCCATCGTGTACGGGCTGACGCCGGACGAGCGTTGGCAGGCGCGCTACAACCCCGGCCAGCCGGCCCGGGTGACGGCCTGGGGGCCGGTGCTCGGGGTGATCCTGGCGCTGATGCTGGGTGGCGGCGTGATGATGGGGACCATCGCCTACAGCATCCAGCACTTCTTCGAGTGGCAGCTCGAGACGCAAGCCGCCGAGACCGGTCAGAACAGCAAGAGGCTGACGCCGTAGAAGATGGCGGCCACGAACGCCGTGGCAGGTATGGTGACCATCCAGGCCAGGACGATGTTGCGCGCAAGCCCCCAGCGCACCCCCGAAGCGTTGCGGACCGACCCGACGCCGAAGATGGCGCCCGTGATGGTGTGGGTCGTCGAGACGGGGATGCCCAGGCCGGTGGCGATGAACAAGGTCGCCGCGCCGCCGGTCTCGGCACAGAAGCCCCCCACCGGCTTGAGCTTGGTGATGCGCTGTCCCATGGTCTTGACGATGCGCCACCCGCCGAACAGCGTCCCGAGGCCGATCGCGAGGTAGCAGCTCCAGATCACCCAGGCGGGCGGCATGGCGTCGCTGGCCTGGCTGTATCCGGCCGCAATGAGCAGCAGCCAGATGATGCCGATGGTCTTCTGCGCGTCATTGCCCCCGTGGCCCAGCGAGTACATGCCGGCACTGACGAGCTGCAGCCGTCTGAAGAGGTTGTCCACACGCAGGGGCGAGGACCTTCGACAGAGCCAGGCCACCACCACCATGAGCAGCGAGCCCAGCAGGAAGCCGAGGGCCGGCGAGACGAAGATGAAGGCCACGGTCTTCACCACCCCCGCGGCCACCAGCGGCCCGCTGCCGGCCTTGGCCACCGTCGCGCCGACGATGCCACCGATCAGCGCATGGGAGCTGCTCGACGGGATGCCGTACCACCAGGTCACCACATTCCAGAAGATGGCACCGATCAACGCGCCGAAGACGACGTGGTGGTCGACGATGCCGGGCTCCACGATCCCTTTGCCGATGGTGGCCGCCACCTTGAGCTGAAAGACAAAGATGGCCACGACGTTGAAGAAGGCGGCGAACACCACCGCCTGGTGCGGCTTGAGAACACCGGTGGACACGACCGTCGCGATCGAGTTGGCGGCGTCGTGGAAGCCGTTCATGAAGTCGAACAGCAGGGCCAGCACGACCAGCATGACCACGACCCAGAAGCCGACCGGCACGGAGGACATGGCCAGTCCGGTCAGGAGTTCTCGAGCACGATGCCTTCGACCAGGTTGGCGACGTCCTCGCACCGGTCGGAGATCGACTCCAGATGTTCGTACACGGCCTTCAGCTTGATGAGTTCGCGCGTGTCGGGCTCTTCACGGAAGAGGCGCGACATGGCCGAGCGCATCACGCGATCGGCGTCCGACTCGAGGCGATCGATCTCCTCGCAGGTCTTGAGCGCAGCCTCGGCCACCTCTGCGTCCTTCAGCCGCGGCAGCAGTGTCACCACGTGCTGCACGCGCTCGCAACAGCGCACCGAGATCTCCGACAGCCGGACCACGTCCGCACTCACGGTCTGCAGGTCATACAGGGACATCACCTCGCTGCTGTCCTGCAGCAGATCGAGGATGTCGTCCATCGCATTGACCAAGCTGCGGATCTGCTCACGGTCCAGCGGCGTGATGAAGGTGCGGTGCAACTGGCGATGCACCTCGGCAGTGATCTTGTCGGCAGCTCGCTCCGCGGTGCCGACGTCGGCGGCGTGCTTCTCGCGCAGCGCAGCGTCCGGGTAGTGCTGCACCATGTCCATGAATGAACGTGCACCCTTGCTGATCCACTCGCCATGCTCGTTGAAGAGGGCAAAGAAATTGCCTTCGCGGGGAAGCAGCCTGCCGAAAACCATCATCTCTCCGGGCTGTCGCCGACATGTCATCGGCTTTTCACCCACCGATTGTAGGGGCGGCCGTCTCCCGTCGACGTGTCAGCTTCTGAAGATGAAGTACACGGCACCCACCAGGCACAGACCGGCCCACAGGTAGTCGAGCTTCAGCGGCTGTTGCATGTAGATGACGGCAAACGGAACGAACACGACCAGCGTGATCACCTCCTGCGCGATCTTCAGCTGGGCCAGGCTGTAGCCCCCGGCGTAGCCGATCCGGTTGGCCGGCACCTGCAGCAGGTACTCGAAGAGTGCGATGCCCCAGCTGGCCAACGCGGCCAGGTACCAGGGGCGGTCTGACAGGTTCTTCAGGTGGCCATACCAGGCGATGGTCATGAAGACATTCGACAGCAGCAGCAGCCCGAAGGTTTGCACCGATATCGGAAGACTCTGCATGCGCCTGGTCCGTCAGGTGTCGCCGGCGTCGTTCTGGGTCGGCGCCGGGGATGTGCCGGCGGAAGGCTTTCGGCGGCGCCGGCGCCGCTTGCGCGCAGGGGCGTCTGTGGGCGGCTCGAGCTCGTCTTCGGCGGCACCCTCGACTTGTCGCTCTACGCTGCCCGCCACCGGCGTGCCGGACGGGGCGGTGCGCCGCGGCGCATTGCGGCGACTGGGTGCCGACTCGCGCACGGTGTCGAGCAACGCCTCCCGCTCGTCGTCGGTCCCGAGGTGGAAGTCTTCCCACCAGTCGGCCAACGCCGGGTCGACCTCGCCGACATCGGCCCGCAGCCGCAGGAAGTCGTAGCCGGCGCGAAAGCGCGGCTGCGCCACGAGGGCGGCAGCGCTGCTCGCGGTGCGGCGTTCGAATCGCGGCTGCATCTGCCAGATCTCGCGCATGTCTCCCGCCAGTTTCCCGCGGCCGGAGATGTCGCCCACCCGGGCGTCGAAGACGGCGTCGATGGCCTGTTGCAGGGCCGGAAACGGGGGCTCCCCCTGCTCGCACAGGGCGCTCCAGCGCAACTGCACGTCGTGCCAGAGCATGCAGGCCAGCATGAAGCTGGGCACTACCGCCCTACCCTCGCCGACGCGCTTGTCGGTGTCGGCCAACGCCAGTTCGATGAACTTTTCGCGCTTCGGGTGCGGCTGCTCCGGCTGCAGCACGGCATCGAGAATGGGAAACACGCCGCGGTCCAAGCCGTGTCGGCGGATCTGCTCGATGCTGGCCAGGGCGTGCCCGGTCTGCAGCAGCTTGATCATCTCGTCGAACAGCCGCGATGGCGGTACGTTGGCCAGCAGCTTCGAGCACTCACGGATGGGCTTCTCTGTCGCCGGCTCGATCGCGAATCCGAGCTTGGCTGCGAAGCGCACGACGCGAATGATGCGCACGGGGTCTTCTCGGTACCGCGTGGGCGCGTCGCCGATCATGCGCAGCACGCGGGCACGCGAATCGGCCAGGCCGCGGTGGTAGTCGACGACGATCTGCCGGACAGGGTCGTAGTACATCGCATTTACGGTGAAGTCGCGGCGCGCCGCGTCTTCGACCTGCGGGCCCCACACGTTGTCGCGCAGCACACGGCCACTGGCATCGACGACGTGCGACTTGTCGGCCATGTCGCGCCGCGAGCTTTTCTCGTTGCCGCCGACCTGGTCGGCAGCGTTCGGGTCGAGGTAGGCCCGGAAGGTCGAGACCTCGATCACCTCGTGCTCGCGCCCGCGACCGAACACCACGTGAACGATGCGAAAGCGACGGCCGATGATGAAGGCGCGACGGAACAGGGCCTTCACCTGCTCGGGCGTGGCGTCGGTGGCGACATCGAAGTCCTTGGGTCGCAGGCCGACGAGCAGATCCCGCACGGCGCCGCCGACCACATAGGCCTCGAAACCGGCATCCTTCAGCGTGCGGACCACCCGCACCGCGTTGTCGTCGAGCAGCTTGGGATCGATGCGGTGTTCCTCGAAGGGCACCTCGGTGCGCTGGCCGATGGGGATGACAGGTTCGGCGGCGGCAGCGGCCGCAGGTTCGGTGTCGGCGAAGTCGTCGGTCTTGCCGAGCAGTCGGCGGATGAACTTCTTGATCATTCAGTGTGTCATTCGAAGAGCCGCAGGACGGCCCAGCCGCGCTCTTGCGCGATCTGCGCCAGCGCCGGGCTGGGGTTGGTGGCCACGGGGCGGCTCACGCGCTCCAGCAGCGGGAGGTCGTTGGTGGAGTCACTGTAGAACGTGCTGACCTGGAAGTCCTGCAGCCGATGGCCAAGGCCGGCCAGCCAGGCGTCGACGCGGACGATCTTGCCTTCGCGGAACGACGGCACACCCTGGATGCGACCGCTGACGCCGCCGCTCGCGTCTCGCGCGAGTTCGGTGGCGATGAGCTGCGGCATGCCAAAGAGGTCGGCGATCGGCCGCGTGACGAACTCGTTGGTGGCGGTCACGATCGCCACCAGATCGCCGGCATCCTGGTGCCTGCGGACGAGGTCGAGGGCCGTGAGACGCACCGCAGGCCGCGCGACCTCACGCAGGAAGTCCTCGGTCAGCGCAGCCAGATCGTCGGCAGGTCGCGCACGCCAGGGGGCCGTGGCGAAGTCGACATAGGCATCGATGTCGAGCCGACCCGCCTGGTACTGCAGGAAGAACTGGTCGTTGCGTTCGCGGTAGCTGCTCGCGTCGGCCCAGCCGCGGCGTACCAGGAACTCGCCGAATGCGTGGTCGGAGTCGATGGGCAGCAGCGTCCCGTCGAGGTCGAACAGCGTCAGATTCACGTGGCGCCCCCGCCCGGCGCCGGCTCTTCGGCCAGCATGCGCTTGAGCAGCGGAACAGTCACGTGACGCGAGGTGGCCAGCGCGAACTCGTCGAGCCGGTCGAGCAGCTGCATCAGGTGCTTCAGGTCGCGCGAGAAGCGCGTCATGAGGTAGCTCATCACGTCGTCGGACAGGAAGATGCCACGGCGATCGGCCTCGCGACGCAGCGCGGCACGGGTCTCGCTCTCGGACAAGCAATGCATCGCGAAGACATGTCCCCAGCCCAGACGCGTGCGCAGGTCGTCACGCAGAGGCAAGTCCACTGGTGGCAGGCGGCCGGCGGCCACCACCTGGACGCCGTGGCTGGCCGCTTCGACGAACAGGGTGAAAGCCGCCTGCTGCGTCAGGGGGTCCAGGCGATCGCAGTCGTCGATGACGACGACGCTCCAATCGGGCAGCAGCGTCCACGGCGTGAGGTCTGCCGGGGTGAACCAACCGGCACGCGCGCCGGCAGCGCGCACGCGGTGGGTCAGCGCGCGCAGCAGGTGGGTCTTGCCGCTGCCAGGCGCCCCCCAGAGGTAGACCGGTGCCGCCGGCAGCACCAGCGCTCTCAGGTGCTCCAGCGCCGGCACGTTGGCGCCGGGCACGAAGGTATCGAAGGAGGGCTCGGCCTCGGGCCCGATGGCCAACGGGATCTGCTTCATGGCCGCGCCGGTCGATGCGGAGCTCAATGCAGCCCTGACCCGCCCTGGCGGCGAAGTTCGCCCAGGCGCTGCTTCAAGGCCGCCGCGTCGTCTGCATCCGGTCGATGTTCCAGGTAGGTTTCCAGGTCGCGCACTGCAGCTCGGACATGGCCCAGTTCGGCATGCACCAGCCCACGGTCGCGGCGCTCCTCCCAGCTCTCCGGCAGCAGCACGACCAGGCGGTCGGCCGTGGCGAGCAAGCGCGGCCAGTCCTCGGACGTGCGATGGATTTCCTTGAGGTTGCGAAGCAGCCTGGCGATGATGTCGCGGGGCGTGGCCGATTGCAGGAACAGGCCCAGCGGCGCCTCGAAGTCACCGACCAAGCCGCGCTGGCGCTTGTAGGGCATCAGCCTCTCGTCGAGCTCTTCGCGCGACAGGGAGTGCCCCGTGAAGGGGTCGATGACGACTTCACCTCGCGGCATGCGCAGCTTGACGAGAAAGTGCCCGGGGAAGGACACGCCCACCGCCGACAGGCCGACCTGCGTGGCCAGTTCGACGTACAGCAGCGCCAGCGTGATGGGGATGCCACGACGGGTCTTCAGGACGTCGGGCAGGTAGCTGTTGCGGGGATCGTAGTAGTCGTTGACGTTGCCCGAGAAGGCCAGTTCCTGGAAGAAGTAGCGGTTGACCAGACGCAGCCGCTGCAGCGGCGCGGCATCGGCCGGAATCCGCCGGCGCAACTTGTCGGCCAGGGCGTCCACTTCGGCCAGCACTTCGAGCGCATCGAGTTGCGGGTATTCGCTTTGCGCTACGGCCACAGCCGCCTCCAGCACCGAAAGAGTGGCGTCGTCGGCAACCAACGCCGCGAAGTACTCGAGTGCGGTCGGGGTTTCGAAGTGCAGGGGTCCGGTCATGGGCGTACGGAAGCGCAGTTTAGGTCAGCCGCGCCGCGAGAACTGCCGCAACCGCAGACCGCACCCTGCCAGGACGCTGAAGTACAGGCCCGCGGCGCCCACCAGCACGCCGGCCATCCATGCGGCCCGCAGCCAGCCCTGCTGCTGCAAGGCGATCCAGTCGACCGCACCAACAGCCCAGGCAAGAAACAGGCCCAAACTGGCCGTGGCCAGCACGACCTTGGCGCCGAAGGCCAGCCACCCGGGTTGTGGCCGGTACGTGCCCGAGCGCAGGAGCCCACCCAGCAGCAGGCCGGCATTGATCAAGGCGCCGACGCCGATCGACAAGGCCAGGCCAGCATGGCCGAGCCAGGGAACGAAGACGAGGTTCAGCAACTGCGTGATGACCAGAACGCCCACGGCGATCTTCACCGGCGTGCGTGTGTCCTGGCGCGCGAAGAACCCCGGGGCAAGCACCTTGATGGCGACGATGCCCAGCAGGCCGACGCCGTAACCCATCAGCGCACGCACCGTTTGCTGCACATCGCGTGCTTCGAAAGCCCCGTAATGGAACAGCACCGCCACCAGCGGTTGGGGAAAGATCAACAGCGCCGCTGCGCAGGGCAGCGCCAGCAGAAGGACCAGGCGCAGACCCCAATCGAGCAGCGCGGAGTACTCGACGCCGTCCGCGCGGCCCTTGGCGGCCGACAACTGCGGCAAGAGGACCACGCCGAGCGCGACGCCCAGCAGTGCCGTCGGGAACTCCATGAGTCGGTCAGCGTAGGTCAGCCACGACACGGCGCCTACCGCCACGTGCGAGGCGATCTGCGTGTTGATGACCAACGACAACTGCGCCACCGACACCCCCAGCAGCGCGGGCAGCATCAACGTGAGGATGCGCTTGACGCCAGGATGGCGCCACGCCTCGCGGACCGACGAGAGGCCCACGCCCACGCGAGGCAGCGCGCCGATGCGGTGCAGCGCCGGCACCTGCACGGCCAGTTGCAGCACACCGCCGAGCATCACACCGCCGGCCAACGCCAGGATGGGCTCCAATCCCCACTTCTCGAAAGCAGGTGCCCCCAGCCAGGCGGCACCGATGACGCTCAGGTTCAGCAACACGGGCGTGGCGGCGGGCACCACGAAGCGGCGCCAGGTGTTGAGGATCCCGGCGCTGAGCGCCACCAGGGACATGAATCCGATGTACGGAAACATCCAGCGCGTCATGAGCACGGCCTGGTCGAACTGCTGCAGGCCCGAGGCCATGACCCAGACCAGCACCGGCGCAGCGACGACGCCCAGCGCGCACACCAGCAACAGGGTCCAGGCCAGCACGGTGGCAACGGCGTCGATCAGTCGCTGCGTCACCTCGTCGCCGTCGGATTCCCGGGTGGCGGCCAGCAAAGGCACGAAGGCCTGGGAGAAGGCACCTTCCGCGAACAGCCTGCGGAAGAGGTTCGGGATTCGGAAGGCGACGTTGAACGCGTCGGTCGCGGCACTGGCACCGAAGCTCGCCGCGATCAACTGCTCGCGGACGAGGCCGGTGACCCTGGAGGCCAGGGTGAACAACGAAACGGTGGAAGCAGCCTTGAGAAGGTTCATCGCTTGTGCACGGGCGCCGACGGTGTCGCCACAAAGGCAACCGCATGGCGACGGCGCATGTCCGGCGGCGGTGCCGGTCCGCGGCTTCGACATGTGCTCTGAGATGCACTCCGAGTCGCGCTCGGATCAGCGCGACTCGGCACCCGCGCCTGGAAGGCCTGCAGCGCACGGAATGCCGATTATAGGCAGCCCGACCTGGCCCTATTGGGAACTTCCAGTCTCACGTGCTACACTCGACAGTCTTTGCACCACCCGAACTCACACAGCTAAAGCATGGCCACCTCGTCCAAAGCCAAGAAGAAGACCGTTCGCCTCGCCTCCGGCCGCAAGCGCGCCCGCCAGGACGTGCGTCTGAACGCAAACAACTCGTCGCTCCGCTCGCACTTCCGCACCGTCGTGAAGAACGTGCAGAAGGCCGTCGTTGCTGGTGACAAGGCCAAGGCGACCGAACTCTTCGCCACGGCACAAAGCGTGATCGACTCGGTTGCCGACAAGGGCATCTTCCACAAGAACAAGGCCGCTCGCCACAAGAGCCGCCTGGCCGCCAAGGTCAAGGCGCTGGCGCTCGCCGCCTGAATTTCCGAGTCCCGGGTGACATGAAGGGCCTGCTGCGCAGGCCCTTTTTGCGTTTGCGCTCCTCAATCCCGCGGAGCGGAGTAGCCGCAGGCCCCGAGTGTTCAGCTGTCGGGCAGCAGGCAGGCGTCGGTCACTTGCAGTTCGTTGTCGCGGGCAAAGCTCATGACGAAATCCCAGGCCATCGGCTCCACGTCGCGCAAGGCCTCGCTGACGATCACGCACTTGACGCCGTTGATCAGTCGCGGCACGCAGTAGGGTGAGTAGCCGATGTAGGCGCCGATGCCGCCGGCAGAGCCGCCAGGACGGAAGCTCGACATCGCACCGGCCAGTCGCTCGGCCCAATCACTGGGGCGGAAAGACTTGCCGTCCTTGGTGATGCCTTGGATGAAGACTTGTCGAGGTTTGGCGATGGTCATGGGGCGCGGCACGGCCAGCGTGCCGACCGGGGGTTCTACCGGACGGACTTTTCCCGCGGCTGACAGCACCGCGCCGGGTGGCGGCATTGTGCCTCGGAGTTGTTGCGTTGCAGCATGCATGGTTCCACCCGGAAAAGGCATCTCGTCCTCTTTCTCGGCCGATCGCATCGCACCTTTAGAATGCCTTCCCGGCTGGCGTGTGACCGATGGGTCCCACGCCAGCCTTTTTTCTTTGTTTGTGCCGAGGTCCCCATGAACGCCCCTGAGCCCGTTGTCACGTCGCCCATGCCCCATGTGATGAACACCTACGGCCGCTTGCCGATCGCGCTGAGCCACGGCAAGGGCTGCTGGGTCTGGGACACCGAGGGGCGACGTTATCTCGATGGCCTGGGCGGCATCGCAGTGAACACGCTGGGCCACGGTCATCCGAAGCTGGTCCCGGCGCTGCAGGACCAGGTCGCCAAGCTCATCCACACCTCGAACTACTACGAGGTGCCGCTGCAGGAGACGCTGGCCGCCAAGATCTGCGAGATCTCGGGCCTGAACAGCGTGTTCTTCTGCAGCACGGGCCTCGAGGCAAACGAAGGTGCCCTGAAGATCGCTCGCAAGTTCGGCCACGACAAGGGCATCGATCGCCCGGAGATCATCGTCTACGAGAAGGCCTTCCACGGCCGCTCGATCGCGACGCTGTCAGCCACCGGCAACACCAAGGTGCAGGCCGGCTTCGGGCCCCTCGTGGAAGGGTTCATCCGCGTCCCCATGAACGACCTCGCAGCCATCGAGGCCGTTGCACGCAGCAATCCCAACGTGGTGGCCGTGTTCCTGGAAACCATCCAGGGCGAAGGCGGCATCAACCCGTCGCGCAACGAGTACCTGCAGGGCCTGCGTCGCCTGTGCGACCAGAACGACTGGCTGCTGATGCTCGACGAGGTCCAGTGCGGCATCGGACGCACCGGCAAGTGGTTCGCGCACCAGTGGGCCGGCATCCGTCCCGACGTGATGCCGCTGGCCAAGGGGCTGGGCTCGGGCGTGCCGATCGGCGCCGTGGTGACCGGCCCCCGGGCGATGCACGTCCTGGGCCCCGGCAACCACGGCACCACCTTCGGTGGGAACCCGCTGGCCATGCGAGCAGGCGTGGAGACGCTGCGCATCATGGAAGAGGACGGCCTGCTGGCGAACGCTGCCCGCGTGGGCGACGCCCTGCGCAAGCAGTTCACCGAGCAGCTCGGCCCCCTGCCCGGCGTGAAGGAAATCCGCGCCCACGGCCTGATGATCGGCATCGAGCTCGACCGGCCCTGCGGCGCGCTGCTGCTGCGCGCGGCGCAGGCCGGGCTGATGATCAGCGTCACCGCCGACCGCGTCGTCCGCCTGCTGCCGCCGCTGATCATCACGCTGGAAGAGGCCGCGCAGATCGTCGACATCCTCTGCCCGATGGTGAAGGCCTTCCTCGACGAGCCACTGCCATGAAGCCCGGCCACACGCTGATCAAGCACTACCTGCAGTTCAAGGACCTGCGCACCGAGGAGTACGCCTACCTCTTCGACCGCGCGCGCATCATCAAGACGCGCTTCAAGAACTACGAGCGCTACCAGCCGCTGGTCGACCGCACGCTGGCGATGATCTTCGAGAAGGCCAGCACGCGCACCCGCGTCAGCTTCGAGGCCGGCATGTACCAGATGGGCGGCTCGGTGGTGCACCTGACCACCGGCGACAGCCAGCTGGGGCGGGCCGAACCGGTGGAGGACAGCGCGCGCGTCATCAGTCGCATGGTCGACGTCGTGATGATCCGCACGTACGAGCAGGCGAAGATCGAACGCTTCGCCGCGCACTCGCGCGTGCCGGTGATCAACGGCCTGACCAACGAATACCACCCCTGCCAGATCCTGGCCGACATCTTCACCTACATCGAGCACCGCGGCGACATCAAGGGCAAGGTCGTGGCCTGGGTGGGCGACGGCAACAACATGGCCAACACCTGGCTGCAGGCGGCCGAGACGCTGGGCTTCACGGTGCACGTCAGCACGCCGGGCGGCTACGAGGTCGACCCCAAGCTCGCGGGCATCCGCGACAGCAGCTGCTACCGCGTCTTCAACCACCCGCTGGAAGCCTGCGAAGGTGCGCACCTCGTCACCACCGACGTGTGGACCAGCATGGGCTACGAGGCCGAGAACGAAGAGCGCCGCAAGGCCTTCGTCGACTGGTGCGTGGACGACGAGATGATGGGCGTGGCCCAGCCCGATGCGCTGTTCATGCACTGCCTGCCCGCGCACCGCAGCGAAGAGGTCACGGCCGACGTCATCGACGGCCCGCAGTCGGTGGTCTGGGACGAGGCCGAGAACCGCCTGCACGTGCAGAAGGCCCTGATGGAGTACCTTCTGCTGGGCCGTATCGGATAACGCAAGGACGGACGCGCGTCAGCGCGGACCCGTCGAGCGGACGCGGCGGACGGGCTAGGCCCGGCCGCTCGGGTCGCCCCCTCGAGGGGGCCGAGGCCGGACAAGGGAGGTCCAGTGGACCTCTCTTGCCTGCCGAGGAGCCGGGCCACTGGCCCGGCGCGGCCTGCAAGGAGCGGCGAAGCCGCTACGGGGGTGGTCGTCAGTACGTCGATCGGCCGCCGGTGATGTCGAAGACGGCGCCGGTGCTGAACGAGCAGTCTTCGCTGGACAGCCAGGCCACCATCGCCGCGATCTCCTCGACCTGCACGAAGCGGCCCATGGGGATCTTGCCCAGCATGTAGTCGATGTGGGCCTGCGTCATCTGATCGAACATCGCCGTCTTGGCCACCGCCGGTGTGATGGCGTTGACCAGCACGCCCTTGGTGGCCAGCTCCTTGGCCAGCGACTTGGTCAGCGCGATGAGTCCGGCCTTCGACGCGCTGTAGTGCGACGCGTTGGGATTGCCTTCCTTGCCCGCCACCGAAGCGATGTTGACCACGCGGCCATAGCCCTGCCTGGCCATCACCGGCGCCAGGTGGCGGCAGGTGAGGTACGGACCGATCAGGTTCACCTCGATGACGCGCCGCCACACCTCGGGATCGAGCTCCCAGGTCACGGCATTGCCGCCGGTGATGCCGGCGTTGTTGACCAGGATGTCGATGCGGCCGGCGGCGGCCAGCGTGGCGGCGGTGGCCGCCGCCACTGCAGCGTCGTCGGTCAGCTCCACCACGTGGCCGCTGACCGGTCCGGCGCCCGACAGGCTGGCCCGCGCCGACTCGAGCTTGTCGGCATCGATGTCCCACATCACCACGCGCGCACCCGAGGCCAGCAGGCGCTGCGAAATGGCATGGCCGATGCCTTGAGCCCCGCCGGTGACGACCGCGACGCGGCCCTTGAGGTCGATCTGGTTCATCAGGCGAGACCTTTCAGGGCGGTGGGGTGGCCGACATGGTCGGCGATGTACTGGCGGATGATGTCTTCGAAGCGGGCCTCGGGCAGCAGGCCGATGCGTGCAGCGCGGCCGGCCGTCGCGCCCTTGGGCCAGTTGGCGACGATGCCGGCGATGCGCTCGTCGCGCTCGAAGCGCACCAGCGCGCGCACCTTGGGGCCGGCCACGGCCTCGAGTGCGGCCAGCATCTGTGCGACGGTGACGTTCAGGCCCGGCAGGTTCATCGCCGTGCGGCCGCAGAAGGCCTCGCGGCTGGCCTCGAAGACGGCGATCAGGCCTTCGACCGTGCGCTGCGGCGAAGACACCGGATGCGAGACCTCCGGCGACACCGGGCAGACGGCCTCGGTGCCCGCCAGCGGCTCGCGGATGATGCCGCTGAAGAAGGAACTGGCTGCACCGTTCGGCCGGCCAGGACGCACCGTGACCGTCATCAGCCGCGCGGCCCGTCCATCGATGTAGCCCTTGCGGGTGTAGTCGGAGATCAGGTGCTCGCAGATCAGCTTCTGCGTGCCATAGCTGGTCTGCGGCGTGGGCAGGGTTTCGTCGGTCACCAGGGCGGGCATCGGCACGGCGGCGTCGGGGCCGTAGACCGCCACCGAACTGCTGAAGACCAGCCGCGCAGGCGTGGCGCCTGCGTTCGCCCGGGCACGCAGCGCGTCGAGCAGTGCGCGCGTGCTGTCGAGGTTGGAGCGCAACCCGAGATCGAAGTCGGCCTCGCACTCGCCCGAAACGGCCGACGCCAGGTGGAAGATGCCGTCGAAGGCCTCGTCACGCAGGCCCTCGCAATGCGACAGCAGCGGTCCGACCCGACCTTCCACCTTGGCGTCCGCCAGCAGGTCGGCGGGCGCCGGGGCCTGGTCGCTGAGCACGATGCGCTCGATGGGGCGGCCGGCCAGGGTGCCGCGGGCCAGCAGCGAGCGGGCCAGTCGCGCACCGACGAAACCGGCGCCGCCGGTGATGAGGATCTTCATGCTCAGTCCTTCAAGGTTCGCAGCGGACCGGCGCCGCGGCCCTTCAGCCGCAGGGCCGGGGCCGCCAGGGAGGGCAGCTTACGCCGCGTGGCCAGCACCTGCTCGATGTCGTCTCTGGCACCGTCGATCAGCACGAGGATGGCGCGCTCGGCCTTCTGGGGCGCGCGCGCGATCACCGCGTCGAGCACCGCACGGTGCAAGGGTAGCGACTGGGCAGGACCGTCAGGCCGCGATGTCGAGATCTCGAAGCTGGTGCGCAGCAGGGCGCCGAGGGCCTTGCTCATCTGCACCACCATGCGGTTGTGACAGGCGCGCAGCAGGCCCTGGTGGAAGCGCAGGTCGTTCGCGACATAGTCGCCACCGTTCTCGATGGCGTTCTTCATGCCGGCGAAGGCGCGCTCGATCTCAGCGATGTCTTCCGGCGTGGCGCGCTCGGCCGCCAGGCGCACACCGGCAGGTTCGACCACGCGGCGCAGCTCCTGCAGATCGCGCAGGAACTCGCGCGTCAGGCCGGCCTTGGACTGCCAGGCCACGACGTCGGGATCGAACCAGTTCCACTGGTCGGAGGGCAGCACGCGCGTGCCGACCTTGGGCCCGGTGACGAGCATGCCCTTGGCCACCAGGGACTTCACGGCCTCGCGCACCACGGTGCGGCTGACGCCGAGTTCATCGCACAAGGTGGGTTCGGGCGGGATCGAGCTCTCGGGCGGATACCGCCCCCCCACGATGGCCTCGCCCAGCAGGTCCAGCGTATTGCCGTGGACGTTCTTGATGGCCATGGCGGCACTCAGCCCCGGACGAAGGCGGTGACCAGGGGCTCGTCGCCGACCTGGCGGCTCCAGTGGCCGTGAACGGTCGGGTCGAAGGTGGCACCGGCGGGCAGCAGGTCGGCCGAATGGAAGTGCTCGCCGGGCGCGAAGATGCGCGAGCTGCCGTCCTGCAGCCCGATCTCCATGCGCCCCCCCAGGATGAAGACCCACTGCGGGTTCTCGGTGCAATGGAAATCGCTGCGGAAGCCGACCGGGCTCATGCGCAACTGGTAGCCGCCGCTGGGCATCAGCGGGGACAGACGTGCCTGCGGCTTGCCTTCGGTCAGGGGCACACGCTCCTCGCGGAAGCGCGCGCGACCGTCGGAGTCGGTGAAGAGCAGGACCTTGGTGAATTCCATTCAGGCTGCGGCGTCGAGGCCGCCCTCGAGTTGTCGGCGCAAGCGCGCCACGATCTCTGCGGCGGGCACGGCCACGTCGAAGCTCCACGCGCGCTCGCCCGGCCCGGGGGGCTCGAGCGCGGCCAACTGGCTGGGGAGCAGGGTGGGCGGCATGTAGTGCCCCTGGCGCTCGCGCATGCGGCGCTCGAGCGTCGCCTGGTCGCCGTGCAGGTAGACCAGCCGAAGGCCGGGCGCTGCCGCGCGCAGGACGTCCCGGTAGGCTCGCTTCAGGGCCGAACAGGTCACCACGGCGCCCACACCGTGGGCCAGCGTCAGGCGCGCAGCGATGGCCTGCAGCCAGCCGCGGCGGTCGTCGTCGGTGAGCGGCGTGCCCGAGGCCATCAACTGCACGTTGCGTGGCGGGTGCAGGTCGTCTCCCTCGATGTACACCACGCCCAGGGCGTCGGCCAGCAGGCGGCCCACGGTGCTCTTGCCCGATCCACTGACCCCCATGATGACGACGACAGGCGCTTGCATGGCAGCCGGTGGCTCAGGGAAGGCGGTCTCCGCTCTTCGCGTCGAACACATGGGCCTTGCTGGCGTCGACCGACAGATGCACCGTGTCGTCGGGCTTGGCATTGGTGCGGCCGTGCTTGACGAGCGTGAGGCGCTGGCCTCCGACATCGAGCAGCAGTTCGGTCTCTGCGCCGGTGGGCTCCACCACCACCACCTTGGCCGGCACGCCGTCGGAGGCCAGCGCGATGTCGCCGGGCCGGATGCCGTAGTGCACCGCCTGCCCCATCGTGCCGCCCAGCCCGGGCGGGATGGCCCACTTGACGCCCAACGCCTCGACGTGATCGCGCTGGAAGCTGCCGGGAAACACGTTCATGGCCGGCGAGCCGATGAACTGCGCCACGAAGAGATTGCCCGGCCTGTCGAACAACTCGAGCGGCGTGCCCATCTGCTCGATGATGCCGTCGTGCATCACCACGATGCGGTCGGCCATGGTCATGGCCTCGATCTGGTCGTGCGTGACGTGCGCTGGTGCAGCGCCTTGATCTCGGCGCGCATGGCCACGCGCAGCTTGGCGTCGAGGTTGGACAGCGGCTCGTCGAACAGGAACACCTTGGGGTCGCGCACGATGGCTCGGCCCATCGCCACGCGCTGCCGCTGGCCGCCGGACAGCTCGCGCGGATGGCGGTCGAGCAGCGGCTCGAGGTTCAGGATGCGCGCCGCGTTGTCCACGCGTTCGGCCGTGGTCTTCGCGTCGGCCTTGCGCAGGCGCAGGCTGAAACCCATGTTCTCCCGCACCGTCATGTGCGGGTAGAGCGCGTAGCTCTGGAACACCATCGCGATGTCCCGGTCCTTCGACTCGAGGTCGTTGACGACCTTGCCGTCGATCAGGATCTCGCCGCCGGTGATCTCCTCCAGCCCGGCCAGCATGCGCAGCAGCGTGCTCTTGCCGCAGCCCGAGGGCCCGACCAGCACGACGAACTCCCCATCGTCGATGCCGAAGTCGATGCCGTGGATGACCTTGACCTTGCCGTAGGACTTCTGGATGTTCTTGAAGGAAAGCGATGCCATGTGATTGCCGTTTCAGTACAGGGCACGATGTGGGTCACCAAGCGGCCGCCGGGGATCCGGCTCTGCCGGTCCCCTGGGGGCGCCCCCTTGAGGGGGAGCGCCGAAGGCGCTGCGGGGGTGGGTCAAGATTTCACTGCGCCGGCCGTCAGGCCGCCGACCATGTAGCGCTTGAAGGCGTAGTAGATGGCCGCGGGCGGCAGGGCGTAGATGAAGCCGGTGGTCATCAGCAGTTCCCACGGCGAGTCGTCGGCCGACAGGAAGCTGCCCAGCGCCACCGACAGCGTCACGCTGCGGTCGTTCGACAGCAGCAGGAAGGCGTAGAGGTACTCGTTCCAGGCCAGCAGCAGCGAATAGGTGCCGACGGCCACCAGCGAGGGCACCATCAGCGGCAGGTAGACCAGGCGGAACAGCTGCAGCGGCGTGGCGCCGTCCATGCGCGCGGCCTCGTCGAGTTCCCAGGGCAGCTTGTCGGAGGCCTGCTTGAGCACCCAGATGCAGTACGGCGAGGCGATGGTCACCATCGCCAGGATCAGCGCCCACTGGCTGTTCAGCAGGCCGTAGGTGCCCATGGTCTTGTACATGGGCACGGCCAGGAAGGCCGCCGGGATGAAGTACGTGAAGAGCGCCAGGTTCATCACCGTGCGGCCGCCGCGCACCTTCAGCCGGCTGATCGCGAACGCCGCCATGGTGGCAATGAACAGCGTGATGGCGCCCACCGAGACGGCGATGAGCACCGAGTTCCACATCTGCAGCCAGAAGTGGTTCAGGTAAAAGTGTTTCTGCTGGAAGACGAGCTCGAAGTTCTGCAGCGTCGGATTCTTCGGCCACAAGCGGCCCGACGTGGCCGAGTCGCGTTCGGAGATCGCGAACAGGAACAGGTGGTAGATCGGGATCATGGTCCAGATGAAGACCGGGATGCCGATGAGCAGCAGCTTGGCTTCGCGGGTGACGGCTTTCCACTTCATCGCGGGCTCACTTGGAAAGGCGCTTCATCATGAAGAACACGAGCGGCAGCACCAGCGGCAGCGCCACCACGATCGACGCCATCGCCAGGTCGACCTGGTCGAGCCGCAGGTAGCGGATGCCCAGCGTGGCCAGCACGTGCGTGAGGTCGGCCGGGCCCCCGCCGGTGAGCAGGTAGACGGAATTGAAGTCACCCAGCGTCCAGATCATCGACAGGATGGTCGACGTGATGTACATGGTGCGCATCGCCGGCCAGGTGATGAATCTGAACTTCTGCCAGCTGGTCGCGCCGTCGACCGAGGCCGCCTCGTACTGCTCGGCCGGGATGCCCAGGCGCGCCGCCAGCAGGATCAACGTCCAGAACGGTAGCGACTTCCAGATGTGCATCAGCATCGAGAACGTCAGCGCGAGCGTCGGATCGTTCAGCCAGTTGGGCCCGTCCAGGCCGGTGAAGCGGAAGATCAGGCTGTTGATGACGCCCCACTCCGGGTTGAGCATGAACCGCACCGACAGGATGGTCGGGATCGACGGCACCGCCCAAGGCAGGATGAAGAGCAGCGACAGCACCTTGATCCACCAGCGCGTCTGGATGAAGAAGCCCGACAGCATCAGCGCGATGGCCATCTTCACGTTGATCGCCACCACCAGGAACACCACCGTGTTGATCAGGGTGCGGAAGAAGATCGGGTCTTCGAAGAGCTTGACGTAGCTCGCCGGATGCCGTGCCAGCCACAGGCCATAGAAGACCGGGAACAGCACGAAGATCAGGAAGATCAGGATGTAGGGCACGACCATCACGCGGCCCCAGAACTCGAACGCGTTCGTCGCCTTCGCGGCGGGACGGGGCGAGGCGACCGCCGAGGCGGCGCCTGTGGTCGTGCTGGTGGACATGGGTCGGACTCCTGCCCGCCCCCGCGTGCGGCGGGAGGGGCGTGTCGGGCCGGAACGCCGTCGTTTGCGACGGCGCCCGGGCAGCGCTAGGTCAGTTCGCGACCGCCTTGATGCGGGCGATCATCTCGTCGACGGCCTTGTCGACCGGCACCTTCTCGCTCAGCACCCGGTTCATCGCCTTGGCCCAGACGTTCTCGTTGTTGAGCACCGTGAACTTGTAGTTCTTGGTGAACTCGAAGGGCGTCGTGCCGGCCATGAACTGGTTGTAGACCGCCGTGCGGTGCGGGTCGGCCTTCCAGAACGGGCTTTGCTGCGCCTTCAGCTGTACCGGGAACCAGCGGCCCAGCGAGCCTTCGACATACGGCGTCAGGTTGGCCTCGTCGAGCAGGAAGGCGACGAACTTCTTGGCCGCCGCCTTGTTCTTGGCGTCCTTGAAGATCACGCCGGTCTTGACCGCCGCGCGGTAAGTCATCTTCGTGCCGTCGGGCTTGTTCGGGAAGCCGGCGGTGGCGATGAGCTCGGTGTAGTTCTTCTTGGCGGTGGCACGCTGCGCCTCGTTCAGCGTGGCGTTGTTCATGTCGTCCAGCCACTTCGCGGCGATCGAGATGGTCGCGTTGTGCGTCATCACGGTCGTCTTGTTGTGGAAGGCGACGTTGTTGTCCGGGTCCTTCCAGCTCGTCGACGACGGCGGGGTGCAGCCCTTGGCGTACACGGCCGTGTAGTCGGTGACGGCGTTGATCAGGGCCTGGCGCACGGCCGGATCGTCCACCAGCACCTTGCCCGAGTCGTTGACCAGGGTGACGTTGTAGGCGTCCATGAAGGTCAGGAACGAGAAGAAGGAGTCGGTGGAATCGACACCCATCGGCATGCCGATGCCGAACCCGCGCTGGCCGGTCTTCTGGCGGTAGCCGGTCTGCACCTTGTCGCACCAGAAGCTCCAGTAGCCCTTCCAGTCCTTCGGGATGTCGCTTTCCTTGAAGCCCGAATCGGCCAGCATGTCCTTCCAGTACTGGATGTGCATGGTCTGCTGCTTGACGGGGTACGCGTAGTAGGCGCGCGTGCCGTTCGTGTTGTTCAGCAGGAAGGTGGTCGACAGCGCGCGCGGCTCGAACTTGGTGCGCAGCGGGTCGATCACGCTGGAGATGTCTTCCAGCTTGCCGTCGTAAGCCCACTTGGCCGTGACCTGGAAGTCATAGGTGTCCGAATAGGCCACGTCGGGCGGCGCGCCGGAATCGAGCGCCGCCACCGTCTTCGGAATCATGTCCTGGATGGGGTACTGCGAGAGCTCGATCTTGATGCCCTTGTTGCGCTCCTCGAACTTCTTGATGGCGGCGAACAGCGCGTCGTCCTCTGCCTTGTAGAAGCCCTTGACCCACCACACGGTGAGCTTCTCTTGTGCGAACGCCGGCGAGGCGGCCAAGGTGGCTGCGCCCAGCAGCGCAGCAGCGATCCAGTTCAACTTCGGTTGCATCTGCCATGTCTCCTGTAGATGGGTCACGCTCGGTGGCGCGGTGCTATCGTATGATGATTGAGTGCCCGCCGAGCCCGGGGTTTCCCGGGTCCCGGAGCGGGTCACGCCAGGCCTGCAGCCGCCTCGATCGCAGCGGGCGACACACCCAGCTTCTCACCGGCGCCGACGATCTGCCGCCAGGTCGTGGCATCCACCGGCAGGCCCTCGACGAGGCGCCGCGCCTTGGCCTCGCGCTCCGGTTCGCCGGCCAGACGCACGCGGTCGAAGCCCTCGCGAGGGGGCGAGGCCGTGACCCAGTCGGCGAAGGCCAGGGCCTCGCGCTCGAAGGCCTCGGCGTCACCCACCCGGCGCGGGTCGATCAGCACCGTGAGCATGCCGTTGTAGACGCGGCGCTTGCTGGTGTCGGCCGTGTGCAGCGCCATGCCGGCGGCCAGCGCACCGCCCAGCAGTTCGCACAGGGCGGCCATGCCGTAGCCCTTGTGCGCACCGAAGGCAAGGATGGCACCGAAAGGCTCGATCACCGAGTACCTCGGGTCGGTGGTCGGCCGGCCCTGGTGGTCGATGAGGTGGTCGGGCGGCACGGTCTCGCCCTTGTTGTGGGCCACGCGCGTCTTGCCCTGGGCGATGACGCTGGTGGCGAAATCGAGCAGGAAGGGCTCGCGGCCCGGCAGCGGCACGCCCGCGGTGAACGGGTTGGTGCCGAATCGTGCGTCGCTGCCGCCATAGGGCGCCACGATGCCGCGCGAGATGACGTTGGTGAAATGCAGCGAGACCAGTCCCGCCGCCACGCCCATCTCGGCCCAGGCGCCGATGCGGCCGAGGTGGTGCGCGTTGCCCAGCGCCATGATGCAGCAGCCGACCTCCTGCGCGCGCGCGATGCCGATCTCCATGGCCTGGCGGCCCACCACCTGGCCGAAGCCCGTGTTGCCGTCCAGCCGCATCATCGCGCCGGCGTCCATCACGGTGCTCACGCTCGCGTTGGGTTGGAGGTTGCCTTCCAGGAAGGCCTCGGCGTAGCGCGGCACCATGCCCACACCGTGGGAGTCGTGGCCGGTGAGGTTGGCCTCCACCAGGTTGTCGGTGACGTCGGCGATCTCGGCTTCGCTGCTGCCGAAGCCGGCCACCACCAGGCGCACCGCAGCGCGCAGGCGATCGGCTTGAATGACGTGCATGTCCTTCATCGGGGGCTCCGGGGGTTCAGCGGCATTCCGGCACGGGCGTCTTCAGCGGCTGGCCGGCGAAGTGCAGCCGCAGGTTGTCGGTGGCGAGGTCGGCCATGGCCTGGCGCGTGCCCTGCGTGGCGCTGCCGACGTGCGGCGTGAGCACGACATGCGGCATGGCGCGCAGGCGCGCCGGCACGCGGGGCTCGTCCTCGAAGACGTCCAGGCCCGCACCGCCGATGACGCCGCGCTCCAGCGCGTCGATCAGCGCTTCCTCGTCGACCACGGAGCCGCGCGCCACGTTGATCAGGATGCCCTTCTTGCCCAGCGCGGCCAGCACCTCGGCATTGACCATCTTGCGCGTGGCGGCACCACCCGGTGTGATGAGCACGAGGAAGTCGCTCTCGGCCGCCAGGGCCACCAGCGTCGGGAAGTAGCGATAGGACACATCGGTCCGGGCACTGCGCGTGTGGTACGCGATGCTCATGCCGAAGGCCTCGGCGCGGTGCGCGATGGCCTTGCCGATGCGGCCCATGCCGACGATGCCGCAGCGTGCGCCCGACATCTTGCGCGCCAGCGGCATGGCGCCGGCCAGCCAGCGCTCCTCGCGCACGTAGCGGTCGGCCGCAGGGATCTGGCGCGAGGCCGACAGCATCAAGGCCAGCGCGAGGTCGGCCACGTCGTCGTTCAGCACGTCGGGCGTGTGCGTGACGACCACGCCACGCGCCTTGGCCGCGGCCACGTCCACGCCGTCGTAGCCCACGCCCATCACCGAGATGATCTCCAGCGCGGGCAGCTGCTCGATGAGGGCAGCGGGCACGCGGGAATCACCGCTGGCGGCCAGGGCACGGATGCGCGGCGCGGCCAGCGCGAACGCGGCGGGGTCGGCGTCCTGCAGTTGCTGGTGCACGTGGTAGGCAGCGTCGAGCTGGGGCGCGAACAGGGGCGACAGCTTGGCCACGGCCAGCAGTTCGACTCGGGCGCCGGCGGCGCCGGGGGTCACTGGACTCAAGTACATCTCCTTGGGGTTCTACCGCAGGCGCGGTCAATCGTCATACCATAGTATTCCCCGGTCGCCGCGGGGCCTGCCCCCGGGAAAGCCAGCACTTCCGCCCTTCCGCGCCAAGCGCCCCCCACCTCCCCACACCATGACCGTCAAGAAGAAAGCGCCGCACGAACTTCGCAGCCAGCAATGGTTCGGCCGACAGGACCGCGATGGCTTCGCCTACCGCAGCTGGGTCAAGGGCAAGGGCGTGCCGCACGACCAGTTCGACGGCCGCCCGGTCATCGGCATCTGCAACACCTTCAGCGAACTCACGCCCTGCAACAGCCACTTCCGCACGCTGGCCGAGCAGGTGAAGATCGGCGTCTACG
>LNFM01008540.1_pt1 | contig 29237 bp, 31 predicted proteins | sample 596031 | NCBI WGS metagenome assembly LNFM01 (sample SAMN04254537, study PRJNA301005) | activated carbon metagenome | isolation source: dual media filters at the Ann Arbor, Michigan drinking water treatment plant | place: USA: Ann Arbor
CCAGGTATTTCTCCATATAGACGGCGTCATTGCCGAAGGCGGCCTTGGCCTCCGTGCGGGCGACCTGCCAGGCCTCCTCCAGCTCATCGGCCGAGCGCGCGACCTTCATGCCGCGCCCGCCACCGCCGGCGGCGGCCTTGATCAGCACGGGATACTTGATCGCCTCCGCGATTTCGCGTGCTTCCTCGAAGCTGTCCAGCGCGCCGGGCGAGCCGGGGACGAGCGGGACATTCAGCTTCCGCATCGCGTCCTTGGCGGCGATCTTGTCGCCCATCATGTGGATGTGGTCGGCCGTGGGGCCGATGAAGGTGAGGCCATGCGCCTCCACCATCTCGGCGAAGCGGGCGTTTTCCGAGAGGAAGCCGTAGCCGGGATGGATGGCATCGGCGCCGGTGATCGCGGCCGCCGAGAGGATGGCGGCGACGTTCAGGTAGGAATCCCGTGCCGAGGGCGGGCCGATGCAGACGCTTTCATCGGCGAGGCGCACATGCATGGCCGAGGCATCGGCGGTGCTGTGCACGGCGACGGTGCGGATGCCCATTTCCTGGCAGGCGCGATGCACGCGCAGCGCGATCTCGCCGCGATTGGCGATGAGGATCTTCTTGAGCATGAGTCTCTACGCCCTCAAACGCGACGCGCTGGAAGCGCGCCTTTGGCGCGACGCGCCGGCTCCGCCGGCTTGGCTTCGGCGCGCCACGGGTGCGCCGGGCCAGAAGCTCAGTTGGGCGCCGCCGGCGGCCTTGCGGCCGGATGCTGCCTGGAGGGCGGTATGGGTCATCTTCTACTCGACCAGCACAAGCGGCTCGCCATATTCCACGGGCGTGCCGGCATCCACCAGGATGCGCGTCACCGTGCCGGAGCGCGTGGCCTTGATCTGGTTGAAGGTTTTCATCGCCTCGATCAGCAGCACGGTCTGCCCTTGGCTGACCTTGGCGCCGAGCGTGATGAAGGGCGGCGCCCCGGGCTCCGGCGAGAGATAGGCGACGCCCACCATGGGCGAGGTGACCAGGCCCGGATGCTTGAGGTCCAGCGCCTCGGGGTCGGCCGCGGCAGGCGCTGCGCTGGGCGCCGCCGCCGCCATGGGCATCTGGCCCATCGGCATCTGCATCTGCGGGGCAGCGTAGTATTGCGCGGGGGCGGCCGGCGCCGCGGGGATGATGCGGGCCACGCGAATGCGTGAATCCTTTTCCGAGAGCTCGATCTCGGTCAGGTCGGTCTCACGCAGGATATCCGCGAGTTTGCGGATGGCATCCGCGTCGAATTGAATGCCGCTGGTCATGCGTCGTCATCCTCGTTTCCGCCGACGAGATTGGCCATGGCCTGCAGCGCGAGCGCATAGCCCGCCACACCCAGGCCGGCGATCACGCCGGTGGCGGCCTTGGAGACCAGGCTGTGGTGCCGGAACTCCTCGCGCCGATGAATATTGGTGATATGGACTTCGATCACCGGCAGCCCGACGGCCAGAAGCGCGTCGAGGATGGCGACCGAGGTGGTGGTGTATCCGGCCGGATTGATCACGATGCCGGCGGCGCGGCCGCGGCATTCCTGAATCCAGGAGACCAGCTCGCCTTCCATGTTGGACTGGCGGAAATCAATCGCCAGGCCCAGCTCTTCGGCCGCCTCCGCGCAGAGATTCTCCACATCGTCGAGCGTCGCCGTGCCGTATTTCTCCGGCTCGCGCGTGCCCAGCGTGTTGAGGTTGGGGCCGTTGAAGACGGCGATGAGGTTCATGGCGGTTCCGGATGGTCACAAAACTTCAGGACAGGGCGGGCTAGCATGGGGGGCGCGGCAGCGGCAAGCGCGCCCCCATCTTGCGCCCCGCGGCCGGGCGCGGCATCTCCTGAGCCTCTGGCGGCGCGGCACGTCATTGACCCCCGTGCCGCGCATCACCAGATGGAATGAGACCAGGGGGAGCCCCCGCCCCGAAGCAAGGGATGGGGGGCTGAGATTCCGCGACGGCGCGGTGACCCTTCGAACCTGATCCGGATCATGCCGGCGAAGGGATGGGAATCCGGCGCCTCGCCGCATCCCCGCCCCCTTCGCCCAGCGCGGGAGAGAGCGTGCGATGTCCGAGCTGGCGCAACGCCTGAAGCTCACCGTCAATGGCGAAGGGCGGGACCTGCCGGCCGGCAGCAGCCTGGCCGATCTGCTGGCCGAGATCGGCCTCGCCGCCCGGAAGGTGGCGGTGGAACGCAACCTGGAAATCGTGCCGCGTTCCCAATACGAGACCACGCGACTGGCTGATGGCGATGCCATCGAAATCGTGCATTTCATCGGGGGTGGCTGAGAATTGACCGAAGACAGCTGGGAAGTCGCCGGGCGCCGCTTCAACTCCCGCCTCATCGTGGGCACGGGGCGCTACAAGTCGCTGGAGGAAACGCGGGACAGCATCGCGGCGAGCGGGGCCGAGATCGTCACTGTCGCCGTCCGCCGCGTGAACCTGAGCGATGCCTCGGCGCCGATGCTCCAGGATTTCGTGCCGCCGGACCGTTACACTTACTTACCCAACACCGCCGGCTGCTTCACCGCGCAGGACGCGGTCCGCACGCTGCGCCTGGCGCGCGAGGCGGGCGGCTGGAACCTGGTGAAGCTGGAGGTGCTGGGCCCGCCCCCCTTCCTCTACCCCGACATGGCCGCGACCTTCGAGGCCGCAGCCGCCCTCATCGCCGATGGCTTCGAGGTGATGGTCTATTGCGCCGATGACCCGGTGGCCGCGAAGCGGCTGGAGGAGATGGGCTGCGTGGCCATCATGCCGCTGGGCGCGCCGATCGGCTCGGGCATGGGGGTGGTCAATCCCTACATGATCCGTGCCATCAAGGCGCAGGCCAAGGTGCCGGTGCTGGTGGATGCCGGCATCGGGACGGCGAGCGAGGCCGCTTTCGCCATGGAATTGGGCTGCGACGCCGTGCTGCTCAACAGCGCCATCGCCCATGCGCAGGACCCGGTGCGGATGGCGGAAGCCATGAAGCACGCGATCATCGCCGGCCGCGCCGCGCACCTCGCCGGGCGCATGCCGCGCGACTACAAGGCCGATGCGTCCAGCCCCATGACGGGGCTGATCCGCTAGGCTCGGCCGATCGGGCGGGGGCGGCTTGCGCCCCCCCCCGCTCACGCGGCGCGGATTCCCCCAAGGAAGCCATGGATGCTGCGGCGCAGCACTTCCGCCTGGCTGGTCAGGCGCTGCGAGCTCTCCCGAAGGCCGGCACCGGCGCTGGCCACAGCCCCCGCCCCCTGCAGGACCTCCGCCGTGCGGAAGGCCACCTTCTGGGTGCCGTCCGCGGCACTGGCGATGGCCTGGCCGATGCCTTGGGTGGAGGCCGATTGCTCCTCGGCGGCCGCGGCCACCCGCGCCGCGATGTCGCTCAGCTCCTCGATGACCTGCCCAATCCCGCGGATCGCCTGCGCGGCGCGGTCGGTCTCGGCCTGCATCGCACTGATCTGACCGCTGATCTCCTGGGTGGCCTTCGCGGTCTGTGCCGCCAGGGACTTCACCTCGCCCGCCACCACGGCGAAGCCCTTGCCGGCATCGCCCGCGCGCGCCGCCTCGATCGTGGCATTGAGCGCGAGCAGGTTGGTCTGCCCCGCGATGGAAGCGATGATGCCGCTCACATCGCCGATGCGGCTGCTGACCTCGACCAGGCCCGCCACCACGCCATCGGTGGCGCGCGCGTTGTCGGCCGCGCGACGGGCGAGGTTCGCGCTGTCGGCCACCTGGCGCGATACCTCGGCGATGGAGAGCGACAATTGCTCGGTGGAGGCGGCGATGGTCTGCATGTCCTGCTCGGCCACGCCTGCCGCATCCCGCATGTCCTCGGCGCGCGACTGCGTCTCGACCGAGGTGCGGCCGATGAGATCCGCCGTGCCGTCGAGCGGCGCGACCGCCCTTGAGAGGTCGGCCAGGACGGTTTCGATCTCCGCCTCGAAGCTGCGGATCATCGCATCGGTGCGCTCGGCGCGGCTCACCTTGGTCGCCTGCTCGGCCGCCGCGGCGGCGGCGAGCTCGCTCGCGGTGATGGCGTTGCGCCGGAGGATCTCGATGGCCTGGGCCATGTGCCCGATCTCGTCCCGCCGTGCGGTGCAGGGCACGGACACGTCATTCCGCCCCTCCGCCAGGGCCGCCACCGTGCCGGTCAGCGCCACGACCGGGGTGACCAGGCGGCGCAGGACGACGACAGCGGTGAGGGCGATCAGCCCCGCATAGGCCAGCCCGATGACGATCGCGAAGATCAGCGCCCGGGCCGCCGCGCCGCGTTCCCCCCGGGCGTGCTCCAGGGCTTCCAGCAGGGCGGCGTCCCGGATGACGTAGGGCAGGCCCGCCGCGGCGGGGCCGAAGCGCGCGTATTCATCGAGCCCCATGGGATAGGTGCCACCCGCGCGTCCCGCCGCGAAGAGCGCGGCGATGCGCCGGTTCGCGTCGTCGAAGAAGCGGGCACGCAGGTCGGCCTCGGCCGCCGCCAGCCGTTCGGGCCGGCCGAGCAGTTCCACCATGCGCTGGATATTCGCCCAGAGGACGGTCTTGGACCCCTCATGGGTCAGCACCGTCTCGATCTCCGCCGGCGTCAGGGGGCGGCCACTGCGGATCGCCGCGCTGATGGGCAGGATGGCGGAGGTGGTGGCCTGGGCGAGTTCCCATCCGGCACGCGCCACCGCGATCGCGCTGCCAGTGCCGTCGGACCGGCGCGTGACATCACCATGGGCCTGGTTGAGGGCCGCGTCCACCGCACCGCTGATGGCTGCGAAGATGGGCGCGGGCGCCTGATCCGTCGGGATGGCGCGCTCGGCACCCGGGCGGGCCGCCTGGGCCAGGATCACCGGCCGGGCGGCGCGCAGCCTGGCCATCCCAGCCTCCAGCGCCGCGGCATGCTGGGCGTAGCCCGGCGCGCCCATCGCCGCATAAGCCGCCCGCACGGCCTCAAGGGCGGTGTCATTGGCGCGGGCAAAGCCCTCCAGATCGCGAAGCTGCTCCGCGCTTGCGGGCACGGGCAGGCTGGTGCGGATGACCGAAAAGGCGCGCTCCGTCCCCAGGGTCTGGCCGAAGCGCATCAGCGCGGCGGCGAGCTCGGTGCGCTGCAACGCATCCGTGGCCGCGCGGTGGTTCTGCGCCTCACGAAGCGACGCGGTGAGAACCAAAGCGAGGCCGGTCGCGAAGACGGCAGCCATGAGGACCAGCAAAAGCTTTCGCAGGGACATCCCGAACACGCTCCAAGAAACAGGCCCGCCATGCCTACAGCCCCCGGACTTTCCGGATGGTGAAGGCGGGCGGTCACGGCGGCGCGGGGTCAAGGACATGGTGGGGCGTCACCGAAGGACATGGTGGGGCGTCACCGAAGGAAAGGGTGGGGCGTCACCGAAGGAAAGGGTGGGGCTTCACCAGACCGATCCTCGCGGCCTAGCTTTCCCCATCAACGCCAGGGGGAAGCCGGATGGATCTGGGAATCAAGGGCCGCACCGCGATCGTCTGCGCGGCGTCCAAGGGGCTGGGGCGCGGCTGCGCCTTCGCGCTGGCCCGCGAGGGCGTCGCGCTCGTCATCTCCGCCCGGGGCGGCGAGGCGCTGGAGGCCACGGCGGCCGCCATCCGCGCCGAAACCGGCGTCTCCGTCACCACCGTCCAGGGCGATGTAACGACCGAAGCGGGGCGCGCCGCGCTTTTCGCCGCCTGCCCGGAGCCGGACATCCTCATCACCAATGCCGGCGGGCCGCCGCAGGGCGAGTTTTCGCAATTCGAGCTGGATGATTGGCGCCGCGCGGTCGAGGCCAACATGCTGACGCCCATTGCGCTGATCCGCGCCGTTCTGCCGGCGATGCAGGCGCGCCGCTTCGGGCGCGTGCTGAACATCACCAGCTATTCCGTGAAGATGCCAATCGGCCGGCTGGAGCTGTCCAACGGCGCGCGGGCGGGGCTGACCGGCGCTTTGGCCTCGCTGGCGCGGCGGGTGGCGCCGCACAACGTGACCATCAACCACCTGCTGCCCGGGCCTTTCGACACGGATCGCGTGCGCGGGAACTGGGATGTGGTGGCAAAAGGCGGCGGCGCCGATGTAGCGGAACTGGAGCGCCGCGCGGTGGCGGGCATCCCGGCCGGGCGGCTGGGCACGGCCGAGGAATTCGGCGCCTTCGCGGCCTTCTTCTGCTCGGTGCATGCGGGCTTCACCACGGGGCAGAGCATCCTGCTCGATGGGGGCTCCTATCCGGGGACTCTTTAGACGCCCTCAAGCGCCGGGCGCTGCCGGCCGAAGGGTGGCCGGCTTGTTTTTTCGCCCTCAAACGCCGGGCGCTCCCTCCGGTCCCTGGGCTTCGCCGCGCGGCGGCTGCGCCATGCCGGGAGGTCGGTTGCGCGGCGCCGGCCGCTGTGCGGCTGGATTGTGGAAGGGCCTGCGATCTCCGCCGATGCGCCCTACGCAAAGCTGACACGCGCCGGAAACACTCCTGAACGCATGGGAGTTTCCGGCATTTCCCCGCGACCCCCCTGGGGGCATTCGGCGGGGTTTCCGGCTACCCCCGGGGGGGACGCGAAAAAACTTCGACAGTCCGGCGAAACTCGCTTGCATTGCTGTGAAGCTGGGCCTACATCCCCGTTCACAAGACGCAGTACGCACGTGCCTCTGGCCCCAGGCCCACGGAGCTGAGCCCCTGAATAAGGCTTGCCACCGCGGCGCAAGGTTTACGCAACGACGTCAAGCGTTCTGGCAACCCCGTGGGTCACCCCACGGTTTTTTTCTGGTCGCTGGTTCGTTCGACCGTTTCGTCAATCTGGGGCCACCCCTGATGGGGTTGGTTCCACATGTTTGTGGAGTATCGTGCGATGACCCCGAAGGTCGCTCGCTACCTGGCCGATCATCAGCCGGCCACGCCCTGCCTCGTGCTGGACGTGGACCGCGTCGCGCATAATTTCGGCCGGCTCCGGCAGGCGATGCCGCTCGCGCGCATCTACTACGCGGTGAAGGCCAACCCGGCGGCGCCGATCCTCGACCGGCTGGTCGGCCTCGGCTCCTATTTCGACGCGGCTTCGTTCCAGGAAGTGTCGATGTGCCTGGAGGCCGGCGCGGAGCCGGACGCCATCTCCTATGGCAACACCATCAAGCGCGAGCGGGACATCGTCGCGGCCTATGCGGCCGGCGTGCGCATGTTCGCCTTCGACAGCGAGATGGAGCTGGAGAAGCTGGCGCGTTCCGCCCCGGGCAGCCGCGTCTATTGCCGCATCCTCGTCGGCAATGACGGCGCCGAATGGCCGCTCAGCCGCAAGTTCGGCTGCGAGGTCGAGATGGCGCGTGCGCTGATGATCCGTGCGGCGGAGATGGGCCTCGATGCCTTCGGCCTCTCCTTCCATGTCGGCAGCCAGCAGACCAAGACCGCCGCCTATGAGGCTGCGATCGCCAAGGTCGCCATGCTCTTCACCGACCTCTCCGAGGCCGGCGTGAAGGTGCGCATGGTCAATCTCGGCGGTGGCTACCCCGTGCGCTACAAGGCGGAAGTGCCCGAGATCGACGATTTCGGCTCCGCCATCATGGGCGCCATGGTCGAGCATTTCGGCAACGCGATCCCGGAAATCGTGATCGAGCCCGGCCGCTTCCTGGTGGCCGATGCGGGCGTGGTCTCGAGCGAGGTCGTGCTGGTCAGCCGCAAGGCCGAGAATGACCCGGTGCGCTGGGTCTATCTCGACATCGGCCGCTTCGGCGGGCTGGCGGAGACGGAGGGCGAGTCGATCAAATACGCCTTCCAGACCCCGCATGATGGCGGCGCCGAAGGCCCCGTCACCATCGCCGGCCCGACCTGCGACAGCACGGACACGCTGTATGAGAAGAGCAACTACCGGCTGCCGATGGCGCTGACCGCCGGCGACCGCGTCGAGCTGCTGGCCACCGGCGCCTATGTGACGACTTATGCCAGCCAGAAGTTCAACGGCTTCGAGCCGCTGAGCGAACACTACATCTGATCGACGGCGCGGGGGCGGCTTGCCCCCCGCCGCCTGCTCTCAGCGCAGCCCCTCGCGCGCCTGCGTCGCCAATTCATCCGCGCGCTCATTCATCGGGTTGCCGGAATGCCCGCGCACCCAGAGCCATTCCACCTGGTGCGGGGCCGCCGCCGCCAACAGGCGCTGCCACAGCTCGTAATTCTTCACCGGGTCCTTCGCCGCATTGCGCCAGTTGTTGCGCACCCAGCCCTTGATCCAGCGTTCCATCCCGTTGCGCACATATTCGCTGTCGGTGTGAACCGTCACGCGGCAGGGGCGCTTCAGCGCCTCCAGCGCGGCGCAGGCGGCGGTGAGTTCCATCCGGTTGTTGGTGGTTGCGGGCTCCGCGCCCATGAGTTCGCGCGTCACCTCGCCGAAGCGCAGGATGGCGGCCCAGCCGCCGGGGCCCGGATTGGGCTTGCAGCCGCCATCCGTCCAGATTTCAACGATCTGCGGGGCCTCGCTCATGCGCCGATCGCCCCCGCGCCGATTGCCCCCGGGCCGGAGGCATGGCCGAAGAAGCGCAGCTTGTGCAGGTATTCCAGCGGGTCCTTGCGGGTCACCATGGCGCCGGCCGGGGTGTTCACCCAGTCAAACAGGCGCGTCAGCAGGAAGCGCAGCGCCGCCCCGCGGCAGAGCGCCGGCAAGGCCACGCGCTCCGCTTCGCTCAGCGGGCGGATCGCTTCATAGGCCCGGATCATGGCGCGCGCCTTGGTCACGTTGAAGCTGCGATCCGCCTCGAAGCACCAGGCGTTCAGGCAAACCGCGATGTCATAGGCCAGCAACTCCGTACAGGCGAAGTAGAAGTCGATCAGGCCGGAGACGCGGGGGGCGCCGGCATCCTCAAGGAAGAAGACATTGTCGGGAAACAGGTCGGCATGGATATGGCCGACCGGCAGCGCGCCAGAAGCGGGCCAGGCCGCCAGGATGCCGGCCAGCGCCGCATCCAGCTCCGCGATCAGCCCGGGCTGCACGCCCTCCCCATCGGCGCGGCAGCGCTCCAGCAGCGGTCCCCAGGCCGAGGGGCCCAGGCCATTGGGGCGCACTGCGGCAAAACCCTCGCCCGCCCGGTGCAGCCCGGCCAGCGCGGCACCCAGCGGCCCGCAATGCTCAGGCCGGACGCGGCGCGGCCAGACGCCGGGCAGGAAGGTGCAGATGGCCGCGGGACGGCCGGCCAATTCGCGCAGCGCCTCGCCATCGCGCCCCGCCACCGGCTCGGGCGCGGAAATTCCGCGCGCCACCAGATGGCGCATCAGGCCGAGGAACCAGGGCAGCTCGCGCGGCTCCACGCGCCGCTCATAAAGCGTCAGGATGAAGTCGCCCGCGCCGGTCTTCAGCGCGTAGTTGGAATTCTCCACGCCCTCCGCGATGCCGCGAAAGGCCTGCAATGCGCCGATGTCGTATTCCGCGAGGAAGGCACGCAGCGCCTCGTCGGAAACCTCCGTATAGACCGCCACAAATCAGGCCGTGGCCAAGGCCGCCGGGAGCTTGAAGATGATCTTCTCCTCCGCCACCACGATCTCCTGGATGGTGAGGTCATAGCCCTCCCGCAGACGGTCGATCACCTCCTCCACCAGAACCTCGGGCGCGCTGGCGCCCGCGGTGATGCCGATGCGCGTGACGCCCTCGACCGTGGCGAGGTCCAGGTCACGTCCGCGCTGCACCATCACGGCCTTGCCGCAGCCGGCGCGGCCCGCGACCTCGACCAGGCGGACGGAATTGGAGGAATTGGGCGCCCCCACCACGATCATCATGTCCACCTGGGGCGCGATCTCCTTCACGGCCGCCTGGCGGTTGGTGGTGGCGTAGCAGATATCCTCCTTGGCCGGCGCCGAGATATCCGGGAAGCGCGACTGCAGGGTCCGCACGATCTCGGCCGTGTCATCCACCGACAGCGTGGTCTGGGTGATGAAGGCGAGTGCCGCGCCCTCGGGCGGCGTGACGCTGCGCGCCTGCGCCTCGTCCTCCACCAGGGTGACGGCGCCTTCGGGCAGCTGCCCCATGGTGCCGATCACCTCGGGGTGGCCGGCATGGCCGATCAGGAACATGTGCCGCTTGCGGGAGAAGTGGTGCTCCGCCTCGCGATGCACCTTGCTGACCAGCGGGCAGGTGGCGTCGAGGAAGAACATCTCCCGCCGCTGCGCCTCGGCCGGGATGGATTTGGGCACGCCATGCGCCGAGAAGACCACGGGCTGGCCGTCATCGGGGATCTCGTCCAGCTCCTCGACGAAGACGGCGCCCTGGCGCTCCAGCGCCTCGACCACGAAGCGGTTGTGGACGATCTCATGCCGCACATAGACCGGCGCACCGTGGCGCTTCAGCGCCTCCTCCACGATCTTGATCGCGCGGTCCACGCCGGCGCAAAATCCGCGCGGGCCGGCGAGGATGACATGAAGCTTGGGCTTTTCGGCCATGCGATGGGGTTCCGGGCGCGGGTTGCAGTGGGCTGAGACTATCGCTTTGCGCCGATCGGTGCCAGACGGAGCGCGACTTGGGTTGGTCTTCTTGGCGGGGAGAGGAAGCATGACGCGTCTGGGACTGGGTCTTCTGGCCGGGCTGGCCCTGGCGGGTTGCGGCGGCCCGCAAATGGACGACCTGCTGGTTCCCTGCCCGGACCTGGTGCTGCCGGCCGATGTCGCGGATCTCACGCGCTACCGCCCGGGCGCCCAGCCGGACCTTTCCTCCCTCGTGCTCGATGCGCGGATCACCGGCATCGAGGGCTCCTGCCAGCGCGGCCGCCGCAACCAGAGCGTGGATTCGACCATCTCGGTCCGCTTCCAGATGGACCGCGGCCCGGCCGCGGCATCGCGCGCCGTGCAGCTGCCCTGGTTCATCGCCCTGCTCGATTCCCGCACCAACCAGGTGGTCAGCCGCCAGAGCTTCGTCATGAACGGCCAATTCGCCGTGAACACGACGCGCGCCAATGTCAGCTCGCAACCCGTCGCCATCAACTTCCCGGTGAATGCCGAGCGCCGCGTGCAGGATTATCGCGTCCTGGTCGGCTTCCAGCTGACCGAGGATGAAGTCGCCCTGAACCGCCGGCGCGGGCCGCGCTGAGGCCAGGGGTCAGAGGCGCGCCAGGCGCACCGCGGTCTGCCCCGGCTGTGGCAGTAGGTTGGGCATCACCAGCATGCAATCCGCATGGGGGGTGCGAATCTCCTGATCGCCGTCGCGGGCGATCAGCGTGCCGCGCGCCGGGATCACCGTCCCGCCCCGCCAGGAACGGGTGAAGCTGAAATCCGCCGTGCGGGCGGTGATGGTCTCGGTCACCCGGGCCAGGCGGCAGGGCGCGGCCGGGGCCAGGGGGCTGGGCACCAGGCCGGTCAGGGCCAGCATGCGGCGCGTGGCCTCGGCCATGCGCTCGACCGTCTCGGCCTCCCAATGCCAGCCGGCCTCGAGCAGCACGCCGCGCCGTCCGCTGCCGGGCACCGCGAAATGCCCGTAGTCGATCAGCCGCCGCCCCGTCAGATGGCCCTGGTCGGCCACCACCAGCGCCGGCTCGCCGATGGCCAGGGCCAGGCGCTCCGCATCCGGCGGCCCGCCGACCAGCAGAAGGGGGTCCGCCGGCCAGAGCATGGAATGCAGGTCGAGAATGACATCCGCCCGGTCGAAGATCGGCCGCAGCGCCCGCGCCCGGCGCAGCTCGGCCGAGCGGCGGGGGCCTTCCAGCGTTGCGATGTCCCAGACGCGGTTCAGATCCTCCTCCAGGAAGCGCGAGGCCGTCGGGTCCTCCGCATCGAAGCGGGAGAAGGCGTCCAGATTGGCGAAGATGAGTGTCAGGCGGCCCTTCACCGGGCGGATGCCCGCCCGCAGCAGCCGGTCCAGGAGGATGGCCCCGGCGAATTCATTGCCATGGGTAAGGGCGACGATGCACAGATGCGGCCCCGGCGCCGCACCCTCGAAGCTCCAGACGCCGGAAAGCGCATTGCCCGCGCGCCAGGGCGCGATATCGGGCGGCGCAAGGCGGGCCGAGGGGCGGGGCGCCTCCAGCAAGGCGGTCAGCACGGGCGGCAGGCGGGGCTTCATGTGGCGCGGCGCGACTGGCGTTCGATAAGGCGGCCCAGGAAGTCACAGCAGGCCAGGAGCTGCGGCGTGGTGATGAACTCCTCCGGCTGATGCGCCTCGGCGATGTTGCCCGGCCCGCAGACGATCGAGGCGACGCCGGCCTGCTGGTAATAGCCGGCCTCGGTGCCATAGCTCACGAAGCCGGCGCGGTTGCTGCCAGAGGCGCGCTGCGCCAGCAGCACCAGCGGGTCATTCTCCGGCAGGCCGAGCGGCGGGGCATTGGCGCGCACGCGGATCTGCATCTCGGCGGCCGGATAGACGGCGCGCAGTTCCGGCAGGATCACGGCCTCCACATGGGCCACGAAGCGGTCGAAGATCTCAGGCGAGGAATCGCCGGGCACGGCGCGGATCTCGAAGGTGAATTCCGCGCGATCGGGCACGATGTTCAGCACGGTGCCGCTGTGGAAGGTGCCGGCATGGATGGTGGTGTAGGGCGGCTGGAACCCCTCCACCCGGCGGCCTTCGCGCGCAAACTTCCGTGCCTCGGTCTTCAGCCAGGCGATGGCTTCGGCCGCGGCCATCAGCGCATTCGCCGTCTCATCCGCGCGGGAGGAATGGCCGGAGAGGCCGGTGAAGACCACATCCCAGCTCGCATAGCCCTTATGGGCGATGACGGGCGCCATGCCGGTCGGCTCGCCCACCACGCAATATTCGGGTGGGGGCGCGTGGCGGCCCAGCACGGGCATGAGGCGCGCGGCGCCGCGGAAGCTCGTTTCCTCGTCATGCGTCAGGCAGATATGGAAGGGGCGGGCGAGATGGGCTCCCGTCATCTCCGGCAGCATGGCCAGGATGCAGGCGACGAAGCCCTTCATGTCGGTGCTGCCGCGGCCGATCAGCTTCTCGCCCTCGGCGCGCAGCGTGAAGGGATCGGCCTTCCAGGCCTGGCCCTCCACCGGCACGCAATCCACATGGGCCGAGAGCGCGATGCCACCCTCGATGCGCGGGCCGATGATGGCGTAGAGATTGGCCTTGCCATCCTCGACCATCACGCGGGATTCGACGTTGTGGGCCTCGAGTTCCGCCTGCACGAATTCGATCAGCGGCAGGTTGCTGCGCGCGCTGGTCGTATCGAAGGCCACAAGCCTGGCCAACAAATCCTGGATTCGCGCGATTGACGTCATGGGGGCAAGCTTATCCACTCGGCCGGCCGCGTCCATCCGGGGGAAAACACCATGCCGCCACGCATCGCCATTCTGGGCCTCCATCTCGAGGCTAATGCTTTTGCGCCGCCCACGTTGCGTCTGGATTTCGAACGGCAATGCCTGGCGCGCGGCGCTGCGATCAGCCGGCTGGCGCATTCGCCAAACCCGCCGCTGCCGGCCGAGATTCCCGGCTTCTATGCGCGCATGGACGCGACGGGCGATTGGACGCCCTGCCCCATCCTGATGGCCGCCGCCCCGCCCGGCGGGCCGATCGAGCAGGCGGTCTTCCTCGACTTCCTGGACGAGATGCAGCGCGGCCTGGCCGCCGCCCTGCCGGTGGATGGCGTCTATGTCGCGAGCCATGGCGCCAGCAGCGCCACGGGCGACGAGGACAGCGACGGCACCATCCTCGCCATGGTCCGGCGCCTGGTCGGTCCGCGCGTGCCCATCGTCGTCACGCATGACCTGCATTGCAATGTCAGTGAACGCATGATCGAGGCACTCGATTGCTTCATCGCCTATCGCACCAACCCGCACGTGGACATGGCGGCCCGCGCGGCCGAGGCCGCGGATGCGATGCGCGAATTGCTGGCGGGCGAGAAGACCGCGCTCGCCTTCCTGCGCCTGCCGCTGACGCCGCCCTCCGTCACGCTGCTGACGGCCGAGGGCCCCTATGCCGACCTGATCCGCGACGCCGAGGCGCTCATGGCGAGCGACCCCGCCATCCTGAATGCCAGCGTGACCGGCGGCTTCACCTTCAGCGACCTGCCCAAATGCGGCATCACCGTCACCGTCACAGCGCGCATGCGCGCAGCTGGCCCGGCGCGGTTGGGCCGAGCGTGGGCGCCACACGCGCCGCCTGCTCTCCATCCCCGAGGCCACGGAGCTGGCGCTGCGCGCCGGGCGCGGCGAGGTGGCGCCGGTCATCTATTCCGACGCGGGCGACAATCCCGGCGGCGGCGGGCGCGGCAGCACCGCCTATACGCTCAGTGCGCTGCATGAGGCACGGGTGCCCGGCGTGGTGCTGGGCCTTTTCGTGGACCCCGAGCTGGCCGCGGAAGCGCATGCGCTGGGCGAGGGTGCCCATTTCCACGCCGTCTTCAACCGCGTGGAATCGGAGTTCTCCAAGCGCTTTGAATCCGGCGCGCGCATCCTGAAGCTGACCGATGGCGAGGGCGTGGGCCGGCGCGGCACAATGCAGGGCCGAACCTTCCAGCTCGGCGCGACCGCGCTGCTGGAGCTGGATGATTCCGCCATCAAGATCGTCGTCATCAGCCTGCGCCGGCAGTGCCATGAGCCGCGCACGCTGGAGATGCACGGCATCGACATCGCCGCCGCGCGCGTGGTGGTGGTGAAGAGCCGCGGCCATTTCCGCGCGGGCTTCGACGAGTTCTTCCCCAATGAGCGCATCCATGAGGTGGACAGCGCGGGCCTGACCAGCCCCGTGCTCACCAACTTTGCCTGGAAGCGCCTGCCGCGCCCGACCTGGCCGCTCGACCCCGAGGCGGTGTGGAACGATCCGGGCTGGAACTAGACGCTCATCCGCCGCGTCAGCCCCACGGCCCGGTCCATCACCAGCAGCAGCGCAAAGGCCGCCGTGACCAGCACGCCCGAGGCCGCGGCCACGCGCACATCCAGCGCCGTCTCCATCATCCCCCAGAGGCGGATGGGCAGCATGTCCGTATGCGCGGAGGAGAGGAACAGCGAGACCGGCACATTGTCGAGCGAGGAGACGAAGGCGAGGAAGGCGCCGGCGGCCACGCCGGGCAGGATCAGGGGCAGCACCACGCGCCGGAAGGTCCGCCAGGGCGAGGCGCCGAGTGCCGCGCTGCTTTCGAGAAGCGCGGAATCAAGCCCCGCTGCGCTGGCGCCGACGGTGCGCAGCGCGAAGGGTGCGGCGATCATCGTGTGCCCCGCGACCAGCAGCCAGAGCGAGGGCGGCGTGCGCAGCCAGGAGAAGAACATCAGCGCGGCCAGGCCGAAGGCGATGCCCGGCAGGACCAGCGGCGCCATGAAGGCGCCCTCGGCGAAGCGCGCCCATGTCGCCCGGGTGCGCGCGACGGCCAGCGCCGCGCCAGTGGCCAGCGCGGTCGCGGCGATGGCGGTCAGCGCCGCGACCAGCAGGCTATTGCCGGCAGCGCGGTGAATCTGCGCCGAGCGCAGGGGGTCGAACAGCGCCTCATACCAGCGGAAGGTCAGCCCCGGCGGCGGGAATTTCAGCGCCTGGGAGGTGGTGAAGGAGGTGATGAGCACGATCAGCACCGGCCCGATCAGGATCAGCACGCCGATCATCGCCAGCAGCAGGATGACCAGCGCCAGCAGCCGGTCAGGGCCGGAAAGCCTAAGCATGCCGCGCATTCCTCCCGAGCAGGTTCAAGGCTCCCACCACCATCAGCACCGAGCCCATGAGGGTCAGGGCCATGGCGGCGGCGAGCGGCCAGTCGAAGACCACCATCGCCTGCTGCCAGACCAGCGCCGGCAGATAGTTCAACCGCCCCCCGCCGATCACGGATTGCGAAATGAAGGCCGTGGCCGCGCTGGCAAACACCAGCGTGGCACCCGCGATCAGCCCCGGCAGCGCCAGCGGCAGCACCACGCGCCGCAGCGTCCGCCAGAGCGAGGCGCCGAGCGAGGTGGAGGCATCCAGCAGCGAAGGATCAATCCGCGCCGTCGCGGCGATCAAGGGCAGCAGCATCAGCGGCATTTCGATTTGCGTGAGCGCGAGGATCAGCCCCGGCTCGGTCTGCAGGAGTGCAACCGGCGCGGTCGCCAGGCCCGAGGCGATGAGGGTCGAATTGATCACCCCCTCGCGCCCCAGGATCACGATCCAGGAGAAGGTGCGCACCACGACGGAGGTCAGCAGCGGCAGCACGGCCACGATCAGGATCAGCCGCTTCAGCCGCGGCCCGGCCGCCATATGCACCAGCGCCAAGGGCACGGCGAGCAGCATGGTCGCCAGCACCGTCAGCGCACCCAGGCGCAGCGTGTTGAGCACCGACTGGATATGGAAGGAGTCGAACAGCACCTCACGCCAGGCGCGCAGGCTGCCTTGCGTGAGGTTTTCATCGGTCGCGAGCGAGGTGCTGAGCAGGATCAGCAGCGGCGCCGCGAAGAACATCAACTGGGCAAGGCCCAGCGGCAGGGCCAGCCGCCAGACGCCCGGCCCGTTCACCCCGCCATCTCGCGGTTGAAGCGCGAGATCCAGCCGGCGCGCAGCGGGTTGATGCGCGTCCAGTCATGCGTCACGAAATTCGTGATCTCGCTGATCGAGCGCATCGGCACGTCGGCGCCCGGCGTGACCTCCCTGTTCACGGGGACGAAGAAATACGGATCGAGCGCGAGAGCGCGCTGCACCGGCGTGCTGATCATCGCGTCGATATACTGGTAGGCGGCGGCGATGTTCCGGCTGTTGCGTGCGATATGCATGCTGGTCACGAAGGCGGCCGCGCCGGTCTCGGGCACGGCGAAGGCAATGGGCACGCCGCGCGAACGCAGCAGCGTCACCGTGTAGGTGTTGGTGTACATCAGGTCGATCTGGCCCTGCTGGAACAGGCCCGGCATGGCGGCCGGGGCCGCCACGGCGGCGACGGTCGGGCGGATGCGGCGAAGCTCGGCGAAAAGCGGGTCCATATTCGTCTCGGAACCACCCAGGGCCTTGGCCATCTCGATCAGCGAGATGGTGCCAAAGGTGGTGCCGAAGCCGGTGAGGCCGAGCTTCGTCGCGTATTCCGGACGGAACAGGTCGCGCCAGCCGGCGGGCTTGGGCACCTTCTGCGGGTTGTAGGCGATGCCCACCACCTGGGCCGCCACGGCGGCGCCGACATTGTCGGCATAGCCATCCGGCAGAGCGGCACGGCTGGGCAGGCGGGCCGGGTCGAAGCTCTCGAACAGGCCGAGCTCCATGCCGGTGACGCGCGGACCGGGGTCGAGCACGAAGACGTCGAAGGGCGGCACGCCGCGCGCGGCGCGCGCCTTGGCGATCTGGTCCACCGCGAAGAGGGGATCGAAGGCGACGTTCACATTGTGCTGTTGCAGCATGCGCGGGGCGAGCACGGCGCGCAGCGCCTCATCCCAGCCGCCGGGATAGACGGCGGCCGTCATCTGCGTGGTTTGCGCGCGCGCGCCAATCGCCGGCAGGGCCAGGCCCGCGGCCAAGAGGCCACGGCGTTGGATCAGGCTCATGCAGAATCTCCTTCGGGAAACAGGCTCGGCTTGGCGCCGGGCAGGATGGCGATGCGGACGGCCCCGGGCGACGGCGGGGCGCCATGGCGGGGTTCCTGGATCTTCACCTCGGCCGAGCCCGCCTCGATGTCATGGATCAGCGCGGGGCCGAGCGGCAGGGAGAGGCGCAGCCGGGCGGGAAAGGCGGCGGGGTCAGCGTCTTCGGCCGGTCGGAGGGCCAATTGCTCGGGCCGCGCGCAGAGCATCACGCGCGCGCCGATATCAAAGCCACGCGGGCTTTCCACGGTCACGGTGGCGCCGGCATCGAGGCGCACGGCATAGCCCGCGCCATCCCGCGCCTCGATGCGCCCATGCAGGCGGTTGGTGGTGCCGACGAAGCCTGCCACGAAGGCGGTGGCGGGGGTGTCATAGAGCTCGGTCGGCGGGCCCACCTGCTCGACCACGCCGGCGCGCATCACCGCCATGCGGTCGGCCATGCTCATCGCCTCGTCCTGGTCGTGCGTCACCAACACGCAGGTGACGCCGAAGCGGCGCTGGATGCGCTTGATCTCCAGTTGCAGATCGAGCCGGAGCGAGCGGTCCAGCGCGGCGAAGGGCTCATCCAGCAGCAGGATCGCGGGCTCGATGGCGAGCGCACGGGCCAGCGCCACGCGCTGCTGCTGCCCGCCGGAGAGCGCGGCGGGCCGGCGCGCGCCAAAGCTTTCCATGCGTACGGCGGCGAGCGAGGCTTCGACCTTCCGGATGATCTCGGCCTTGGGCAGGCCGCGCGCCTCCAGCCCATAGGCCACGTTCTGCGCGGCGGTCATGTGCGGAAACAGCGCGTAGGACTGGAACACGATGCCGACGCCGCGCTTGCCCGGCGGCAGGCGGTCGATCGCGCGGCCATCCACCAGAACCTGGCCGGCCTCGGCCTGGATGAAGCCCGCGACCGTCCGCAGCAGTGTTGTCTTGCCGCAGCCGGAGGGGCCGAGCAGCGCCAGGATTTCGCCGGGTGCCACGCTCAGCGTCACGTCGCGCACGGCGAGCGTCTGGCCATAGCGAACGCGCACGCCATCCATGTCGAGGCGGTGACCCAGGGCACTCGGAGTGGAATCCAACATGCTCTGGCCCAGCAAGAGCCGTGCCGTGCGCAGCCCCCACCTTTGCGGCCCCGGGGGGCCGGCCCTGCGCAACTTCAGTGCAGTTTGGCCCCGGTGCTGCCCCAAGCCGTTGCCGACCCCAAGTCCCGGGGTCTGGGGCCTTTCGGCCCCAGCCGCCGGAGGCCGCTTTTTTCTTTTGCCGTTTCAGCCCCCCCAAACCCGCCCCACGAGTTACGCCCATGATTCACAGCCCCGCCGCATGGCGGTGCCCCCCGTGCGGGTCTAGGATGAATGGAGCATGAACAGCATCCCTCCGCCTCCCGATGACCGGGGCCTGTTCGGCCTCGGATCCCGCCTGCCGCCCGCCAGCCTGGAGGCCGAGCAGGCGCTGCTCGGCGCCTTGCTGGCCAACAACAAGGCCTATGAGCGGGTCAGCGAGTTCCTGGAGGCGGAGCATTTCGCCGATGCCATCCATGGCCGGATCTACAGCGCAATTCGCCGCCGGGTGGAAAACGGCCAGCTGGCCGACGCCGTCACGCTGCGGCATGAATTCGAGCACACGGGCGAGCTGGCCGAGGTGGGCGGCCCCGCCTATCTGGCGCAGCTGCTGGGCGCCATGGTCGGCATCGTCAATGCCGGCGAATACGGCAAGCTGATCCATGACTGCTACATCCGCCGCCAGTTGATCGATCTGGGCGAGCAGGTGGTGAACCGCGCCTTTGGTGCGGAGCCCGAGCTGGAAGGCAAGCACCAGATCGAGGCGGCCGAGCAGCAACTGTTTGATTTGGCGACCGAAAAGGCCAGCGAAGGCGGCGCCATCAGCTTCGAGCGCGCGCTGATCCGCGCCGTCGAGGTCGCGGCCAAGGCGAAGGAGAATGGCGGCGGCGTCTCGGGGCTTTCGACGGGGCTGCGCGACCTTGATGCCAAGATGGGCGGGCTGCATGATTCCGACTTGATGATCCTGGCCGGTCGCCCCGGCATGGGAAAGACCGCACTCGCCACCAAGATCGCCTTCGGCGCCGCCAAGGCCCTCCTGCGCGAGGCTGAGCAGACCGGCGGCAAGCCCGGCCAGGTGGCCATCTTCTCGCTGGAAATGAGCGCGGACCAGCTCGCTAACCGCCTGCTCTCCGAAGCCAGCCGCATCCAGGGTGATCGCATCCGCCGCGGCGAGATCACCCAGCGGGAATTCGACCATTTCGTCGGCGTCAGCCGGGAATTGGCGCAGTTGCCCATCCTGATTGATGACACGCCGGCCATCACGCTCTCGGCGTTGCGCACGCGCTGCCGGCGCATCCAGCGCACCAAGGGGCTGCGCTTCCTGGTGGTGGACTACCTCCAGCTCATGCGGCCGGCCGCCGGCACCAGGCCGGAATCCCGCGTGCTGGAAATCAGCATGATCACCCAGGGGCTGAAGGCCATCGCGAAGGAGCTGTCCATTCCGGTCATGGCGCTTTCCCAGCTATCGCGCGCCGTTGAGCAGCGTGAGGACAAGCGCCCGCAGCTGAGCGACCTGCGTGAATCGGGCTCGATCGAGCAGGACGCGGACAGCGTCTCGTTCATCTACCGTGATGAATACTATTTGAAACAAAAAGAACCGAAAATTACCAATTTCCCGGATGATTCGAAGTTCCAGGACGCGATGACGCGCTGGCAGCAGGATATGGAACGCGCGCACAGCAAGGCGGACCTCATCATCGCCAAGCAACGCCATGGCCCGACCGGCACCATCCCGCTTTTCTTCGAGGCTGAGTTCACCCGCTTCGGCGATCTCGACACCACGCATGAGCAAAGCTATGGCGACTGAATGGCGCATGGGCTTCTGACCATTGATCTGGGCGCGGTGGTGCGGAACTGGCGCCGCCTGTGCGAGATTCACGCGGGCGGCGCCGTCGCCGCCGTGGTGAAGGCCAACGCCTATGGGCTGGGCGCCGCCCCCATCGCGACCGCGCTGAAGGAGGCCGGCTGTCGCCATTTCTTTGTCGCGACGGTCGAGGAGGGCGAGGCGCTGCGCGACTCCCTCGGCGAAGGCCCGATGATCGCCGTGCTGGATGGCTTCCGCGCCCGCCAGCACCCGCGGCTGACGCCCGTGCTGAACCACCTGGAGGATATCCGCGCCCATTCCGGCCCCGTCATCCTGCATGTGGACAGCGGCATGTCCCGCCTCGGCCTCGCGATGGACGAGCTGGAGGTGCTGGCACGCGATCCTTCGCTGCTGGAAGCGATCGAGCCGCTTTATGTGATGACGCATCTGGCCGCGGCGGAGGAGCCCGAGCACCCGCTGAACGCCGCGCAACTCGCCCGCTTCAACGAGGCCTGCCTTGGCCTGCCGCGGGCGCGGCGCAGCATCGCCAATTCCTCTGGCATCTTTCTGGGCCCGCGCTACGCCAGTGACCTCGCACGGCCAGGTGCGGCGCTCTACGGCATCAACCCGACGCCCGGCCGCCCCAACCCGATGGAGCCGGTGCTGCGGCTGGAAGGCCAGGTGCTGCAGCTGCGCGACATCCCCGCGGGCCAGACCGTCGGCTACGGCGGCAGCTGGATGACGACCCGGCCGAGCCGCATCGCCACCATCGGGCTGGGCTATGCCGATGGCCTGCCGCGCCGGCTGGAGGGGCAGCTGACCGGCGATTTCCGTGGCCAGAAGCTGCCTTTGGTCGGCCGGGTCTCGATGGATCTGATGACCTTCGACGCCACCGGCCTCCAGCGCATTCGCCCCGGCCGCTGGATCGAGCTGATCGGCCCCGGCACGCGGGATGTGGACGGCATGGCGGCGCTGTGCGGCACCATCGGCTATGAGGTGCTGACCTCGCTCGGCACGCGGTTCCGACGGGAATACCTCCCCGCATGAATCGCTTCCTCGATGGTGTCGCGCTGATCGGCCGGGGTCTGATCGGCGCCTGCCGCACCCTCGGCAATGTCGCGATCTTCGCGGGCGTGGGTGTCTCTCATTTGGTGCGGCCGCCCTTTCAGTTCCGGCAATTCTGGCGGCATTTCGTCGAGATCGCCTATTTCTCGCTGCCCGTGGTGGCGCTGACCGCGCTCTTCACCGGCATGGTGCTGGCGCTGCAAAGCTTCACCGGCTTTTCCCGCTTCAATGCCGAGAGCGCGATTGCGAGCGTGGTGGTGCTGTCCGTCACGCGGGAATTGGGGCCCGTGCTGGCCGCACTCATGGTGGCGGGCCGAATCGGCGCGGCCATGGCGGCCGAGATCGGCACGATGCGCGTCACGGACCAGGTGGATGCGTTGACCACGCTCAGCACGGACCCGATGAAGTATCTTGTCGCCCCGCGCCTGCTGGCGGCCACGCTGGCCATGCCGCTGCTGGTGGTGGTGGCCAATATCCTCGGCGTGATGGGCGGCTTCCTGATCGGCACAGTGAAGCTTGGCTTCGTGGCGCAGACCTACCTCGACAACACCTGGGACGTGCTGGAGGTGATGGATGTGGTCAGCGGGCTGGTGAAGGCGGCGGTGTTCGGCTTCGTCATCGCGCTGATGGGCAGCTGGTGCGGCTACAACAGCAAGGGCGGCGCGCAGGGCGTGGGCCAGGCGACGACAGCGGCGGTGGTGGCCTCCTCCATCCTGATCCTCGCGCTGGATTATGTGATCACCGAAGCGTTCTTCTCGCGGTGAGTACCTCCACCCCGAAAATCCGGCTGCGCGGGCTGGAAAAGACCTTCGGCGCCAAGCGCGTGCTGGATGGCGTGGACCTCGACGTGCGGGCCGGGCATTCCATGGTGCTGCTGGGCGGCTCCGGCTCCGGCAAATCGGTGACGATCAAGTGCATCCTGGGGCTGATCGCGCCCGATGCGGGGCTGATCGAGATTGACGGGCAGGATGTGTCCAAGCTCTCGCGCCGGGATCGCGCGGCGATGCGCGACCGCATCGGCATGTTGTTCCAGAACGGCGCGCTGTTTGACAGCCTGCCGGTCTGGGAGAATGTCTGCTTCAAGCTGCTGGCGCAGAAGCGCATCACCCGCGCCGCCGCGCGCGACAAGGCGGCCGAGGTGCTGGCCCAGGTGGGGCTGGCCGCCAGCGTGGGCGACCTCTCGCCGGCGGAGCTCTCGGGCGGCATGCAGAAGCGCGTGGCCCTGGCCCGCGCCGTGGCCTCGGAGCCCGACATCATCTTCTTCGACGAGCCCACGACGGGGCTGGACCCGATCATGGGCGCGGTGATCGACGGGCTGATCGTGGATTGCGTGGAGCGGTTGGGCGCCACCGCCTTTTCCATCACGCATGACATGGCGAGCGCCCGGCGCATCGGCGATGACGCGGCGATGATCCACAAGGGCAGGATCGTCTGGACCGGCGGCGCCGAGAAGCTGGGCGAGACCGGCAATGCGATGGTGGACCAGTTCGCGCGCGGCGAGCGCGAAGGCCCGATCCAGATGGAGCTGCGGAAGTAGCCGTACGGCGAAGCCCGTGGCAGGATCATGGCAGACTCGCGAGGATCCGGCCGCACGGCGGCCGGCGCGCCGCGACCGACACCACCACCGGGCGCACCACGGCGCGAAGCCAAGCCGCCGGAGGCGGCGCCCGGCGCTTGAGGGCATGAAACATGGGCTATGTGATCCTGGGTTGGGATGGCGAGGATGCGGCGGCCCCGGCGCGCCGCGCCGCCGTGCGCGACCGGCATCTGGAGGTGATCACCCGCTGGGTGGCGGCCGGGCGGCTGCACCTGGCCGTGCCGCTGTTTCGTGCCGATGGAACCGCCGCCGGCTCCATCATGATCCTGAATGACGAGGATGAGCTGGGCGCCCGCGAATACCTGCTGGAGGAGCCCTTCGCGCGCGATGGCGTCTGGCTCAGCTACCAGATGCGGCCCTATCGCATCGCGCCGATGCATTATCAGCCGCTCCCCGCCGGACCCATGCCCAGCGCCATGACGCATTGCGTCGTCATCGCCGAGGATGCCGAGAACAGCGTGGAACGGCGCCTGGCTTCTCGTGACGCCCATATGAAGCGCGTCACGGGCTTCGCCGAGGATGGGACCCTGGCTTGTGGCGGCGCGCTGCTGGGCCCGAAGGGGGAGATGGTCGGCTCCATCGCCATCACCCGCCATCCGTCGGAAGACGAGGCGCGCGCCTGGTGGGCGGAAGACCCCTATGTGCAGAACGGCGTCTGGCAGAGGATGCGCTTCTTCCCCACGCGCTTCGCGCCCTTGCCCTACAAGCCGCTGCCCCAACCGGAATGAGCCGCCTGGTCGAATATGCCGACGCCTCGCCCGAGGTGCGCGCGGTGTTTGACGACATCAAGTCCAAGCGCGGCGTGGCGGATGTGAACAACTTCTGGAAGGCGCTGGCGGTGCATCCGCCGACCTTGGCGCGGGTCTGGGAGAACCTCCAGCAGGTGATGGCGCCGGGTGCGCTCGATCCGCTGACGAAGGAGATGCTCTATCTGGCCGTCAGCGCCACGGCGGGCTGCCAGTATTGCGTGGCCTCGCACACCTCGGCCGCGCGGGCCAAGGGGATGGATGACGCGATGCATGGCGAATTGCTCGCCGTCATCGCCATGGCGGCCGAAACCAACCGCCTGGCCGAGGCGCTGCGCGTGCCGGTGGACCCGCAATTCCAGTGAATGCCACCCTCGCGGGGATCGGTGCGCTGTTGCTCTGGGCCTTCCTCGCGCTGCTGTCGAAGCTGGCGGTGGGGGTTCCGCCCCTGCAACTGACGGCCATGAGCTTTTTCGTCGCCGCGATGACCGGCCTGGGCGTGGTGGCGGCGCGGGGGGAACTTCACGCCTTGCGCCAGCCCCCGCTGGTCTGGGCGCATGGGGTGGGCGGATTGTTCGGCTATCACGCGCTGTATTTCGCGGCCCTGGCCTATGCCCCGGCGGTCGAGGCCAATCTGCTGAACTACCTCTGGCCGTTGCTGATCGTCCTGCTCTCGGCGCCCATCCTGGGGTTGCGGCTGGGGCCGCGCCGGCTGGGGGGCGTGGCGCTGGGCTTCCTGGGTTGCGCGCTGCTGCTGGGCGGCGGGGCGCAATTTCCGGCCAGCGCCTGGTTCGGCTTTCTCTGTGCACTCGGCTGCGCCTTTGTCTGGGCGCTGTATTCCGTCACGGCCCGGCGCCTCTCCCGCGTGCCGACCGGCGCGGTGGCGGGGTTCTGCGGTGGCTCGGCGGTGCTGGCGCTGCTGGCCCATCTGCTTTTCGAGCCCAGCGTGATGCCGGATGCGCGCCAGGCGCTGGCGGCGCTGCTGCTGGGGCTCGGCCCGGTGGGGGCGGCCTTCTTCCTGTGGGATCTGGGCATGAAGCGGGGCGATCCGCGGCTGCTGGGCACGCTGGCCTATGGCGTGCCGGTGGCCTCCACCCTGCTGCTGATCGCGGCGGGGGCAGGGGCCTTCAGCTGGAATGTGGCGCTGGCGCTGCTCCTGGTGGCCGGCGGCGGGTGGCTGGCGGCGACGGCGCGGTAGCCCGACACCGAAGAATCATGGTTTCGGCGTTACGCATCTGTTATGAAACCCTGGCCAACCGCCGATGGAGCGCATCATGATCCGCCGTCACCTTTTCGCCACCACGGGCGCCGTGCTGGCCGCCCCCGCCCTGGTCGGCCGCGCCAGCGCCCAAACCGCACCCGCGGCAGCCCCTGCGCAGGCCCCCGGCTTCTATCGCTTCCGCGTCGGCAGCTTCGTCGCCACCACCGTCTGGGATGGCTTCGCCCCGCGCCAGAACCCCGGCACCGGCTGGATCGTGAATGCCGACCAGGCGGCGGTCGAGGGCGCGTTGCGTGATGCCATGCTCTCCACCGCGCGGCTGGACAATCCCTTCATCGTCACCTTCCTGGAGACGCCGGCCGGCCTCACCATGTTCGACAGCGGCACCGGCGGCCAGCTCGCCCCCACTGCCGGCCGCATGCGCGAGAACCTGGCCGCCGCCGGCATTGACCCCGCCCGCGTGACCCGCATCCTGGTGAGCCATTTCCATGGCGACCACATCACCGGCCTGACCACGGCCGAGAATGCCGCCGTCTTCCCCAATGCGCAGGTCTTCGTGCCCGAGGTGGAATGGGCCTTCTGGACCGATGCCTCCAACACCTCGCGCGTGCCGGAGTTCCAGCGCGGCACCTTCGCCAATGTCACCCGCCGCTTCGGCCCCTACCAGGGCAAGGTCGAGCGCTTCGCCGCCGGCGCCGAGATCCTCCCCGGTGTGCGCGCCGTGGCCGCCTATGGCCACACGCCGGGCCATACGATCTTCCATGTGGCCGACGGTGCGGACCAGCTCTTTGTCACGGCCGACACCGCCTCCCGCCCTGAGATTTTCCTGCGCAACCCCGGCTGGACCAGCATCTTCGATATTGATGGTCCCACCGCGACGGCCAGCCGCGTCGCCCTCTTCGGCCGCATCGCGGGTGAGCGAGCGCGGATGACGGCCTATCATTTCCCCTTCCCGGCCAATGGCTTCGTCCAGCGGATGGGCGATGGCTTCCGCTTCATGCCGGCGGATTGGACCAATGCCGTATAATCGGCGTTGCCTATCGAGAATATAGGTTTATTGCTATCATACCTATCGATTGCGTCGCGTTAAACCTTTTCTCACCGGCAGGGGGATATGCCCCTCGCCACCGAGACAAGGACCTGACCCATGCGCCGCATCGCCCTCGCCACCGCCCTGATCATCGCCGGTTTCGCCGGCGCCGCCTCCGCGCAGGGGATCTCTTCCAATGGCGTGACCTACGGCCAGTCCTGGAACCTGCCGCAGAACTTCTCCGCGATGGAGCGGATGCAGCCGGCCCAGGGCAGCGGCACCGCCGCCGAGCGCGCCGCCCGCGCCGCCCGCCAGGCGCAGTTCAACCGCAACTTCCCCGGCACGCCCATCCGCCGCACCGCCGGGGCCCGCTGACAGGCAGGTCGGCGCGCGTCACCGGGCCAGGCAGGGCGCCAGGACCTCCCGCAGGCGCTGCGCATCCGCGGCACTGACCTCCAGCCGCGCCTGGATGGCGGTGCCCCCGGGCCGGGCATGCCCCTGGCTCCAGGTGAAGGGCGCGGCCCCCAGGGTCAGCGGCGCCAATAACCGCGACAATTCCGCGAGCCGCGCCGCATCCTGCCGCCGCGCCGCGATGGCGCTGAAGATGAAGGGCGCATCCTCCGCCACGCCGATCGAGCCGCTGACCGCGAGTTGCAGTTGCACCGGGGTGCCGCCGGCCGTGGTCTCCAGCCGGGTCCGGCGTCCGGCCGCGGCGTCCGGGCCCTCGAAGGAGTCGAAATCGAAGACCGGCCGCAGCGTGGCATGGTGCGGCACCTCGAGATCCACCCCCAGCACCCCCGTCACATGCGGCCCATCATTGGCCGAGCAGACGAAGGTGAAGCGCACCGGCCGAAGATCCGCGCCGGTGCGGGCTTCGCCCGGCAGCGTCACGGTGTCGCCCGGCCGGGCCAGGGCCGGCCCCGTGAGGGCCAGCAGGAGAAGGAGGAAGCGCATCGCCCCAGCCTAGCCGCGATCGCGCAGCGCCAGCAAAAAACTCGCAGCCCCCAGGAAGCCGACGCCCGCCAGCACCCAGGGCACGGCGCCATAGCCGCCATCCGCCTGCCAGATCAGCGCCAGGGTGATCGGCCCCAGGGTCCGCGGCAGCACGGCGATGAGGGTGAGCGCACCGGTCACCGCGCCATAGCCCTCGCGCCCCAGGATTTCGGCGGTGCCCGCGGCGCGGACGATGGTCAGCAGCCCATCCGCCACCGCCCAGAAGAAGATGAAGGGCAGCAGCCAGAGGAAGCTCGCCGGCGCGCCACCCAGCCAGAGCAGGGCGATGGGCAGCAGCAGGATCGCCCCCATGCCGACCCAGCGCATCGAGGCGCGGCTGCCCGCGACGAAAAGCCCGGCCCGCGCCGCCACCTGCAAGGGGCCATGCAGGGCGACGAGAAGGATCACGCTCGCCTCGGGCAGCCCCGCCTCGCGCAGCAGCGGCACCAGATGCGCGCCCAGCGCCACGCCGATGAAGGCATGCGCCGCGAAGCACAGGGCCAGGCCCCAGAAGGCCGGGCGGCGCAGGGTGCGGCGATAGGCCTCCTCGCCGCGCCCGCGCTGGGCGGGGGGCGCCGGGCGCGTGCCGGCGAATTGCCACCAGGCGGTCAGCGCCGGCAGAAGCTGCATCGCGGCCAGGATCCACAACGCGCCCCGCCAGCCGAAGCCCGAGATCAGGACGGCGACCAGCGGAATGAAGATCGTGCCTGCGAAGCCCGTGATGAAGGTGATGGCGGTGATCACCCGCATGGGCTGCTGGGCCAGCGCCACCACCACCGCCATGGCCGGGCCCCAGAGGGCCGTGGCATGCGCGATGCCGAGCGCGAACCAGAGCAGGTAGAAGACCCAGAGCTGGTCCACCATCGCCCAGGCGGCCAGCATGGCGCTGCCCAGCACGGAGCCCCAGGCGAGTGGTACCTGGCCGCCATGCCGGTCCACCCAGCGCCCCACGGGGATGGCCAGGACGCCCGAGATCAGGATGGCCAGGGTGAAGGCGCCGTTCAGCCCGGCCCGGCTCCAGCCGAGCTCGGCCTCCATGGGCTGCACCATCAGCGCGAAGGGGATGAAGAGCGTGCCCCAGCCGATGGTCTGGGTCAGGGCGGTGCCCAGGATCAACGCGCGATCTGAGATGCGGTTCACAACGGGATGAGGATGCCCCGGTCCGCGTGAAAGCGCGAGAAGGTCTCGGGCGAAAGTCGCACATCGCGTTGCTGCGCCGCACCAATCCCCGAGGGGTTGTGGAAGCGCCAGCGCCCCGCCTCATCCGTGCCGAAGACCAGCACGAGATGCCCGCCCTTGCGTGGCGGTTCGACCTCGGGCCTGCGGATCGAGGCGTGGACGGAGGCGATGTAGAATTCGCCGGGGGCGAGGCTCGGCATGGGCTCGTCCAGCACGATGCGCGCGGCGATCCCGCGCGCATTCAGCCAGCGCACGGCGCCCAGATAGATCAGGCCGCGGATGAAGCCGTCCCGTTCCTCCACATAGCCGCCCAGCGGCTGCACGCCGCGCCGCAGGTCGTGGATGCTGTGGCGCGCGCCCCGCGCGGCCATGGCCATTTTCAGGCAGGCCATGCCGCAGAGATGCTCGGCCCAGCGCGCATATTCGGCGATGTCGGTGGCGCCGGATTCGGCCCAGCGCGGGTCGGTGGCGGCGTCGCGGCCATCGAGGAATTCGCCCACCAGCTCCGGTGATTCCCATTGCGCGAAATAGGGCGGGATCAAAGGGTCCTCCCGGGGTGGTGGTGGCGGCGTGGCGCAGCCGGCGAGCAGGCCGAGCAAAGCGAGACGCCGCCGCATCTCACCCGTTCAGATGGCAGGCCGAGAAATGCCCGGGCGCGATCTCCCGCAGCTTCGGCACCTCGACCTTGCAGCGTTCCATCGCATGCGGGCAGCGCGGATGGAAATGGCAGCCGCTGGGCGGGTTGAGCGGCGAGGGGATCTCGCCCTTCACCACCGCGAAGGCCCGCTTGCGCGCCTCGATCCGCGGCACGGAGGAGAGCAGCGAGACGGTGTAGGGGTGGTTCGCGCGGGCGAAGACCTCCTCGCTCGGCGCCTGCTCCACCACGCGGCCGAGATACATGATCACCACGCGGTCGCTCAGATGCTCCACCACGCCGAGGTCATGGCTGATGAAGAGATAGGTGAGGTCCAGCTCCGACCGCAGCTTCATGAAGAGGTTCAGGATCTGCGCCTGGATCGAGACGTCCAGCGCCGCCACCGCCTCGTCGCAGACCAGGAATTCCGGCTTCACGGCCAGCGCGCGCGCGATGCCGATGCGCTGCCGCTGCCCACCCGAGAACTGGTGCGGGTAGCGCTTCTTGAAGGCGGGATCGAGGCCGGCGCGGCGGATCTGCTCATCCACATATTC
>LNFM01008774.1_pt1 | contig 29234 bp, 27 predicted proteins | sample 596031 | NCBI WGS metagenome assembly LNFM01 (sample SAMN04254537, study PRJNA301005) | activated carbon metagenome | isolation source: dual media filters at the Ann Arbor, Michigan drinking water treatment plant | place: USA: Ann Arbor
CATCCCCCGCGCCAAGGCCGCTTTAGCTCAGCTGGTAGAGCATCGCATTCGTAATGCGGGGGTCAGGTGTTCGAGTCACCTAAGCGGCACCACCTTTCCAAAGCACCTCTAACCAGGAAGCCGGCGAGCGAGCGGCGGAACGGCCGTTGCGTCGGGTCGGCGCGTGGGTCCGGGCTGGGAAGCCTTTGGGCGGGAGAACTCCCGCCTGCCGACCTGATTACGAGAACGCCAGAAGCCGAGGTGCCAAGCCCAAGCTCGGTTCGGAGACCCCTCGCCAGCCACCAACGCGTCGATCTACGACACCCTCAACATCCAGCGCCAGCTGATCAGCCGACCCGCCCCTAGAGGCTTCCGAGCAGCCCTGCCGTCTTCACGGGCACCCGCGATTGCCTGATATCGGGCAGAGTGGGTAGCTTTCTACTTAGCGGAGGTTACCCAGCGGCTCTTTTCGCCTTGGTGCGGTCAGCCTGCGTGCATCGTCTCCATGTCCGCGAAGTTTACCCTCGCGCGATGGTCACGGGACGCGAGCGCTTTGCATCATCAGGAGGGATTTGCTCGGCTGGGAGAGAAGCCGGGTGACCGTGTCAGCGAAGGTTTCAAGCCGCAACGGCTTTTGCAGGCTCTCGTCAGCCCCGAATACCATAGCCGTCCGCAACAGCAGGCCCCGCTCCATCTGGCCACCAGACGAGATGGCGAGAATGCGGGCGTCCGGTTGAAGCTTGCGGAGTTCGACGATGGTCTCCAGCCCGTCCTTGTTGGGCATCAGCATGTCGAGCACGACCAGATCGACCGCCAGGACGCCAGCGATCTTGAGCGCCTCATTGCCGTCTTCCGCCTCCACGATGGCGTGATCGTCGCCGCGCAAAAGCTCACCGGCGATCAGGCGAACCGTGGGGTCGTCGTCTACGATCAGGATAACAGCCATTCCTACTCCTTGAACTGCAATAGCCGGGCGGCCTTGAAGGCACCCTTAACCGAAATGGTGAACCGGCCCGGACAACGGGGCCTCTGCTCGGGGGATGTCAGCGAACCCGGCAGGCCGGCCATAGATGTAACCCTGGATAAAATGGACGCCGGCCGTGCGCAGGAACTGGACCTGGGCTTCGGTCTCGACCCCCTCGCAGACGATCTTCATGCCGAGGGCCTTGCCGACCCCGATGACGGCGTGGATGATGGCGGCTGAGGGCGTGTCCACCGTGCATTGCGTCACAAAGCTGCGATCAATCTTCAGGGTCGAGAAGCGGAGCTGGCGGAGGGCGTGAAGGCTGGTGTAGCCAGACCCGAAATCATCAAGAGCGACCCCCACGCCGAGGGCGGCAAGCCGCTCCAGTGTCGGACGGGCCAACTCCATGTCGAGGATGGCCGTCTCGGTCACCTCGATCTCCAGGCGATCGAGGGGATAGGCTGCGCGGCGGGCGACTTCGGCGACCCGGTCGGCGAAGTCATACCGCTGGAACTCCCCTGCGGAGGCATTGACCGAGATACGAACATCCTCCCGGCTCGCCCCTTCCTGCATCGCCCGCTCCAGGACGAAATCTGTGAGCCGGGAGATGAAGCCTGCCGTTTCCAGCGCAGGAATGAAGTCAACGGGACTCCGCGGTCCGCGGGTCGGACAGTTCCACCGAACCAGCGCCTCGACCTTGCCGGAGAATGCGCCGCTGCGGTCCATCATGGGCTGGTAGACAAGGCTGAGGTCGCCGGCCTCGAGCGCCTTTGCGAGCTCTGCGGCGATGTCGTCCTGCGGAACGGGCACCGGTGACTGATGGCCCATCGCCGCCGCAAGGGTCCGGTCGAGCAGGCCGGAAATCATGGTCGGGTCGATCCTGTGGGAGTCACCCGCCCGGGCGGCGGCTTCGGCGCTTGAGGCCGCCTTGGCCACGGCGGCGGCGCCGAGGCTCAGACTCATGGATTTGAGGGCGTGGGCCGCACGGGCGCAGGCGTCCAGGTCTCCGGCCGAAAGAGCTTCGCCCAACTCCCGAAGGCGCGCCGGTGCGTTCTCCGCATAGAGGGCCTCGACCTTGGCGACGAAATCCGGGCGGCCATTGCTGGCCATCGCAGCCAGTTCGGCCCGGATGGCGGGATCGAACAGGGCATCGTCCGGCCCCGTCGGAACCGGTCCGACCGGCGCCACGCCGTCCAGCGGCTGGCTGGCCAAGGCGCCGCAGTGGGTCGCGAGGGCCTTGGCCAGATCATTGACCGTGAACGGCTTGTGGATGACGCCATCCATACCGGAGTCGCGCCAGGCATTGGCGGCGGAGCCCACGACGTGTGCGGTCAGAGCAAGGATCGGCGTCCGCGTCCTGCCATGGGCGACCTCCTCATCCCGGATCATGGCGGTAGCCTCGAACCCGTCCATGACCGGCATGGAGCCGTCCATGAGAACGAGATCGTAGGTCTCAACCCGGAGGCACTCGACCGCTTCAGCGCCGTTTTCGGCGAGTGAGGGAAAGACGCCCAGCCGCTGCAGGGCTTCGGAGGCCACCTCGCGATTGACCTCGGAGTCATCGACCACCAGGACCCTCGCACCGGGGAACTGGACCGCAGGGAAGGCGGCGGCGGCGGTCTCATGAACGGCGAGAGGCTCACCGGCCCGGATCTGGTCCGCCAGCATCATGACGTCAGACCGCCGCACAGGCCGGGCGATAACGCAGGCACTCGCGGCTTCATCGACTTCCAGCGATCCCACCACGACCGTGGGAATATCCCGCGCCGGGACGGTCGGTCCCCGAAAGGTCGCAGCGAGTCCGGCCGGGTCCGCAGCGACCGTGATGCCGAAGGCCTGGAGGTAGCGGGCGAGCGCCCGTTCGGTCATGGTCCCCACACCCTCTATGGAGACCCTTGGCCCGGACGGATTGATGCGGGAAGCCATGGCTTCGCCGGCGGGGCTGAGGGCCGTCTCAAAGGCAAACGTCGAGCCTTCGCCCAGAACACTCGACAGTCGCCACTCGCCGCCCATGGCGCGGACCAGCCGGTCACAGATCGTGAGGCCGAGGCCCGTCCCGCCATGCTTGCGGGTCGTGGACTGATCGGCCTGGGAGAAGGCCTCGAAAAGTCGGGGCAGCTTGTCCTCCGGAATCCCGGGTCCGGTGTCGGTCACGCCGAAGATATAACGGTCCGGTCCGTCCGGGCTGGGCTCGATGGTCAGAAGCACGCCGCCGGTTTCGGTAAACTTGATGGCATTGTTCGCCAGATTTCCGAGAACCTGACGCAGTCGGGTGGGATCCGCCGCTACAGGCGGGATGCGCGGGTCGACGAAGACCGCCAGGTCGAGGTTCTTCTCCCGGGCACGTTCCGCAAACAGGCTGGCCACGTCTTCGGCGACCTCCGCGAGATCGACCTCCACGCACTCCAGTTCCAGCTTGCCCGCCTCGACCTTGGAGAAGTCGAGGATGTCGTTGATGATGGACAGCAGCGCCTTGCCTGACTTGGCGATCACCTGGGCGTAGCGGCGCTGGCGGGGCGGCAGGTCCGAGCCTGAGAGCAGTTCGCTGAGCGCCAGAATACCGTTCATCGGCGTCCGGATCTCGTGACTCATGACTGCGAGGAAATCTGACTTGGCCGAGGTGGCGGCCTCCGCCGCATCCTTGGCGATGGAGAGTTCGGCGGTTCGCGCGGACACCTGCTCTTCAAGCCCGGCGACCTGGGCCGCGATCCGCTCATCCCGGACCTTGATCCCGACCATCATCGACTGGAAGCCCGACACCAGGTCGCCCAGCTCTCCGTCCGCGGTGATGTCGGGCGAGCGGGCGTAGTCGCCGGATTCCCGGACGGCATTGGTGAAGGCGGCCAGTTCGGTGATCGGCTGGCTGATTCGACGCGCCATCCGCAGGGCGATCCCGAGGCCGGCCAGCAAGGCGATGCCGGTCCCCGCCAGGCTGATCAGTACAGCGCCCAGGACCCGTGATTTCAGGCCCGGTGTCTCACTCAGAAGCGTGATCTCGCCGACAGGCTCGCCCTCGCTCATGATCGGGGCCGAAACCTGCAGCGTGCCGCTGTTCAGGACGGACCAGACAGAGTTGCGGCCGTCATCGGCGAGATCGGCGTCGGAGCCGAGGCGCACGCCTCCGCCGGTCTCGGCCAGAAGACGGCCGTCCACGCCGGCGATGCGGGCGTAGGTGACATTGGGCATCTGGCTGATGGACCGGATCGCGACGAACACGCCGGCGGGCTCGCCGCGGCGAACGGGCTCAGCCGCGAGAGACCCTATGACCCGGGCGGTCTGGGTGAGGCGGTCCGTCTCCAGCGTGGTCTGTCGCCGGGCGTCGATCCACCCGGACAGCACCGCTGTCACCACGCAAGTTGTCGTAAGGGAAACCAGAACAAGGCCGACCAACTTGCGACGGATGGTCGCCCGGGAGGTCGATTTCGACGGCATGAACATGAAGATGCGAAGCTCTGGCGTTCAGCATCCTTGTAGGCGGGCTCTATGACTTTCCGCTTAACGCGCCTTGCCGGCGCGTCTTCCGGAATCTTCCTGAGTACTGACTACGCTCGAAAGGATGTAGTCTTAAGTACAGTTCAAATGGTTGTCATTTTGTCAACAAGCTGTGGCTACGGTTGCATTCCGGCCATGGAGCTCCTGAAGGGCTCTCGGAAGGTATCGGCATTTCGACAATCCTGTCGGCCAAATTTGGAAGTGCATTGCGTGACGGGGTTTTTCTACGTCCTCAATGAGACCACGCGGGTCCTTTTTGTGGATGACGATCCGATCCTGCGGGAGTTCGCCCAGGTGAATCTGGCGTCCCCGACGGCTGTCGTGGATGTCGCGTCGAACGGTGCTGAGGCTTTGGAGCGGCTGGCGCTCAATGATTACGAAGTCGTCCTGCTGGATCTGGAAATGCCCGTGATGAACGGCTTTGACACCCTGGCGGCCATCCGTGCCGATCCGCGGCTCGAAGGTCTGGCGGTCATGGTCCAGTCCGGCCGCGAGGATGTTGAGGCCATCGACAGGGCCTTCCGTATGGGCGCGACCTCGTTCGTGACCAAACCCCTGAACTGGCGCCTGCTGACCTATCAGATTCTCTATGTCCTGCGGGCCTCGCGCGCGGAGCGGCGACTGCAAGCGTCCGAACCTTTACCTGCAGGTGTGATGTGAGCCGGCTGACCTGCGGCGCGCAGACCGGGGCGGGGCGGCTGACGGGCCCGGGGCCAGAGAGCCGGGGCAAATTCGCGGAGAACGGCGCGTGATCCGCCGGATGCAGCGACGGGTCCGGGGGCTGATGCAACGGCTTCTGCGCGAGACCCGGGGCTCCATCGCGTTGAAATTTGCCCTGGCCGTTCCGGCAATCGCCCTGGTGAGCGTCGGCGCGATTGACCTTTTTGCCGTCACGGCGGCCCAGAGCCGGCTCCAGGCCATTGCCGATGCCGGGGCCCTGGCCGGAGCGCCGGCCCTCGCCCTCGCCACCGACGGTGCCGCGGCCCGCGAACGTTCAGCCTCATTCGTGGCCGCACAACTGAGTGAGTGGTCCGACGCGCCGACGGTGGTCCAGACCTATGAGGTCGTGACGCAGGGGGGGCAGCGCGGCATCCGGGTCCTGCTGCAGGCCAACCGGCAGTCCTTTTTCGCGAACATGCTGCCGCCGGGCGGCTGGAATTTCGTCGGGGACGCCACCGCCACCTCGGTCGGCCTGGTTCCGCTCTGCGTGCTGGTCACGGGGACGACAGCCAATCGCGTCCTTCATGTCAGGGACACGGGGCGAGTGACCGCGCCGTCCTGCATGGTGCACTCCAACCGCGACATCGAGGTCAGCAGCGGTGCCATAACAGCGGCGGCAGTCCAGGCCGTGACATCGGCCGGCGGCACCATCAGCCCGGCGGCCAATACGGGCGCCGCCCCGATCGACGACCCATTCGCCAATCTGGACCTGGACAGGGCCGTTGGCCCTGGAGCTGGCTGCACAGCCGCGGCCGCGACCGTGGGCAAGGTCAGCGTGTCCTCGGGCGTCCACTATATCAGTTCGGGGAATCACTGCGGAGGCATCGAGGCCACAGGCGACGCACGGATCGTTCTGCAGAGCGGTGAACACTATTTCCTGAAGGGCAATCTCCTCATCGACGGGTCTGCCCGTCTGGAGGGCGAGGATGTTGTGCTGCTCTTCGACGTCGCTTCGAAATTCGCGTTCCAGTCGGCGGCCCGGGTCAATCTTGAGGGGCGTCAGTCGGGCGCCTTCGCCGGGCTCGTCATGGCCACTCTGCGTGCCAATCAGCAGGATTTCCTCATCTCGGCCGACCATGTCGATAGCCTGCTGGGGGTGATCTATGTGCCCTCTGCGCGCCTGATCGTCGCAGGAACCGAGGACGTAGCGCGTGACAGCGCCTGGACCGTGATTGTCGCCCGGGAGCTCCGGCTTATCGGCTCCCCCTCACTCTTCATCAACGCCAACTATGACGCGTCGGACGTGCCGGTACCCAGCGGCGTCGGGCCGCGCACCGGCGGCAGCCGGCTGATCGAATAAGGGGAGGACATCATGGCCCTGGAATCTGAACGTCTGGCGGAACAAATCGATTTACCGGCTCCGGCCGACCGCAGGGCCCGGGCCGAACGGCGGGGGGCTGACCGGCGAACGACAGGCAGCCGCATCAATCCCCAGGCACCCCGCCGATCCGTGCTGAAAGTATTGGGCGCGCTGGGGGTCGGGATCAGCACGGCGCTGCTTGTGATCACCCTGCTGGCCGTTGAAATCCTGGGGATGAAGGCCGCGATGAGCGTCCTCGTCTTCCAGGTGGCCCTGCTCTTCATGTCCACCCTGTGGCTCGCGCTCGGCTCGATCGAACTGCGCCTGGTCGAGATCCGGCTTGAGCTGATGATGCTGAATGGCGGGATGCGCAGCATCGATCGCCGGGAGGGCTCTCGCCGGAGCGATCAGGAGGAGCCCTGAGGCCCGTCTTAAGGTTCCCGGCAGTCAGTCGCGACCTTGCCCGGCCCGGCATGTTTCTTCCAGCGTCAACCACTTCTGCAAATGCGAAATTAGGGTTGGCGATGCACGATGAAGCGCTGAACGCGTGACATTCCGGACCAGATTCCGGGGTGAACGCTCAAGGAGGATCGGAAAATGGGTACGGCGATCACCCAGCTTGTACGCCTTGTTCGCGGACTTCTGTCGGATGCCCGCGGGAATGTGGCCATGCTGTTCGGCCTCAGCCTGCCGGTGCTGATCCTGATGACTGCCGGCGGGGTTGATCTTCACCGTGCCACGACCGTGGGGGTCAATCTGCAGGACGCTCTCGATGCCGCAGCCCTCACCGCCGCACGCTCTCCGTACACCGAGGACGCCGACCTCCAGCGGGTGGGGCTGGCGGCGCTTCGAGCCAACCTCAAAGCCTATCCCGACGTCGTGCTGCGCGAAGCGGACACCAGCTTCGTCATGAATGGCGAGAACGTCGTCATCGCCAGATCGAAAGTCAATGTGAAGGCTCTGATCGCCAACATCTTCCTGCCGCCGTACGGCCAGTTCACGGATGACTATCTGCCCGTCGGCGCTCATTCCGAGGTCGATCGGTCCGCAAAGAACATCGAGGTCGCGCTCGTTCTCGACATCACCGGCTCGATGGCCGGGCAGCGCATCATCGACCTGAAGGCGGCAGCGTCCCAACTCGTCGACATAGTCGTGCAGGACGTCCAGACGCCTTTCTATAGCCGGATGTCGATTGTGCCCTATTCGGTGGGGGTCAATCTCGGTTCCTGGGCCAGCGGTGCCCGCGGGACCCCCACCGGAGCCCGATCGATTTCGCACATGGAATGGGCAGCCTCGGCCGGGAGAGGCATCAGCAACATCACCCGCGCCAGCACGGGCGTGGTCACCACCTCGTCCGGCCATGGCTTGCAGAGCAATGACTATGTCTGGATCCGGAACGTCACCGGCATGACGCAGGTGAACAACCGCGCCTACCGGGTCCAGACAATCAGTAGCAACAGCTTCTCCCTGCAGACCTGGAATGGCTCATCCTGGGTCGCCCAGCCAACCAGCAGCTATGGCAGCTATGGTAGCGGGGGCGAGGTTCGGAAGTGTCTTATGTCGGACTGTTCGGTCCAGGTAACCGCTCCCGGGCATGGCCTGTCCAACGGTGATGGCGTCTACATCACTGGTGCGAACGGGATGACCCAGATCAACAATCGCCCCTACACCGTCGGCAACGTTACGGCCAATACCTATTCGATCGGTGTCAACGGTGCTGAATGGGGTGCCCACACCTCCGGCGGGTCAAGCTGGTGCGGCGCGGACGGCTGCCAGTGGCGGGTGTTCACCAATCCGTCCGGCGTTCTCCGCGCCCTCGAGACCAGCACCTGTGTGAGCGAACGAACAGGCGCTCAGGCCTATACGGACGCGTCACCCGGCTCGGCGAGAGTCGGGCGCAACTATCCGTCCACCTCGGGTAACCCTTGTCCATCGGCGACCATCCTGCCGCTCAGCAGCAACCGGTCGACCCTTAAATCCCTGATCAGCGGCTTGTCCGTCACCGGCTCGACCGCGGGCCAGATTGGCATGGCCTGGGGCTGGTACGCCGTCTCACCCAACTTCAACACCCTGTGGCCCGGCAGCCCCGCCGGAGCGTATGAGCCTGAGGATACGCTCAAGGCCGTCATCATCATGACGGACGGCGAGTTCAATACGCTCTACAACAGCGGCGTGATCGCCCAGAATGCGGGTGCCGGATCCGGTGGAACAGGCGACAAAATCAATCAGAACGCCACCAACGGCAGCCCGTTCACACAGGGTGCGGCCCTCTGCAACGCGATGAAGGCCCAGGGCGTCATCGTCTACACCGTCGGGTTCCAGATCTCGGCGGGCGGGAATGCCGCCAACCTACTCGCGAACTGTGCGACCAGCCCCGCACATGCTCATCTGCCGACCAGCGGATCCGACCTGTCCGAGGCCTTCGCAGCCATAGGGCGCGACATCTCCAAGCTGAGAATTTCGCGCTAGGGCCAGAGCCCTGTCAGCCCCGGCCCAATGACGAGCGACCTTCGTCCAGGATCCCATAGCCCGTCCCTGAATCCGGAAACTGTGTCCCGGGATCGGAGGGTATCTGCGCGGTTCAGGCCAGACCTGCCTTTCCGTCAACCGAGCGTTCGCGAATCCGGCATCGTCACGTCGATGCAATCGCGTTAGCCGGGATTACGCGGAGCCTCTTGAACTCCCGAATGTCGGCCGAGGTCTGCGGCGGGTGAGGCCCTTCTCGCGGCTCACCCAAAACGACGCCCCCGCTGCATAGCCTAAAAGCGGTATTGTTTTCGGCTAAATATCCCATACCCAAACTTCTTCTTGGGATTTTTCGCACGGCTCGACCGCTGGCACGGTAAGCTCGTTCGTCTGCGAGGTCTCGACCCTCGATCGTTTGCATATAGACGAGTGCTGAAACCAGTCGTGGGGGGGTGCACGGACGGATTGCGGGACGGGCGAGCGGCCGGGGTAACTGGGCTGTTTCAGGGAATGGTGCGCCGCGGGCCGCTATGGAATTGGGGGGGCAATGAGCTATACGGCGTTCGATCACGGCGCGCACATCCACAGGACCGGGAGTCAGCGCCTGGGTGGGCCGTGCGAAGCTGCCACCCCTATGGCTCCGCTCAAAGTCCAACCGCGTCATCACGGCAAAAACGTGGGCCCTTCGCATAAGCAGGTCGCCAGATACCGCTCCATGAATTCCGGGCCGTTCGTGCGGTGATGGATTACCATATGGATTCAGACGGCATCGTGCTGCTGAAGGCGATCGCAAGCAGTCCGATCGCCTCGGTTATAAGCAATCCCCGCCTTACCGATAATCCTATTGTAGGTGTCAACAAGGCGTTTTCTATCCTCACAGGCTACAGTGCGCACGAGATACTGGGACGAAACTGCCGGTTTCTGGCTGGTGCGAAGACCGAGCCCTGGCTGACAGAAAAAATCGGCGAAGGCGTTCATACCCGCAAGCCGGTGTTGGTCGATATCCTCAACTACAAGCGGTGTGGACAGCCATTTCGCAACGCAGTTCTGGTAGCCCCCGTTTTCCTCGAGGACGGGGAGCTTGGGTACTTTCTCGGTTCGCAGGTTGAGCTGGACCATGACATGGCTGGCTTGTGGTCCATCCGTCATGATCGCGCACGGGAGATTGTGAAAACTCTTTCGCCTCGTCAGCGCGAAGTGCTGCAGCAGATTTCCCGAGGACATCGCAGCAAGCAAATATCGTTCAACTTATGTATAAGCGAAGCAACTGTGAAGATGCATCGCACATTTGTACTTAACAAGATTGGGACGCATAATATTGCGGACGCGATCCGCCTGGCTGTTGAGGCCGGGTTGTAGACTTCAAAAGCCCCGCGGACATTTCCATGCCCGACGCAACGATCGCGGGCAAACCGATTGCGTTCCGGAACCAGGCTCGAGGAGACCTCTCAGGACGATTCCCTGACCTGACCACAACTCCGCGCCGTCCGCCGCCGTCAGTTCATCGTCGCTGGTCAGCACAACCGGCGAGCTGACGTGTTCGGCTGCGCTCAATGAACCGGGCCGATAGTCCAGCAGGTGATCCCCATCGCGTCCACGCCAAGCAATAGGGCGAGGGTTCACAATTCTGTCCGCAGAGACTCGCTGGAAAACATCTGCATGCAGTCAGTCCTGCACTGTACTTGGCACGCCTTACTCGCGAATGATTCGTGGCAGTCATCACCGCTCACTGGTCAGACACCAAAGCCGCTATACGGCCAAACGGATAAGGCCTGCAAAAGTTCGAATTACTAAATCACGAAAAACTAACATCTATTGTTAGCCTTGGAAGCAAAACTAAAACTGCCGGTATTTTCCGCAACAATTATCAATTGCATAACAGATGAAACATTGTCCAAATGCGCAGCAGGAAACCCCGCTGGAGAATCACTTTCTTTAGGGCCCGGCTTTGATCTGTGCAACGCCGTCGCAATTTATAGTGCAGCCTCTCGAATTCACTCTACGTACCCGGCCTGCACAATGGCCATGGTTGTTATGAATACGCCTGAGATTGCCCGCAAGCACGACCAGACGACGTGCGGCGTCATCTTGAAGGCGTGGGCGGTGGGGTCTTTAATAATGGCGACAGGATGGATACAACCGCAATTCTCTAATTTTCAGCTTAGTATAACGTATCCACGGCACTTATAAGAAAATGTATGAACATTGTCGTCTGCGCTCCATTGAATACCATCATCGTGATCCGGAGCAACGCCGGGTCAGTTCATAAGGTAACACATGCCGGGTTACGCTGTTCGCAGTCTCGAGTTTCTTGAGAAATCGGCATCGACCGCCCGGGTTCTGAACCTGTTCAGGATTTTCAAGGCCCATGGCCATACGAGGGCCTGGCGCGAACAACCGCTGTTCCAGACGGCAGGGCTGAACCAGGCACTGCTGATCAAACACCGGCTACGTCGCAATGAGGACGACGTTTTCAAGGGTCTGCGCTCGGTCGCGACCAAGATCATCATGCCGATCGACAACCGCGAACTCAAGGCGGGCGGCCGCTACTTCTACTTCGGGCAGAGCGACTTCGCGCCAATTTTCAAGGAGGTGTTCGGCATTACACCGGAACATCCCGATTTCCGGACACTTGAGCTCATAGACCAGCTGCCCTCTCTGGATCCCTTCCTGCTGCGGGAGCAGTTGAGGCGGGCAGCCATCCATCCGGCTCCCTGCTATTTCGCGATCAGTGAGGCCGACATCGAGAAGATGCTGAGCTTCGTCCAGGGCGAGATCGCACCCCTGGTCCAGCTCTGCCTCGGCGGAATTCAGGCCTCGGCCGATACGGTTTCCCGGATGGCGACCAAGATCCTGTCCAATGCGCCGGGAGACCGCATGGAAGGGCTGGGCGAGGTCCTGAGGCTTGATCCGGACCAATATGAAGAGGGTATCTTCTGCTGGAAGGGCTTCCTCTATTTCAAATGGACCCTGGGCAGTCTGGGCGAGCAACTCGTTACCGTGATGTCCCGGGTTGCCAGCATCAAACCGGCCGGACCCCTGGATGGCGAGTCCCGTGAATATGTTGACCGTGGGCGGAAGGTTGTCCGCAAGCTGATCAAGCAGGCCTGGGCAGAAGCCCGTCAAACCATGCAAGTCTATGATGAGGCCTATGCCGGCCTGACAGAGAACGACAATCCCCTGATCTTCCGGGACTTCCTGCTCAAGGCGCCCTCACTTTTCGCCCGCCTCGGCGAGCAGCTGGGTGCCATCCAACATGTGATCAGCTTCTGGAATTTCCGGTTCGGCCCGAAGTCCGAGCCCCCCAGCGTGTCTGAGCTGATCGACATTCTGTCAGACTATGAAATGAGCCTCAAAGGCCAGTTTGACGCGTGATCCGGGGGGTACCATCGCGGCGGCAGGGCCGGAACGGTTCGCGGTCGACTGACGACGGAGTCATCCCGTTCGCTCGAACCGCACCCGTTCATGACCGACCGACAAGCACGCATCGAAGCCCGCATCCCGCCATGCCGACTGCTGCACATTCCTCTTGTCGGGTTCTTTTCTGTTGGCCCACCACTGAGGACGTGCGGCACCGTTGGGGAGCATGCAGCCGAGGACCAGTTCGATGTCCCGGAAGGTCAGTTCGATAGCGGCAGTGGGCTGCCGTTTCAGATAGTCCCGAAGGCGGTCGTACTTAGCCACTCATCGCCCCCCTTGGCCAAGATTGGCTCGCATCCCATAATCGTCCGAAACTGTCATCCTGACCTTTCGGCCAAGGGAGGGGCGCGTCAGGCAAACCCAGGTACGAGCACGGTTTCCGGCCAGGCCTCCTGCCGCGCGCGTGCAGGTATGGCGCAGGTGACAATTCCGGAGTTTCCCACGTTAAGGCGCGCAACTTGGGAAACGCCCTCGCTACCCCCTCATGCGAGTCTGGGAAGAGGCTGGGTTGGGGTGCCGTACCTCGACAAAAACCGGCCCAATGCCTTTAGCCACAAGGCTTCATGCCCGAAGGTAGAGTAGCCTTCGTAATGCGGGGGTCAGGTGTTCGAGTCACCTAAGCGGCACCACCATCTTCCCGACCCGTCACGGACCATCGGTTGATCTGGACGGCCTGCCCCGAACATCCTAGTCAGGTCGCTCTCTCGGAGCGGTCGATGGCACAGCGGCTCAGCGCGCGTCAGGAAGAATGTCTGCGGCTGACCGCCTTCCTGACGGACAAGGAAATCGCGGCCCGGCTCGGTCTGTCGGAGGCCACGGTCAAGAAGCATGTGCACGAGGCCTGTCGCCGGCTGGGCGTCAACCGGCGCAAGGCGGCGCTGGCGATTCTGGAACGAAACGTACCAGACCCCACGAAAGACCCCATAGCCGCGCCGGATGTCCTCGCCTTTTCTGGCTCCGTAGTAACGGAGTCAGACCATGGGTCATCAGACGAGGCCGCTTCCCCACTGGACATGGGAAGATCTGGAAGCCGCCCTGGACGGGTTCAGCCCGCTGGGCGCGGACGATCCGTTGCGGGCCCATCTGATGCGGGGGCTGGCGGACGACGCGGAGCGCGCCAACCCGCGCGAACTCCTGCAGCAGGTTCTGAGCGCGGGCTGGGTGATGGCCCAGGTGGGCGCCCAGACGGTCGCCTCGGCTACCGCCCCCCGCCAGCAAATTCGGGCGTCCGCCTCCTGATCGTCTCGGGCCTGGTCATTCTCTGCGCCCTCATGATGAAGGCCGTCGCCGACATGGTCGTCGCCTACGCCGCCCAGGCCCAGGAGATCGGGCATATGGTTCAGCCGGTGCCCGACCGGTCCTGAGCCCCCGACCGCGCCGGGAGCGCAGCCATGTCGCCCTTTGTCATCCTCTATCTGGTCGTCAGCCTGGCCGCCCTCGCGACCGGCTGGCTCAAGGGCGGCCATCCGGAACGGCTGGGCGTGGTGTTCTGGCTCGTCGGCTGGATGCTGGCGGTGCCGTTCAACGACCTGCGGATCGGCGACCTGCGCTGGGCGGTGGCCCTGCTCGACCTCGCCTCCCTCTGCGCCTTCCTCTGGCTCGCCCTGCGCTTCGAACGCTGGTGGCCGCTCGGGGTGTCGGCCTGTCTCGTTCTGATGATGGTGGTGCATCTGTCGGCGGCGCTGATCCCCGAGATGACGCCGCTGGGCGAAGCCAGCGCCCAGCTGGGCCTCGGCATGCTGGCGGTCCTGATCCAGGCGGCCGGCGCGTTCGAGCGCTGGCTGGCGGGCGAGGCCCCGGCCAGCGCCACGGCCGTCTGGCGTCAGCGACAGCGGACGACTTGAACATATAAACATATCTTTATATGTCTGGCGGCCTTCCTGCCTCGCCCGGAGTCCCGCCGTGTCCCGTTCGTCCTTCCTCTTCACCTCGGAAAGCGTTTCCGAGGGCCATCCCGACAAGGTCGCGGACCGCATCTCCGACACGATCGTCGACCTGTTCCTTGCCAAGGACCCATATGCCCGCGTCGCCTGCGAGACGCTGACGACGACGAATCTGGTCGTGCTGGCCGGCGAGATTCGCGGCCAGGGCATCATGGACGCCAACGACCAGTGGGCCCCCGGCGTCGAACAGGAGATCGAGGCCGCGGTCCGCGCCGCCGTGCGCGACATCGGTTACGAGCAGACCGGCTTCCACTGGAACAAGTTCGAGTTCATCAACCGTCTGCACGGCCAGTCGGCCCACATCGCCGTCGGCGTCGACGCCTCGGGCAACAAGGACGAGGGCGCGGGCGACCAGGGCATCATGTTCGGCTACGCCTCGAACGAGACGCCCGAGCTGATGCCGGCCACCCTGCAGTACAGCCACAACATCCTGAAGCGTCTCGCCGAGGTTCGTCACGCCGGCGACAGGCGGCTTGAGCCCGACGCCAAGAGCCAGGTCACGATCCAGTACGAGGATGGCGTTCCGGTGCGCGCCACCTCGATCGTCCTGTCGACCCAGCACGCCGCCGGCCTGTCCTCCGCCGACGTCGCGGACATCGTCAAGCCGCACATTCTGGCTGTGCTGCCCGAGGGCTTCACCGACGAGAACACCGTCTGGCACATCAACCCGACCGGCATCTTCGAGATCGGCGGGCCGGACGGCGACGCGGGCGTGACCGGCCGCAAGATCATCGTCGACACCTACGGCGGCGCGGCCCCGCACGGCGGCGGCGCCTTCTCGGGCAAGGCGCTACCTGGCCAAGAATGTCGTCGCCGCCGGCCTCGCCGACCGCTGCACCATCCAGATTTCCTACGCCATCGGCGTGGCCAAACCCCAGTCGATTCACGTCGACCTCCACGGCACCGGCAAGGGCGCGATCACCGAGGCGGTGCTGGAGGCGAACATCCTCGGCCTCATCGGCGGTGCCACCCCGCGCGCCATCCGCGAGCACCTGGGTCTGAACAAGCCGATCTACGCCCGCACCGCCGCCTACGGCCATTTCGGCCGCGCGCCGGACGCCGACGGCGGCTTCAGCTGGGAGAAGACCGATCTGGTCGATCAGCTGAAGGCTCTGGCTTAAGGCAACAGGGGTCAGGCAGCAGGCAACAGGTCGACCGCTTCTGTTGCCTGCTGCCTGTTGCCTGATCCCTCGCCCCGGCGGGGCGACCGGGCTATAGCGCCCGCCATGGCCCCTTCCGACGAACCGAAACACCCGCCGCTCCGCTCGTTCGGCCGCATCAAGTCGCGCGCCATCAAGCCGCGGCAGGCGGCCCTGTTCGACACCCTGCTGCCCGGCATCGCCCTGCCCGATCCGAAGGCCGGCCCGATCGATCCGCTCGCCCTGATGCCGGAGGCCAAGGCCGTCTGGCTGGAGATCGGCTTCGGCGGCGGCGAGCATCTGGCGGCCCAGGCGGCGCGCCATCCCGACACCCTGATGATCGGCTGCGAGCCCTTCCTCAACGGCGTCGCCTCGGCCCTGCGCCATATCGAGGAGGGCGGGCTGAAGAACGTCCGCCTCCATGCCGACGACGCGCGCGATGTGATGACGGCCCTGCCCGACGCCTCGCTCGACCGGGTGATGATCCTGTTCCCCGATCCCTGGCACAAGGCGCGGCACAACAAGCGCCGGCTGGTCCAGGTCGAGACCGCGGCGGAGATCGCGCGCCTGCTCAAGGACTATGCCGAATGGGCGCTCGAGAAATTCGAGCGCACGCCCGGTCTGGTCTGGCAGGCCGAGGCCGCCGACGACTGGCGCACCGCTCCGGCGGACCACGTCGTCACCCGCTATGAGGAAAAGAAGCTGGGCGACACCGCGCCGATCTTTCTGGATTTTCTCCGGACCTGAACCCGAAGGACCGCCCCATGAGCCTCGCCGTCGACACCCTCTCGACCTCCATGTTCCTGCGCGGTCTGAACGTCCTGTCCGGGCTGATCGACCGCGCTGCCGAAGCCGGTCTGGACGAGGCGGTGCTGATGGAAGCGCGGCTGGCGCCGGACATGCGGCCCTTCCCCGATCAGGTCCGGATGGCCAGCTTCTCCGCCCGCAGCTGCATCGCCCGCCTGACGGGCCAGCCCTGGCCGAAGACCGACGACGCCGAAGCCAGCCTCGCCGAGCTCAAGGCCACCGTCGCCCTGTCGATCGCCTTCATCGAGGGCGTCGAGGCCGCGGCCTTCGCCGGCGGCGAGACCCGCCGCATCGAGCTACGCTTCCCCGGCGTCGAGCTGGATTTCGAGGGCCAGGGCTATCTGACCAGCTTCGCCCTGCCGAATTTCTATTTCCACCTGTCGATGGCTTACGCCATCCTGCGCCATCTGGGCGTGCCGCTGGGCAAGCGCGACTTCCTGGGGCAGATCGAGCTCATCCAGGGCTGAGGGTTGTCGTGATGACGCCGGACTCGCGACCACCTGTCAGCGGCAACGGCTTTATGGCCGCCGCCTTTTCGGCGCCTGGGCTCGCGGCGATCACCTTCATGGCGGGCTCGCTGATGCTGGCGCTGTCCTCCCCCGGAGGGCTGAACGGGCTGGGCTCCGCGCTGTTAAACCTGATCTTCCTGATCGTCATCGCGACGGTCTGGGGCGCGATTCCAAGCGTCGTCTTCGGCGGGCTGGTGCTGGCCGTCATCCGGCGGATTCCGTGGCGTGGACCGCCGGGCGCAATCGTCTACCTGATCGGCGGCGTCGCGGCCGCCGGCCTCTATGTGCTGGCAGGACTCGGAGTCGCCGGGCTGTCGACGGGCGCGGCGATGTTCTTCGCGCCCTGGGCCACGCCAGACCTGTGGCCCAACAACGGCAGGGAAGCCTGGGGGATGGTCGCCAGCCTGCTTCTCTCGGGCGCAGCCGCCGGCCTGATCTATGCGGGGTTCGCCAAGAGGGGCTGACAAAGCCTTTGGTCGAGGCTATACGCCCTCCCACATCGTTAGACCGGCGTCCTAACGGCGCCGTTTGAGCGGCGGCCGTCGGGCCCGCCGCTTTTTTATTGGACCGCGCCCAGCTGATCGAACCCGTGGCGGAGAGCCTGGGCCTCGACATCGTGCGCGTGCGTCTGATGGGCGGCACCCTGCGCCGGCGGCTGCAGATCATGGCCGAGCGGCCCAGCGATCACGACATCGCCGTCGAGGAATGCGCCCGTCTGAGCCGCGCCGTGTCGGAAGTGTTCGACGCCGCCGACCCGATCGCCGGCGAATATCTGCTGGAAGTGTCGTCGCCGGGCGTCGACCGCCCCCTGACCCGCCTGTCCGACTTCGACCTGTTCGAGGGCTATGAGGCGCGGCTGGAAAGCGACCGGATGATCGAGGGCCGCAAGCGGTTCAAGGGCATGATCGCCGGCACGGACGGCGACAATGTCGCCATGGATCTGGAAGGGGAGGAGGACACCGCCCTCATTCCTTTCGACTGGCTGGTCGACGCCAAACTGGTGCTGACCGACGAACTGATGAAGGCGGGCGCCGAGAAGCGCGCCGCCCGTAACGACAACTCTGAAGAGACCGAGGACTAGACCATGGCTGTTGCCGGCGTTTCCGCGAACCGACTCGAACTGCTGACGATCGCCGATGCGGTCGCGCGCGAGAAGAACATCGACAAGGAGATCGTCGTCGAGGCGATCGAGGAAGCGATCCAGAAGGGTGCCAAGTCGCGCTACGGCGCCCATCACGACATCCGCGCCAAGATCGACATCAAGTCGGGTGAAATGGCCCTGACCCGTCACGTCACCATCGTCGCCGACGACTGGCAGCCGGAAGACGAGCTGGAAGAGTTCAACGACTCCGCCATGGTCCGCCTGACCGACGCCTCCAAGCGCGATCCGGAAGCCTTCGTCGGCAAGGAATACATCGAGAACCTGCCGCCGTTCGAGTTCGGCCGGGTGCAGACCCAGATGGCCCGTCAGGTCGTGACCGGCAAGGTCCGCGACGCCGAGCGCGCCAACCAGTACGAAGAGTTCAAGGACCGCGTCGGCGAGATCGTCAACGGCACCGTCAAGCGCGTCGAATACGGCAACACCGTCGTCGATCTGGGCCGCGGCGAGGGCATCATGCGCCGCAACGACTCCATCCCGCGCGAGGTGTTCAACATCGGCGACCGGATCCGCACCTACATCTATGACGTCCGCGCCGAGGCCAAGGGCCCGCAGGTCATGCTGTCTCGCTCGCACCCCGGCTTCATGGCCAAGCTGTTCGCCCAGGAAGTCCCGGAAGTCTACGACGGCGTGATCGAGATCCGCGCCGCCGCCCGCGACGCCGGCTCGCGCGCCAAGATGGCCGTGCTGTCGAACGACTCCTCCATCGATCCGGTCGGCGCCTGCGTCGGCATGCGCGGCTCGCGGGTCCAGGCGGTCGTCGCCGAGCTGCAGGGCGAGAAGATCGACATCATCCAGTGGAACTCGGACGAGCCCACCTTCATCGTCAACGCCCTGGCTCCCGCCGAAGTCTCCAAGGTCGTGCTCGACGAAGAGGCCGACCGCGTTGAGGTGGTGGTGCCGGACGAGCAGCTGTCGCTGGCCATCGGCCGCCGCGGCCAGAACGTCCGTCTGGCCAGCCAGCTGACCGGCTGGCAGATCGACATCATCACCGAGAGCCAGGACTCCGAGCGCCGCCAGCGCGAGTTCAGCGAGCGCACCGTCCTGTTCCAGGAAGCCCTGGATGTGGACGAGGTCATCGCCCAGCTGCTGGTCACCGAAGGCTTCGCCACGGTGGAAGACCTGGCCTTCGTCGAAGCCTACGAAATCTCCGACATCGAAGGCTTCGACGAGGACACCGCCGAGGAACTGCAGGCCCGCGCCCGCGACTTCCTCGACCGCCAGGCCGCCATCCTCGACGCCAAACGCGTCGAACTGGGCGTGCTGGACGAGGTGATGGCCGTTCCGGGCGTCACCGGTGCCATCGCCGTCGCCCTGGGCGAAGGCGGGATCAAGACCGTCGAGGACCTGGCCGACCTGGCCACCGACGAGATCCGCGGCGGCTATGAAGTGAAGAACGGCGAACGGACCAAGGTCCCGGGCGTTCTGGAAAGCTTCAACCTGGCCCAGGAAGAGGCCGAGATGCTGATCCTGCAGGCCCGTGTCGCGGCCGGCTGGATCGACGCCTCGGAACTGCCGCAGCCCCCGGAGCCGGAATACGAGGAAGAGCTGGCCGAGGGCGAATACGACGCCGAAGCCGTCTTCGCCGCCGCGCCGGAAGGCGAGGAAGCCGAAGCCGCTGCCGACGAGGTCCTCGCCGAGGACCCCGAACAAACCCCCGACGCGTGATGGGAAGCCGGATCGTTCATGAGTCTGCGCGAAGCGACGATCGATAGGGAACGCCGGGACCTCGTCACCCACGAGGTCATGGACGAATCTCGCCTGATCCGCTTCGTCGCCGCTCCGGACGGTTCGGTCGCCCCCGATCTGGCACGCAAGCTGCCGGGCCGCGGCCTCTGGGTCGCGGCGGACCGCGCCTCGATCGAGACGGCGGTGAAGAAGAACCTGTTCTCGCGGGCCGCCAAGGCACCGATGAAGCCGGCCGCGGACCTCGCGGACACGGTCGAGAGCCTGCTGTTCCGGCGCTGTCTGGACCAGCTGGGGCTTGCCCGGCGCGAGGGCGTGCTTATCTCAGGCTTCGAGAAATCCCTGGCCAATGTGCGGTCGGGCAAGGCCGCCTGGATCATCGAGGCGGCGGACGGTTCGGCCGACGGTCGCGGCAAGCTGCTTTCGCTGGCGAAACACATCACGCCGCGCCCGAAAGTCTGCGGCGTCTTTACGGCGGACGATTTGAGTTTGGCCCTTGGGCTGGAAAATGCGATACACGCCGTCCTGCTTGAAAGCGGGCGGGCCGATCGCTGGACCATAGAGGTCGAACGACTGGCGGGATTTCGACCGCTTCTGCCCCCGGAGTGGGGCGGTGAGCCGGCTGAGATGCCGAACAAGGATTTGGACGGGCGGGGTTCTGCTCCCTGATTGGGGGCGGGGCGACGCGCGGCTTTTTGTGTTTGAACGAGACGACGGCGGATCACCCGCCGTCACGAGTAAAGCGACCGGATGACTGACGAGAACGACAAGACCAACGACGGCGCACCGCAGGCGCCCACCGGAACCCCGTCCACGACGGGTCCGCGGGCGCCGCTGAGCCTGAAGCCCCGGCAGGCGGGATCGGTTTCGACCGGCACCGTGCGCCAGAGCTTCAGCCACGGCCGCACCAAGACCGTGGTGGTCGAGACCAAGCGCCGCGCCGGTGCCGTGCCGGGCCATCAGCGCCCGCAGGGCTTCGACGTGGCCGCGCGTCCTCGCACCGACGCGCCTGCGCCGCAGGCCCCGCGTCCGGCGGCCCCCGCCGGTCCCGCCGGCGGCCGCCTGTCCAACGAGGAACAGGAAGCCCGCCGCCGCGCCATCGAACTGGCCACCCAGGCCCAGGCCCAGCGCGCCCAGGCCGCCGCCGCCGAACAGGCACGCCGCGACCAGGCCGCGCATGAGCAGGCCGCTGCCACGGCCCAGGCCGCCAACGCCGCCCAGGCGGAAGCCGCCGCCGCCCGCGCCGCCGCCGAGGCCGCCCGCGCCGAAGCCGCCAAGCTGACCGCCGCCGCGCCCGCGCCCATTCCGACCAAGCGCGCGCCGGCTGCAGCCGTCGCTCCGACGCCCGCGCCCGCCGCCCCGGTCGCGCCGACCCCGGCTCCGGCTCCGGTCGAGGCTGCTGCGCCGGCCCCGGCACCCGCCGCCCCCGCTCGTCCGGCCCCGCCGGCTCGCCCCGTGGTCAATTTCGGCCAGCGCGTGCCCAAGGCCCCCAACCCCGCCCGCGCCCCCGCCGGTCCGGCCTTCGGCGGCCGTTCGGCCCGTGAAGAAGCCATGGGCGGCGGCGAACGCGCCTATTCCGACCGTCCCGCCGCGCCGGCCCGCCCGACCGGCCGTCCGGCCGAGCCGGTCCGCTATTCGGCCCTGACCCCGCGCCCCGCGCCGGGCGCCGCCCGTCCGGGTCCGCGCACCGGCCCCGGCGGCCGTCCGACCCCGAACGCACCCCCGGCCCAGGCCGAGGTCGCCCGTCCGAGCCGCGCGCCCGGCGGCGGACAAGCGTTTCTCGGACGCCGGCAAGGCCGTCAGCCGCACCCGCGGCGAGCCCAAGCGCCGCGAAGGCCGCCTGACCATCCAGTCGGTCGCCGGCGACGGCGACACCGCCGAGCGGATGCGCTCGCTGGCCTCGGTCCGCCGCGCCCGCGAACGTGAAAAAGAGAAGCGCAAGGGCGGCTCCACCGACGCCCCGAACCGTCCGCGCGAAGTCATCATCCCTGACGTCATCACCGTGCAGGAGCTGTCCAACCGGATGGCCGTGCGCGGCGTCGACATCATCAAATTCCTGATGAAGCAGGGTCTGATGATGAAGATCAACGACGTCATCGACACCGACACCGCCGAACTGGTGGCCGACGAGTTCGGCATGGCCGTCAAGCGCGTGTCCGAGTCCGACGTCGAGGCCGGCTTCCTGTCCGACGCGATCGACGACGAGGCGACCACGCCGCGCGCGCCGGTCGTGGCCATCATGGGCCACGTCGACCACGGCAAGACCTCGCTGCTGGACGCCCTGCGCACCACCGACGTCGCCTCGGGCGAAGCCGGCGGCATCACCCAGCACATCGGTGCCTATCAGGTTCGCCTGCCCAGCGACGACCGCGTCACCTTCCTCGACACCCCCGGCCACGCCGCCTTCTCGGCGATGCGGGCGCGCGGTGCCAATGTCACCGACATCGTGGTTCTGGTCGTGGCCGCCGACGACGGCGTCATGCCCCAGACCATCGAGGCCATCCAGCACGCCAAGGCGGCCAACGCCCCGATCATCGTGGCGGTCAACAAGATCGACAAGCCCGACGCCAATCCGCTCAAGGTCGTCAACGAACTGCTGCAGTACGAAGTCATCGCCGAGAGCCTGGGCGGCGACACCCAGATCATCGAGGTCTCGGCCAAGAACCGCACCAACCTGGACGGCCTGATCGACGCCATCCTGGTGCAGGCCGAAATGATGGACCTCAAGGCCGATCCGGAACGTTCCTCGGAAGGCGTGGTCATCGAGGCCAAGCTGGACAAGGGCCGCGGTCCCGTCGCCACCGTTCTGGTCAAGCGCGGCACCCTGCGCCGCGGCGACATCGTCGTGGCCGGTTCGGCCTGGGGCAAGGTTCGCGCCCTGCTCAACGAGCGCAATGAACAGCTGACCGAAGCCGGTCCGTCGGTTCCGGTCGAGATCCTCGGCCTGAACGAGGCCCCCAGCCCCGGCGAACCCCTCGCCGTCGTGGAATCCGAGGCCCGCGCCCGCGAGCTGACCGAATACCGCGACCGCGTGAAGCGCGAGAAGGCCACGGGCGGCATCAACCAGGTCAGCCTGGTCGACATGATGTCCAAGCTGCAGTCCAAGAAGGTCTCGGAACTGCCGGTCCTCATCAAGGCCGACGTCCAGGGCTCGGCCGAGGCCATCGTCGGCTCGCTCGAGAAGATGGGCAACGACGAGGTCCGCGCGCGTACCGTCTATTCGGGTGCCGGCGGCATCACCGAGAGCGACGTCCAGCTGGCCAAGTCGGCCGGCGCGCCGATCCTCGGCTTCAACGTCCGTGCCTCGAAACAGGCCCGTGACCTGGCCGAGCGCGAAGGCGTCGAGATCCGCTACTACGCCATCATCTACGACCTGCTCGACGACATGAAGGGCGTGCTCTCGGGCATGCTGGCCCCGCTTCAGCGGGAAACCTTCCTCGGCAACGCGGCCGTGCTGCAGGTGTTCGACATCTCCAAGACCGGCAAGATCGCCGGTTGCCGGGTGTCCGAGGGCGTGGTCCGCAAGGGCGCCAAGGTCCGGATCATCCGCGACGACGTCGTGGTTCTGGAACTGGGCACCCTCACCACGCTCAAACGCTTCAAGGACGAGGTCAACGAAGTCCCGTCGGGCCAGGAGTGCGGCATGCATTTCCAGGGCTTCCAGGACATCAAGGCCGGCGACTACATCGAGTGCTTCACGGTCGAAGAGATCAAGCGCACGCTGGACTAGTCGGCGCGTCAGCGACGACAGGGTGGGCGGGGCGCGGCGAAACAAGCGCCGGTTCCTGTCTCGCCGAAGCGCTCCCACCCGGTCGCTTCGCGACCACCCTCCCCCGAAGGGGGAGGGAACGCCGTGTTTCCGCCCCATCCGTTGTGGATGAGTTCGTCATGCGCCCTTTCCTGATCGCCCTCCTCGCCTTCTCCGCCGTCGCCGGACCGGCCGCGGCCGAGACCCGTTATCTGGCCTATGACGCCTCCGACCGCGTCACCCAGGCCATGACGCGCGGCATCACGCTGGAGGCCGACCGCGGCCTGTTCGGCGCGATCAGCGTCCGGCGGATCATCTCCACCTCCAACCGCGGCTCGGCCGACATCCGCCGTGGCGGTCCCGACGCCGTGCGGCGGGCCCTGCCCGCCGGCTCGCGCGAAACCTCGGTCTATACGATCACGCCCGAAGGCGGCGGCCGGGGCCTGAGCCGGGCCCTGTGCCCCGGTGCGGAAGAAACCTGGATGGTCATCGGCCGGGTCCGGCTGGCGCGGCCGATGACCGTGCATGCGGTCGGACGCTGGCCGGACGGCGGCTACCGTCACTGTGTCCGACTGTCCTACAACTGGCGCGGTGAATGGGCCCTGCCGCCCGTGAGCGGGCCGGACGATGATGTCCGCCTGCCCACTCCCTGACGCACCTGTGGCGCGATAGTCATTCCCGCCGTCACTTACCCCCGCTAGGGTTGAGGCATGACGGTCGCCGACATCCGCAGCACCGCCCCGCGCCAGAGGGGTCTCAAGAGCCTCGCCGGGGCCCTGGCCTTCCTGTGCCTGGTGCTGTTCCTGCTGGCCATCGAACAGAAGCAGGCCGTGGCGGCCTGGGCTGCGATCCGCGACGACGCGGTGCCGGCCACCGGGCGCGTCGCTGACTGGGCGGGACGACTGGCCTCCGGTGAAGGCGACGGCATGACCGGCCTCAAGGCGGCCCTCGCCGACGACGGCAATCCGCTCGTCGCCGCATCGACCGACGCCGTGCTGGCCGGCGAGTTCGGTCCCGCGGACGAGACCGCGCGCGCGGCCCTCGGCGGCGCGACCTTCGCCGGCGCCATGGTGCGGTTCGACACGGGTGACAGCTTCCGCACCTCGCCCCTGCGGATCGCCGCCGGGCGCGACCATTTCGTCTTCGGCCAGACCTTCGCCGACCGGCTGGAGGCACCCGCCGACGCCCAGATCGAGCTGCGCCGGATCATTCCTGTCACGCGCGGCGAGCCGTTGAAGCCCTCGGCCCTTTGCGCAGACCAGGCCCCGGACATGGTCGCCCTGCTGCACCGGCGCGACCGCCTTGACCTGATGCTGTTCCGCGCTCCGGCCCGGTTAGGCCCGGATGCCCCCGTCGCGACCCTGTGCGGGGCGTGGCGACTCAAGGCGCGATGAAGCGCCGTCTCAAGGGATACGGGCCCGGACCTCTGGTCGCCGCCATGGCCCTCGGCACCGTCGCCGCCCTCTGGACCTGGACCGCGCCCGGCGACCCCGCCCTTTGGCCGGCGTCTGCGACCGAACCCGGCGTCGAGGTCCATGTTCTGGACAACGGCTTCCACACTGATCTCGCCGTCCCCCGCGCCTCACTCGAGACGCGGCCCGGGCCGTTGGCTGAGGCGGTCCGCAATCTGCCGTCCGGCGACTGGATCCTGATCGGCTGGGGCGACGCCCGCTTCTATGTCGACCAGAGCCCCATCGGCGACCGGCTCCCCGACGGGGCGCGCGCCTTCTTCCGCCCCGGCAACGCCTCGGTGATCATGCTGGACCCTGCGCAACGGGATCCGCGCGTACTGGTCGCCGCCGACCGTCGCCGCACGCTGCGCCTCTCCGTCGCCGGCTTCGAGGCCATGGCCACCCATATCGAGGCGTCGCTCGACCTCGACCACGGCCGCGCCCGCATCGCCACCGCCCGCGCCGGCGACGACGCCCGCTTCTTCGCCAGCCATGAACATTTCTGGATCGGCCGGCTCTGCAACCACTGGAGCGCCGGCGTGCTCAACGCCGCGGGCCTGCCCGCCAGACCGCTGCGCGCCATAACTTCGTCGGAGGTCATGGCCACCATCGAGCGGGTGCAATTGGACACAGCGGCCCCACCGGACTAGACCCCGCCCCTTCGCTTTTGAGAGCCGGGTCCGACCCCCGACAGGCGACGAGGACAAGACCATGAGCAACCGCAAACCCAAAAAGCCCGCCGCCAAGGCCGGCACGGTCAGCCAGCGTCAGCTGCGCGCCTCCGAAATGATCCGCCACGCCCTCGTCGAGGTCATGCGCGAGAACGAGATCCGCGATCCGGCCCTGGTCGGCGTCTCCGTCACCGTCACCGAGGTGCGACTGTCGCCCGACCTGAAGCACGCCACCTGTTTCGTCGAGCCGCTGGGCGCCGGGGTCGATACCGCGCCCGTCGCCGGCCATATCGATGAAATCGTCAAGGCGCTGAACGTCCACGCCAAATTCCTGCGCGGCGCGCTGGGGCGGCACATCGACATGCGCTTCACCCCCGACCTGCGCTTCCGCCACGACGAGAGCTTCGCCGCCGCCGAACGCCTCAACCGCCTGCTCGACGATCCCCGCGTCCGCGCCGACGTCTATGTCTCGCCGTTCGAGGACGACGACGCGGACGACAGCGCCGGGAACACCTAGTGGGCCGCCGCAAGAAGGGCGAGATCGTCAACGGCTGGGTCTGTCTCGACAAGCCGTTCGGCATGGGCTCCACCGAGGCTGTCTCCAAGGTCCGTCGCCTGTTCGACGCCCAGAAGGCCGGCCACGCGGGCACGCTTGATCCGCTGGCCTCCGGCATCCTGCCCATCGCGCTGGGCGAGGCGACCAAGACCGTCCCCTTCATGATGGAGGCGCAGAAGGTCTATCGCTTCACCATCAACTGGGGGATTTCGACCGACAGCCTCGACCGCGAGGGCGAGATCACCGGCCGTTCCGACGTCCGCCCCGATGTCGAGGCCGTGCGCGCGGCGCTTCCGGCCTTCGTCGGCGAAATCGATCAGATCCCGCCCCAGTTCAGCGCCATCAAGGTCGACGGCCAGCGCGCCTATGACCTGGCCCGCGAGGGCGCCGATTTCGAACTGGCCAGCCGCCGGGTGACGATCCACGAAGCCTCGGTCAGCGATGCACCCGACCCCGATCATGTCGAGCTGACCATCCGCACCGGCAAGGGCGTCTATGTGCGGTCGCTGGCGCGTGATCTGGCCGCCGTTCTCGGTGCCGAGGGGCATGTTTCGGCCCTGCGCCGCGAGCGGGTCGGACCGTTCTCTACGGAAAACGCCGTCACGCTGGATTTCCTGACCGATCTGGTGCATAGGGACGCCGCTTCGGAAGGCTTGCTTCCCGTTGCGACCGCCCTGGACGACATCCCGGAGCTGGCCGTGACGGATCAGGACGCCTTCTCGCTTCGTCAGGGACGACCGATCGTTCTGCTCCCCCGACAGGTCGAAACGCTCAAAGGCCGCCTTCGGGACGGCTCCAGAACCGTTTCAGCCTTCCAGGGACAGACCCTCGTCGCTCTCGGTCAGTTGCGGGCCGGCCGGCTGGAACCCGACCGCGTTTTTAACCTCCTCTAGCGCCCCTCAAGTAGCGGAGCGGTAGGGGTCTCCAGATGGAGTACACCCGATGTCGATTACGCCCGAGCGTAAGAACGAAGTCATCGCCGATAACGCCCGCTCCGCCGGCGACACCGGCTCGGCCGAGGTCCAGGTCGCGATCCTTTCGGAACGCATCGCCAACCTCACCGATCACTTCAAGACCCACAAGAAGGACAACCACTCGCGTCGCGGCCTGCTCAAGATGGTCTCGCAGCGTCGTCGCCTTCTTGACCACCTCAGCAAGGTTGATCGCGAGCGCTACACCGCTCTGATCGGCAAGCTGAACCTGCGCCGCTAGGCTCAGAACGCGGATGAGATTTGGGGCGCGGGCCATGTCCGCGCCTCTTTCCGCATCCAGAGACCGGCGCGCCGCCGGACTGACCGGCGCATGACGCGAGGGCCATACCGGTCCTCTTCTCCCGGGTTTTCCGCGATGGCGCGGAGGCCCATGGACCGAAGGACTGAACGCCCGACGCTCCACCCACTGATGGGACCCCGCGCGGAATCCGCCCGCGGGATATGAAAGACGAACATGTTCGATATCAAACGCAAGACGATCGACTGGGCCGGACGCCCGCTGACCCTGGAAACGGGCCGCATCGCCCGTCAGGCCGACGGCGCCGTCCTGGCCACCTACGGCGAGACCGTCGTCCTCGCCACCGTCGTCTACGGTCGCGCGCCCAAGCCGGGCCTGGATTTCTTCCCGCTGACCGTCAACTACCAGGAAAAGACCTTCGCCGCCGGCAAGATCCCGGGTGGCTATTTCAAGCGTGAAGGCCGTCCGACCGAGAAGGAGACGCTCGTCTCCCGCCTGATCGACCGTCCGATCCGCCCGCTGTTCGTCAAGGGCTTCAAGAACGAGACCCAGGTCGTCGTCACCGTGCTGCAACACGACATGGAAAATGACCCGGATATCCTCGGCCTGGTCGCCGCCTCCGCCGCCCTGACCATCTCGGGCGTGCCGTTCATGGGCCCGATCGGTGCCGCGCGCGTCGGCTATATCGACGGCGAGTTCGTCCTGAACCCGACCCTCGACCAGATGACCGACAGCCAGCTCGACCTCGTCGTCGCCGGCACCCAGGACGCCCTGATGATGGTCGAATCCGAAGCCAAGGAGCTGTCGGAAGAGATCATGCTGAACGCCCTGATGTTCGCGCATCGCGGCATGCAGCCGGTGATCGACGCCATCATCGAAATGGCCGAACACGCCGCCAAGGAGCCCTTCGACTTCCAGGCCGAGGATCACTCCGACGTCGTCACCGCCATCCAGAAGCTGGTCGGCGAGGACATCAAGAAGGCCTACACCCACGCCGGCAAATACGAGCGCCGCAACGGCGTCGACGTGGCCAAGAAGGCCGCCGCCGCCAAGCTGGTGAAGACCGACGAAAATCCGGACGGCGTCGATTCCGCCAAATTCGGCGCGGCCTTCAAGGAATGTGAAGCCCACGTCCTGCGTCGCGACATCATCGACAACGGCCACCGCGTCGACGGCCGCGCCCTCGACAAGGTCCGCGACATCGTCTCGGAAGTCGGCGTCTTCCCGCGCACCCACGGTTCGGCCCTGTTCACCCGCGGTGAGACCCAGGCCATCGTGGTCGCCACCCTCGGCACCGGCGAGGACGAGCAATACGTCGACGCCCTGGCCGGGACCTACAAGGAGAAGTTCCTCCTCCACTACAACTTCCCTCCCTATTCGGTCGGCGAGACCGGACGTATGGGCGGCGCGGGCCGTCGGGAAATCGGTCACGGCAAGCTGGCCTGGCGGGCGATCCGTCCCATGCTGCCGTCGTCGGAAGACTTCCCCTACACCATCCGTCTGGTGTCGGAGATCACCGAGTCCAACGGCTCCTCCTCGATGGCCACGGTCTGTGGTTCGTCGCTGGCGCTGATGGACGCGGGCGTGCCGCTGGTTCGCCCCGTCTCGGGCATCGCCATGGGCCTGATCCTCGAGCCCTCGGGCGAGTTCGCCATCCTGTCCGACATCCTGGGTGACGAAGATCACCTCGGCGACATGGACTTCAAGGTGGCCGGCACGCGCGAAGGCATCACCTCGCTGCAGATGGACATCAAGGTCGCGGGCATCACCGAAGAGATCATGCGCAAGGCGATCGCCCAGGCTTCGGCCGGCCGCATGCACATCCTCGACGAGATGGACAAGGCCATCGACGGTGCCCGCACCGAACTGGGCGAGTACGCACCCAAGATCGAGTCGATCAAGGTTCCGACCGACAAGATCCGCGACATCATCGGCACCGGCGGCAAGATCATCCGCGAGATCGTCGAAAAGACCGGCGCCAAGATCAACATCGA
>LNFM01004841.1_pt1 | contig 29230 bp, 24 predicted proteins | sample 596031 | NCBI WGS metagenome assembly LNFM01 (sample SAMN04254537, study PRJNA301005) | activated carbon metagenome | isolation source: dual media filters at the Ann Arbor, Michigan drinking water treatment plant | place: USA: Ann Arbor
AGTCGGGTTACCCCGGCTACGACGCGCCGATCTGGACGGCATTGATGGCCCCGAAGGACACGCCTGCTCCCGTGCTGGCCAGGCTTCGCACCGCGGTCGCCGAGATCCTCCAGGAGAAGGACACGGTGGACAAGATGCAGGCCCTGGGGCTCGACCCGGGCAACACCGACTCGGCCGCACTCTCGCGACGGATCTCTTCCGACATCGAACGCTGGAGCAAGGTCGCCAAGGCCGCCAACATCAAGGCCGAATAGGCTCCCGGGAGGGAACAAGCCCGGAGGTGGCGGTGCGCTCGGTCTGATCGTGGTGTCAAAGTCCTTGGCGGACGGGTACACGATCGGTCTGGGTGCGACCGGCGCCATCGCCGTGATGCCGCACCTGCCGGATGCGCCTCCGCTGCGTCCCGACCAGGACCTCGTCCCTCTCGGCAAGCTGGCGGACATCGCACTGGTGTTCGTGGCGCCGATGTCCAGGGAGTACGGCAACCTGCTGTCCTTCGTGCCGGGTGCCCGGAGGACGCCTGGCGGTCTGTCGTACGCAACGGCCGGACAGTACACGGCACAGCACCTGTCGGGAGAACTGCTCTCCAAGATGGCCGACGTGCCTCTGGTTGCCGTGCCGTACTGTGGCAGCGGCCCGGCCGTCAGCGACCTGCTCGGCGGGCAGATTCTGGCCGCGATGGTCGACCTCACCTCGGCCTAGCCCCACATCAAGGCAGGCAAGCTGGTGGCGCTGGCGTTCGCGCAGTTCATCAAGGGAGAGTCGACGAAGGGGGCCGAGGTCGTGGCCCGCATCCCGACGCCCAAGAAGTGAACCGTGCACGACTGGGTGCGAGCCCCGGCCGTGCAGCTGCACGCGGGAGCCGATCCTGCGCAGGCCCGGCGGCAGAAGGCATGATCGAGGCTGCCCGCCCGAGCGCCGCCGAGGACCCGCATGGACACCGACCAACTGATCGCCATCGACACCCACACCCACCTGGAGGTGTCGTGCCGCAACCCCTTCGACAACTACGGCGAGGAGTTCGACCGCGCCGCCGACAAGTACTTCCGCTCCAGCCGTCGGCCGACGATGCAGGAGACCATCGACTTCTACCGCGAGAAGAAGATCGGCTTCGTCAACTTCACGGTCGACGCCGAGTCGCAGATGGGCCGCGCGCGCATCACCAACGAGGAGATCGCCGACGCGGCGGCGGCCAACCCGGACATCATGATCGCCTTCGGCAGCATCGATCCGCACAAGGGCAAGATGGGCGGCCGCGAGGCGCGCCGCCTGGTCGAGCAGCACGGCGTGAAGGGCTTCAAGTTCCACCCCACCGTGCAGGGCTTCCTGCCGGCCGACAAGATGGCCTGGCCGATCTACGAGGTGATCAACGAGCACAAGCTGCCGGCCATCTTCCACAGCGGGCACTCGGGCATCGGCAGCGGCATGCGCTGCGGCGGCGGGCTGCGGCTGCAGAACAGCAACCCGATGCTGCTGGAAGACGTGGCCATCGCCTTCCCCGACATGCAGATCGTCATCGCGCACCCCAGCTGGCCCTGGCAGGACGAGGCCTTGTCGCTGGCCATGCACAAGCCCAACATCTGGATCGACCTGTCGGGCTGGAGCCCGAAGTACTTCGCGCCCCAGCTCGTTCAGTACGCCAACTCGCTGCTGAAGGACCGCATCCTGTTCGGCAGCGACTTCCCGCTCATCACGCCCGACCGCTGGATGAAGGACTTCGAGGAGGCCGGCTTCAAGGACGAGGTGAAGCCGCTGATCCTCAAGCGCAACGCGATGCGCCTGCTCGGCCTGGGCGAGTTCGCCGCGCCGCCTACGGCAGCCACACCTTGACGTCGGCGAAGCCCATCATCCTGAAGACCACGTAGTTCACCGCCGCGGCGCCGGGCTCGTCGGCGAACAGCACCAGGCGCGCATAACGCGGCACGCCGGCCTTGGACAACACGGTCCACAGGTCCTTGGCCGGCTTGGGCCGCGCCTGCGCGTCGAGCAGCTGCGCATAGGGCAGGTGGATGACCCGGCCCGCGGGGGCGCGCGCCGGCGCGGCGGCGCCCGATGCGATGAACACCGTGGGGTAGAGGCCGGGGCTCTTCTGCGGGTCGCTCAGCAGCATGTCGGCGCCCGGCGCTGCGGTGTAGGCCGTCGGCTTGGCGGCTGCAGCCGTCGGTGCCGGCCGCGCCACGTCCAGCCCCTGGTCGATCCAGCGGTCCAGGCTGTCGAGGTAGATCGACACCTTCTGCTGCCCCGCGCGTTCCAGCATCAGGAAGGCCAGCGCCGACGTCTGATTGAGCCCGCCTTCGGACAGCACCACCGCCTCGTGCGTGCGGTCCAGGCCGGCCGCGCCCAGCGCAGCGGCCAGGGCCTCGGGCTGGCGCAGGTGGGCGCTGAAGGTGGCGGCCGGCACGTTCAGCGCCAGCGGCACGTGGCCCTGGGCGAAGGCCGCGGCCGGCCGCACGTCGACCGCGGTCACCTGCGACAGGCCGAAGGTCTTCAGCATCGGGCTGCCCCAGGCCTTCAGCCAGTCGGTGTCGCGCACCAGGTGGGGCGCGCCGTAGCTCCAGAAGGGCAGGTCGCGCGGGTCCTTCACCCAGCCGAGCTGCGATTCGGCGAAGAGCCGCACGCGCGGGTAGCCCAGCAGGTACTTCATCGCGAAGAAGGGCACGGCCGCCGCGCCGCCGCCGCCGCAGTAGGTCAGCACCTGCTGCTCGCGCCGCACGCCCAGGTGGTCCAGCATGCGCTGCATCTCGGCCGGCGACTTGAAGGTCTTGTCCTCGTTGAAGAAGTCGTCCGAGGGCATCAGCGTGGCATGGGGCACGTGGCCGCCGCGGCCGAAGAAGCTGGCGCCGCCGTAGAAGTATTCGGGCTCCAGCGCTTCGAGCAGCACGTTGGCGCGCGGGTCGGCGGTGGCCTCCAGGAACTCGGGCAGCCGCACGCGGGTGTCGGCGGCCGGCGTGCCCGCGCGCACCGTGCCGGCCGGGCGTGGCGGCGTGGCCTGGTCGGTCACCGCACCGCCGCGCGCCGTCCAGCGCGCCATGCCGCCGTCCAGCACGTGCAGGCGCTCGGCCGGCACGCCGGCCTGCAGCAGGTCCCAGAACAGCCGCGTGGCGCCGTAGGTGCCGCCTTCGTCGACCAGCACGATGTGCATGCCCGGGTTCACGCCCAGCCTCTGCAGGCGGCTTTCCATCTGCGCCGCCGACACCTCGCGCGGCCCGAAGGTGAACAGGCCCGCGGGCTGCGCGCCGGGAATGTGCTGCTTGCGGTGGGCACCGGGTGACGAGGCGTCCAGCACCATCAGGTCGGCGCGCGACAGCTGGCCCTGCAGCCACTCGACGCTGACCAGCCGGCCCGGTGCGCCGTTGGCCGACGCCGCCTGGGAAACGCCTGCCCACGTCAGCACCGCCGCCAGCACCAGAGCCCAGAACCTGCTTGACAGTCTCATTGCACTCTCCCGCTTCCGATCCTGTGTGGATCGGGCGCAATCTAGCGTTCCAGCCCTGAACCGGCCTGCGCGGCGCGACGAACTGCAGATCGGGAGCACCAGGCTGCGGGTCTTCGGCGGCACGGCTGACCGGGAGCCCGGATTGCCGAGCTGGGCAGGGCCGGGCGCTGCGAGGCATCCCGCACAGCCAGGCGCCAGGACGGTCCGGTGCGGCAGCGCACAGACGGGCCGGGGACGGGCGCGCACACCCGACATGTCGATGGCACGAGTGCTGTCGCTGGCGGAGCCTTGCGCCGCTGCGTCCGAATTGCCAAGAACCGACCGGGAGATCGCCATGAACCGCTTGTCCGCCTGTTTCTCCTCTGCAGCCACCGGGTCCGACCCCGCCCGCGCTTCCATGGCCTCACGTCGGGAGGTCGCATGAGCACCTCGTCGCTGGACACCGGATCGGCCTGGGTCACATCGTCCTACGGCTGCGGCGCGGACACCACGCCGATGCAGCTGACGTCCCTTGGCGAGCACTTGTCGCACTGCTCGCGTCCCGCGCGGCCCGTCGAGGTGCTGCTGGAGGGCGCCGATGCGCTGCGCAGCTTCGTGCTCGGCCGCCTGGTGACGACCGTGACGGTGCTGGCCGGCGTGGTGGGCGGCAGCTGGTTGATGTGGTTCTGAGCGCGTGAGTCTCCGGGCCTGGGCGCGCCTGATTCCCGAGGCGCCCAAGGCGCTGCTGCAACTGCTGGACGCCGACGCCGGGCCGCTGCTGGTGCCCGTGCGCTCGGAGATCTTCGGACCGCAGCGCTTTGCGCAGCACGGGCGCAGCCTGGGCATGACGCACGACGCGCGCCGCCCGCGGCGGGGCAGCGCCAGCTTCTTTCCGCGCCTGCGCGGCAACGTGCGCATGCTGCGCCAGGCCCACCGCGTCATCGCCGACCAGGGCGCCGCCGGGCACGAACTGAGCCCGGCGGCGCTGTGGCTGCTCGACAACTTCCACCTCATCGAAGCGCAGCTGCAGGCCATCCACGAAGGCCTGCCGCGCAGCTTCTTCCGTGCGCTGCCGGTGCTCTACGACGAGCCGCTGGCCGGCCTGCCGCGCATCTATGGCGTGGCCTGGGCTTTCGTCGCCCACACCGACAGCGGTTTCGACGAGGAACTCTTGCTGCACTTCCTGGACGCCTACCAGGAGACGCGGCCGCTCAACCTCAGCGAGATGTGGGCCCTGCCGACCACGCTGCGCGTGGTGCTGGTGGAGAACCTGCGCCGGCTGGCCGAAAGGCTGGCCACGCACAAGGCCGCGCGCGAGGTGGCCAACCTGTGCTGCGACCGCATCGAGGGCGTGACGCTGGCGGCGCTGCAGGAGATGCTGGCCTTGACCGAGCGGCGGGGCTGCAGCACGGCCTTCCTGGCGCAACTGGGCCAGCGCCTGCTGGACCGCGCACACGGCATGAGCGACCGCGTGCCGCCGGCCTTGCGGCAATGGCTGGTGGAGGTGCTGCCCAACCTCGCCGCGGTGCAGGCCCAGCAGAGCGTGGAGCAGACCGCCGACAACCTCAGCGTCAGCAACGCCGTGGGCTCGCTGCGCGATATCGGCGACGCCGACTGGCTCGACATCGTCGACCGGACCAGCCTGCTGATGCGGCTGATGCACGGCTCGCCGCTGTTCGCCGCCGAGCACCATGCCACGCGCGACCGCACCTTGCACGCCATCGAGCGCCTGTCGCGCCGCAGCGGCCGCAGCGAACTGGCGGTGGGCCAGGCGCTGCTGGGCCTGATGCAGGCGGCGCCGACCGACGAGGCCCGCATGGCCGGCCACTGGCTGGCCGGCGCGGGCTTCAGCACGCTGCAGCGCACGCTGGATCTGCAGAGCCCCTGGGGCGAGGCCTGGCACGCCGCGCGGCCGCACGTCGTCCTGCCGATGTACCTGGCCACCGTGGCGCTGGGCACCTGGGCGCTGATGTCCACCCTGGCGCCGCCGGGCCCGGCGCGGTGGCTGTTGCTGCTCATGGCGGCGTGGCCGGCGTCCGAAGTGGTCATCGCGCTGCTCAACCGGCTGGTCAGCGAGTCCACGCCGCCCCGGCACCTGCCCCGGCTGGCGCTGCTGCACGGCATCCCGCCCGAGCACCGCGTGATGGTGGTGATCCCGGGCATGTTGAGCGACAGGACGGCCGTCGACGACCTGGTGCACCGGCTGCACCTGCACGCCCTGGCCAACCCCGAGCCGCATGCGCAGTTCGGCCTGCTCACCGACTGGCGCGACGCCGCGGCGGCACAGGCCGACGACGACGACGCGCTGCTGACGCACGCCATCGCGCGGGTGCAGGCCTTGAACGCCCTGTACGCCGAGGCGGCCAGCGCGATGCCGGGCAGCCCGTCCGCCCACGCGGCCGTCCACCTGCACGCCTGCGACGGCGGCGCGCCGCGCTTCGTGCTGCTGCACCGCCGCCGCACGTTCAACCCGGGCGAGGCCCGCTGGATCGGCTGGGAGCGCAAGCGCGGCAAGCTCGAACAGCTGCTGGCCGCGCTGGCGGCGCTGTCGTCAGGCGCGCCTGCCCCGTCCGACGAGGCGGGCGCCTTCGTCGACCTGGGTGCGTTGTCGACGCTGGCGCCCGGCACGCGCTACGTCGTCACGCTGGACAGCGACACGCAGCTGCCGCCGGGCCGTCTGCGTGAACTGGTGGGCGTGGCGGCGCACCCGGCCAACCGCCCGCGCCTGAATGCCGAGGGCACGCGCGTGGTGGCGGGCTACGGCATCCTGCAGCCGCGCCTGGTGACGCCGCTGCCGGCACCCGCGCAGGACACCTTCTTCCACCGCCTGTTCGCCGGCCAGTGCGGCATCGACCCGTACAGCGCCGCCAGCTCCGAGGTCTACCAGGACGTCTTCGACGAAGGCACCTTCACCGGCAAGGGCCTGCTCGACGTGCAGGCCGTGCATGCCGTGCTGGGGGGCCGGCTGCCCGAGGGCCAGGTGCTGAGCCACGACCTGCTGGAAGGCTCGGTGGCGCGCTGCGCGGCCGTGACCGACGTGATGCTGATCGAGGACGCACCCTTCCACGCCGAGGTGGCGGCGTCGCGCGTGCACCGCTGGACGCGCGGCGACTGGCAGTTGCTGCCCATCCTGTGGCGATCCCTCGTGCAGCCGCGCCGCTTCCCGCTGGGCGCCGTGAACCGCTGGAAGATGGCCGACAACCTGCGCCGCTCGATGGTGCCGCCGGTGTCGCTGGCCTTGCTGGTGCTGTCGCTGGCCGGCGTCGGCGCTGCGCCGCTGCCCACGCTGCTGCTGGTGTGGGCGGCCTTCGGCGCCGGCGGCCTGATGGGCGCGCTGGCCGGACTGGTGCCCAGCCGCGTGGCCGTGGCGCACCAGCACTTCTACCGGCTGGCCGGTCTGGACCTGCTGCGTGCGCTGGGCGGCGGGCTGTGGCACATGGCCATGCTGCTGCAGCATGCCTTGCTGGCGGTGGACGCCATCGTGCGCGCGCTCTACCGCGTGGCGATCAGCCGCCGCCACCTGCTGCAATGGACCACGGCAGCGACGGCGCAGGCCTCGGCCTCGGGCAGCCTGCTGATGGCGCTGCGGCATCAATGGAGCCTGCCGCTGGTGGCCGCGCTGCTGGCCGCCGGGCTGTGGGTTGCGGGCACCCCCTGGCCGGTGCTGAGCCTGCTGCTGTGCGGGGTGTGGGGCGCCGCACCGCTGTGGAGCTGGCTCGTCAGCCGCACCGGCATCACGCGGCAGCCGCAGAGCTGCCCGCCGCAGGACGAGGCCTTCCTGCACGAGGTGGCGCGCGACACCTGGCGCTACTTCGAACGTGTCGTGAGCGCCGACGACCGCCACCTGCCGCCCGACAACCTGCAGACGCTGCCGCACGAGATGCTGGCGCACCGCACGTCGCCCACCAACGTCGGCCTGTACCTGCTGAGCGTGGCCTGTGCGCGGCAGTTCGGCTGGATCGACACGGCGCAGATGGTCCGGCGGCTGGGCGACACGCTGGACACGCTGGACGGGCTGCCCCGGTATCGCGGGCACTTCTACAACTGGTACGACACGCAGACCGGCCAGCCCTTGCTGCCGATGTACGTGTCGACGGTCGACAGCGGCAACCTCAGCGGCCACCTGCTGGCCGTGGCGCAGGCCTGCCTGGAGCGGGCACGCGAGCAGCCCGAGGGCACGGCGGGTGCCGACAACGGCCCCGGCACCGCGCCCGCGCTGCGTCGGCTGGCCAGGCGCTGCGAGACCCTGGCCTGGGCACCCGACTTCACCTTCCTGTACCACCCGCGCCGGCACCTGCTGCACATCGGCTACCGCGTGGCCGAGCAGCAGCTCGACGGCAGCTTCTACGACCTGCTGGCGTCGGAGTCTCGGCTGACCAGCCTGCTGGCCATCGCCAAGGGCGATGTGCCGGTGCGCCACTGGGCGGCGCTGGGCCGCCCCTTCTACGCCGTGGGCGAGCTGGCGGCGCTGCGCTCGTGGTCGGGCTCGATGTTCGAGTACCTGATGCCCACGCTGGTGCTGGCCGAACCGCATGGCAGCGTACTGCGCGAAGCCTGCCGCGCCGCGGTGGTCGAGCAGAAGGCCTTCGCCCAGGCGCAGGGCGTGCCCTGGGGCATCTCGGAGTCGGCCTATGCGGGTGCCGACCACACGCTGGCCTACCAGTACGCGCCGCAGGGCGTGCCGCGGCTGGCGCTGCGCCGCACGCCTCCCGACGAGCTGGTGATCGCGCCCTATGCCACGGCGCTGGCCGCACAGCTGGCGCCGCACCGGGCCCGCGTGAACTTCGCCGCCCTGCAGGCGCTGGGGGCGCGCGGCGTGCTGGGCTTCATCGAGGCGCTGGACTTCACGCGGTCGCGCCAGGTCGACTCCGGCAAGGTGACGCCGGTGCACACCTTCATGGCGCACCACCAGGGCATGAGCATCGTGGCGCTGGCCAACGTGCTGCTGGACGGCGCGCCGCAGCGCTGGGGCATGGCCAACCCGCAGGTGGAAGCGGTGTCCTCGCTGCTGCACGAGCGCGCGCCGCGCGAAGTCTCCCGGCTGTACGCGCCACCGACGGTCGACCCGTCGACGGCGACCCGGCGCGACCTGCCGGCAAGGCTGCGCGAGGTGCGCCCCGGCCAGCACGCCGTCGAGCCCACGCAGCTGCTGTCCAACGGCCGCTACGGCGTGTCGCTGCGCGCCAACGGCGCGGGCCACAGCGCGTGGGGCGGCAGCGACATCACGCGTCGCCGCGACGACGCCTTGCGCGACGGCTGCGGCAGCTTCTTCTGGCTGCGCCGCCACGGCGGCGGGCCGCCGGTGTCGCTGACCCAGCACCCGGCCCCCGACCCCGCTGCCGAGTACGCCAGCGTCTTCCACCCCGACCGCGTGTGCTTCGACGCGCGCTGGAGCGACCTGCAGACCCACGTCACGGTGTGGGTGAGTCCCGAGGACGACATCGAGTTCCGCCAGGTCGACCTGCACAACCTGGGTGCGCAGACGCTGAGCCTGGAGCTGATCTCGGCCTTCGAGGTGACGCTGGCCGACCCGCGCGCCGACGAGGCGCACCCGGCCTTCGGCAACCTCTTCGTGCAGGCCCGTGCGCAGACCGAACCGCGCGCGCTGGTGTTCGAGCGCCGGGCCCGCCTGGCCACCGAGCAGGGCCTGCACATGGCGCACTTCCTGGCCGAGAGCCTGCCGGTGGTGGAAACGCTGCGTTGCCAGACCGATCGCCAGGCCTGGCTGGGCCGCAACCGCGCGCCGTGGGCGCCGCGCGCCCAGCTGCAGGCCTGGCCGGCGGACGCCGACCCCGACGGCGGCGCGACGCTGGACACCGGGCTCGACCCCGTGTGCGTGCTGGCGGCCGACCTGCAGCTGGCGCCGGGGGCCCGCGCACGCCTGACCTTCGCCACCGCGGCGTCGCGCGACGACGCCACGCTGCAGGCCGTGCTGGACAAGTACCGCCAGCGCGCACAGGTGGAACGTGCCTCGCTGATGTCGTCGACGCTGACCAGCATCCGGCTGCGCGACCTCGGCATGGGCGCACACACCAGCCTGACGCTGCAGACGCTGACCACCGCCTTGCTGATGACGCTGACGCGGCCGCAGGCCGAGCGCCGCCCGCTGGCCGTGTGCGACCGCCGGTTGCTGTGGCGCTTCGGCCTGTCGGGCGAACGCCCGCTGGTGCTGGTGTCGGCGGTGGCGATTCAGGGCCTGGGCCTCGTGCGATCGCTCACGCAGGCGCTCAGCGTGTGGGCCTGGGGCGGCGTGGCGGTGGACCTGGTGGTGGTGAATGCCGAGCCGGCGTCGTACCTGATGCCGCTGCAGCGCGAGCTGGGGGCGCTGCGCGACCGCCACGATGCCGATGCACCGGCGCGCGCCGGCCAGGCCGCCACCGGCTGGCACCTGCTGCGTGCCGAAGACCTGTCGGCCGACGAACTGAGCACCCTGCAGACCGTGGCGCGACTGCGCCTGCTGGCCGATGGCCGCTCGCTGGCCCACCACCTCGACGAGTGGGCCAACCTGCACGAAGACGCCCTGGCGGCGCGGCAGGGCACGGCCCACGCGCCGCTGCGCGCCGCCACGCAGGACGCCGAAGAAGCGTCGGTGGCCCAGGGCCGCTTCGTCGACGACGGCGCCGGGTTCCGCTTCCCCGCCGGCAGTGGCGTGCGCCCCCAGCGGCCGTGGATGAACGTGCTGGCCAACGAATCCTTCGGCAGCCAGGTCACCGAAGGCGGCGGCGGCGTGACCTGGGCGTTGAACAGCCGCATGAACCAGCTCACGTCCTGGAGCAACGATCCCGTGGCCGATCCGCCCTGCGAATGGCTGCTGCTGCAGGACCGGCGCACCCTGGAGGTGTGGAGCCTCGTGCCTTCGGCCTTTGCCGACCCCGGGGCCGTGTACGAGGTGACGCACAGTGCCGGCCAGACCAGCATCACGCACCGGCGCGGCCAGCTCGACATCAGCCTGCGCTGGTGCGTCGACGCCCGGCGCTCGGTCAAGCAGGTGCAGGTGCGGGTGCTGAACCGCGGCAGCCGCACGCGGCAGCTTCGCTTCGTGGCTGTCACCGAATGGATGATGGGCTCGCAGCGCAGCGACCGTGCCAGCGTGCATGCCACGCTGCACCGCCAGCGGCTGCCGCACGGCAAGCTCACGGCCCTGCTGGCCACGCAGCAGGAGGCTGGCGGCGGCTTCGGTGGCGGCACCGCCTTCCTGGCGCTGCTGGGTCCCGGCGAGGACCACGAGCAGGCCGACTGGACCTGCGACCGCCGGGAATGCTTCGACGCGCGCGGCCGTCCTGTCGTGCCCGATCACTGGGCCCGCCGCCAGGGCGCCGGGCTGGACCCCTGTGCCGCGCTGGGCTGGGCCATGGACCTGGTGCCCGGCGCGGTGGCCGAACCGGTGCTGCTGACCGGCTGGGCGCCCACCCGCGAGCAGGCGCAGGACCTGGCGGCGCTGGCCGCCGCCACGCCCGCCCACCAGCGCCTGAACGAAGCGGCCGAACTGTGGCGCGGCCTGCTCGGCGCCACCACGGTGCGCACGCCCGATCCGCTGTTCGACGCGCTGGTCAACCGCTGGTTGCTGTACCAGGCGGTGGCGTGCCGGCTGTGGGCCAAGGCCGGCTTCTACCAGGCCGGTGGCGCCACCGGCTTCCGCGACCAGCTGCAGGACACGATGGCCCTGGCCTGGGCCGCGCCAGGCCTGCTGCGCGAGCAGATCGTGCGCTGCGCGGCGCGCCAGTTCGCCGAAGGCGACGTGCAGCACTGGTGGCATGCGCCCACGGGCGCCGGCGTGCGGACGCACTTCTCCGACGACCTGCTGTGGCTGCCCTTCGCCGTCTCGCACTACCTGGAGCGCAGCGGCGACACCTCGGTGCTCGACGAGCCCGTGCCCTTCCTGGAAGGCCAGGTCATCGCACCCGGTGCCGAAGATGTCTACGGCACACCCACGGTCAGCGAGGCGACGGCCAGCGTCTACGAGCACGCGGCGCGCAGCATCGACCGCAGCCTGCGCACGGGCGTGCACGGGCTGCCGCTGATGGGCAGCGGCGACTGGAATGACGGCATGAACCGCGTTGGCCACGAGGGCCGCGGCGAGTCGGTGTGGCTGGCGTGGTTCCTCTGCCGCGTCGTCACCGAGTTCGAGCCGCTGGCAGTGCAGCGTGGCGACACGGCGCGCGCACAGCGCTGGCAGGAAGCCCTTCGCGGCTGGCAGGCCGCGCTGCAGGGCCCGGCCTGGGACGGCGGCTGGTACACACGGGCCTTCTTCGACGATGGCCAGCCGCTGGGCTCGCACGTCAATGCCGAAGCGCGCATCGACCTCATCGCGCAGGCCTGGTCGGTGCTGAGCGGAGCCGGCGGCGCAGCGCCGCCCGAGCGCCAGGCGATGGCGCTGGACGCCGTGCGCACGCACCTGGTGGACGCGCAGGCCGGTCTCATCCGCCTGCTCGACCCGCCGTTGGCCCGTGCGCAGCCCAGCGCCGGCTACATCCAGGCCTATCCCCCCGGGGTGCGCGAGAACGGCGGCCAGTATTCACACGCCGGCGTGTGGGCGCTGATGGCCCAGCTGCAGCACGCGAAGACGCTGGCCGAGCCTGCGGCGGCGATCGATCTCGCCTGGCAGTGGTTCTGCCACCTGAGCCCGCCGCACCGGGCCGCCGATGCCGGGCAAGGCGAGCACTACGCCGTGGAGCCCTACGTCATGGCCGGCGACGTCTACACCGCGCCGCCCTTCGTGGGTCGTGGCGGGTGGAGCTGGTACACCGGCGCGGCGGCCTGGCTGCACCGCGCCGCCATCGAGTCCGTGGTCGGGCTGCAGATGGGGGCGGAAGAGCTCTGCTTCGACCCCGGCCTGCCCAGCCACTGGCCGCGCGTGGAACTGACCCTGGTGCGTGACGGCCGCGCGCTGCGCTTCCTGCTGCTGCGCGGGCCCGCCGAAGGCGCCGTGCAGGCCGCGGCCGACTGGGCCCTGGGCGACGAGGTGCGGCTCTTGCTGCCGGGCCAGCTGCTGCGCTGGCAGGGCCAGCCGACATCGGTGCGCTACGTGGTGCCGGTGGGTACCGGGGCGCGCCCCGCCTGAGCGGGGCGCTGCCGCGGCCGATCGCTCAGTCCGGATCGGCCGGCGCTTCGCCCGCGTCTGGGGCGGGTTCGGCGGGGTGCTTGCTGCTGCGAGGATCGTGCTTGCCGATCGTCGTGCCCACCACGCGCTTGAGCCTGCGTACCGCGCCGTCGATGGCCTGGTGTGCCGTGTCGGCCTGCTCCTTCGCCACCACGGGCTCGAGGCCCACGATGTGCGCCTCGAGGGTGCAGTGGACGTCGCCGTGGCCGGTGCGCGCCGTGCTGTTGGCGTCGGACAGGTGCGCCTCGACGCGAGTGACCTTCTCGCCGAAGCGCTGCAGCGCGGCCTTCACCACCGCCTGCAGGTGGTCGGTCATGGGCTGGCCGCCCTCGATGTGCGGCCCGGTGTGGAGCGTGATCTGCATGGGGCGTGGCCGCTCAGGTCTTCGTCGGCTCGGCCGTGAACCAGCTCTCTTCGGCGCGGCGCAACCAGGTGCTGACCTGGTGCTCGGCCTCTTCCTTGCGGATGCCGTAGACCTCCTGGATGCGCCCGGCGAGCTGGTCGCGGCGCCCGGCCACCACGTCCACGTCGTCCTGGGTCAGCTTGCCCCATTGCTCGCGGGCCTTGCCCTTGACCTGGCCCCATTGGCCTTCGATACGGTCCCAGTTCATGTGCTGTCCTTCTGGTGAATGGTGGAAGTGCCAGCTTGGCGCCAGCGCGCGCACGAGGTCTGTGCGCCAGCGAACGCTGGCCCGACGGGGCGCCGGATGGCCTGTGGACGTCGCTGATGGCACTGGAGGCCGCCGAAGTCGGGGTGTCCGTATGTGCGCCAGCGCACAGACGTCGGCCGGGACGCTCGCGAGCATGCGTTCCAGGGTTGGCCATCGGCTGGGCGGCCCTGTGCACCGGCGCGCCTGCGCGCGGGCCCACGCTGCTGTCCATCCGTCCGCCCACGATCACCGGTAACGCCTACGCCTACCTCAACGCCATCGCCGACCCTGCCGACCGGAGCACCAACGCCGACCGCCTCCGTGCCGCGGGCCCCGGGCGAGGCGTTGCCGGACCCGGGCCCGTGCGCCGAGCTGCGGCGGCCGGAGGCGCTGCTGACGAGCGGCGCGCTGCAACAGGCCATCCTGGACAGCGAGAACTTCTCCAGCATCGCCACCGACGACCGGGGGGTGATCCAGGTCTTCAACGTGGGCGCGCAGCGCATGCTGGGCTACGACGCGCAGGAAGTGCTGAACATCAGCACGCCGGCCGACCTGTCCGACCCCGACGAGATCGTGCAGCGTGCGGCCGCGTTGAGCGCCGAATTCGCCACCCCCATCGCGCCCGGCTTCGAGGCGCTGGTGTTCAAGGCGTCCCGCGGCATCGAGGACATCTACGAGCTGACCTACCTGCGCAAGGACGGCAGCCGGCTGCCGGCCGTGGTGTCGGTGACGGCACTGCGTGACCACGAGGGATTCGTCATCGGCTACCTGCTCGTGGGCACCGACAACACGGCGCGCAAGCGTGCCGACGCGGAGCAGGGGCGCCTGAACGAAGCCCTGCTGCGCACGCACGGTGAACTGCGGGCGGCCACGGTGGCGGCCGAACGCGCCAACCAGGCGAAGTCGGAGTTCCTGTCTCGCATGAGCCACGAGTTGCGTTCGCCGCTCAACGCCATCCTGGGCTTCGCGCAGCTGATGGAAAGCGACCACCCGGTCCTGACGCCGGCACAGGCCGACAGCGTCCATCAGATCCTGCACGCCGGCTGGTACCTGCTGGAGCTGATCAACGAAGTGCTGGACCTGTCGCTCATCGAGGCCGGCAAGGTTTCGATGTCGATGGAACCGATCCACCTGGCCGAGGTGCTGGCCGACTGCCGGGCGATGGTGGAGCCGCACGCGCTGAAGCGCGGCATCGTGGTCAGCTGCGCCGTGCCGGCCTCTGCCCTGTGCGTGCGCGCCGACCGCACGCGCGTCAAGCAGGTGGTGGTGAACCTGCTGTCCAACGCCATCAAGTACAACCGCCCGGGCGGCACGGTGGTGGTGGGCTGGGAAATGCGGCCGGGCGGCGCGGTGCGCGTGACGGTGCACGACACCGGCCGCGGCCTGGCGGCAGACGACCTGGCCCGTCTCTTCGAACCCTTCAACCGCCTGGGCCAGGCGGAGGGCGTGGAAGAGGGCACGGGCATCGGGCTGGTCGTCAGCAAGCGGCTGGTCGAGCTGATGGGCGGCAGCATCGGGGTGCGCAGCACGGTCGGCGAGGGCAGCGCCTTCTGGATCGAACTGCAGCCCGGCGTGCCGCAAGCCGCCGAGCCGTTGGCGCCGCAGGCCGAGGCGGACGCTCGCGCGGCCGTCGATGCGACGCTGCCGCAGCGCACGGTCCTTTACGTCGAAGACAACCCGGCCAACCTCAAGCTGGTGGCCGGGCTGCTGTCGCGCCGGCCCTGCCTGCGCCTGATCTGTGCGCAGGACGGCCGTGCCGGCGTGGACCTGGCGCGCCGCGAGCGGCCCGACGTGATCCTCATGGACATCAACCTGCCCGGCATCAGCGGCATGGCGGCGATGGCCCTCCTGGGCAGTGATCCGGCCCTGTCGCACATCCCGGTGGTGGCCATCAGCGCCAACGCGATGCCGCGCGACATCGAGAAGGGCCTCGCGGCCGGCTTCTTCCGCTACATCACCAAACCCATCCGCCTCACGGCGTTCGAACAGACGCTGGACGAGGCACTCGATGCCGCCGCCCGGCGTTCTCCCGGGGCTACGGCATGACCGCCATCGAAGAAGAGATCCTGCAGTCGCGTGTCCTGATCGTCGACGACCAGGAGCCCAACGTGCGGCTGCTCAGCCGCCTGATGCAGGACGCGGGCTATGCCCAGGTGTACGCCACGATGGACCCCACCGAGGTCTGCACCCTGCACCGCGCCGAGGCCTTCGACCTGATCCTGCTCGACCTGCAGATGCCGGCGATGGACGGCTTCGCGGTGATGGAGGCCCTGAAGGCCAACCTGCGCGGCGACTACCTGCCCGTGATGGTGCTGACGGCGCAGCCCGGCCACAAGCTGCGTGCGCTGCAGGCCGGCGCACGCGACTTCATCAGCAAGCCGTTCGACCTGCTGGAGGTGCGCACGCGCATCCGCAACATGCTGGAGGTGCGCCTGCTGTACCGGCGGCTGGAGCGGCACAACGACCTGCTGGAAGTCGCGGTGCGCGACCGCACGGCCGAGCTGCGCGAGAGCGAGGCACGCTTCCGCAGCCTGACCGAGCTGGCGTCCGACTGGTACTGGGAACAGGACCCGCAGGGCGCGTTCACCAAGGTGTCCGGCCCGGTGATGGAGATGCTGGGCATCCGCGTCGGCACGCTGGAGGGCGAGCCGCCCCGCCTGCTCGACGAAGGCTGGAACGAGGACGAGCGGAGCCGGCTTCTGGCGCGCATCGATGCGCGCCAGCCCTTCATCGACTTCCTGTTCCACCGCACCGCGCCCGGCGGTCTGCGCCGGCAGTTCCGCGTCAGCGGCCAGCCGATGTTCGACCAGTCCTGCCGCTTCCTGGGGTATCGCGGCATCGGCATCGAAGTCACCGCTGGACATTGAATGGCGCCCGTCGACCTGCCCGATGTCGCCTGCCTGCAGCTGGACCGCCGCAACGACCTGCTGAGCAGCCTGTCGGCGGCCGATCTGGAGCCGCTGCTGCCGGGACTTCGCTGGATGCCGATGCGCCTGGGCGACCCGCTGTACGAACCCGGGGAGCCCTTGCGGCACGCCTGGTTCCCGGTCAGCGCGGTGGTGTCCCTGCACCATGTGATGGCCAGCGGCGCCTGTGCGCAGACCTGCAGCGTGGGCCACGAAGGCGTGATCGGCCTGCCCCTGTTCATGGGCGGCGCCACCACCCCCAGCGCGGCGGTGGTGTCCACCAGCGGCCACGGCTGGCGGCTCGACCCGAAGGTGCTGCTCAGCGAGTTCGCCCGCGGCGGCGCACTGCAGAAGGTGCTGCTGCGCAGCACGCAGTCGCTCATGGCGCAGATCTCGCAGACCGTGGCGTGCTACCGCCACCACAGCGTCGAGCAGCAGCTCGCCGGCTGGCTGGCCGCCACGCAGGACCGCATGGTCAGCGACGACGTCGTGATGACGCAGGAACTCCTGGCCAGCCTGCTGGGCGTGCGCCGCGAGAGCATCACGCAGGCGGCAGGCCGCCTGCAGGTGCAGGGCTACATCCGGTACCGCCGCGGGCACATCGCTGTCCTGGACGCACCGGGCCTGCGCACCAGTGCGTGCGAGTGCTACGGCGTGGTCAAGGCCGAGATGCACCGACTGGCGCCGCCGCCGCGACCTGTGGCTGCCTGAGGCGCCGCCGCCGGGAGCCGAGGCCGTCGGACCGTGGCGAAGCCCTAGGGTGGACTAGGGTCACCCCTAAAGTTCCCGATGCCGGGGACGAAAACATCAGTTATGGCTGCGCCTGGATGTTTTATTGGCGGCTGCGGCCCCAAGACATCGAGACGACCCCGATCGGAATTCCATGACTCTGCTTCGCAACCTGGGCCTGCGTGCCAGCGTGACCGTGTATGTCGTGCTGGCGGTCACCGGACTGCTGGCGCTTGGCGCCATGTCCTTCAACAACATGCACCAGAGCGAGAAGCTGGCGCGCCAGGTGCTGTCGACCGTGACCCTCACCCGCGTCGCGGGCGGGGTGGGCATGGTGCACGACGCGCTCCGCGGGGACGTGCTGGCTGCACAGGCACTGGGCGGTTCGGCCCCCGACGAGCCCAAGGCGTCGGTGCTGGCCGACGTGGTGCGCCCTGTGAAGTTCATGCACGAGCTGCAGGCCGCCAGCCTCGAGGAGACCGCTGCTTCGATGGGTCAGCTCAGCACCACCGTGCAGCAGAACGCCGACAAGGTCGAGCAGGCCCACCGCCTGGCGCTGGGCGCCAGCACGGTGGCGGCCCACGGTGGCGAAGTGGTGGCCCAGGTGGTGCAGACCATGCGCGGCATCAACGACAGTTCACGCAGGATCGCGGACATCATCGGCACCATCGACGGCATTGCCTTCCAGACCGCCATCCTGGCGCTCAATGCCGCGGTCGAAGCGGCACGCGCCGGTGGCCAGGGCCGCGGCTTCGCGGTGGTCGCGATGGAGGTGCGCGCGCTGACCGGGCGTTCTGCCCAGGCGGCGCAGGAGATCAAGCGGCTGATCGGCGACAGCGTGCAGCGCGTCGGGTCGGGCAGCGTGCTGGTGGACCGGGCCGGCGCGACGATGCAGGACGTCGTCGCTTCCATCCAGCGGGTCAACGACCTCGTGTCGGAGATCCGGGCCACCACCGCAGAGCAGGGCGCCGGCGTCGCACAGATGGGGCAGGCCGTGGGCGAGATGGACCGTGCCACGCAACAGAACGCGGCATTGGTCGAGCAACGTGCCGCCGCTGCCGAGAGCCTGAAGAGCCAGACGCACGAGCTCGTCCGCACGGTCGCAGTCTTCTCTGTCGGTTGACCGCAGGCCCGACGGCCTGCCTTGGATGCGCTTCCTCCGGGACTTGCGATCTGCCCGAGCGGGAATGGGCTGGACTCCGGCCTCATATCCGCGTGTCGAGGTCTCGGGGTTTCCCGAGACTCCCTTCCACTGCCAAAAGAGCAACCACACACGATGAGACCTCTCATGCCCCAATCCCCGGGAACGGGCGCCTCTGTGCCTGCGACCGCTGCCAACCCGTCCGGCGGCGTGTCCGAGTTCTTCCGGTATCACGGTGTCTGGGCGCCGGGGGTGCGGCTGTTCCGGGGCATCGGGTTCCGCGCCAAGGCGCTGGTCATCTCGGCCGGCTTCGCCCTGCCGCTGGCCGTGCTGAGCTACAGCTACTACATCGACAAGGCGGCGGCCATCGAGTTCTCGGCCAACGAACGGCTGGGTGTGCAGTACCTCCGGGCGGCCATGCCGGTGCTGAGTGCGCTGCAGCAGCAGCGCCTGGCCGCGGTGCAGGCCGCCGCAGGCGCGGCACCGGGCGGTGCAGCCGAGGAGGCTGCGGCGAAGCTGGCCAAGGCGATGCAGGGCCTGGCACAGGCCGAGGCGGGGCCCGGTGCGGCGCTGGGCACGGCCAAGGCCCATGCCGACCTGCAGTCGCGGCTGAAGAACCTGCCCTCGGCCGCGGGCGCCGACGCCTTGCAGTTGCTCGAAGCCGGCAACGAGGCGATCGCGGCGGCGATGACGTTGATCACCACGGCCACCGACAACTCGAACCTCACGCTCGACCCCGACCTCGACACCTACTACCTGATGGACGCGGCCACCGCGGCGCTGCCGGGGCTGACCGAAGCCCTGTCCCGCTCGCAGGCCATGGTCACCGCGACCGCGGGCAAGGCGGAGCTGGTCCCCCGTCTGCAGCGGCCGCTGAGCGACCAGGTCCTGATCGCATCGTTGATGGAGCAGCGCTGGGCGACCAGCGTCGACAAGGTGATGCAACTGCACCCCGGCGTGCGCAGCGCCTTCGACGTCGACGCGGTTCAGAGGAAGGTGGCGGGCTTCCAGCAAGCCGCCGCCGGGGAAGGCGCGGCCGCACGCGTGCCGGCTGCGGCGGCCGAGTCGGCCAGCGGCCTGGCGGTCGTGCTCGACAAGACGATGGACAAGCTCGACCAGCTCATCGCTGCACGCGTCGCGCGGCTGGAACAGGCCCGCAACATCACGTCGCTGGTGCTGGTGCTGAGCCTGTGCGCGGTGGTCTACCTGTTCCTGTCCTTCCAGAAGGCGCTGGACGGCGGCCTGCGCGAAGTGGCCTTCCACATCGAGGCCATGCGTGACGGCGACCTCACCACGCACCCGCGCGCCTGGGGCGCCGACGAGGCCGCCGCGCTGATGAACACGCTGGTGGACATGCAGGTGGCGCTGCGGCGCATCGTCTCCAAGGTGCGCAGTGCGTCGGACAACATCGTGCATGCCAGCACCGAGATCACCAACGGTTCGATGGACCTGTCTGCACGCACCGAGCAGGCGGCCTCGACCCTCGAGCAGTCGGCGTCGGCGATGGAGCAGATCTCGGCCACGGTCAAGCACACCGCCGACGCGGCCGTGCAGGCGTCAGAGATCGCGCGCCAGAACTCCAGGGCGGCCTCGCGCGGCGGCGAGGTGATCGGCACCATGGTGACCACGATGGGCGGCATCCAGACAGCGTCGCACCGCATCGGCGACATCGTCGGCACCATCGACGCCATCGCGTTCCAGACCAACATCCTGGCGCTGAATGCGGCCGTGGAGGCCGCGCGCGCAGGGGACTCCGGCCGCGGCTTCGCCGTGGTGGCCAGCGAGGTGCGCAACCTGGCCATGCGTTCGGCGGCGGCGGCCAAGGAGATCAAGCAGCTGATCACCTCCAGCGTCGCCCAGGTGGCGACGGGCACCGACGTGGCCCGGGAGGCCGGTGCGGCCATCGCCGAGATCGTCGAACAGGCCAGCCGTGTCGATCAGCTGATGGCCGCGATCTCGACCAGTTCGCGCGAGCAGGCGTCGGGCGTCCAGCAGACCACCAAGGCGGTGCACGACATGGACAGCGCCACGCAGCAGAACGCCGCGCTGGTGGAGCAGACCGCCGCGGCGGCCGCGTCTCTGCAGGACCAGGCGAACTCGCTGGCGGCCGAGGTCGCGCAGTTCCGACTGGGCTGACCGGGCCGCCACGCGTCACACTCGCGGCTGTCCCTGCCAGCCGCTGCGTCGGCGCCCCTGCCATGGCCATTCCCACGGTGAACCTCGGCGATGTGTCGCACGCCATCCAGCTGGCCCTGGCGCCGGTCTTCCTGTTGACCGGCATCGCCGGCATCCTCAACGTGATGGCCGGACGGCTGGCGCGCATCATCGACCGGGGCCGCCACCTCACCGAGCACCCGGCCGCCCCCGGGCACGGTCATGCCGGGACGGTGCAGATCGAGCTGGAGAGCCTGGAGCGACGGCGCCACCTGGCCAGCGCCGCCATCACCGCCTGCACGCTGTCGGCGCTGCTGGTGTGCACGGTGATCGCCGCCCTGTTCACCGAGGTGCTGCTGCAGATCGACTTCAAGTGGCTGGTGGGCCTGCTGTTCACCGGCAGCACGCTCGCCCTGGTGGTCGGCCTGGCGTACTTTCTGCGCGAGGTGCACCTGGCCACGCGCACGGTGCGCATCCCGGCCAGGCGCTATACCGAAGAACATCGCCCGCCGACCTGACGCCGCGCCTGCGCCTCACTCGTTCCTGAACAGGCCTTTCTCCTTCATGCGCTGCAGCCGTGCGCGGCGGGACGGTGGCGGCGGTGGCGAAGGCAAGAGGACTGCGGCCGACCCGTGGTCGGTGCGTGGAGCGCCGCCGTTCGGCGCGGGCCCAGGCTCGTCAGTCAGCACCTCGGTCAGCACCGGCAGTTCGCGCACGGCATTGCGCAGCTCGCTCAGGAACGTGTCGTATGCGTGGGGGTCGAGCGGGGGCTGGGGCGGCGGGGTGGCGCGTGCCGCGGCGCCTGCCTGGTTCGCATGGCCGTCATGGACTCGATGTGCCGCCTGGTGGTCGATGCGCAGTTGCTCCCACACCAGTCCGCTGGCCGCAAGCTGGCGCAAGCGCTCTTCGCGCGAACCAGCGCTGCCGATCCCCGAAAGCAGCGCGTGCAGTTCCGGCTGCACCTCGCTGTCGACGTCCAGCTGCAGGTGGATCACGGCCATGGCGGCCCGGGGGTCGGCCTATGCCTCGTGATCAGGCGCCTGCCGCCTGTTCCTCGGCCATCGCCTCGCCGATCAGCTGGAAACCACGCACGTTGGCCTCCATCGGGTCCGGCATGATGAACACGGGAATGGCAGGGAAGCGGCGCGCCAGCACGTCGCGGTAGCGTTCGGGGTGGCCGCCCACCAGCACCATCAGGTCGATGATCTCGTGCGCGTCGCGCAGGCCGTCGACCATGCGGTTGATGCTGTCCTCGACCACCGTCATGATCACCGGCTCGTAGGGCCGCAGGTCGTGCGCCACGCCTGCCAGCTTGACGGGCTGGCCCCTGCGCAGGGCGTCGTTGATGCGCGGCAGCACGGCCGGCCCGAGCGGACGGCCCACTTCGGCCACCAGCGAGTCGAGCACCGAGCGCACCACGCGGTGGCGGCCGGCGTCCGACGCCGCTCCGCTGGCGCGCGGATTGATGCTGCCCTGCTGGATGAGCAGCCAGTCGAGCGTGTGCTCGCCCGGGTCCACCATCAGCACCGTCAGGTCGTCCAGGGCCTCGCCCGAAGGCAGGGGCTTCAGCGCGCCCGGCGTCTTCGCGATCAGCTCGTTGAGGGCCTCGAGGTGCTCGTCGAGCGCCGCATAGCCGCCCATCGGCTGCGCCTGCACCAGCACGCGGCCCACGGCGATGTGCTTGCCGTCGCCGAGGTCGATGTCGCCCTCGTAGCGCGAGCGCAGGTGGTCCCGCCGCTTGGCGTCGTTGTACTGGTTGACCGGCAGGCCCAGCACGAGCACGTCGATCTGCCGGTCGCCGGCTTCGAGCATGTAGCGCAGGGCGCCCTTGGTCAGCGCCTCGTAGATGGCGCCGCGATAGAACTCGTCGGTGACGTCGCGCCCGAAGCTGCCGCCGGCCTGCGCCAGGCCGACGTCGCGGCCGACTTCGTAATGGGCATCACCGACCGGCACGTCGAAGGTGTCGCGTCGGCGGGTGCCCAGCGTGCGCACCGCGCTGGCATCGGCCGGAATGGCCATCGACGGGAAGCTGATGAACTTGACGTCCGCGCCGTCCTTGACGCCGCTTTTGACGCTGGCCTTGACGAGGCCGAAGCCGACATCGACGGCGCGCACCACAGGCGCTGACTGCGCGCCGGCCTCGTGTTCTGAAAGGACTTCGCGGAGTTTGGGCTTGCTGGGGTTGGGCATGGTGTTCCGGTGGAGCAGGCAGCGCGCTGCGCGCGCGGACCCATTCAGTCTGGGCACGATGCAGCCGGCGAACTGTGTGCAAGGGTGTTCGTGCGTCGGCCTCCGCCAGTGGGCAGCGCCGGCGGTCGAGCGCAAAGTCGACCAGTGCACGGCAACGGTGCCGGAACTATCGGATGGGCATCGGGGCCACCGGGCACGCTGCATGGCGAAACACCTTGCGCAGGTCTGTCACGGGCCGGGCCCGAACAAGTTCGCGTCTGGTAGGGCCTGTGATCGACGATGTGCGGCGCTTCAGCCCTTGCGCCCCGACTCCACCAGCTTGACCAGCGCGTGCAGCGTCTGGTTCACGGGCGTCGGAACCCCCAGCGCCGCGCCCCGGCGCGCCACGTGGCCGTTCAGGTGGTCGATCTCGCTGGGCTTGCCGCGCGCCATGTCCTGCGCGGTGGACGACAGTTGTGCGGGCATGGCCGGCGCGATGCGCTCCATCGCCTGCAGCGCGTCTTCGAGCTTCATCGGCAGGCCTTCGGCGTTCGCCACCGCCACCACCTCGCGCACGATGGCCTGCTGCACCTCTCGGATGGCCGGCGACGCCGCCATCGCGCCGTAGGGCAGCTGCGCCAGGCCCGAGATGGCGTTGTAGGCGCAGTTCACCATCAGCTTGCTCCACAGCTCGAGCATCACCTCGGGCGAGTTGCTCACCGGCACGCCGGCCGTCGCGAAGAGGTCGACGACGTCCTGCAGGCGGCGCTGCAGGGCGGCGTCGGCGGCGGCCCTGGCGTTCAAGGGGCCGATGACCAGATCGCCGCGGCCGTGGTGCTGCACCACGCCCGGGGCGGGCATCGCGGTGGCGACGTAGACGACCGCCGGCACGACGGACTGCCGCAGGTGGCGTGACAGGGTCTCGGCGTTGTCGACGCCGTTCTGCAGGCTCAGCACGAGGGCGTCGTCGTCCAGCAGCGGCGCCAGCTCGCGTGCCACGGCGTCGGTGTCGGGCGACTTCACGCAGAACAGCACCAGGCCGGCGCCGCGCACGGCGTCCAGGCCCGTGCTGGCGGCCAGCGGCACGCGGTGCGTGGTGCCGCCCATCTGCAGCTGCAGGCCGTCGGCCGCGATGGCCTGCACGTGCGGCGCGCGGCCGATCAGCGTCACCGGGTGGCCGGCGCGCGCCAGCATGGCGCCGTAGAAGCTGCCGACGGCACCGGCGCCGACAACGGCGGTGGATCTGAAGGGAGAGGACACGGTGGGGGCTCCTGGGTCTGCGTCGCGCCCAGTATGCCGTCGCGCCGTGGGGCCATCGCTTGAACGCGTTCCGTCCGTCACCATCTGCGTGCGATGCCCATCTTCTGGCTCCTGGGCCTGCTGCACCTGTACATCGGCTGGCGCCTGGTGCCGTCGCTGCCTTCGCTCTGGGTCTCCGTGCTGCTGGTGGTCTGGCTGGTGGCCGTCTGCGTGCTCATCCCGACGGCCTTCCTGGGACGCCGCGCGCCCGATCGCCGCATCGCCGACCGCTGGACCTGGGCCGGCATGATGGCGCTGGGGCACTTCTCGATGCTGCTGGTGCTGACCCTCCTGCGCGACGTCGCCCTGCTCGCGTCGCTGCCCTGGGGCCTGCCTTCGCTGTCCGAGACGACCGCCATCGCCGTCCCGTTGCTGGCCGCGGCGGCGTCGCTGTTCGGCCTGTTCAGCGCCCGGCGGACGGCATCGGTGCGTCGTGTCGACGTGCCCATCGCCGGGCTGCCCGCCGCGCTGCAGGGCTTCCGCATCGCGCAGATCACCGACGTCCACGTGGGGCCCACCGTCAAGCGCGGCTACGTGCAGGGCATCGTCGACGCCGTCAACCGGCTGGACGCCGACGCCGTGGCCATCACCGGCGACCTCGTCGACGGCCGCGTGGAAGACCTGCGCGACGACGTGGCGCCGCTGGCCGGCCTGCGCTCGCGCCACGGCAAACCACGAGTACTACAGCGGCGCGCGGCCGTGGACGGCGCTGCTGCGCAGCCTGGGCGTGCAGGTGCTGGACAACCGCCACGTGCTGCTGCAGCACGACGGTGCCAGCCTGGTGATGGCCGGCGTGGCCGACTGGAGCGCGCACCACTTCGAGCCCGCCGACCGCAGCGATGCGCGCCGCGCGATGGCCGGCGCGCCGGCCGATGCCGGCCTGCGCGTGCTGCTGGCGCACCAGCCGCGCAGCGCACCGGCGGCCGCCGAGGCCGGCTTCGACGTGCAGCTGTCGGGACACACCCACGGCGGCCAGTTCTGGCCCTGGAACCACTTCGTGCGCTTCCAGCAGCCCTTCACCGCCGGTCTGCACCGGCTGGGCCGGCTGTGGGTCTACACCAGCCGCGGCACCGGTTACTGGGGCCCGCCGCTGCGGCTGGGGGCGCCGTCCGAGATCACGCTGGTCCGTTTCGTGTCGGCGCCGACCTGATGCCGCTCGCACCGTGCTTCAGGGCCTGCGTTGACCTGCAGCAAACCGCGGCAGCCGGCACTGCGGCGACCATGCAGGGGCGCCTGGCCTGCGCCGCACCGACGACGCGCAGCGCCCCACTGGAGGTACAGAGATGAAGAACGTGCTGGTCCCGATCGACGGTTCAGCCAGCGCCGAACGCGCGCTGGCGCATGCCCTGGCCGACCTGCAGCGCCTGCCCGGCGGCCACGTGCACCTGCTGAACGTGCAGGCGCCGCTGGTGCAGCCCTGGCCGAGCAAGCTGGTGTCGCCGGAAATGATCGCCGTGGAGCGGCGGCAGGAGGGCGAGAAGCTGCTCGCACCGCTGCAGGCCCGCGCCGAGCAGGCCGGCGTGCCGTGCTCGCTGCGCGTGCGCATCGGGCAGCCGGCCGATCAGATCGCGGCCTGCGCGGCCGACGCAGGCTGCAATGCCGTGGTCATGGGCACGCGCGGCATGGGCGCGGTGGCGGGCCTGATGCTGGGCTCGGTGGCCACGCGGGTGGTGCACGCCGTGCAGGTGCCGGTCACGCTCGTGAAGTGACTACAACGGCGGCCCTGCGGCGCCCCTGCCGAGAAACGTACGCAGACCGGGCATCGGGCCCGGCCGGTCACACCAGCCGCTCCACCGACACCGCGTGCAGCGGCTTGCCGGTGGTCGCGAAGGCGTCGATGTTGGCCAGCGTGGTCTGCGCGATGGCGCGCAGCGCGTCTTCGGTGAAGAAGGCCTGGTGGCCGGTGACGACGACGTTGGGGAAGGTCAGCAGCCGCGCGAAGACATCGTCGCGGATGGCCTCGTTCGAGAGGTCGCGGAAGAACAGGTCGGCCTCTTCTTCGTAGACGTCCAGCCCCAGGCTGCCCAGCGCGCCCGTCTTCAGCGCCGCGATGACGGCCGGCGTGTCGATCACGGCACCGCGGCTGGTGTTGATGAGCATGGCGCCGGGCTTCATCTGCGCCAGCGCGGCGGCGCCGATGAGGTGGTGCGTCTGGGGTGTCAGCGGGCAGTGCAGGCTGACGATGTCGCTGGCCCCCAGCAGCTCGGCCAGGCCCGTGTACTGCAGCCCGCCGGACTGCGCCTCGGCCGAGGGGCGCGGGTCGTGCGCCAGCACGCGGCAGCCGAAGCCGGCCATGATGCGCCAGAAGCACAGGCCGATCTTGCCGGTGCCGACGATGCCCACGGTGCGGCCGAACAGGTCGAAGCCCAGCAGCCCTTCGAGCGCGAAGTTGCCCTCGCGCACGCGGGCATGCGCTCGATGGATCTTGCGGTTGAGCGTGAGCACCAGCGCTGCCGTGTGCTCGGCCACGGCGTGCGGCGAATACTCGGGCACGCGGCCCACCATCATGCCCAGCTGCGCGGCGGCCTGCAGGTCGACGTGGTTGAAGCCGGCACTGCGCAGCACCACCAGCCGCACGCCCAGGCAGTGCAGGGCCTGCAGCACGTCGGCCCCGAGCTGGTCGTTGACGAAGGCGCACACGGCCTGCGAGCCGGCCGCGGTGGCCACGCTGCTGATGTCGAGCCGGTGTTCGAGGAACACCAGCTCGTGCGGGCCGCCGGCGGCGGCCTGGCTCAGGAACTGGCGGTCGTACGGGCGGGTGCTGTAGACGGTGACGCGCATGTCGGTCGGGGCAAGAGGAGCCCGATCTTGACCGATCCCGCGCCGTGGGGGCTCTCCCGTCACACCCCCATGTACGCCGACCGCACGCGCGGGTCACCGGCCAGCACGGCGCTGGCGCCGGCGAAGGCCACGCGGCCGGTCTCGATCACCACGCCGGTGCTGGCCAGCTCGAACGCGGTGAACACGTCCTGCTCGACGAGCAGGATGCTCAGACCTGTGCGGTTGATCTCCAGCAGCGCTTCCGACAGCTTCTCGACGGCGCGCGGCGCCAGGCCCAGCGACAGTTCGTCGATCATCAGCAGCGTGGGCCGCGACATCAGGCCGCGGCCGATGGCGCACATCTGCTGCTCGCCGCCCGACAGCGTGGTGGCGTCCTGATGGGGAACAGCGTGTAGACCTGCTCCAGGTCGCGCTGCTGGTCGGCCTTCAGGTCGGTGCGCAGGTAGGCACCGATCAGCAGGTTGTCGCGCACCGACATGCCGCGGAACAGCCGCCGGCCTTCGGGCACATGGGCGATGCCGGCGCGCAGGATGGCTTCGCACGAGGCGCCGGCCAGCGCTTGCCCGGCGAAGTGCATCTGCCCGGCACGCGGCCGCACCATGCCGCTGATGGTGCGCAGCAGCGTGGTCTTGCCAGCGCCGTTGGAGCCCACCACGCAGGCGATCTCGCCGGCATTCACCGTGAGGTCCACGCCCCACAGCACCTGCACGTCGCCGTAGCCGGCCTGCAGGCCTTCGATGTGCAGCAGCGGTTCGTCGGCCGTCATGGTGCCCGTCATGCCGTCATCCTCTGCGCGTACTTGGTGCCGAGGTAGGCCTCGATGACCCGGGTGTCGGCGGCCACGGCCTGCGGTGCGCCCTGCGCGATGAGTTCGCCGTGGTGCAGCACCAGCAGGTCGTCGCACAGCGAGAACACCACCTTCATCAGGTGCTCGATGAGCAGGATGGTGACGCCGCGCGCCGCGATGGCGCGGATGAGTTCGATGGCGGCCACGATCTCGGCGCTGTTCAGGCCCGCGTTGACCTCGTCCAGCAGCAGCAGCTTCGGCTTCATGGCCAGCGACTTGGCCAGCTCCAGCCGCTTGCGCGAAGGCAGTGTGAGCGACGCGGCCGGGTGCTCGGCCAGCGCCGCCAGGCCGACGAAGCGCAGGTGCTCCATCGCTTCGTCGCGCGCGGCGGCCGGGCTGGCGGCGCGCGCGGCGAACAGCGAGCCGGCCGCCACGTTGTCCAGCACCGACATGCGCGGGAAGGGCTGCACGATCTGGAAGGTGCGCGACAGGCCGCGTTGCGCCGACTCGAAAGGCCGCTGGCGCGTCACGTCCTCGCCGTTGAAGTGCAGCCGGCCGGCGTCGGCCCGGTGCACCCCGGTGACCAGGTTGACCAGCGTGGTCTTGCCCGCGCCGTTGGGGCCGATGAGGCCGACGATGCGGCCCGGCGCCAGCTCGAAGCTGACGTTGTTGACGGCGGCCACGCCGCCGAAGCGCTTGGTCAGGCCTTCCACCCGAAGCAGCGGCGCCGTCACGACGTCACCCCCGGCGCGGTGGCCGATGCCGTGCCTTTGTGCGCCGCCTTCTTGGCCCGCGCCCAGCGCAGCCGGCCCAGCAGCCCGCCGGGCAGGAAGAAGATCAGCAGCACGATGACGATGCCCAGCGCGGCCTGGTTGTAGTCGAGGAAGCGCGACCACACGGTCTGCTCGATGAGCACGAAGCTGGTGGCGCCGATCACCGGCCCCAGCACCGTGCCGGGGCCGCCCAGCAGCACCATCACCGGCACCTTCAGCGTCATCAGGATCGAGAAGGCGTCGGTGGGCGCGATGTAGGCCACCCACGAGGCCGAGATGGCTCCGGTGGTGCCGCAGAACAGCGCCGACAGCGTGAAGGCCGTGGTCTTGGCGCGCGTGACGTCGATGCCCACCATGTCGGCGGCGTCCTCGTTCTGTTCGATGCAGCGCAGCGCGAAACCGAGCCGCCCGCGGTCGACCCACACCGTCACCACGAAGCAGGCCACCATCACCACCAGCATGGCGTAGAGGAACACGCGGCCGGCGAACTCGGGCCCGCCGGGCAGGATGGGCAGGTTCAGCCCTTCGCCACCGCCGGTGAAGCCCGACCACGACGAGGCCACCAGGCGCAGCACCTCGACGATGGAGATCGAGCCCACCGCGAAGTAATGGCCCTTCATGCGCAGGATGCCCAGGCCCAGCAGCGCGGCGAAGACGGCGGTGACGGCGGTGGCACCGAACCAGGCCGCCACCATGGGCACGCCGGCGTTCTGCAGCAGCGCGCCGGCGTAGGCGCCCAGGCCGACGAAGGCCGCGGTGGCGAACGACGGGTAGCCGGCGTAGCCGCCGATGAGGTTCCACGACAGCGCCAGCGCACAGTACATGGCCACGAAGGTGGCCTGCTGCAGGAAGTAGTTGTTGCCGCCCAGCGGCACGGCGGCCAGCACCACGGCGAAGACGGCGAACAGCGCGACAGAGTGCTTCATTCGTAGCCCCGCTTGCCCAGCAGGCCGGTAGGGCGCGTCATCAGCAGCACCAGCATCAGCACGAAGCCGATGAGCACGGCGTTCTGCGGCCCGAACCAGTGGCCCGAGAAGGATTCGATGAGGCCCAGCGCCAGCCCGCCCACCAGCGCGCCGGGCACCGTGCCCAGCCCGCCGATCACGCAGACCACGAAGGCCTTGCCCAGCAGCAGGCCCGACAGGTTGGTGGTGATGGGGAACACCAGCGCCATCAGCGCGCCGCAGGCCCCGGCCAGGCCGCAGCCGATGGCGAAGGTCATGGCGTAGACCCGGTTGATGCGGATGCCCATCAGCTCGGCCGCGTCACGGTCCATGCGCACGGCCACGATGGCGCGGCCGGCGCGCGAGGTGCGCATCACCACGT
>LNFM01010406.1_pt1 | contig 29222 bp, 26 predicted proteins | sample 596031 | NCBI WGS metagenome assembly LNFM01 (sample SAMN04254537, study PRJNA301005) | activated carbon metagenome | isolation source: dual media filters at the Ann Arbor, Michigan drinking water treatment plant | place: USA: Ann Arbor
TCACCGACCACAACGTGCGCGAGACCTTGGGCATTTGCGACCGGGCGTATATCCTCAATGCCGGCCGGGTCCTCGCGCAGGGGTCTCCCGACGAGGTCCTGGCCAACGCCGACGTGCGTCGGGTCTACCTGGGCGACTCCTTCCGCCTCTGAGGCCGGGCGCGCGGTCCCCCCGCGGAGTGCCATGAAGCCCACCCTCCAGACCCGGCTCGGCCAGCAGCTGTCCCTGACGCCCCAGTTGCGCCAGGCGATCCGGCTGCTGCAGCTATCGGCGATGGAGCTGGAGGCCGAACTCAACCAGGCGCTGGAATCCAACCCGCTGCTCGAGCGTGAAGAAGACGCCGAACCCGCCTTCACGGCGCCCGACGGCGACCGGCCCGCGGACGCGCCCTCGGGCGAGGATGCCGGCGACAGCCCCGACAGCGGCGAGTTCGACCCGGGCGAGCAGCCCGACTGGTTCGAGTCCAGCGCCGGCGGCAGCGAGCGCCGCGGCACGGGCGACGACGACCATGAGGAATTCACCGCCGCCGCGCCGGTGGGCCTTCATGACCACCTGCTTTGGCAGCTGCAGCTGAGCCACCTGGGCCCGCGCGACATCGCCATTGGCCAGGCCCTGGTCGAAGCGATCAACGACGACGGCTACCTCGAAGGCCCGCTGGCCGACATCCAGGCCGCGCTTTTGCCGGAGATCACCGCCAGCGAGGCGGAGATCGAGACCGTTCTCCACATCATCCAGCACTTCGACCCGGTTGGCGCCGGCGCCCGCACCCTGTCCGAGTGCCTGTGCGTCCAGCTGCGCCTGCTGAGCGGGGACACCCCCGGCCTGGCCCTGGCCCAGGAGGTCTGCGGCAAGCACCTCGACGCGCTCGCCAGGGGCGGCGCCGCCAAGCTGGCGGCCCAGCTGCAGCAACCGGCCGAGGCCATGGACCAGGCCGTGGCCCTGCTGCGCTCGCTCGACCCCAAGCCCGGCGCCCAGATCGGCGGCGGTGACGCCGAATACATCGCCCCCGACGCGATCGCCTACCGCCAGGGCGGCGTCTGGAAGGTGGCCCTGGCCCCGGGCAGCCAGCCGCGCCTGGGCATCAACCGCCACTACGAGCGCCTGATCGGCAAGGCCAGCCGCGAGGACGACAGCTACCTGCGCGGCCAGCTGCAGGAGGCCCGCTGGCTGATCAAGAGCCTCGAGACCCGGGCCGACACCCTGACCCGGGTGGCCAAGGCCATCGTCCGCCAGCAGAGCGGCTTCCTGGACCACGGCAACGTGGCCATGCGCCCGCTCACCCTGCGCGAGGTGGCCGAGGAGCTGGGCCTGCACGAATCCACCATTTCACGCGCCACCACCCGCAAGTACCTGCGTACCCCCCGCGGCACCTTCGAGTTCAAGTACTTCTTCAGCTCCGGCATTGCCACCGAGCACGGCGGCGCGGCCTCGGCCACGGCCATCCAGGCCATGCTGCGCAAGCTGATCGACGCCGAGAACCCGCGCTCCCCGCTGTCCGACCAGCGCCTGGCCGAGATCCTGAAGGGCGAAGGCATCCCCGTGGCCCGGAGAACCGTGGCAAAATACCGCGAAGCGATGAACATCTCCGCCTCCAACGAACGGCAACGCCTGGCCTGAGGCCCCTTACGATGGCGACTGCCCGTCCCCGCCGCCGCGGCGAAAAGTTCCCCACCCCTTTTGACATCGGTCACGGTGCGTTGCCCTTGGCCATGTTTTGCTGTGCGTGACAACAACAGGAGGATCGTGACCATGCGGATCGACATCAGCGGCCACCAGATCGACGTCACCCCGGCCCTGCGCGACTACGTGCAGGACAAGCTCGCGCGCGTCGCGCGGCATTTCGACCACCACCTCGACACGCGGGTCATCCTCTCGGTGGACAAGCTCGACCAGAAGGCCGAGGCCACGCTGGCCACCACCGGCAAGACCCTGCACGCCGAGGCCGTGGCGCCGGACATGTACGCCGCCATCGACCTGCTGGCCGACAAGCTCGACCGCCTGGTGATCAAGCAGAAAGAGAAGATGACCGACCACCACCGCGGCGAATCCGCCGCCCGCTCGGACAGCTTCGGCTGACATCGCCATGCACCTGCTGGACCTGCTCTCCCCGGCCCGCGTCAAGGCCAACATCACCACCAGCGGCAAGAAGCGCCTGCTGGAGCAACTCTCGGCGCTGCTGGCCGACGGCGCCGACGGGGAGAGCGAACGCGGCATCTACGACGGCCTGTGCGGCCGCGAACGACTGGGCAGCACCGGCCTGGGCCACGGCGTCGCGATCCCGCACGGACGCAGCGCCCGCCTGGCCACCGCCACCGGCACCTTCCTCCGCCTGGCCGAACCCGTGGACTTCAATGCCCCGGACGGCCAGCCGGTGGACCTGGTGTTCGCGCTGGTGGTGCCCGAGCATTTCGCCACGCAGCACCTGATGCTGCTGGCCAACCTGGCCGAGATGTTCGGCGACGCCGAGTTCCGCCAGCGCCTGCGCCAGGCGCCCGATTCGGCCGCGCTCTACGCGCTGCTTTCGGAGTGGCAGGCCGCGCACCCGGCGGCCGCCTGACATGACCGACCGCCTGCGCGCCCGCGAGCTGTTCGACGAGCTGGGCGAGCGGCTCGAACTTCGCTGGCTGGCCGGGCAGCGCGGCGACGCCCGCGTCATCGAGCGCGGCGAGCACCTCTCGCGGCGGCCCTCGCTGGCCGGCTACCTCAACGTGATCCACCCTAACAAGGTCCAGATCATCGGCTCGGCCGAACTCGCCTGGCTCGACGGCCTGGATGCGCGCAACCGTTGGGAAGTGCTGCAGAAGATCATGGACGCGCGGCCGCTGGCGATGGTCATCACCCAGAACCAGAACTGCCCGACCGACCTGCGCGACGCCGCCGAGGAATCCGACACCCCGCTTTGGACCTCGCCGCGCCGCGGCTTCGAACTGCTGAACCTTCTGCAGTACCACCTGGCGCGGGCGCTGGCGCCGCGGCTGACGCTGCACGGCGTGTTCATGGAGATCTACTCCATCGGCGTGCTGGTTACCGGCGACTCGGGCCTGGGCAAGAGCGAACTCGCGCTCGAGCTGATCAGCCGCGGCCACCGCCTGGTCGCCGACGACGCGCCCGAGTTCACCCAGATCGCGCCCGACGTGCTCGACGGCACCTGCCCCGAGCTGCTGCAGGACCTGCTGGAAGTGCGCGGCCTGGGCGTGATGAACATCCGCCAGATGTTCGGCGACACCGCGGTGAAGAAGAACAAGTACCTGCGCCTGATCGTGCACCTGGTGCGCGCGCAGGACCCCTCGGCCGAGGCCATGGCGCGCATCACCGGCGAATCCACCAGCCGAAAGGTGCTCGACCTCGAGGTGCCGGTGGTCGAATTGCCGGTCGCCGCCGGCCGCAACCTGGCCGTGCTGGCCGAGGCGGCGGTGCGCCTGCACCTGCTGCGCAGCAAGGGCATGGACCCGGCCGCCGCCTTCCTGGCCCGGCACAGCGAGTTCCTGCTGCAGGGGGAAGCGCCGTGAGCGATGCCACGCGCCCCCTGCTGATCGTGGTCAGCGGCATGTCCGGCTCGGGCAAGTCGGTGGCGCTGAACACGCTCGAGGACCTCGACTTCTTCTGCACCGACAACCTGCCGGCCGAACTGCTGCCGCGGTTCGTGCGCTCGGTGGCCAGCGACAACCGTGGCCGGCACCGGCTGGCGGTGGGCATCGACGTGCGCAACCGCACGCCCGACCTCACCCGGGTGCCGGAGTGGCTGGCCGAGGTCGGCGAGCTGGGCTTCGATTACAAGCTGGTGTACTTCGACACCCGCGACGAAGTGCTGCTCAAGCGCTATTCCGACACGCGCCGCAAGCACCCGCTCAGCCACGACGGACTGCCGCTGGCCGACGCGATCGAGCTCGAGCGCGAGCGCATGCGTCCACTGCGGGCGATCGCCGACCTGGTGATGGACACGTCCGAGATGAACGTGCACCAGATGCGCCGGCAGGTGATCACCGAGCTCGGCGTCGGCGCGCACCATGGCTTGTCGCTGCTGTTCGAGTCCTTCGCCTACAAGCGCGGGCTGCCGGCCGACGCCGATTTCGTGTTCGATGCCCGCGTGCTGCCCAACCCGCACTGGGACGCCCGCCTGCGCCCGCTCTCGGGCCGCGACGCGCCGGTGCGCGAGCACCTGGACCGGGACGCGCGGGTGCAGGAATTCCGGCAGCAGGTCACGGCCTTCCTCGACACCTGGGTCCCGCGCTTCGAGGCCGAGACCCGCAGCTACCTCACGGTTGCCTTCGGCTGCACCGGCGGCCGCCACCGCTCGGTCTACCTGGCCGAGACCCTCGCCCGCCACTTCCGCGACCAGGGCCGCGAAGGCGTCGTCACCTTCCACCGCGAACTCGAATAGCTCTGGTAAGGTTTCGGCATGTCCGTGGGGATACTCATCGTCAGCCATGAAGGCGTCGGCAGCCCGCTGCTGGTCGCCGCGCGCCGTTTGGTCGGCGCGCTGCCGCTGTCGGTCGAGGCCTTCGACGTGCCCTGGGAGGCGGATGCCGATGGGGTGCTGCCCGCCGCCAGCGCCGCGCTGCGCAAGGTGGACGGCGGCGACGGCGTGCTGCTGATGGTTGATTTGTATGGCGCCACGCCGGCCCGCGTGGCGGAAAAACTTTCCCGGCTGGGGACGCCCTGCCACCGCATCAGCGGCCTGTCGCTGCCGATGCTGCTGCGCGCGCTGAACTACCCGGAACAAGCCCTGGACGAACTCGCGCGCACGGCCGCCGCCGGTGCGCGCAACGGCGTGGTGATCGACGATGCTTGAACGCGAACTCAAGGTGGTGAACCGGCTGGGCCTGCACGCGCGCGCGGCGGCCAAGCTGGTGCAGCTGCTGTCCGGTTTCCGCTGCCAGGCCTCGCTGACCGGCCGCGGCCGCGAGGTCAACGCCAAGTCCATCATGGGCGTGCTGCTGCTGGCCGCGGCGCCCGGCGCCAGCCTGGTGCTGCGCGTGGACGGCGACGACGAGGCGGCGGCGATGGAAGCGGCTTCGGCGCTGTTCGAGCGCCGGTTCGACGAGGACGGCTGATGCGGCGCGCCCTGCGCGGCCAGCCGGCGTCCCGGGGCATCGCGCTCGGGCGGGTCCGCGTCCGGCATCCCCAGGCGCTGGTGGTCACGGAACAGCGCATCCGCGCCGAGGACGTTCCCGACGAAATCCTGCGCCTGCACCGCGCACTCGACGCCGCCCGCGCCGAGCTGCACGGCCTGCGCGAGCGCCTGCATGGCGCGCTGGCCCAGGAGGTCGGCGAGTTCCTCGACCTGCACGCGATGATCCTCGACGACCCCGAGCTGCTGCACGGCCTCGACGACCTCGTCAGCACCGGCCGCTACTCCGCCGACTACGCCCTGAAGCTCCAGCGCGACCGGCTGGCCGCGGTGTTCGAGGGCATGCACGACGACTATTTCCGCAGCCGGCGCGAGGACCTCGACCATGTGATCGGCCGCGTCCACGCCGCGCTGCAGCGGCGCGGCGACGACGCCACCACCGGCCTGTCCGGCGAAATCCTGGTCTGCGATGCCGTCGCGCCGCAGGAGCTGGCCGAACTGCAGTCGCAGGGCGTGGTGGCGGTGGTCGCGGCCAGCGGCAGCCCGCTTTCGCACAGTGCGATCCTGGCGCGCAGCCTGCACCTGCCGCTGGTGCTGGGCGCCGGCGAGTTGCTGGCGCTGGCCAACGACGGCGATGCCCTGATGGTGGACGGCGCCACCGGCGAGCTGGTGCTCGAGCCTGGCCCGGCCGACCTCAAGCGCTACCACCGCCGCGCCGCCGAGATCGGCAAGGAACAGGCGCAGCTGACCCGCCTGCGCCGCCAGCCCACCCGCACCCAGGATGGCGTCGACATCCGCCTTTACGCCAACGCGGAATCGCGCGAGGACGTCGCCGAGGCGCATTCCCTCGGTGCCGACGGCATCGGCTTGTACCGCACGGAATTCCTGTTCCTGCAGCGGCGCGAGCTGCCCACCGAGGACGAGCAGTTCCTGGCCTACCGCGACCTGGTGCTCGGCATGGCCGGCCGCGTGGTCACCATCCGCACGCTCGACCTCGGCGCCGACAAGGCCGACCACAGTGGCCTGGCGCTGCGCAGCGAGCCCAACCCGGCGCTGGGCCTGCGCGGCGTGCGCCTGTCGCTGGCGCACGAGGCGCTGTTCCTGACCCAGCTGCGCGCCATCCTGCGCGCCTCGGCCTACGGCCCGGTGCGGATCCTGGTGCCGATGATCTGCTGCCGCGAGGAAATGCAGGCCGTGATCGCCCTGCTCGAGGCCGCGCGCGCATCGCTGCTGGCGGAAAGCGCACCCACGGGTCCGTTCGTCGAGCTGGGCGCGATGATCGAAGTGCCGGCGGCCGCGCTGGGCCTGCCCGACTTCATCGACCTGGTGGACTTCGTGTCGGTGGGCACCAACGACCTGGTGCAGTACCTGCTGGCGGTCGACCGCAACCACGAGTCGCTGGCCTCGCTTTACACGCCGCGGCATCCGGCGATGCTGCGGCTGCTCGCGGAACTCTTCAGCTACGGCCGCCGCAACGGCATCCCGGTGGCGGTCTGCGGCGAAATGGCCGGCGAGGCCGCCAACGTGCCGATGCTGCTGGCCCTGGGCCTGCGCGACTTCAGCCTGCACCCGTCCACGCTGCTGGAGGTGCGCCGCGCCATCCGCGACGCCGACCACGCCAGCCTCCGCCGCCGCGCCCAGTCCCTCCTGCGCGCCCACGACCGTGCCGCCATCGAGAAATGGCTGGCGCGGTGAGCGTCAGTCTTCGAATTTCTCGTCGAAGAAGGATTCCATGGCGGCGTAGGCGCGCTTGGCGGCGCGGGGCTCGTACAGGCAGCCCGGGCTGTTGGCGTCGGCTTCGGCGAAGCAGTGCACGGCGCCGGAGTAATTGACGAACTGCCAGTCGGCCTTGGCGTCGGTCATTTCCTTCTGGAAGGCGGCGATCTGCTCGGCCGGCACATAGGTGTCGTCGGCGCCGTTGAGCACCAGCAGGCTGGCCTTGACGTCGCCGGCCTTGGCCGGGATCGAGGTCGAGAGGTTGCCGTGGAAGCTGACCACGCCGGCGACATCAGCGCCGCTGCGGGCCAGGTCCAGCACCACCGCGCCGCCGAAGCAGAAGCCGATGCCGCCGAGCTGGTCCACGTCCACCGGCGTCCGGCCGGCCAGCGACTTGAGCGTATCGAGCGCCGTATTGATGCGACCCCGCAACGCCTCGCGATCGGCGTACACGGCGCCGGCGGCCTTGCCCGCTTCGTCGGCATTGGCCGGGCGCACGCCGCGGCCGTACATGTCCACGACCAGGATCACGTAGTCGTCGCCGGCCAGTTGCTTGGCCTTCTCGACCGCGGCGTCCGTGACGCCCATCCAGTTCGGCACCATGAGCAGGCCGGGGCGACGGTCTTTTTCTTCCGGGTCGTAGACCAGGTAACCGTCGAAGGTGATGCCGTCGTGGGTCCAGCTGGTGGCTTCGGCGACGGGCTTGGCGGTGGCGTGGGTGCCCAGGGCAAGCAGGGCGAGGGCGATCAGGGTGCGCATGGCGGATCCTCCTTGGCGATGGTGGGATGATAGTCCCGGCCCCGCCGCGGCGGGGTAAGCGCCGCGTGAGCGTCAGGCCACGCCCAGGCCGGGGATGGCGCTGATCTGGTCCGGGTCGAAGCCGGCGGCCTTGGCGAAGTGGCGGCCGCGGGCGACGTAGTCGAGGTAGCGCGGGAAGCTGGGCGCTCCCGGCGACAGCAGCAGCACGCCGTCGGTGCCCAGCGCCTGCAGGCCAAGCTTCACCGCCTCTTCCATCTCGCCCGCCTCGGCCAGCACCATGCGTTCGCCCAGCGCCAGCGTGCGCAGCTTTTCGTAAACCCGCGGGCCGTTCTGGCCCATGGTGATCACCGCGGCCACCGGCTCGGCGGCAATGCGCTCGACGAACACGCCCCAGTCCAGCCCGCGGTCGTAGCCACCGACCAGGATCGCCACGCGCCGGCCGCGGAAGCAGTCGAGCGCGGCGATGGACGCATGCGGCGTGGTGGCGATCGAATCGTTCACCGATTCGACGCCATTGCGCGTGCCCAGCGTTTGCAGCCGGTGCGGCAGCGGCCGGAACGACAGCGCGGCCGGCGCCAGCTTCACCGCGTCCAGGCCCAGGGCCTCGATCGCGGCCAGCGCCGCGCACAGGTTCAGGCGGTTGTGGCGGCCGGGCAGCGGCAGGCTGCGGGCGTCGAGCACCGCGCGCTCGCCGCGGTAAACGCTGCCCTCGCGCAGGTGCCAGCCGTCGGCCAGGTTGAACCAGGCCACGCGGGTGGTGGGCGGCACTTCCAGCTCCGCCAGCACCGGGTCGGCGGCATTGAAGACGGCCACGCGCGGCGCCGCCTTGGTCACCAGCGCCAGCTTGTCGGCGTAGTAGCGGGCCTCGTTGCCGTGCCAGTCCAGGTGCTCGGGGAACAGGTTGAGCACCACCGCCACGTCGATGCCGCTGGCTTCGCCGGTCTGGTAACTCGAGAGTTCGATCGCCCAGACGTCGGGCGGCGGCTGTACGTCCAGCAGTTCGAGCAGCGGCAGGCCGATGTTGCCGGCCAGGGCCGTGCGCTGGCCGGCGGCGCGCAGCAGGTGGGCGATCAGTGCCGTGGTGGTGGACTTGCCCTTGGTGCCGGTGACGGCCACGCGCTTGCCGGCCGTGGGCTCGGCGAACCACAGCCCGCTGGCGCCGACGAAGCGCACCCCGCGCAGGGCGGCGTCGGCCGCAGGCGAAGCGTAAGGGCTGATGCCGGGCGACTTGACCACCACGTCGTGTTCGCACAGCGCGTCGGCGTCCACGGCGATCTCGATGCGCAGCGCCGGGTCCTGCATCTCGCGCAGCGGCTCGGCCTCGTCGGGCGAGCAGAACACGGTCACCGGCAGGCGCGGCAGCCGCCAGCGCAGCGCGGCCAGCGCGGCCCGGCCTTCGCGGCCGTAGCCCCAGATCGCGACCCGCTTGCCCTCAAGCTCCGAAATGCGCACGCAGCGGTCCCCACAGCTCGCCAGGAATGCCGTGATCATCCGAGGCTTCGAGCAGCGGCGCCAGCCCCCGCTCCTCCGGCGCCAGCTGCGGCCGGATCTCGCGCGCGTAGCGCTTGACCAGCGCGTCCTCGCGCCAGGCCGGGCTGTCGGCCAGCACGTCCATGGCCGCACGGGACTCGCGGCCCTCGCCCACGCACTCGAAGGGCTTGTGGTCGCGGAACTCGAGCAGCGCGTCGTAGCCCGGCGCCTGCTCGGACTCGTCGAGCAGATTGCGGCCGAAGATGGTCATCAGCCGCGGCTTGGGCATGAACGGCGCCAGCGCCAGGAACACGAAGTGGCACTTCGGGCAGACGCCGCACCAGCGCTGCGCCGGGCGCTCGCCAAGGATGTGGAAGTTGCGGTTGCAGCTGGAGAAATGCTGGTCGTAGCGGTCGAGCCGGGCGAACTGGCGCGCCACGGCCAGCTCCGAGAACGGCCGCAGCAGCGAGTAGTAGCTTAGGTCGGCGGCGACGTGGCTGTGCAGGTAGGCGGCGAGATCGCGCTCGAAGTCCCAGCCCTTGGACCATTGGTGGTTCACCTCGCTGGTGACCCTGCCGTCATCGGACACGATCAGGCTGCCGTAGCTGGCCGAGCGTTCGTTCGAGAACACCACCTGGTCGTGGCCCTGCAGCAGCGCCGCCAGCGCGAGGATGGCCGAGTTCACCGCGGTGACCGGGATGTGGCCGTTCAGCGCCCCCTGGCGGTTGAGCTCGAACAGCCGCGGCGACAGCGTCCGGGTGATGTTGAGCAGCGGCAGCCCGGTGCGCTCGGCGCAGGCGCGGATGAGCGGCGAACTGCCGATCCAGGCCACGGTCTGGTCGATGCCCAGCGCGCGCAGCGCCTCGATCGACACCAGCGAATCCTTGCCGCCGCCAATGGCGACGATGGCGTGGCGCTGCAGCCCCGCCGCCGGCGCCGCTCCCCGTAGGAGGGACTTCAGTCCCGAACGCGCTTCGCCGGAAAGCTTCGGGACTGAAGTCCCTCCTACGGTTCCGGCGACCGGGAAATGGATCTTGCCGCGCAGCTGCAGGCCGTTGCGGTAGGCGAACTCGCCAAGGCCGTTCTCGTAGATGGAGGTGAGCAGCGCCGCGGTGGCGTCGTCGATGCCCTCGCCTTCGATCACGATCCGCGGCGGCACCGCGGCCTTGTAATAGCTCACGCCGGCGATGAGGTGCAGCAGCCGCAGCGCGCGCTGCACGGCCTCCGCGCGCGCGTCGTCCAGCGCGAACGGTGCGCCCGGGAAGCGCACGACCTCCTCCATCGCCGGGCCGTCGTCGAAGGCATAGCCCAGCCGCGCCTCGCCCGTCCCCGGGTCGAACTGGCAGCCGGTGAATCGGAAGGCGCCGATGGCGCCGCGGTCGAACTCAGTCATCGATCACGTCCTCCTGCGGCAGCTCGCGCAGGTTGTAGCGGTTGGCCATCACGGCCCCGTAGGCACCGGCGTGGCCGACCAGCAGCACGTCGCCCTCGGCGGTGGCCTCGGGCAGGCGGCGCTGGCGGCCGATCACGTCGCCGGTCTCGCAGATCGGGCCGACCACGTCGCAGGCGTCGCCGGCGGCATCGTCGAGGCGCGACAGGTTCACGATTTCGTGCCAGGCGTTGTACAGCGCGGGGCGCAGCAGTGCGTTCATGCCGCCATCGGCACCGACGCGGCGCAGGCCCTGCTTGCGCGTGACCTGGGTCACGGCCAGCAGCAGCACGCCGCACTCGGCGACCAGGTAGCGGCCAGGCTCCACCCACAGCGCGTACTGCGGGTAGGCCGCCTTCACTTCGGCCAGCGCGGCCGCGTAGGCGGCGACGTCGAAGGGCTCGGCCTCCGGGTCGTAGGCCACGCCCAGGCCGCCGCCGACGTCGATGAAACCGACCGTGCCGATGCCCTCGGCCAGCGAGGCCAGCTGCGCGTAAACGGTGTGCCAGTGGCGCGCGTCGTGGATGCCGCTGCCGATGTGGGCGTGCAGGCCGGTGATGCGGGCACCGGCGGCGCGCGCGGCGTCGAGGAATTCGGGCAGCGCCTCGGCGGCCAGGCCGAACTTGGCGTCCTTGCCGCCCGTGCGTACCTTCTCGTGGTGGCCGTGGCCAAAGCCGGGGTCGAGCCGCAGCACGATGTCGCGGCCGCGGAACAGGTCCGGCCACTGGCGCAGCGGCGTCGCGGAATCGATGGTCACGTGCACGCCCTTGCCGAGCGCGGCCGCGTACTCGCGCTGCGGCGCGAAGCTGGGCGTGAACAGCACGCGGTCGGGCGCCAGCGCCGGCAGCACGCGGTAGAGATGCTCCAGCTCGCCGCGCGACACGCATTCGAACCCGAAGCCTTCGGCCTCGAGCGCCTGCAGCACGCGCGGGTGCGGATTGGCCTTGAGCGCGAAGAAGCGGCGGTCGATCGCGGCCACGCCGGCGATCTCGCGCGCCCGTTCGCGCACCGTCGGCAGGTGGTAGACGTAGCGCGGGGTGCCGGCCTGGGCCAGGTGCAGCAGGCGGCCCGACTGTTGCTGCCACCACGTGGGCGGGCGCAGCGTGGCGGGCTGGTCGATGCGTCGCCAGCTGGGCCCGAACACCGCGGCCTCGCTCACCGGCATCGCGCCCGACTGCGCCAGCAGCGCGTGCAGGCGCGGCAGCATGCCTTCGGCCAGGCCCTCGTCCACCACGAAGGTGAGGTTGAGGTCGTTCGAGGACTGCGAGATCAGGTGCACGCGCTCGCGGCCAAACTCGGCCCAGACATCGGACAGCTTGTGCAGCATCGAGCGCATGCCGCGCCCGACCAGGGTGATCGCGGCGCAGGGCGCGATCACCTTCACCCGGCACACCTGCGCCAGGTCGGCGCACAGGGCGTCCAGCACGTTGGTGCTGACCAGGTTGTCGCTGGGGTCGAGCGAAACGGTGACGTTGGCCTCGGACGAACCGATCAGGTCGATCGACAGCCCGTGCGCCTTGAAGCGCTCGAACACGTCGGACAGGAAGCCGACCTGCTGCCACATGCCGATGGTTTCCATCGACACCAGCACGATGCCGCGGCGCGAGCTGATCGCCTTGACGCCCGGCAGCGTGGTGGCCGAGGAATCGATCACCGTGCCCGGCATGTCCGGCCGCTCGGTGTCGCGGATCCACAGCGGCACCCGCGCCTCGCGGCAGGGATGGATGCAGCGCGGATGCAGCACCTTGGCGCCGGTGGTGGCGATTTCCTGCGCCTCTTCGTAGTCCAGGCGCGACAGCAGGCGCGCATCGGGTACCGCACGCGGGTTGGCGCTGAACATGCCCGGCACGTCGGTCCAGATCTCCACGCGGCGCGCGCCCAGCAAGGCGCCGAAGTAGGCGGCGGACGTATCGGAACCGCCGCGCCCGAGGATGGCGGTGCCGCCGTCCGGGGCGCGGGCGATGAAGCCCTGGGCGATGCGCAGCGACGGGCCCGCCGCGGCGAAGCGCGTGCGCAAGCCGGCGTCGCCGGTGTAGTCGCAGCTGGCCGACAGGCGCTTGGCCCAATCGGTCTGGTTGGGCAGCGGGCGCGCGTGGATCCATTCGCGCGAATCGGTCCAGCCCACGTCCAGGCCCTGCGTACGAAGGTACGCCACGCCCAGCGTGGACGAGAGCAGTTCGCCCTGGGCCAGCACCTCGGCCTGCCAGTCGAGTCCGCCGGCGGCGCGGCGCGGGTCGGCGCCGAGCGCACGCAGGGCCGCCAGGCGTTCGCCGAGCGCGAGCGCGGGGTCGAGTGAAAGTTCGCGACAAAAGTCCTCGTGGCGCTGCACCAGCGCCGCGATCCGGGCGTCGGTGCCGGCCGCATCCGCGTGGCCGTCGCAGATGGCCTGCAGTTCATTGGTGACGCCGGAAACGGCCGACACCACCACCAGCACCCGCGCACCCTCCTCTTCGGCCCGGCGTTTCATCAGGCGGCCGATGGTGTCCCAGCGATGGCGTCGGGACACGGACGTGCCTCCGAACTTCAGGACGATCCAGTCCGGTGCGTCGGCACCGGCGGCGGGCGCGGATGGGCTCATGGTTCAAGGTTTAAGATGAGGGGGCGCGGCGCTTGCGCGCGGCGTGCGCCAGTGAAAACGAAGGCGCCGCCGCCACGACTCGCCGGTTCCCCCATGCGCCGCCGTGAATTCCTCCAGCTCGACGTCTTCGCCGACCGGCCCGGGGCCGGCAACCCGCTGGCCGTGGTGCTCGACGCCCGCGACCTCGACACCGCGGCGATGCAGGCCTTCGCGAACTGGACCAACCTGTCCGAGACCACCTTCGTGCTGCCGCCGGTCGCGGCCGGGGCCAGCTACCGCGTGCGCATCTTCACCCCGCGCCAGGAGCTGCCGTTCGCCGGCCACCCCAGCATCGGCACCGCGCACGCGGTGCTCGAGGCCGGGCTGGCGCAGGCGGTGGACGGCCAACTGGTGCAGGAATGCGCGGCCGGGCTGCTCCCGATGACGGTGTCTGGCGAAGGCCAGGCCCGCCGCATCGCCGTGCGTGCGCCGCGCGGCCGGCCGCGGCCGCTGCGCGTACCGCACGAAGACGCGCTGGCGGCGGCGCTTGGCCGGGCCCGCCTGGGCGCGCTGGCGCCGGCGCTGATCGACAACGGGCCGGCCTGGTGGGTAGTGGAGCTGGCCGACGATGCCGCCGTGCGCGCGATGGCGCCTGACCTGGCCGCCATCGCCGCGCTCACCGACCTCACGGGCGCCGTCGGCCTGGCGGTGTTCGGCCGCACCGCGGCCGGCAGCGACCACCAGCTGGCGGTGCGCGCCTTCTGCCCGGCCGACGGCATTCCCGAGGACCCGGTCACCGGCAGCGCCAACGCCGCCATCGCCGCCTGGGTCCACGAATGCGGCGCCCTGGCCGCGCTCGGCAGTCGCTACGTGGTGAGCCAGGGTCGTGAGGTGGGCCGGGACGGCCGGATCGAGGTGAGCGTGGACAAGGACGGGGAAGCCTGGATCGGCGGCTGCACCCAGACCGTCATCCGCGGCACGCTGGACTGGTAACCTGCACGCCCCCACCCGGGCAGGACGCCCCATGCCGCGCCAGTTCGTACAGCTCGACGTCTTCGCCGCCAAACCCGGCGACGGCAACCCACTCGCCGTCGTGCTCGACGCCGCTGGCCTGGACGACGCCGCGATGCAGGCGATCGCGCGCTGGACGCGGCTGCCGGAAACCACCTTCGTGCTGCCGCCGACGACGCCGGCGGCCAGCTACTGCCTGCGCATCTTCAGCCCGCGCCGCGAAGTGCCCTTCGCCGGGCACCCCAGCATCGGCAGCGCACACGCCGTGCTCGACGCCGGCCTGGCTGCGCCGCGCGACGGCCAGCTGGTGCAGGAATGCGCCGTCGGCCTGCTGCCGATCGAAGTTCGCGGCACCGGCCGTGACCGCCGGCTCGCCGTGCGCGCGCCGAAGGCCCGCGTGCTCGAGATCGGCCAGCCCGACGACCCGCGCCTGTTCGCCGCACTCGAAGGCTTCACCGCCGGCGCACTGCCGCCGGTACTGATGGACGGCGGGCGCCGCTGGTGGCTGGCCGAACTGAGCGACGAGTCCTCGGTGCGTCGCCTGGTGCCGCGCTGGGACGCCGTGAGCGCGCTGGCGCGCGACCACGAGGCGATGGGCCTGTGCGTGTTCGCCCGCTGCGAGGGCCGCGATTACGACCTGGTGGTGCGCGCGCTGGTCGGCCAGCCCGGCCAGGTCGAGGACGCCGCCTCGGGCGCTGCCAACGCCACCCTGGCGGCATGGCTGCACGAGCGCGACGCGCTGCCGCACGCCAGCGGCCGCTACGTCGTCAGCCAGGGCCGCGAAGTCGGCCACGATGCGCGCCTGGAGCTGCGCGTGGACGCCGACGGCGACGTCTGGTCGGGCGGCCAGGTGCAGACGGTCGTTCGCGGCGAACTTGACTGGGATTGAGCCCGCGCCCCTTGTGGGAGGGACTTCATTCCCTCCCAAAGGGTGGCGTTATTTCTTTTCGTAGACGGGCTTGCCGTCGACCCAGGTGGACACGACTTCGAGCTTGGGCAACTGCGCCGGCGCGATCGTCAGCGGATCGCCGCCGAGGATGACGAAGTCGGCGCGGTAGCCCGCCACCAGCTTGCCCAGTGCCTTCTCATCGAACGACGCGTGCGCCGCGTCGGCGGTAAAACCGGCCAGCGCCTGCTGCGGCGTGAGCTTCTGGTCGGGCAGCCAGCCGCCGGCCGGCATGCCCTTGAGGTCGGCGCGGGTGACCGAGGAATACAGGCCCAGGCGCGGATCCACCGATTCCACCGGGAAATCCGAGCCCAGCGCCAGCGGCACGCCCGCATCGCGGAAACGCTGCCAGGCGTAGGCGCCTTCCAGCCGCGCCTTGCCGACGCGCGCTTCTGCCCACGGCATGTCCGAGGTGGCGTGCGTGGGCTGCATCGAGGCGATCAGCTTGAGCGTGGCGAAGCGCGGGATGTCGGCCGGCGCCACCACCTGCGCGTGCTCGACGCGCCAGCGGTGGTCGGTGCCCGCGGCCTCGCCGAGCACCTTGGCGTAGGTATCGAGCACGATGCGGTTGCCGCGGTCGCCGATGGCGTGGCTGGCCGGCTGCACGCCGCAGTCGCGCGCCTTCTGCACGGCGGCGGCATAGGCCGCCGGTTCGGTGACCAGCAGGCCGCGGTGGCCGGGCTCGTCGCTGTAGTCCTCCAGCAGCGCGGCGCCGCGGCTGCCCAGCGCGCCGTCCACGTAGAACTTCACGCCGCGCATGGCCAGGCGCCCCTTGGGGTGTTCGTAGGCGCGGCCGGCGCGGCACAGCGCCGCCAGCGACGCCGAGTCGCCGTCGGCGTAGGCACGGATGCGCAGCGGCAGGCGGTCGGCGTCGGCGAATTCGCGCATCAGGCGCAGGTCGGCCAGCGACACGCCCATGTCGTGCACGCCCGTGAGGCCGTGCTTCACCGCGGCCTCCAGCGCCCGCTCGAGCGCCTCGGCGCGCAGGGCGGCGTCGGGCGCCGGCACCACTTCGTCGATCACCGCCGAGGCGGTGTCAATGAAGACGCCGGTGGCGCGGCCGTCCGCGCGCAGGATGCGGCCACCCTCGGGCTGCCAGTCTCCGCCGAGGTCGCGCTTGGCGGCGCGCATCGCGGCGCTGTTGGCCCAGCCGGCATGGCCATCCACGCGCTCGAGCCAGACCGGGCGGTCCGGGAAGGCGGCGTCGAGGTCGGCGGCCGTGGGGAAATCCTTGCCCGGCCAGTCGTTCTGGTCCCAGCCGCGACCGAGCAGCCAGGCGCCCTCGGGCAGGGTGGCCTCGAAGGCCTTCAGGCGGGCGATGACTTCTTCCTTGCTGGCGGCGTCCACCAGGTCGGCGCGCAGCAGCGCGTAGCCCAGGTTCATCAGGTGTGCGTGCGCGTCGATCAGGCCGGGCACCACGTCGCGGCCGCCGGCATCGACCAGTTTGATGCCCGGGTACTTCGCGGAAAGTGCCTCGGCGTCGTCGCCGACGTGGACGATGCGTCCCTCCGCGTCCCAGGCCAGCACCGCGCGCACGGGCCAGTCCGCTTCGCCGGTGTGGATGCGCGCGTTGACCAGGCCGGTGATGTCGCTGGCGGTTACGGCGCCGGGCAGCAGCGCGGCAAGGGCAAGGACGAGGTGAATACGACGCATGGCGGGCTCCCGTGAGAAGGGCCCTACCCTACAAGCATTCCCGTCCGGCGCAAATCTGCAGCGCCGCAACGAACTGCAGGAGGGACGTCAGTCCCGAAGCTTGTCCGCGAGAAGCTTCGGGACTGAAGTCCCTCCTACAGGGGGTCAGCCTTCGGGGGTGACGTCGACGCGGACGCGGATCTCGTGGCCCGGGTGGTAGTCGGTGACCGTCTCGAACTCGCGGCCGGCGTATTCATAGCCGACGCGGTAGCCGACGACGCGGCCTTCGCGCGGGTAGTCGCTGACGATGCGGCAGCGCTCGACTTCCCGCAGTGCCGGGTTGTAGCGGGCGTCGTGCGGGCCGTAGGCGCGCTCGCGGCTGCGGCGCTCCATGTCGTTGCCGACCGCACCGCCGATCACGGCGCCGACCACGGTCGCGGCCTGGCGGCCGTCGCCGTTGCCGACGCTGTTGCCCAGCACGCCGCCGACGATGGCGCCCAGCACGGCGCCGCTGCCGCTGGGGCGGCGCGGATCGCGGCGGGCGTAGCGCGGATTCGCGTACGGGTCGTAGTAGTCGTGCACCTCCTGCACGGGCGAGGCCTCGCGCCAGCACTCGCGGCGGCTGACGGGCTGTGCGCGCTCGACGATGGGCTCGACGCGGGTGACGCGGGCCAGGTCGTAGGCGGAGCCGCGGGACGCGTAGCCACGGTCGTCATGGCCGCGGTAGTCGCCGTAGCCCTGTTCGTAGCCGTAATCCGGGGCGTGGTAGTCCTGCGCGCTGACGCCGCCGGCGGCCAGCGCCACGGCGAGGACGAGGGTTCGGGGAACGAGGCGGTTCATGGCAGCTCCTGACGCCGGAGGGCGTGGGCGAATCCTCGGGCCGCCGCGCCCAACCGGCGCTGAACCTTCCGGGCTGGCCGCCGGCCTGGCCTCCTCCGTTGCCAGCCATTCAACTGCCCCTGTGGGAGGGACTTCAGTCCCGATGCCTTTCGCCGAAACGCATCGGGACTGAACTCCCTCCCACGGCGGCAGCGAGCCAGGCGGCAGCTTGGGTGGCGACGGCGGGCGCGTCGCGCCCCAGCAGCGGGGCGACGTGGCTGCCGGGCAGCGGCACGACGCCGGCGCCGAGCGAGGCGGCCAGGGCGGCACTGGCTTGGAACGGCACGTCGGCGTCGTCGCGAGAGGCCATCACCAGCGTCGGCGCATCCGACGCGGGCAGCGCGACGCCTGCGCGCGCCGCGTCCATCACCGCGCCGGACTCGTCGCGCCAGCGCCGGAAGGCGAACAGCGCCGCCGCGGCGTCGGCCTCGGGGATTGCGCGCCGCGTGCCCGCCAGGCTCGCGCGCTGGCGCCACGGAACCACGACCGGGGACGGTTCGGCCGCCAGGCCCGCCGGCGGCATCGGGTTCACCAGCACGCGGGCGTCGGCATCCGCGCCTTCCAGCAGCACCAGCAGGCCGCCCAGGCTGGCGCCGACCAGCGCCACCCGATCGGCCTCGCGGCGGGCGCGGGCCAGCCAGTCCGCGACCTGGGCGCGGTAATCCGCCAGGCGCGTCGCGGCCAGGCCCGCCGCGGCCGGCTGCAGGTCGGGCGCGAACACGCGCCAAGCTCCGGCCGCGAACACCCGCGACCAGGCGTCCCACTCCCAGCCGCCGCCGCCCGCGCCGTGCACGAGGACGACGGCGCGCCGGGCTTCAGACAAGCTTCGCGTCCAGCGTGACCGGCAGCGACAGCGCCTTCGAGATCACGCAGTTCTCCTTGGCGTTGGCGGCGATGTCGGCGAAGGCCGCGGCGTCGATGCCCGGCACCGTCGCCGTCACCGTCAGGTGCACGCCGACCGCATGCGGGCCGGGCGAGGTCTCCATCGCCACCTCGGCCTGGGTATCGATGCGGGTGGCGGTGAAGCCGGCGTTCTGCAGGATGAAGCCCAGCGCCATGGAATAGCAGCCGGCGTGGGCCGCGGCCAGCAGCTCCTCGGGATTGGTGCCCTTCTCGTCGCCGAAGCGGGTGCCGAAGGAATAGCGGGTGCCCTCGAACAGGCCGCTCTGCGGCGTGCTCATGCGGCCCTGGCCGGTCTTGAGGTCGCCCTCCCAGTGGGCGGTGGCGCGGCGTTTGAAACCCATGGCGATGCTCCGTTGGCGGGCCGCGGGGGCGGCCGGGACCCGCAGTCTACCCCCGCCCCCGGGCCCGGGTTGACCCGGCGCCGCGTCGGAGGGAGGCTAGCCCTCCCCGGCCCCGCCGGGGCCCGCCATGACCGACGCGCGGTCGCGCGATAAACGACCTGGCAGCGCCTCTGCGCCGCCGACCATGACGGCCTATCCACCCATCACCCTGGGAGAGACGGCCTCATGTCGTACCGAACCGAAAACATCAGAAACGTGGCCCTGGCAGGCCACTCCGGCGCCGGCAAGACCACCCTGTTCGAAGCCCTGCTGCATGCCGGCGGCGCCCTTCCCGCGGCAGGCAGCCCCGACTTCGACCCGATGGAGAAGGCGCGCGGCCATTCGCTCAACACCGCGCTGGCCAGCATCGACCACGGCGGCATCCACGTGAACCTGATCGACACGCCGGGCTACGCGGATTTCCGCGGGCCCACGCTGTCGGCGTTCTCGGCGGTGGAGACCGTCGCCATCGTCATCAACGCCGCCACCGGCATCGAGTACGGCACGCGCCGGATGATGGACTACGCCAAGGCCCGCAACCTGTGCCGGTTGCTGGTGATCAACCGAATCGACGCCGACCCCGGGCACCTGGCGCAGCTGGTCGAGGAAATCCGCGAGACCTTCGGCCCCGAATGCCTGCCCATCAACCTGCCGGCCGACGGCGGCCAGCGCGTGGTGGACTGCTTCTTCAACCCCGAGGGCGACTCCGACCTCGGGCCGGTGGCCACGGCGCACCAACGCATCATCGACCAGGTGGTCGAGATCAACGAGCAGGTGATGGAGCGCTACCTCGAGGTCGGCGAGGAAGGCCTGAGCGGCCAGGCCCTGCACGATGCCTTCGAGCAGTGCCTGCGCGAAGGCCACCTGGTGCCGGTGTGCTTCGCCTCCTCACGCACGGGCGCGGGCGTGGCGGAGCTGCTGGAGTTGGCCGAGCGGCTGCTGCCCAACCCACTGGAAGGCAACCCGCCGCCGTTCGAGAAGAACGGCCAGCCCATCATCGCCACGCCCGACCCCGCGGCGCACGTGATCGCCGACGTGTTCAAGCTCGTCAACGATCCCTTCGTCGGCAAGCTCAGCGTGTTCCGCGTGTTCCAGGGCACGGTGCGGCGCGACAGCCAGCTGTTCATCGACGACGGCCGCAAGCCGTTCAAGGTCGGCCACCTGTTCCGGCTCAAGGGCAAGGACCACGTCGAGATCGACGAGGCCGTGGCCGGCGACATCGCCGCGGTGGCCAAGGTGGACGACATCCACTTCGACGCCGTGCTGCACGACAGCCACGACGAGGACGACATCCGCCTGCATCCGCTGGACTTCCCCAGGCCCATGTTCGGGCTGGCGATCGAGGCCGCCACCCGCGGACAGGAGCAGAAGCTCGCCACGGCGCTGCACCGCCTGGCCGAGGAGGACCCCGGTTTCCACGTCGAGCACCACGCCGAGCTCAACGAGACCGTGATCCGCGGCCTGGGCGAGCTGCACCTGCGGGTGATGCTCGAGCGCATCAAGGACCGCTACGGCGTGGCGGTGACGACGCGCCCGCCACGCATCGCCTACCGCGAAACCATCGGTGCCGCCGCCGAGGGCCACCACCGCCACAAGAAGCAGACCGGCGGCGCCGGCCAGTTCGGCGAGGTCTACCTGCGGGTGGAGCCGCTGGCGCGCGGACAGGGCTTCGAGTTCGTGGATGCGGTGAAGGGCGGCACCATCCCCGGCCAGTACCTGCCGGCTGTGGAGAAAGGCGTGCGCCAGGTGCTGCACGGTGGCGCGGTGGCCGGCTACCCGATCCAGGACGTGCGCGTGACGGTGTACGACGGCAAGTACCACAGCGTGGACTCGAAGGAAGTGGCCTTCGTGGCGGCCGGCAAGAAGGCCTTCCTCGACGCGATCCTGAAGGCACGCCCGCAGGTGCTCGAGCCCATCGTGGACCTGACCGTGGCGGCGCCCGAGTCGCACATGGGCGACATCACCGGCCAACTGGCGTCCAAGCGCGCGCGCATACACGGCACCGACGCCGGCCGCGGCGGCGAGGTGCTGGTGAAGGCGCAGGTGCCGCTGAGCGAACTCACCGACTACGCCGCCGAACTCAAGGGCGCCACCGCCGGCCGCGGCCGCTACGACCTCGAGTTCAGCCACTACGAGCCGGTTCCACCCCAGGTGCAAAAGCAGCTGGTGGAGTCCTGGCGGCCGCACCACGACGAGGACTGAACATCGCATGCGGGTAGACTGCAGGCGCGGCAGTCCCGCCGCGCCTGACGGTCCAAGGATGAAATCGCCCGCCTACCTGTTCATCGCCCTGGTGTTCGCGGTCATCTTTTCGCTGATCGCGTACCGCGTGTCCGTGCATTTCGCCCAGGTCCCCGCGGCCGGCGAAGTGCCCACGGCCGCCGCGCCGGTCGAGCCGGTCGAGCCGGCCGCGCCCGCCGCGCCGGAAGCCCCCGCGCTTCCGCCGTCCCAGCGCCAGGCCGCCGACGCCATTGCCCGCGCCGCCGACATCCAGGCGGCCGTGCAGGCCTTCTATGAAGCGAACCAGGCCTGGCCGCGCAACCTCGCCCAGCTGTCGCTGGGCAACCCGGACCAGTACGCCGACGCCTCGGTCGCGGCGATCTCGATCCAGCCGCAGGGCGTGGTGGCGATCGCGATGAAGCCGCACGTGTCCCGCGGCGGCGTCATCCGCCTCACCCCGTCGATCGAGCCCGACGGCCGCGTGTCCTGGCAGTGCCGCGCCACCAACTACCCCGCCGCCACCCGTCTCCCCAGCTGCCGCTGAAGTCGCTTCCACAGGGGTCTACTCGTAGCTGAGTTCGGCGGTGCGGCCCCAGAAGACGCGGTACACGTAGACCGTGTACAGCAGGATCATCGGCAGCGTGATCGCGGCGCCGAACAGCATGATCTTCAGCGAGCCCGTGGCCGCCGCCGCGTCCCACAGCGTGATCCGGTCGATCACAAGGTAGGGGAAAAGGCTGTAGGCCAGACCCGCGAAGGCCAGCACGAACAGCAGGATCGCGCCCGCGAACGGGATCCAGTCGCGCCGGCTCTCGCCCTTGCGCAGCCGGCGGATCGCGCCTTCGGTGGCGGCGAACACCAGCGCCGTCAGCACCGGGACCGGCAGCAGGAACAGCAGCTGCGGCAGCGCGAACCACTTCTCGAAGATGCGCGGGCTCACCCAAGGCGTCGCCACCGACACCGCCGCGATGCCCAGGCCGGTCAGCCACAGGCTCACGTAGGCCCAGCGCAGCGCGCGCTGGCGCAGTTCGCCCTCGGCCTTGACCACCAGCCAGCCGGCGCCCAGCAGCGCGTAGCCCGCGCACAGCGCCAGTCCGATCGAGACCGCGAAGGCCACGCCCACCGCGTCGTCGCGGAAGCCCAGCACGTAGCTGCCCAGCATGTAGCCCTGCGAGAACGCCGCGATCACCGAGCCCGACCAGAAGGCGCCGTTCCACAGCGGCTTGTGCGCCGCCCGCGCCTTCACCCGGAAGTCGAAGGCGACGCCGCGCAGGATCAGGCCGATCAGCATCGCCGCCACCGGCAGGTACAGCGCGCCCAGGATCACGCCATGCGCCAGCGGGAAAGCCACCAGCAGCAGGCCCACGCCCAGCACCAGCCAGGTCTCGTTGGCGTCCCAGAACGGGCCGATGGACGAAATCATCCGGTCCTTGTCGGCGTCGGGCACCCCGCGCAGCAGGATGCCGACGCCGAGGTCATAGCCGTCGAGCACGACATACAGGAGCATCGCCAGCGCCATCAGCGCGGTGAACACCACCGGGAGTGCGGTCTCCATCTCAGGCCTCCTGCAGGCCGGCGACGGCCGGCTTGTGGTCGGGTTTGCCGCGGTGGCGGGCCAGGTAGAACAGCACCGAGACGTAGGCCGACAGCAGCGCGACGTAGAGCAGCAGGTAGGCGGTCAGGCTGATGCCGATGATGGGCGCCGGCGTCGCCGAGATCGCGTCCACCGTGCGCAGCACGCCGGTGACCAGCCAGGGCTGGCGGCCGATCTCGGTGACGTACCAGCCCGCCAGCGTCGCGATCCAGCCAGCGAAGGTCATCGCCAGCAGCGCGCGCGCCTGCCAGACCGTGGGCTCGGCGTGGCGGCGCAGTCGCCAGGCGCTCCACCACGACACCGCCAGCATCAGCAGGCCCGTGCCCACCATCACCCGGAAACCCCAGAACACCGGCGCCACCGGCGGGTGCGCGTCCGGGAACGAGTCCAGGCCCTTGATCTCGCCATCGAGCGAGTGCGTGAGGATCAGGCTGGCGAGCTTGGGAATGCCGATGGCGTAGTCATTGCTGCGCGTTTCCTCGTTGGGCAGCGCGAACAGCAGCACCGGTGCGCCCTTCTCGTCCTGCCAGATGCCTTCCATCGCGGCGACCTTGGCCGGCTGGTGTTCGAGCGTGTTCAGGCCATGCAGGTCGCCCACGAAGATCTGCACCGGGATCAGCAGCGCGGCGACGGCCACGCCGGTGCGCATCGCGGCCATCACGTCCGGCGCGCGGTCGCGGCGCAGCCAGCGGTAGGCCGACAGGCCGGCGACCAGGAAGGCCGCGGTCAGGCCCGAGGCCAGCAGCATGTGCACCAGCCGGTACGGGAAGGACGGGTTGAAGATGATGGCGAACCAGTCGGTCGGATGCGCCACGCCATCGATCATCTCGAAGCCGACCGGCGTGTGCATCCAGGAATTCAGCGCCAGGATCCAGAACGCCGACAGGGTGGTGCCGCCCGCCACCAGCACGGTGGCCAGGGTGTGCACGCGCTCGCCCACGCGCTTGCGGCCGAACAGCATGATCCCGAGGAAGCTGGCCTCGAGGAAGAACGCCGTCAGCACCTCGTAGGCCAGCAGCGGCCCGGCGATGTTGCCCACCGTTTCCATGAAGCCCGGCCAGTTGGTGCCGAACTGGAAGCTCATGGTGATGCCGCTGACCACGCCCAGCGCGAAGGTGAGCGCGAACACCTTCACCCAGAAGTAGTAGGCGTCGAGCCAGTGCTGCTTGCCGGTGCGCAGGAAGCGCAGCTTGAAGAACAGCAGGAACCAGCCCAGCGCGATCGTGATGGTGGGGAACAGGATGTGGAAGCTGATGTTGGCCGCGAACTGGATGCGCGCCAGCAGGGCCGGGTCGAGTTCGCTCACGACGCCTTCTCCTCGTTGGCCGGCGCCGCCCCCCGCATGCGGTCGGTGAACTGCAGCAGGGTCGTGGCCTTGGCGCCCAGCGACATCAGCTTCTCCAGCGTGGACGGCGAGAGCTTGCGCACCTCGGCGAACCACTCGGTGAGCTGCTCGATCAGGTCGTGCATCTCGCGCATGCGCGCCTGCGCGTGCTTTTCCTCCGGCGAGTCCGGTGTTTCCAGCAGCGCGTCACGCAGCATCGAGAGGGTCGGGTCCACCTCGCGCCGCTGCCGCTCCTCGGCCAGGGTCTTGAAGATGGCCCAGACGTCCTCGGGCGCGGCGTAGAAGTCGCGGCGATCGCCCGGCTGGTGGCTCAGGCGCACCAGCCGCCAGGACGAGAGCTCCTTCAGCCCCATGCTCACGTTGGAGCGGCTGACGCCCAGCCGCTCGGTGATCTCGTCGGCCGTCAGTGGCTGGGCCGAGATAAACAGCAGGGCATAGATTTGCCCCACGGTCCGGTTGATGCCCCAACGGCTGCCCATTTCACCGAAATGGAGCACGAAGGACTGGCTGAGCGGGGGAAGGTCCATGACCGGCCTCGAAGTTTCAGAAATTTCTGAAATATTAGACTTGGATCATTGACAGCCCGCAAGCGCCCCCGGCCACCCGTTCAGCTACCCATCACCCCGCCCCGGCGGGAGGTCAGTTGGCGAAGCGGTAACTGACCTTGATCAGCAGCTGCTCGGTGTCGGCCAGCGAGCTGGCGTCGCCGAGCAGCTCGGACAGCGAGCGGCCGCTGTCGCGCTGGTCCAGGCCGCCGCGGCCGTAGACGATGTAGAGATCCGACAGCGGCGCCAGCTCGTACCGGTAGCGGACCTGGAAGCCCAGGTTCGCGAGGCTGAAGTCGGTGATGTCGGCGGGCGTGGCGGTGGCGATGGGTTCGCCGTCGGCGCGCACGGCCCAGGCCTGGCGCAGGCGGGCGTCCAGGGCGATGGTCTCGAGCTTCACGCGCAGCTCCTGGCGGTGGCCGATCTGCCACTGCAGGCTGGCGCCCAGCGTCGCCAGGTCGGCACGGTAACTGCCGAGGCGGTTGCCGCCGCGCCAGAGCAACCAGTCCGGCAGGTGCTGCATGCCGACGCCCAGCTCGAGCGCGAGGCTGTCGCTGAAGTGCAGCGTCGGCTCGAGCTCCACTTCCAGGCCGGCGCCGGAGGCACCCTCCAGGCCTTCACCGGCGACCCGCGCGCTCGCTTCCCAGGACAGGAAGCCCTGGCGCGGCCGGGAACGCTCCCAGTACGCATAGAGCTTCTCGGGAACGCGCACCACGCCGTTGCCGCGGGTGATCAGGTCGTCGTGGCCGGAAGACCAGGCCGCGACATCGAAGAACTCGCTGCCGCCGTCGCGGCGCTCGCTGTAGCGCTGGATCGCGGCGGCTTCGGCGATCGAAATGCCGCTGTCGTTGCGGCGCGTCGAGGCAGCCCAGCGCCATTCGTGCGAGGCGTAGGCCGAATCCTCGGGCTGGTTCGGGTAGCGCCGCGCCAGCTCGTAGCGCAGGTAGTTGAAGTCGTTGCGGTCGAGGAAGCCGATGTCGTTGAGCTGCAGCTCGTCGCCCAGGTGCAGCAGGTAGGCCTGCTGGCGCCAGCCGTCGCCAAGCTCCTGGTCGGCGCGCACCTGGAACCCGCTGTCGTCGCTGCGCGTGCCGCCCTGGCGGACGCTGGACGCCACCACCTGCGAGCGGATGTTCCAGGCCGGCGTCGGCGACCACAGGTGGTCCACCGAGGTCACCGTGGCCTCGCGGTCCAGGAAGGGCACGTCCACGCGGGTCAGCATGCCGCCCAGGTCCTGCGCGCCGAAATCGCGGGTCGCGCGCAGTGCGAAGAAATCACGGCCAACCTCGCCGTCCTCCGTCGCCGCCAGCACCCCGTAGCGCACCTGGCCCAGGCTGCCGTTGAGCTTCACCGCCGCGTCCACGTCGGCGAACTGGCCGATGCGGCGCGTGTACAGCAGCCGGCTGTTGCCGGCACCGAAGGGCACGTCGAACAGGCCCTGGTTCTCGGTGAAGAAGGGCCGCTTGTCGCCGAAGAAGCTTTCGACCGCGCCGAAGTTCACCACCAGGTCGTCGCTCTCCACCTGGCCAAAGTCCGGGTTCAGCGTAGCCGACAGCTGGAACTGGCCGTTGGGCTTCCAGAACAGGTCGGCGCCGGCGTCGAAGTCGGTGCCGCCGTTGGCGATGTCGCTGACGCCGACCAGGTAGGGCGTGACCGCCAGCAGCGCCTGCTCGTAGTGCGGCACCTGGATCTTCGCGAACTCGGACAGGAAGCGCGGCCGCTGGAAGCTGATGCCCGGCCAGCCGTAGCGCTCACCGGTGCTGCCGACCACGCGATCGACGTAGATGCCCAGCGTACGCTCGCCGTCGGCCGGCTTGGCCATCGGCGCCACGTGCCAGGGAATCAGCATCTCCACGCTCCAGCCGTCGGCATCCTGCGTCACCGCGTGGTGCCAGTGGCCGTCCCAGTCGGTGTTGAAGTTGCGCTCGCTGGTGATCACCTCGTCGCTGATGCCGTTGCCCACCGTCACCATGAAGTCGTAGCCGGTGCGGCCGTCACCGTCGAAGTCGACCATGAAATTGACGCGGTCCAGTGCCCCGCCCTCGTCGCGGCGGGTGCGCTGGGTGGTGCGCGGTACGTCGGCCGGCTGCTCGTTGCGGAAGGCCACGGCCAGGCCGTCTGGCGTGGCCAGCACCCAGGCCTCGGTGCGCAGGCGCGCCGGCTCGCCGTTGAGCGGCTGCACCATCTCGAAGTCGGTGATGTGGCGGGCACCGGCCCATTCGCTGGGGTCGATGCGGCCGTCCACTTCTACGGCGGAAGCGGGCGCGGCGGCGAACGCCAGGACGCCCAGGCAGGCAGCGAGTTTCATTCAGTATCCAGGGTGAAGCGACGCGCGAATGATCGGCGCATTGGCGCCGCGTCGAGCGGGTCGTAAGTCATGGCAACGACCTCCCGGCGGGAGGGCCGTAGGAGGGACTTCAGTCCCGAAGCCTTTCGGCGAAGAGCTTCGGGACTAAAGTCCCTCCTGCAGGGTATGTCAGCGCTTCTTGGCCGGCGGCTTGGGCTGCAGCATCGTGCCGGTGCAGTGCTTCGAACCGCAGCGGCAGGCCCAGAGCTTCTTCAGCTTCGCGGTGTGCGGCTCGTGCAGCACGATGCCGTAGTTGTAGGTCAGCTCCTCGCCGGCGGCGATGTCGCGCATGGCCTCGATGTAGATGCGGTCCTTGCGCTTCTTCTTGCCGTCCTCGAGCCAGGTGGCTTCGCAGTTCGGGTCGCAGCTGTGGTTGATCCAGCGGGCGTCGTTGCCGTCCACGTTGGCGTCGATCACGTACTTGTCGTTGAGCGTGAACAGGAAGGTGTGGCCGGTGTCGGCCTCGTCGGCGTAGACCGCATCGACCTCCTCGTGGGTGCGCAGCAGGCCCTTGTAGCGGATGACCCGCTCGCCCTTGGCGATCGCCTCGGTGGCGAAGACGCCATTGCCGTGGATGGCCGACTGGCGGGCTTCGATTTTCTTGGGCATGCGGTGCTATCCGGGGAACGACGGGGCGTCATTGTCGCCAATCCGGGCACGCGGCGCAGCCTTGGCCCGCGCCAGGACGGTCCCGTGGGTCCGTCCAATCGCCGCGGGACCAAGCCAGGAACGGCTTCACGCGCCGTGGATTGAGCCTGCCCGGGGCAAAGCGTACAATTTCGGTCCTGATTCAACCCGCCAGGCCGACGCCATGCTTCGCGTCACCAAGCTCACTGATTACGCCACCGTCGTTTTGGTCGCCCTGGCCGAGGCGCCCGGGCGCGTGCATTCCGCCGCCGAGCTGGCCGAGCGCTCGCGGCTCGAGGCCCCCACGGTCGCCAAGGTGCTCAAGCCGCTGGCGCACGCCGGCCTGGTCGAAAGCTTCCGCGGCGCCAGCGGCGGCTACCGCCTGGCCCGCCCCGCCGCCCAGATCCCGCTCAAGGCCGTGGTCGAGGCCATCGAAGGCCCGCTCAACATGACCGAATGCTCCGGCGAGCATTCCAGCTGCGAGCACGAGGCCCACTGCGGCGTTCAGACGCACTGGCGCCGCATCAACGACGTGATCGCCGACGCGCTCGGCGGCATCACCCTGGCCGACATGCTGCCGCCGTCGGCCGCCCGCAAGTCCATTCCGCTGCAGCTGGCAGCGGCAGGAAACTGAGATGGCCATCCAGAACCAGGAAATCGTCGAGAAGCTGTCGCGTCGCTACGACGCCGGCTTCATCACCGACATCGAGTCCGACACCTTCCTTCCCGGCCTGAGCGAGGACGTCGTCCGCGCGCTCTCGGCCAAGAAGGAAGAACCCGAGTGGATGACCGAGTGGCGGCTGGCCGCCTACCGGCATTTCCTCACCATGCCCATGCCCGAGTGGGCCAAGCTGGCAATAGCGCCCATCGACCTGCAGGCGCTGAGCTACTACAGCGCGCCAAAGGGCCCGAAGTACAAGTCGCTTTCCGAAGTCCCGCAGGAGCTGCTCGACACCTACGACAAGCTGGGCGTGCCGCTGCACGAGCGCGCCAAGCTGGCCGGCGTGGCGGTGGACGCGGTGTTCGACTCGGTGTCGGTCGGCACCACCTTCCGCAAGGAGCTGGCCGAGAAGGGCGTGATCTTCTGCTCGATGTCCGAGGCCATCAAGGAACACCCCGAGCTGGTGCGCCAGTACCTGGGCAGCGTGGTGCCGGTGGGCGACAACTATTTCGCGGCGCTCAATTCCGCGGTGTTCTCGGACGGCTCGTTCGTGTTCATTCCCAAGGGCGTGCGCTGCCCGATGGAGCTGAGCACCTATTTCCGCATCAACGCCGGCCACACCGGCCAGTTCGAACGCACGCTGATCATCTGCGAAGAGCGCGCGCACGTGTCCTACCTCGAGGGCTGCACCGCCCCGCAGCGCGACGAGAACCAGCTGCACGCCGCGGTGGTCGAGCTGGTGGCGCTGGAAGACGCCGAGATCAAGTACTCGACGGTGCAGAACTGGTACCCGGGCGACGAGAACGGCGTCGGCGGCATCTACAACTTCGTCACCAAGCGCGGCGAGTGCCGCGGCGACCGCTCGAAGATTTCCTGGACCCAGGTCGAGACCGGCTCCGCCATCACCTGGAAGTACCCGAGCTGCGTGCTCAAGGGCGACGACTCGGTCGGCGAGTTCTACTCGGTGGCGCTCACCCACCACCGCCAGCAGGCCGACACCGGCACCAAGATGATCCACCTGGGCCGGAACACAAAGTCAAAGATCATCAGCAAGGGCATCAGCGCCGGCCGCGGCCAGAACACCTACCGCGGCCTGGTGAAGATGGAGAAGACCGCCGCCGGCGCCCGCAACT
>LNFM01009053.1_pt1 | contig 29211 bp, 29 predicted proteins | sample 596031 | NCBI WGS metagenome assembly LNFM01 (sample SAMN04254537, study PRJNA301005) | activated carbon metagenome | isolation source: dual media filters at the Ann Arbor, Michigan drinking water treatment plant | place: USA: Ann Arbor
GCCTTATCGGCGTAACGAGCCGAGGGTATTGAAAAGGGATAGTTGATGTCATCTACCGCCATGCTCAAACCGCGCGCGATCGAGGTTGAATCGATCGGCCACAACTCCGCCATCGTGACGATGGAGCCTTTCGAGCGCGGCTACGGCCACACGCTCGGCAATGCGTTGCGTCGCATCCTCCTGTCGTCGATGACCGGCTATGCGCCGACCGAAGCGCAGATGGCCGGCGTGGTGCACGAGTACTCCACCGTCGATGGCGTGCGCGAGGATGTCGTCGACATCCTGCTCAACCTCAAGGGCATCACCTTCAAGCTGCACAACCGTGACGAGGTCACGCTGCACCTGAAGAAGGAAGGCGAGGGCGTGGTCACCGCCGGCGACATCGAACTGCCGCACGATGTCGAGATCATCAATCCCGAGCATGTGATTGCGCACCTGTCGGCCGGCGGCCGACTCGAAATGCAGGTCAAGGTCGAGAAGGGGCGCGGCTATGTGCCGGGCAATGTCCGGGCGTTCCGCGAGGATCACAGCAAGACCATCGGCCGCATCGTGATGGATGCGTCGTTCTCGCCGATCCGGCGGGTGTCGTACACGGTGGAAAGCGCGCGCGTCGAGCAGCGCACCGACCTCGACAAGCTGGTCATGACGATCGAGACCAACGGCGCCATCACGCCGGAGGAAGCCGTGCGCCAAAGCGCGCGCATCCTGGTCGAGCAGCTGTCGGTGTTTGCCGCGCTGGAAGGTACGGCCGAGCCGCTGTTGGCAGCACGCAGCTCGCCGACGGTTGATCCGATCCTGTTGCGCCCGGTCGATGACCTGGAACTGACCGTGCGTTCGGCCAACTGCCTGAAGGCCGAGAACATCTACTACATCGGCGACCTGATCCAGCGTACCGAGAACGAGCTGCTGAAGACGCCGAACCTGGGTCGCAAGTCGCTCAACGAGATCAAGGAAGTGCTTGCGGCACGCGGGCTCACGCTGGGCATGAAGCTGGAGAACTGGCCGCCCGCCGGGCTCGAAAAGTAGTCCCGACTACGCGCAGCCGAGGCTGCGTCGACACCGGACCGACCCGCCCGCGCAGGGATAGAAGAGTCGGCATCAACCAAGACTGAAAGGAAGAATCATGCGTCACCGTAACGGCTTGCGGAAACTGAACCGCACCAGCAGCCATCGCCTGGCGATGCTGCGCAACATGTCCAACTCGCTGCTCACGCACGAGCTCATCAAGACCACGCTGCCCAAGGCCAAGGAATTGCGCCGCGTGGTCGAGCCGCTGATCACGCTGGCCAAGGAGCCGACGGTTGCCAACCGCCGCCTTGCCTTCAACCGCCTGCGTGACCGCGATGTCGTGGTCAAGCTGTTCAACGAACTTGGCCCGCGCTACAAGACGCGTCCGGGCGGCTACCTGCGCATTCTGAAGTTCGGTTTCCGCGTGGGTGACAACGCGCCGATGGCAATCGTCGAGCTTCTGGATCGTCCCGAGCCGACGCCGGCCGACGCGACTTCGCCGGACGCCAGCTAGACGTTTCTGCGCCGGCCGGCCGCGCGGTCGGCCGGCGCACGCCGCAGTAACCTCAGGGGCCCGCCCAGTGCGGGCCCTTTGCATTGCTGGAGCCAGTCATGTCCGATGTGCTGCTTGTCATCACCAACTGTCCCGACCCGACCACGGCGCAGCGCATTTCCCAGGCCTTGGTCCAAAACGGTCTCGCCGCCTGCGTCAATCAGCTGTCGCCGGTGACCTCCATATATCGATGGCGCGGCGCGGTCGAAACCGCCCACGAGATTCCCGTTCTCATCAAGTGCACGCGCGACCGCTATCCAGAGGTCGAGGAGGCAATCCGCCAGGTGCATCCCTACGATGTGCCGGAAATCATCGCCGTGCCGGTCGTAGCAGGCTTCGGCCCCTACCTGCGCTGGGTCGACGAGGAGACCCAGCCGCCCATGGCGGCTTGAGGGCGCCGCGCGGCGCCCTCATCGCTGCGGTGGTTCACCGTCTCGATTGCCGTCAACGGCGGCATCGCCCTGGCGCATCTCCCGCGCCTCCCGCGGATCCAACGGTGCGCGGCTCATACCCACCGCCAGCGCCATGGCGCCAAGCAGGCCGAGTACGACGGGTAACGCGAAGCTGATGGCGCCGCCGGCGTACCAGTCGTGCACGAGCATGACCGCGGCGACCGCCAGCAGCGCCACTCCCGTGATGAACGAAGCCCATTTCGCGCCAGATTCCAAGCGTCGTCCCCCTTAGCGCGACAAGGCGCGCCGCATCGCGTACGACAGCAGATCCACCAGCGCCACCAGCGAGATCATGGCGATCAGGATCGAGCTGGTTTCCTGCATCTGGAATAGGCCCATGTGGAACGACAGCATTTGTCCCAACCCGCCGGCGCCAACCACCCCGAGTACCGCCGCCGCACGGATGTTGTTCTCCCAACGGTAAAGCGTGTAGGAGAGCAGTTGCGGCAGCAGTTGCGGCAGCGTTGCATAGAGGAAGACCCGGCCCTCCGCGACGCCCTGCGTGCGGAGCGCGAAGGCGGGTCCCGGCGGCGCGTTTTCGATCGCCTCGGCAAACAGTCGCCCGAGCACGCCCGCCGTGTGCAGACCCAGAGCCAGCGTGCCGGCGAATGGTCCCAGGCCGGCCGAGATCAGCAGCAGCGCGGCCCACACAAGTTCCGGGATCGAACGCAGCACGTTGAGCACCAGGCGCGTCGGCTGCCGCCACAGCGCGCGGTCCTCGCGATGCGTTCGGCTGGCCGGCAGGGCCAGTAGCAGACCCAGCACCGCCGCGATGAGCGTTCCGAGCGCGGACATCGCCAGCGTTTCGAGGCTCGCCACAGCGAGCTTGCCGAGAAACGCCAGCGCCAGATTCGGCACCAGCAACTCGCCGAGAAAGCGGCCCATCTTGGCCGCGGCATCCAGCGAGAAGAACTGCGCCCACTTCAGATCAAGCGTGGCGAAGCTGGCGGCGATCAGCGCCAGCACACACAACATGATCCAGCACGCCAGACAGCGCGCTGAAAAAAACGGCGGCGGCGTAGGCGGAGCAGCGACCGGTACGCGCATCGTCATCCCAACGCGCGACGCAGGCCGGAGCTCGCCAGATCGGCCAGCCAGACGAGCACGACGAACACGACCAGCATGGTGGCCACCTCGCTGCCGGCAAACATCTTCATCGATGTATCCATCTGCTGCCCGAGTCCGCCGGCGCCGACGAAGCCGAGCACCGCTGACGAGCGGATCGCGCACTCCCAGCGATACACGGTGTAGCTCGTCAGCTCGGCCGCGTTCTGCGGCAGCAGCCCGAAGAAGAACGCCTGCAGTCGGCCGGCACCATTGCGCAGCAGCGACGTGGTGGCATGCGTCTCGCCGCTTTCCAGGATGTCGCCATAGACCTTGCCGAGCATGCCGCTGTACGTGAGCGCGATGGCGAGCACTCCCGCCGTCGGGCCGAGGCCGACGACGCGGACGAACACCAGGGCCCACACCAGTTCCGGCACGCTTCGCAGCAGAATGAGCAGCACGCGGATCGCCTGCCGCAGAGCAAGCGGCACGAGATGCATGCGGCCGCCGAGCGCCGAGACCGACAGCGTGGCGGTCGACAGCAAGGTCAACGGCACTGCCACGAGCAAGGCGAGCGCCACACCTGCGGTGGCGATGGCCACGGTGCGCCAGGCTTCGCGCGCCACCATGGCCAGGAACTCGGCGTCCACACGCGGCGGCAGGAAGTCACCGAGGAAGTTCAGCGTGACCTTGAGGTTCTCCGGCGCCAGCAGCAGCCAGGGCTTGAACTCCGTGGCGACCAACATTGGCACCAGCAGCACCGCACCCAGCGACAGCCACAGCACCCGTCCGGCCCAAGCCGGGTCGCGCGTGGCAGGGGCCCGAGGGGATGCGGCGTCGGCGGTCGCACTCATCGTGCTGGTGACCTCAGCGACAGATCATCACGGCGGGCTGCGGCGACTCAGGTGCCGGCTCGTCCACGGGAGCAGGCCCGGTCAACTCATGCTCGTGCTGCGCGTACAACTGCGCCAGCCGCTCGCGAGTGACCTCGCGGCCCGGCAGATCGAAGGCGAGCGCACCGTCACGCAGGCCGATGACGCGTGCAAAGCGGGTGGCGACGTCCACCTGATGCAGCGACGCCACGAGCGTCACGCCGATCGCCTGCGCGGACTGGGTGAGCGTATCGATCGCCTGGCGCGCGCGGGTCGGATCGAGTGCCGACAACGGTTCATCCACCAGCCATAACGTGGCTGGGGCGAGCAAAGCGCGGCACAAGCCGACGCGCTGACGCTCGCCGCCCGACAATCGATCGACCCGGTCCCACAGTTTGTCGCCGAGATCGAACTGGGACAGTGCCGCGTGTGCACCACGGATGTCGATCGGATAGAACAGCGATCGCAAGCTGGTCCCCAAAGACTGCGCCGGCAAACGGGCGGCGAGCACGGCGGTAATTACCCGCTGCCGCGGCGGCAGCGGCGGTGTCTGCGGTGCGAGAAACAGGCGCCCGCGCAGCCGCTGCAGGCTGCGCACCGGCAAGGTCCAGGGATCGATGCCGTCGAGCCGCAGACGCCCGGCCGCCGGTTTCAGCGCACAGGCCAGCGCATGCAGCAGCGTCGTCTTGCCGGCGCCGGACGGACCGATCACCGCCACCTGCTCGCCGGAGGCGATCGTGAGCGACAGCGGCTGCAGCGCGGGCGGTGCAGCGGTGGCCGCGGCCGGGTGGCGGGCGGCCAAGCCCTCGAGCACGATCTGCATCGCGGACGGTCGTCTTGTGATAGCTACTTGATCAGACCGAACTACTTGATCAGACCGGCGCTGCGACCAGCCGTCTCCAGGCCCTTGTAGTTATCCGCGCTGGTCGGGATGTACTTGGTGGCGCGATTGAGCGTCAGGATCTCCTTGCCTTCGGCGTTGTCCATGCTCAGTTCGAGCAGCGCCTTGGTAATGCGCTCGCGCAGTGCCGCCGGCATGTCGGCATGCACCGACCAGTTGTAGTTGAAATACGGCGGCGTCGTATAGAACACGTCGACCTTGCTGGTGTCGACCTTCTTGTCACCGACGAACTTGCGCCATACGGTGATGTCGAGCGCAGCGGCGTCGACGCGGCCGCTGACCACCGACGCGATGGTTGCATCGTGCGCACCTGAAAAAGCGACGCGCTTGAAGTCGCGCTCGGGCTCGATCCCTGCCTGCAGCAGGAAGCTGCGCGGCATCAGATGGCCCGAGGTCGACGACGCCGAGCCAAAGCTCACCTGCTTGCCCTTGAGGTCGGCCAATTGCTTGATCCCCGACCCGACCTGGGTGATGAACACCGAGCGGAACTGCGTGTCTTCCTCGCGTTGCGCGATCGGAATCACCTTGCCGCCGGAGCGGATTTGCGCCTGGACATGCGTGAAGCCGCCGAACCAGACGAGGTCGACCTGCCTGTTAACCAAGGCTTCGACTGCTGCCGGATAGTCATTGACGGGCGTGAACTCGACCTTCATGCCGAGCGTGCGCTCCAGGTACTTCACCAGCGGACCAAACTTGCGTACCTGTTCAGTGGCCGCCTCTTCAGGAATCGTGGTGACCTTGAGCACCTGCTGTGCTTGCGCAGGCAGCAACGACGTAAGACCGAGCACGGCAGCGGCAATGAACGAGCGAACCAGGGCATCGCGACGAGTTGACGACATGGCGACTTTCTCCGTTGAAGGGTCCACGGCGCACCAGGTGGTCGGCGCACAGCGGCGTAGGGCGACGTTGGACAATGCGGCTCGCACGGAGCACGGAATGCGCAGGGACAGGACCCAGAGTCAGCAAGAGGTCGTCCAGCGGCGCTGCAGTCTAATCGACGGCGCTGACAGGTGACTGTGCCGCCACATAGGGCGAAAGCCACAACATAGGGCGAAAGCCACAACATACGGCGAAAGCCACGACAGCGAGACGGGATGGGCCGATGACGCATCGCACGGACGATCACGGGCAGCGGAGCACGCAACGCCTGCGAATCGACAAATGGCTGTGGGCCGCGCGCTTTTTCAAGACGCGCACGCTGGCGGCCCAGGCGGTCAACCTCGGGCGGGTGCGGGCAGGCGGCGAACGGGTCAAGCCGGCACATGCTGTGCGCGTGGGCGAAACCATCGAAGTTCAGCTGGGCGAAAGCCGGATCGACGTTGTGGTCGTTGCCCTGTCGGACGTGCGTGGCCCGGCGCCCCAAGCGCAACTGCTGTACGAGGAGACGCCGGCGTCCGCTGCACGCCAGCTGGCACGGGAGCAGGCGCGCCGCGTGCGCGGCCGACCGACCAAGCGCGAGGGGCGCGCGCTGCGGCGCTTGAACGAGGCTTAGCCCGGCTCAGCGCAGCGCGTCGCGGCCAACGATGCGGGCCATCAGATGGCGCCAGCGCCGCGCGGTACGTGACGGCCCATCGGACAGATAACGATTGATCCAGAAGAACAGCCACAACAGCAGGCCGATCCCTACCATGCCCGCTACGGAGATGTAGAAGCCCTGGGGATGGTGCGCGAGCGGAATGCGGTCGAAATTCATGCCGAGGATGCCAGCCAGCAACGTCAATGGCGCGAACACCGCCGTGATGACGGTCAGCAGTCGCACGATCTGATTGGTGCGGTGGCTGGTTGCCGAGAAGTGCAGCTGCACCGCGGTTTCGATCGAGTTCTCGAGACGTTGCGCATGCGTCAGCACACGTCGAATGTGCTCGATGACGTCGGCGACGCGGACCAGGAAAGCGTCGCTCTGTTGTGGTTGCGGCGTGTCGTCGAGGTAACCGTCGCGCAGCTCCTGTAGCGCGTCGAGCTGCTCTTCACACAGGTTCTCCAGCCGGCGTATCTCGATGCGGGCATCGAGCAGTGCCTGCCAATCGGAGAACGGCCGGCGCGGGTCGAGCAATTCGCGCTGCCAGCGCTCGAGTCGATCCGTGAGGGGCTGGCGCAGATCGAGGTAGCGGTCGACCATCATGTTGAGCAGCCGCAGCATGAGCTCGTCCGGCCGCGTCGGCAGCCGCTGCTTGTCCGGCGCACGCTCGCCGTTGAACGCCGGCCGCGGCCCGCGCTCGGCAAGCAGGCGCTGGTGCATCTGCTCGATCGTCTTGCTGTGCTCGTTTCGAACGGTGACCAGCACCCGGTCGAACACGAAGAACGTGATCGGCCTCGTGACGATCTCCTGCAACGCGCGCACGCGGCCGTGCCGGCTCACTTCGTCCAGCGGCGCCGCTTCGCCAGGCGCTAGCTTGCGGAACACCAGCATGTCGTACTGCTGCGTGCCGTCGAAGTACGACGGGTGATGCAGGTTGATCGCGTCCTGCAGGTGCAGGTCGAACAGGCGAACGCCGGTCAGCTGCTCGACCTGCGCCCGGAAGAGTTCCGGATCGGCGGCCACCTCGCCATGGAGCGCATCGGCCCAGACAAACCCGGTAGGCGGACAGGCAGCGTTTGCCGGCAACGCGCCGCACCGGTCGGGATGGACGTGAAGCGCCTGCACGGCGTCACTAGGCGCGGGTCAGCGCGCGTCGCGCAGCCAACGGGCCACCTGCAGCGCGAAGTAGGTGAGCACCCCATCCGCACCGGCGCGCTTGAAGGACAGAAGCGCCTCGAGAATGACTTTCTTCTCGTCGAGCCAGCCGTTCTTCACGGCTGCCATCAGCATCGCGTACTCGCCGCTGACCTGGTACACGTAGGTCGGCGCGCGGAATTCGTCCTTCACCCGGCGAACGATGTCCAGATACGGCATGCCTGGCTTGACCATCACCATGTCGGCGCCTTCCTGCAGGTCGAGCGCAACCTCCCACAGCGCCTCGTCGCTGTTGGCGGGATCCATCTGGTAGACGGCCTTGTTGCTCTTGCCGAGGTTGCCACTGGAGCCGACGGCGTCGCGGAACGGCCCGTAAAACGCGCTCGCATACTTGGCCGAGTAAGCCATGATGCGGGTGTGGATGCGACCGTTCGACTCGAGGGCGCGGCGAATCGCGCCGATGCGACCGTCCATCATGTCGCTCGGCGCCACGATGTCGACGCCGGCATGTGCCTGCGTGAGCGCCTGCAGTTTCAGCACCTCGATGGTCTCGTCGTTCAGGACGTAACCGCTGTCGTCGATCAAGCCATCCTGGCCGTGGGTGGTGAACGGATCGAGTGCGACGTCGGTCATCACACCCAGGTCAGGAAACTCGCGTTTGAGTTCCCGCACGACGCGCGGTACGAGTCCATCGGGATTGGTCGCTTCTCTGCCATCCGGCGTCTTGAGTGAGCCTTCGATCACCGGAAACAGAGCCATCACCGGAATGCCCAAATGCACGCACTCCTGCGCGACGGGAAGCAACAGGTCAAGCGACAGTCGCTGCACGCCGGGCATCGACCCGACATCCTCCCGCCGGTTCTTGCCATCGAGCACGAACACCGGGTAAATGAGATCGTCGACGCCGAGCCGATGCTCGCGCATCAGGCGACGAGAGAAGTCATCGCGTCGCATACGACGCATGCGCACTTCTGGAAACGAGCCGAGAGCTTTCATTCGGGAAAATCCCACTTGGGTACAGGCAGGCGGTGGTTAGATTCCACTGCGGATGCCGGATGGTTCAATGAATCCTCTGATGTCCCCCGCTTCTCCTCCCTGAGCGGGCTGCCTTCAATCAAGAGGCATTCGCGACCCCGAGCTACGGCTCGGGGTCTTTTTCTTGGCAGCCACGCTCTCGTGGTGTGGGTCGCCGCGGTCGGGGCCGGTCGATGATAGTCCCGACGCCTGGTTCGACCGGGCGGGGCGTTGCTCGCTCAGTTGCCGAGCAACTGACCCAGCGTGTCCTGAAGTTCCTCCAGCCCGTCGCGCTTGAGTGCCGAGAAAAGCTGGACGGAGGTGGGCATCGGCAGCTCCTCGGCGAACGATTCGACTTGCGCCAAGGCGCGGCGCTTTTCCATTGTGCCGAGCTGATCGGCCTTGGACAGCAACAGGTGCAGGCGTAATTTGATTGGATCGTCGCGCAGCCGCAGCCACTGCAGCAGTTCGTGATCGGCGGGCATGAGCGGGCGGCGCGCATCCATGACGAGCACGACCCCACTGAGCATCCGCCGCGACTGCAGGTAGCCGCCGACCAGCGTGTCCCAGCGGCTGCGGGTGGCATCGTCGACCTTGGCGAAGCCGTAGCCCGGAAGGTCAACCAGGTAGGCGCGCGTCACTGACCGCCCATCGTCCGATCTGCTGCTCAATCCGAAGAAGTTGAGCATTTGCGTCCGTCCAGGTGTCTTGGAGGCGAACGCCAGCTGGCGCTGCTGCGTCAGCGTGTTGATCGCTGTTGATTTGCCGGCGTTGGATCGACCGACAAACGCGATCTCCGGCAACAACTCGACCGCGGCATCATTGAGTTGCTCGGGCTCGGCGACCGAGGTCACAAAACGGGCGGAGTGGAACAGGCCGGCGTACAGACTCAAGGCGGGGTGCTTTCAGTGCGCGACCGGGCGCAGGGCAGCCGGGCAGCGCAGACAATTAAACAACACGGCAACGTGGCCGCCGGAGCTTTTCGGCGGTCGAGTAAAATGCGCCAGCTTAACGGGCGTGCGGACAACTTTCGGTCTGATGTCCGAGCGGGGCCGAGCGGTCAGATCCTGGTCCCGCAGCACTGACCCAGAAACCTTTCGAAAAAATTGCAGGGGCTAGTCGATGATCTCCCAGTTCGGCCGTCGCGTAGTGCTGCTCGCGCTCTGTTCGTATGGCATCGTTGCGCAGGCGCAGGCGCCTGCTGCCGCCAAGCCGGACCCGGCGAAAGGGCAGCAGATCGCTGCCGCGGTGTGCATCGCCTGCCATGGCGCCGACGGCAACTCGGTGATCCCGGCCAACCCCAAGCTCAGCGGTCAGCACGCTGAGTACCTGGTTAAGCAACTCGTCGACTACACCAAGCCAGCGACGGCGAAGGACGCCCGGGTCAATGCCGTGATGACCGGGTTTGCCACCACGTTATCTGCCGACGACAAACGTCACGTGGCAGCCTGGTATGCCTCGCAGAAGCCACCAACCGGAACAGCCACCAACAAAGACACGCTTGCTCTGGGGCAGCGCATCTATCGTGCCGGCATTGCGGAAAAGAACGTTCCGGCATGTGCCGGCTGTCATCTGCCGACCGGCGCTGGCATGCCCTCGCAGTACCCACGGCTGGCGGGACAGCATGCCGAGTACACCGAAGTGCAGCTCAAAGCCTTTCGCGACGGCACGCGGCGCAACAACCTGTCGATGGCGCAGATCGCCGGTCGCATGTCGGACGCCGAAATGAAGGCGGTGTCCGACTTCATTGCCGGCCTGCGCTAGCTAGCGCGCGATGCACAACGAACGGGGCGCTTGCGCGCCCCGTTGTGCTTTCCCGCGACGTCAGCCGCGGCTGTGCCGGCACGGTTCTCGTCACCCTTTGCCGAACACCTCGTTCAGCTGCTGCGTGACGCGCACGAACGTCGTCCGTTTCGTCAACTCCTTCAGGCGGCGTGCGCCGACGTAGGTGCAGGCCGAGCGCACGCCGCCCAGGATCTCCTGAACGGTGACGTCCACTGGGCCGCGATCAGGAATCAGAACTTCCTTGCCCTCCGCGGCACGGTATCCGGCCACACCGCCCGCGTACTTGTCCATCGCCGCCTTGCTGCTCATGCCATAGAAGCGCCGGAATGCTTGGCCATCACGTTCGATGCGCTCACCGCCAGATTCGTTATGCCCGGCCAGCATGCCGCCCAGCATGACGAAGTCGGCACCACCGCCAAAGGCTTTGGCGACATCGCCTGGGGTGGTGCAGCCGCCGTCGGCGCAGATCAGTCCGCCCAACCCGTGCGCAGCGTCGGCGCATTCGATGATGGCTGACAGCTGTGGGTAACCGACGCCGGTCATCTTGCGGGTCGTGCACACTGAGCCGGGACCGATGCCAACCTTGACGATGTCCGCGCCAGACAGGATCAGTTGCTCGGTCATTTCGCCGGTGACCACATTGCCAGCCATGATCACAAGTTCAGGCCAGGCCGCGCGGATGCGGGCGATAAAGGTGACGAAGTTTTCGTGATAGCCGTTGGCGACATCGATGCAGGCATAGCCGAGCCTGCCGCCGGTGGCAGCCATCACCTTGTCGAACTTCTCCTCGTCGGCCCGGGTGATGCCGATGGAATAGAAGGCGGCTGACTTGCGTTCGAGCCCGTTGAAGTAGGCGGCATACTCCTCGACCGCATAGTGCTTGTGCAAGGCGACCGACAGTCCGAGGGGTTGGAGCGCCCGCGCCATATCGAAGGTGCCGGTGCTGTCCATGTTGGCGGCGATGATGGGAATGCCGTCATATGCATCTTTGCCGTGGCGAAAGGTGAACTGTCGCGCGATGTCGACGTTCGAGCGGGATGTCAACGTCGAGCGCTTTGGACGGATCAGGACGTCCTTGAAGTCCAGTTTGAGTTCGTGCTCGATGTGCATGACACCACCTTGGATCGCGTGCGACGGGCAAAAAAAGCGCCGACGTCGTGGTCGGACGCCAGCGTTGATGGAGTCTACGCCCGCGTGCGGGCGTGGCGCCATGCGCCAGCCGAGCAGAATGCCAGCCTCGATGCGTCGTGCCAGGGCAACCATCGCGCGTCATCTCGGTCGAAGCCGGTTGCCCGCTCCACCGGTGCGAGTTTCGTAACAACCAACGTGTGCCGCCCGAACTCCGCCAAACCGCGGACACCGGCTGGTCCGGTGGCCCGATCATGATCGAGGAGTTCTGCATGCTGATCCGCCGTGCGCCTGATGTGGCGCCCTCAGAAATCACCCCGTCCGCGGTTTGGCGCGAGCGGCGCGCCCTCTTGCAGGCGGCTGCGGCCGCGGGGCTGGTCGGTATCGCCCGGACGAGCGCTGCGCAGAACCCAGCGGCGCCGAAACTGGCGGGACGCCCAAGCCCGCTATCGACGATGGAGCGGCCCACGCCCTACAAGCTGGTGACCGAGTACTGCAACTACTACGAGTTCGGCACCGACAAGGAAGATCCGCCGCGCCTGGCGCCGAAGATGCTCAAGCCGCGCCCCTGGACCGTCCAGGTCGATGGCGAGGTGCAGCGTCCCCGCACCTTTGGCATCGAAGATCTGATGAAGCTGGCGCCGATGGAAGAGCGCACGTATCGCCTGCGTTGCGTGGAGGCGTGGTCAGCGGTCGTACCGTGGATCGGCTTTCCGCTGGCAGAACTGATCAAGTCTGTGGCGCCGACCGGCAATGCCAAGTACGTCGAGTTCATCACGTTGGCCGACCCGAAGCAGATGCCGGGACTGCGCTCCGACGTGCTGCGCTGGCCTTACACCGAGGGGCTGCGGATGGATGAGGCCATGCATCCGCTGTCGCTGCTTGCTTTTGGCATGTATGGCGAGGTTCTGCCGAACCAAAATGGCGCACCGGTGCGACTGGTTGTGCCCTGGAAGTACGGTTTCAAGAGTGCCAAATCGCTGGTTCGGATCCGCTTCGTCGAGAAGCAGCCGGTCAACAGTTGGAAAGCGTCGGCACCGCATGAGTACGGCTTCTATTCGAACGTGAATCCCGATGTCGACCATGCCCGCTGGAGTCAAGCGAGCGAGCGGCGGCTGGGCGAGGATGGGCTCTTTGCGAAACGCCGCCCAACCCTGATGTTCAACGGCTATGCCGAGCAGGTCGCCTCGCTCTACAGCGGCATGGACCTGCGGACAAACTTCTGAGGATGGCGGCTGGCGACGCTACGCGGCGATGGCTTGCCTGGGTGCCGGCGGCCTTGCCATCCGAGCAGTTCGCGCGGTTGCGCGCGGCGCTATTCGTACTCGCTTTGGCGCCGCTGGCCCGACTTGTCTATTTGGGCTTTGCCGATGGACTCGGAGCCAATCCGGTGGAGTTCGTTGCGCGCTCGCTGGGCACGTGGGCGCTGGTCATGCTGTGTTTGACGCTGTCCATCACCCCGCTGCGCTGGGTCACCCAGTGGGCGTGGCTGGCCAGGCTGCGCCGCATGGCAGGATTGTTCTGCTTTTTCTATGCAGTCCTTCACCTGCTCGCTTACGCGGTCCTCGATCACTGGCTCGATCTTGCGGCGATCCTGACCGACATCATCAAGCGGCCCTTCATCGCAGCCGGTTTCGCGGCGTTCGTCCTGCTGCTGCCGCTGGCGGCAACATCGACCCACGCGATGGTCAAGCGCCTAGGTGGCCGCAACTGGCAGCGACTTCACCGGCTCGTCTACCTGATCGCGCCGATCGCGGTTCTGCACTTCTGGTGGCACAAGGCAGGCAAGAACGACTTCGCCGAGCCAACGGTCTACGCACTGATCATCGCTGCGCTGCTGGGCGTCCGGGTGGCGCACTGGTGGAGTCGGCGCTGATTGCCTCTAGTCCGGCAACACGGACTCGTCGGCGAAAAGCTGTGCCACGGTTTCGCGTTGGCGGATCTGATGGACCCGGTCGCCATCGACCATGACCTCGGCGGCGCGCGGTCGCGAGTTGTAGTTGCTCGCCATGCTCATGCCGTATGCGCCAGCGCCGAGGATCGCCAGCAGGTCGGTACTGCGCAGCGCCATGTCGCGGTCGCGTGCCAGCCAGTCGCCCGACTCGCACACCGGCCCGACAATGTCATAGCGCTGGCCGGGCTCGTCGCGCAACCGCGCCGGCTGCACATCCATCCACGCCTGATACAGCGCCGGGCGCATCAGATCGTTCATCGCCGCATCGACGATCGCGAAGTTCTTCTCTGCGCCGGTCTTGACGATGTTCACGCGCGTCAGCAGGGCGCCGGCGGCGCCGACGATCGATCGACCCGGCTCGACCAGGATGTGCTTGTCCGCATGACCACGCTGGTCGACGCGCGCCAGCATTGCCGCGATCAGCGCGCCGGCCGCCGGTGGTGACTCATCGCGATAGGCAATGCCCAGGCCGCCGCCGAAGTCGATGTGCCTGAGCACGATCCCGTCCCGTTCAAGAGCCTCGACGAGGTCGAGCACCTTGTCGGCGGCGTCCACATAAGGCGCCACTTCGGTGATCTGCGAGCCGATATGACAGTCGATCCCGACGATCTCGATATTCGGCAGGGCAGCAGCGCGCCGATACAACGCCAACGTCTCGTCAAGAGCGACGCCAAATTTGTTCTGCTTGAGCCCGGTGGTGATGTACGGATGAGTCTTCGCATCGACATCAGGATTGGTGCGGATCGAGACGCGCGCCCGCTTGCCCATCGAGCGCGCCACCTGCTGGAGCCGCTCGAGTTCTTCCGACGATTCGAGGTTGAAGCACAGGATGTCGGCAGCGAGCGCGGCGCGCACTTCATCCGCGCTCTTGCCCACCCCGGAGAAGACGACCTTGCCGGGGTCACCGCCCGCGGCGAGTACGCGCGCCAGTTCGCCACCGGAGACGATGTCGAAGCCGGCCCCGGCGCGGGCCAGCAGCCGCAGTACGGCAAGATTGGAATTGGCCTTCATCGCATAGCAGACAAGCGACGGCCGACCTCCGAGCGCGTGCGCGTAGGCCAGATACGCGTCGACGATCGCACGGCGTGAGTAGACATAGGTTGGCGTGCCGAACTGCGCGGCGATCATGTCGAGCGGCACCGACTCGCAGTGAAGCACGCCGCCGCGCCTGCTGAACGCGGCAGTGACCGAATCGTTCGAGCTCATTTGCGCTCGTCGCTGGTAGCGGGCAAGTCCGGCACCTTGCGCTCCGGCGGTTGCGCCTTGCGCGGTGGATCGGGATACGGCCAGGGCGCATCCTTCGGCACGCCCGGCACATACAGCGGCGCCTTCTGGCCGCAGGCGGCAAGGGCGGCGATGGATGCCACCACTAGAATGAGCGCGGCTCTGATCGACATGAAGCCAATCTATCACGCACGACTGGACAGGCTGGCGCAATGACCGAGACCGAATTCAATGACCTGGCCGAGTCGATCCTGGACGCAGTCGAAGCGGCCGTCGAGTCGACGGGTGCCGACATCGAGGCGACGCGCAGCGGCAACGTCCTCACCCTCGAACTGGCGGATCGATCCAAGGTTGTAGTGAACAGCCAGACGCCGATGCAGCAGATCTGGGTGGCGGCAAAAAGTGGCGGCTTTCACTTTGCCTTGCAGGACGGTCAGTGGCGCGATACGCGCGATGGCAGCGAATTGTTCGCCGCGTTGTCGCGCGTGGTGTCTGCTCAGGGCGGCGAACCGGTGGTGCTGCGCCCCGGCCAGTGAGCTGGGCGGGCAGCCTGCCGGAACCTGTCGTGCCCACGCTAGAAGATCTGATCGCGCACCGTTTCCGCTTTCTTCTGCTCTTCCGGCGGCAGGCCATCGTCTAGGCCCAGGCTGGATACACCAGCGCCCGGTGGGAACTCGGCGTAGAAGATCTCGCCGCCGATGCTGACGATGCCCTCCGGCGGCGCGGTCAGTATTTCCGGCCGGCCCTTGAGCGCGCTCGCCATGTAGCTCATCCAGATCGGCAAGGCGAGGCCGCCGCCGGTTTCGCGTTCGCCCAACGGACGGGGTTGATCAAAGCCCATCCAGCCAACCGCGACCAGGCCGCCACCGTATCCCGCGAACCAGGCGTCGTGCGAGTCGTTGGTCGTGCCGGTCTTGCCCGCGATGTCGGCGCGCTTGAGCGAACTGGCCCGAGCGGCCGTCCCGACGCGGGTCACGTCGCGCAGCAGGCTGTCCATCATGTACGCGTTCCGCTCCGAGATCACGCGGTTGCCGTCTCCACCTGCCTTCAGCGGCTGCGCCTCCATCAGGGCGCGTCCGTTGGCGTCGGTGACCTTGCTGATCAGATAAGGATTGACGCGGTAGCCCCCGGTGGCGAACACCGAGTAACCAGTGAGCAGTTGCCATGGCGTCACCGAGCCCGCGCCGAGCGCCATGGTCAGGAAGGCGGGGTGCCGGGCCGGATCAAAGCCGAAACGCTGAACATGCGACTGGGCAAACTGCGGCGTGATTGCCTGAATGATGCGAATGGACACAAGGTTCTTCGACCGTGCGAGTCCCTGACGCAGCCGCAGCGGCCCGTCGAACTTGGCGTCGTAGTTCTTCGGTTCCCACACCTGGCCGCCCGTGAGGTTCGGGTCGATGATCAGCGGTGCGTCATTGATCAACGTGCTCGGCATGAAGCCCTTTTCCAGCGCTGCCGAGTAGATGAACGGTTTGAAGCTCGATCCGGGTTGGCGCCACGCTTGGGTAACGTGGTTGAACTTGTTGAGGTTGAAGTCGAAGCCGCCGATCAGGGCGCGCACCGCGCCGTCGCTGGCGTTGGCGGCGACGAACGCGCCTTCGACCTGGGGTAACTGGATGATCTCCCAGCCCGGCGTCTTGCCGGTCATGGCTTTCAAGCGCACGACCGCACCTGGGACGATGCGACGTGTGGGCTGCGCTTTCGGATCGAGCGCTCGGGCCGCAAAGCGCAGTCCCGGCCCCTGAATATCCACCTCGATTCCCCCTGACATGACTGCGCGTACCGCCTTGGGCGAGGCTTCCAGCACGACGGCTGGGATGAGGTCCGGGCTGTCGATCGCTTCGACCAGCGCGTCTTCAATGCGCTGCTCGCGAACCGCCGGATCCGTCCCGAGTTCGATGAATGCTTCCGGCCCGCGATAGCCATAGCGTCGGTCGTAACTCAGGATCTGCTCGCGCAACGCCGCCCAGGCAGCCTGCTGGTCGGCGGCCAAAATGGTGGTGTGCACGTTCAGTCCGCGGCTGTAGGTCTCTTCCTTGAAAATGTCGAACATCAGCTGACGCGCAGTCTCCGCGGCGAACTCGGCATGCACGCGCGGGCGAGCGGTGTTCGAGGTGCCAGCGACCGCCGTCACCGTTCCGCCCCGCACGTTGAGGACTTCGGCGATTGCCTTCTCGTGAGTGGCGGCGTCGATGTAGCCAAGCTGGAGCATGCGGCCCAGCACATACTGCTGCCGAGTCTTGGCGCGCTTCGGATTGACCCGAGGATTGAAGGCGCTGGGCGCCACCGGGATGCCGGCCAGCGTCGCGGTTTCCGCAACGCTCAGATCCTGCACGCGCTTGCCGAAGTAGGTCTGCGCAGCCGCGCCGAACCCATAGGCGCGCTGACCCAGGAAGATCTGGTTGATATAGACCTCGAGAATCCTGTCCTTGGACAGCTCCGCCTCGATCTTGAACGCGAGCGCAATCTCGTAGATCTTGCGGGTGTAGAGCTTTTCCGTCGGCAGGTAGAACGTGCGGGCAATCTGCATCGTGATCGTGCTGCCGCCCTGCCCGCGTCGGCCACTGACGAAATTGGCAAACACCGCGCGCACGAGTCCGAGCGCATCCACGCCGCCGTGCTCGTAGAAGCGATCGTCTTCAGCTGCGAGGATGGCCTGCTTCAGTCGGGCCGGAACATCTGCCATCCGGACGTACTCTCGTCTTTCTTCGCCGAACTCTCCGATCAGTATTCCGTCCGCGCTCCACACGCGCAGCGGGATCTTGGGGCGATAGTCCGTCAGCGAATCGATCGGCGGCAGGTTCGAGTAGGCGATTGCAAAGACAAAGACGAGAAGGAGCGCCGTACCAGCGACAGCGCCCAGGCCCAGTGCAAGCAGGTTCGACACGGCACGCCCGGTACGCGTGTTGATCCATTGGCCGATGCGGGAGGGTGATTGGGCGTCGGTACTTGAGGGCACGGAGAGCACTTCGGCTGGAGGTGGAACCAACTGGCGCCGGGTAGGCGGGCGGCACGGGCGCGCTGAGGCGTCAGTGTGGGAAGTCGTCTGGATTATAGGAAGCGGTCAGAGCCCAGACGTACGCTCCCGACCTCGCAATGAGGTGAGTGCATACGGCCGAGTGCCCCAGGCATGACATGTTCCGTCAATGATCTGGGTGGCCTTCGGGCTGACCGCAAAGCGTCGGCTTGGTGCCCCGCACCCTAACAAATGGCGCAGGAATCCCTCAAAACTGCCAGTGTTCGACGGATCGGCTGTCTTGTGCGGCCGTGTAATGTGTTGATAGCATTTGAAGTAGCATTTAACAAAACTGCGGTAAACGCTCGAAATATAAGGAAAATACTGCGGCAAATCCGGTGGGGTTCGGGCCCGGATGCCAACAGTGCCGCCCATCTGCGGTTCCTTTCATTCCGATAGCGATCTGACCCGCGTCCTTCGGGAGCGCTGCCTTGCCGTTCGAAATGCCGTTCTCGTCGAAGACGCCTCCCCTGGTGGGTCTAGACATCGGTTCGTCCAGTGTCAAGCTGGTCGAGCTGTCGCAATCGATTGGCGGCGCGCTCCGGCTCGAGCGCTATGCGATCGAGCCGCTTGCCCGCGGCGCCGTGGTCGACGGCAACATCGACAAGATCGACGTCGTTGCCGAGGCCGTTCGCCGCGCCTGGCGCCGCGCTGGTTCCCGGGTCAAGAATGTCGCGATGGCCCTGCCGGCCTCCGCCGTCATCACCAAGCGGATCGCTTTGCCGGCCAACCTGCGCGAAGAAGAACTCGAAATGCAGGTCGAGAGCGAAGCGAACCAGTACATCCCGTTCGCGCTTGACGAAGTGAGTCTGGATTTCCAGGTGCTCGGCCCGATTCCAAATGCGCCCGATGACGTCGAGGTGCTGATTGCCGCCTCCCGCAAGGAAAAGGTCGAAGACCGGATGGCAGTGGTGCAGGCAGCTGGGCTGAAGCCGGTCGTGGTGGACGTCGAGTCGTACGCGATGCGCTCCGCGCTGCAGCGCCTGATCGCGCAACTGCCCAGTGCGGGCGACGGTCTGGTGATCGCTGTCTTCTACGTCGGCGCCAACACCACCAGCGTGACCGTGATCCACGACGGCGAGGCGATCTATGAGCGTGAACAGCCGTTCGGCGGCCAGCAGCTGACGGGCGACATTGCGCGTGCCTACGGCATTCCGGCCGAAGAGGCGGAGCAGAAGAAACGCAGCGGTGATCTGCCCGTCAACTACGAGAACGAAGTGCTGCGCCCGTTCATTGACAGCGCCGCGACCGAGATCACGCGCGCACTTCAGTTCTTTTTCACCTCGACGCCCTACACGCGGGTCGACCAGATCATGCTAGCCGGGGGCTCGGCCGTCCTGACGGGGCTGCCTGAAGCGCTGATGGAACGCGCGCAGGTGCCGACGTCCGTGATCTCGCCCTTCAAGGGCATGGAAATCGCGCCAAGCGTGCGCGAGAAGCAGTTGCGCCTCGACGCGCCGGCACTGCTGACGCCGTGTGGGCTCGCCATGCGGAGGTTCGACTAATGGCAATCCGCATCAATCTTCTGCCGCATCGCGAGGCTCGCCGCGAGCGGCAGAAAAAGTTGTTCTGGTTCTTTACTGGCGTCAGTCTGGTTGCTGGTGCCGCGCTCGTTGGTATGGTCTGGACCGTACTGCAGGGATACATTGGCAGTCAGATCGAGCGCAACGACTTCATCGCGGCGGAGAACCGCAAGCTAGATAATCAGATCAAGGAAATCGCGACCCTGCGTCAGGAGATTGACGCGCTGCGGGCGCGGCAACGCGCGGTCGAGGATCTGCAGGCGGATCGCAATCAACCGGTCCACATGCTCGCGGAGCTGACGCGACAGACGCCCGAGGGCATCTACCTGCGCGCCATCAAGCAGGAGGGGGCGAAGGTCAACGTGGCGGGATGGGCGGCGTCGAATGAGCGCGTGTCCGAATACTTGCGCAATCTGCAGAACAACTCGCAGTTCGTTGAGCGCCCGGAGCTCATCGAGATCAAGGTGGCGGCGCAGACGCCGCAGAACGTGCAGCGTCGGCTGTTCGAGTTCTCGCTGAACTTCCACATGCGACCGACGCCGGAGCGCGCGCAGCTGCAGTCGGGCAAGACCGCACCGCGCGTTGCCCCGACGGCGGGTGCGGGCGGTTCGCCGGCGGCTGTTGCCGCGACCAAGTGATGGATTCGAGGGAAGCCTGACCCATGGCCAGTTCATCGCGCGACATCGCGTCGCAGTTCAAGGGGCTCACGCTGGAAAACGTCGGCGTCTGGCCGATGCTTCCGCGCGTCACCTTGTGGGCCTTCATCATCGCAGCCTGCGCCGCCATCGGCTGGTTCGCCGTGTGGAAGTCGCAAGTCGAGGAACTCGACGGCCTGCGCCAGCAGGAGGCTGATCTCAAGACGCAGTACCAGCAGAAGCTGCAGCAGGCGGTGAACCTCGACGAGTTGCGGCGCCAGAAGGAGCAGGTCAGCCAGTACGTCTTGACGCTCGAGAAGCAGTTGCCGAGCAAGGCCGAGATGGATGCGCTGCTGTCCGACATCAACCAGGCCGGCGTCGGTCGCGGGCTCCAGTTCGAGCTGTTTCGCCCGGGCCAGGTGAACGTCAAGGACTACTACGCCGAACTGCCGATCGCGGTGAAGATCTCCGGCCGGTATCACGACCTCGGTGCCTTCACCGGTGACATCGCCAATTTGCCGCGGATCGTCACCCTGAACAACCTGTCGATCATCACCGCCAAGGATGGGGTCCTGACGCTCGATACCACGGCCAAGACTTTCCGCTATCTCGACGATGAAGAGGTCGCTGCGCAGCGCAAGGCGCAGCAAGCGGCCAAGGCGAAGAAGTAGGAACCGGCCATGACCTTGATTCGATGCATTACCGCTGTCGCTGTTGTGGCTGCCTTGTCCGGCTGCGATTGGTCGAGCCAGACAGAGATCCAGCAGTGGATGAACGAGACCCGGCAGAACCTCAAGCCGAACGTGCAGCCGGTGCCCGAGCCGAAGGAATTCACGCCGCAGGCCTACGACAGCAAGGCACAGGTCGATCCGTTCGACGGCCAGAAGATCGTCATGGCGGTCGCCCGCCAACAGCAGGCGCGCGCGTCGGCCTCCAACATCAAGCCGGATCTCGATCGCCGTCGCGAAACGCTCGAGGGGTTTCCTCTCGACCAAGTGCGAATGGTCGGGATGATGCGGCAGTCCGGGTCGAACGTTGCGCTGCTTGAAAGCAACGGCTCGACGCACATGGTGCGAGTCGGCAATTACGTTGGCCAGAACTTTGGCCTGATCACGCGCATCTCCGAAACGGAGCTGCCGCCGGCGAGTGGGTCGAACGACCTGCACGTCTTGAACTGCAGGAAGGGCCGGCACGTCAGCAAGGGAGCAAGCGATGAAGTCAGCATGGAAGTACGTGGCCGCAGTCGCGGTGTTGGCTTGCGCTCCGGCGCTGTTGTTGTCGTTGCCCGCTGCGGCCTTAGCCCAGGCGGCGACGGGCGCGAGTGAGGCTGGCAACAGCATCGAACGGATCGACGCGGCGCAGACCGGAACCAACACGGTCCTGACGATCCAGCTCAAGGGCGCGGCGGGCAGCGTGCCACCCAGCTTTTCGGTGGCGAATCCTGCGCGCATCGCGATCGATCTGCCACAGACGACGAACAACCTAGGGCGCAATCTCGTCGATGTGAACCAGGGCGACCTGCGTTCGGTTAACGTGGTCCAGGCACAGGGACGCGCGCGCGTTGTGTTGAATCTGCGGCGTCCGGTCACCCATGCGATCAGTGTCGACGGCAACGTGATCACCGTCGCGCTCGGCGCCAACGCCGACACATCGTTCCGGGCCGAGACCGCTGCGACGACCGCGCCTGCCTCCGCACCGGCGGCCGCTGCACGTCCTGCCGTTGCCGAAGGGCCGCGATCACTACGCGCCGTTGACTTCCGTCGCGGCAGCGAGGGCGAGGGGCGGGTGGTCGTTGACCTGTCCGACCCGAACACCAGCGTCGACATCCGCCAGCAGGGCGCGCAGATCGTCGTCGACTTCCTCAACACCGCATTGCCCGATGCGCTGCGCCGGCGACTCGACGTGAGCGACTTCGGCACGCCGGTGGCAATGATCAATGCCGTGCAGCAAGGTCCGAATGTGCGCGTGACGATCGAACCGCGCGGTCTGTGGGAGCAGAACGCCTACCAGAGCGATACGCGCTTCGTGGTCGAGGTCAAGCCGGTCAAGGAAGACCCGTCACGCCTGTTCCAGGGAACGCGGCAGGGTTACCAGGGCGAGCGTCTGTCGCTCAACTTCCAGAACGTCGACGTGCGGTCGCTGCTGCAGGTGATCGCCGACTTCACCAACCTGAACATCATCACCAGTGATTCGGTGCAGGGTTCGATCACGCTGCGCCTGAAAGACGTTCCGTGGGATCAAGCACTCGACATCATTCTCCAGAGCAAGGGCCTGGACATGCGCAAGAACGGCAACGTGATGATCGTTGCCCCGCGCGAGGAACTGGCCACCAAGGAAAAGCTTGAACTCGAAGCCCGCAATCAGCTTGCCGACCTCGAGCCGACGCGTACCGAGAACTTCGTCGTCAACTACCAGAAGGCCGAAGACGTCCGTAAGCTGCTGACCGACGACAAGCAGCGCCTGCTGTCCAAGCGCGGCAGCGTCGTCGTCGATCCGCGCACCAACCAGCTGTTCGTGCAGGACACCACCGCCCGCCTCGAGGAGGTGCGTCGTCTGCTGCAACGGATCGACGTGCCGGTGCCGCAGGTGCTGATCGAGGCACGCATCGTCGAGGCGTCCGACACGTTCAGCCAAAACCTGGGTGTGCGGTTCGGCGTCGCGCGCATCACCAACTCGTCGGCTTTCGGTGGCGGAACCGGCGTAATCTCAAGCGGATCCAGTTCGGGCGGCACGGGCGGCGCGGGCACGGGTATCGGGCCGTCGTCCGGCTCGCTGTCGGGCGTGGGTCTGTCCGCGGTGAACTTCGTGAACCTGCCGGCTAGCACCATCGGCGGCTTTCAGCCTGGCAATTTCGCGCTCACGCTGGTCAACAGCAGCCTGAGCTCCTTGCTCAACCTGGAAGTCTCGGCACTCGAGGCCGATGGCCGCGGCAAGATCGTGTCCAGTCCGCGCGTCGTCACCGCCGACAAGGTCAAGGCGACCATCGAGCAGGGCACCGAGATTCCGTACCAGCAGGCGACCTCCAGCGGCGCCACTAGCATCTCCTTCCGCAAGGCAACGCTCAAGCTCGAAGTGACGCCGCAGATCACGCCCGAGGGCGCGATCTTCCTGGACGTGCGCGTGAACAAAGACAGCCGCGGGCAGGACACGGCGGCCGGTCCGGCAATCGACACGAAGAATGTGCAGACGCAGGTGCTGGTCGAAAATGGCGGCACGGTGGTGCTCGGCGGCATCTACGAGCAACTGGAGCGCACCACCATCACCAAGGTGCCCGTGCTGGGTGACGTGCCGGTGGTCGGCGCGCTCTTCCGCAATCGCCAACGCACTAATGATCGTTCGGAACTCCTGATTTTCATCACGCCGCGCGTTGTTTCCGAGCGCGTTGCGGCGGCTGTCCGCTAGCGGCGGCACAGTCCTTCGGCAGTTTCCAGCCCGGTTCCGACATGGCGCCCGCCCCGGGCTCGCCACCGGAGTCGGGCTCCGCTGCGGCATCCACAGGGCTTCTGGTCCTCATTGGCATGATGGGGGCGGGCAAGTCAACCGTCGGCCGCCTTCTTGCGCGCGCCATCGGCTGCGACTTCATCGATGCTGACCGCGAGATCGAGGCACGCAGCGGCGTGTCGATCTCCACCATTTTCGAGCTGGAAGGCGAAGCCGGTTTTCGCAAACGTGAAGCGGCGATGATCGACGAGCTGTCGCGTCGCACCGGCGCGGTACTCGCCACCGGTGGCGGGGTGGTGCTGAGCGAGGACAACCGCAGGCGGCTGCACGAACGGGGACTCGTCATCTACCTGCAGGCAAGCGCCGACGAGATCGCGCGCCGCACTGCGAATGACCGCGATCGGCCGCTGCTGCAGACCGCGGATCCTCGCGCCCGGATCATCGAACTGTTGCGCGAACGGGAACCTTTGTACTTGCAGACAGCCCACCTGGCCTTCCCTTCGCCCTCAGCGAACCCGCGGCGCCTGGTCAAGCGCATTGTCGACGATGCGCGTGTGAAGGCCTGGATCCACCGGCAATAGTCCGCGACGCGCGCTTCCGAGGTCAGGCGGATCGGCGTCCGCATAGAATCGCCGGCATGCGACGCGTCCAAGTCTCAGCCCCAGGCGGTTCCTACGAGATCCTGATCGGCGCAGATCTCCTGGCGGCGCTGCCTAGACTGATTGCGCCACTGGCTCCGACGCGCCTGCTCGTGGTCACCGACAGCAAGGTGGCACCGCTCTACGGGACGTCGGTGGCTGCCGCGCTGCAGGCGGTCGCACCAACGGCAGTCTTCGCTCTTGGTGAGGGGGAGACCGGCAAGTCGCTGGCTGCCGTCGAACGTGTTCTCGATGCCCTGGTCGCGCATCGCGCTGATCGCCGATCGGTGGTGGTGGTGGTCGGCGGTGGCGTCGTCGGCGATATCGCCGGGTTCGCCGCCAGCATCTATATGCGTGGCATCCGTTTCGTGCAGGTGCCCACGACGCTGCTGGCGCAGGTCGACTCATCGGTTGGCGGCAAAACCGGCGTCAATCACCCGCAGGGCAAGAACCTGATCGGCTCGTTCCATCAGCCCTCGCTCGTGGTGGCCGACGCCGATGTGCTGCGCAGCTTGCCGCCGCGCGAACTGTCGGCGGGTCTGGCGGAAATCCTCAAGCACGGGCTGCTGGCCGACGCCGACTACTTCGCTGCCGTCGAGACGAACCTGCCGCGGCTGCTGGCCTGTGATGCGCAGGCGATGGCAGACGCGGTCGCGCGCTCGTGCGAGATCAAGGCAGGCGTGGTCGGCCGAGACGAAAAAGAGTCGGGCGAGCGGGCGCTGCTCAATCTCGGACACACCTTTGGTCATGCGATCGAGGCGCTTGCCGGCTACGGGCACTGGCTGCATGGCGAGGCTGTCGGTTGTGGCTTGTGCCTGGCGGCGGATCTGTCGCGGCGCCTCGGCCTGCTCGGTCGCCCGGATGTCGATCGCATACAAGACGCCGTGGCGCGCGCGCAGCTGCCGGTTCGCATCCCCGGGCTGTCCCGGCGGGACGCGCTGCAAGCCATGGCGGGCGACAAGAAGGCCGAGGGCGGCAGCATTCGTTTCATCGTGCTGGAGCGCATCGGCAAGGCCATCCAGCGCACTGTGCCTGCCGACGCCCTCGACGCCACCCTGACCGCCGGCGGGTACTGTTAGTGGCGCGTGCTGATCTTGCCCCCTACGCTGCGCAGGAAGCGCATTCGCGCGGCCGACAGCACGCCGAGCCCGAGGCGACCTCGCGCAGCCTGTTCCAGCGCGATCGCGACCGCATCGTCCACTCCACCGCGTTTCGCCGGCTCGAGTACAAGACGCAAGTCTTCGTCAACCACGAAGGGGACCTGTTCCGTACACGGCTGACGCATTCGCTCGAAGTCGCGCAGATCGCGCGCTCGGTGGCGCGCAGCCTTCGCCTCAATGAGGACCTGACCGAAGCGATCTCGCTCGCCCACGATCTGGGCCACACGCCGTTCGGCCATGCCGGGCAGGACGCATTGAATGAGTGCATGCGCGAAGACGGCGGGTTCGAGCACAACCTGCAGTCGCTGCGCGTTGTCGATGAACTCGAAGAGCGATACGCCGCGTTCGATGGCCTCAACCTGTGTTTCGAGACGCGCGAGGGCATCCTCAAGCATTGCTCGCTGGAGAACGCGCGCAAGTTGGGCGACGTCGGGGAACGGTTCATTCTGCGACAGCAACCGTCGATCGAAGCGCAGCTGGCCAATCTTGCCGATGAGATCGCCTACAACAATCACGACATCGATGATGGCCTGCGCTCGGGCCTGCTGACGCTGCGCCAGCTTGCCGACGTGCCGCTGTTCGCCCGCCACGCACGGTCGGTCGAGGTCGAGTACCCGGACCTGCCCGAACGCCGCCTTACCCATGAGACCGTTCGGCGGATGATCAACACCCTGGTCACCGATTTGCAGGCAGAGACGTCGCGCCGCATCGCCGACGCGGCGGTTGCGAGCATCGAGGACGTCCGCCGCGCGCCGATGCTGGTTGGCTTCAGCCCCGCCCTGCGGGCCGAGGCCGACGATCTCAAGCGCTTTTTGCACCAGCATCTGTACCGCCACTATCAGGTGATGCGCATGACCGCCAAGGCCCGTCGCATCGTGGCCGACCTGTATCGCGCCTTCCTGGACGAACCGCGTCTGTTGCCGCCGGACCACCAGGCGCGGGTCGCCGCCAACGCACCGCGCGCGATCGCCGACTATGTGGCCGGCATGACGGACCGCTACGCCATCAAGGAACACCGGCGCCTGTTTGCCATTGGCGAGACCTGACCGAAAATCGGGGTCAGGTTCAATTACGCAGCGAGTTCTCATGGCTCGGCAGCCGCGCCTCACCGCGCCCGGATATCCGCACCACGTCGTCCAGCGGGGCAATAACCGACAGGAAATCTTTCGCGACGCGGCCGATTGCGAACGCTATCTCGGCCTGCTGGCCGACTTGTCGTCGAGCATGAGCACGCCGGTGCATGCCTACGTCCTCATGCCGAATCACGTTCATTTGCTGCTGACGCCGAACGAGCCGCAGTCGTTGAGCCGCTTGATGCAGGCGCTGGGCCGGCGTTATGTCATGTGGTTCAACCGTCGTCACGCCCGCAGTGGCACCTTGTGGGAGGGCCGCTACCGCGCGTGCGTCATTGAAAGCGAGCGCTACCTTTTTGCCTGCTCACGGTATATCGAGATGAATCCGGTGCGGGCGGGTCTGGTCGCGGACCCGGCCGAATACCGCTGGTCCAGCTATGCCCATCATGTCGGCCTGCGACCCGAGCCGATCATTGTCGAACACCCGCTGATCTGGTCGCTCGGCAATACGCCGTTCGAACGACAGGCTGCTTACCGGCGGTTGTTCGAAATCGCATCGGCGGAGGATGACACTGCCACCTTTCGAGCCTCGATCCAGGGCGGGTGGGTCATCGGTCGTCCGGACTTTGCACGATCGGTGCAAGAGCAAATCAACCGCCGGGCGCTACCGAGACGGCCCGGTCGTCCTGCGAAGCCTAGCTAGTTCAATCTGTCCCCGATTAATCACAGAGGCGGTCTTGGGTCCTGTTAATTGAATCTGACCCCGATTTTTGTGGTTGAGGCGGTTTGTGCATCGCATTACAGTCCTCAGACCGAGCGGAGGGGTCGATGGACAAGCACGTGCAGGACAAGGTCAACCAACTGGCGGCGGAACACGGGCTGTATTCACCAGCGAACGAGCATGACGCCTGCGGCGTCGGCTTCGTCGCGCACATCAAGGGCAAGGCAAGCCATGCCCTGATCCAGCAGGCGCTGCTGATCCTGCACAACCTCGATCACCGGGGCGCGGTCGGCGCTGATCCGTTGTGCGGCGACGGCGCAGGCATCCTGATGCAGATCCCCGACGCGTTCTACCGAGAGGAGATGGCGGCCCAGAACGTCACGCTGCCGCCACCGGGCGAGTACGGCGTCGGCATGATCTTCTTGCCGCGCGAACACGCGTCGCGATTGGCCTGCGAACAGGAGCTCGAACGCACGGTTCGCGCCGAAGGGCAGGTGGTGCTCGGCTGGCGCGATGTACCCGTCGACCGCGACATGCCGATGTCGCCGCTGGTGCGAGATCGCGAACCCGTGATCCGCCAGATCTTCATCGGCCGCGGCGCCGACGTGATGGTGCCCGACACGCTCGAGCGCAAGTTGTATGTCATCCGCAAGACCGCCAGCCACAAGATTCAGGCGCTCAAGCTGCAGCACGGCAAGGAGTACTTCGTCCCGTCGATGTCGGCCCGCACCGTGGTCTACAAAGGCCTGCTGCTCGCCGATCAGGTCGGCCGCTACTACGCCGACCTGAGCGATCCGCGCGTGGTCTCCGCCATCGCGCTGGTGCACCAGCGCTTCTCGACCAACACGTTCCCGTCGTGGGAACTCGCGCACCCGTACCGGATGGTCGCGCACAACGGCGAGATCAACACGGTCAAGGGCAACTTCAACTGGATGCGCGCACGTGAAGGTGTGATGTCCTCGCCGGTGCTCAAGGACGATCTGCGCAAGCTGTGGCCACTTATTTACGACGGCCAGTCCGATACCGCCTGCTTCGACAACTGCCTCGAACTGTTGACGATGGCCGGCTATCCGCTGTCGCACGCGGTGATGATGATGATTCCCGAGGCGTGGGAGCAGCACACGCTGATGGACGCCAATCGGCGGGCGTTCTACGAGTACCACGCGGCGATGATGGAGCCGTGGGACGGACCCGCGGCAATTGCCTTTACCGACGGCGTGCGCATCGGCGCGACGCTCGACCGCAACGGCCTGCGGCCTGCCCGCTACATCGTCACCGACGACGATCTGGTGGTGATGGCCTCCGAGGTCGGCGTGCTGCCGATCCCCGAGAGCCGGATCGTCAAGAAGTGGCGCCTGCAGCCCGGCAAGATGTTCCTGATCGACACCGAGCAGGGCCGCATCATCGATGACCGCGAGCTCAAGGAACAGCTTGCCAAGAGCCAGCCGTACAAGGAGTGGATCAAGCGCATCCGCATCCGCCTCGATGACCTGCCCAGCGAGAAAGCCGCCGGGTCGGCCGCCTGCACCGAGGTGCCGCTGCTCGATCGGCAACAGGCTTTCGGCTACACGCAGGAAGACGTCAAGGTCCTGATGACGCCAATGGCCACCGACGGCGAGGAGCCTACCGGGTCGATGGGCAATGACAGCGCGCTGCCGGTGCTGTCGAGCAAGAACAAGCCGCTGTACAACTACTTCAAGCAGTTGTTCGCGCAGGTGACCAACCCGCCGATCGATCCGATCCGCGAGCAGATGGTGATGTCGCTGGTGAGCTTCGTCGGTCCGAAACCGAACCTGCTCGACATCAACAACATCAATCCGCCGATGCGGCTCGAAGTCAGCCAGCCCGTGCTTGACTTCAACGACATGGCGAAGATCCGGCACATCGAGGATCACGCGAGCGCCAAGTTCCGCAGCTTCGAACTGGACATCTGCTATCCGGTGGCGTGGGGTCAGGAGGGCGTGGAAGCGCGCCTGGCCTCGCTGTGCGCCGAGGCGGTCGACGCCGTCCGCGGAGGCCATAACGTACTCATCGTGTCGGATCGCAAGCTCGACCCCGAGCACTGTGCAATTCCCGCGTTGCTCGCTACCAGCGCCGTGCACCAGCACCTGATCGCCGCCGGCCTGCGAACCAGCACCGGCCTGGTGGTCGAGACCGGATCGGCGCGCGAAGTGCACCACTTCGCGCTGCTGGCCGGCTACGGTGCAGAAGCGATCCACCCGTACCTTGCTTTGGAAACACTGGTCGCGCTCAACGCCGGCAAGCCGGTCCCGGCGGGCTACGCCAGCGCCGCCGACAAGGCGATCAAGAACTACATCAAGGCGATCGGCAAGGGCCTGAACAAGGTCATGTCGAAGATGGGCATCAGCACCTACATGAGCTACTGCGGTGC
>LNFM01003758.1_pt1 | contig 29210 bp, 25 predicted proteins | sample 596031 | NCBI WGS metagenome assembly LNFM01 (sample SAMN04254537, study PRJNA301005) | activated carbon metagenome | isolation source: dual media filters at the Ann Arbor, Michigan drinking water treatment plant | place: USA: Ann Arbor
TGATAGAGAAAGCGCTGGCCGGTCAGCATGGCATCCTGATAGTCACCGAATTGCGCAAGCCCGACGCTGACGAAATGGTCGAATGCCGCTTCGGCATCGCTGCGTTTCACGGCGAACCAGAACGGATCGGCATCACCGAAATGGTCGGCGAAGCGATCATTCACCAGGGCGACGACCTCGCGCGTTGTGGCATCTTGCTGAAAATGTGCCGGCTCGGGGATGAGCAGACCGGCCTTCGCCGACTTGCGATTGTCGTGGTCGAAGTTCCACTGACCGCCGACGGGCACGGAGCCCTCCATCAACAGTCCGGTCTTACGGCGCATGTCGCGATAGAAATACTCCATTCGCAACTGCTTGCGCCCCTTGGCCCAGGCAGCGAATTCATCGGTCGAGCTGATGAATCTGCTGTCTATGCATATGTCGACAGGCAGACCGAGTTGGCATGACCAGCTTCGAACGTCCTGAAGGAGGCGCCACTCGCCAGGCTCGGTGATCAGGATCCGCTCAGGTTGGTGCTCGGCCACGGCGCGCGCCACTTCACCCGTGAGCGACCCGGCATTGCCGTCATCGTCCAACCGCGTGTAAGCGACTGCCCAGCCCCAGGTACGCAATTCCTCTGCAAAATGCCGCATCGCCGAGAACAGCAGTATGATCTTCTTTTTGTGATGGCGGACATACGTGGCCTCCTCGACAACCTCACACATGAGGACGAGATCGCAAGACCGGTCGCAGGCAGCAAGACTAGACAGGTTACGAGACAACTGGTCGCCCAGCACCACCACGAGGTTGCGAATCTTTTTCGGATGTCGAGCACGAGCCATGGGAACTTCCGACGTGACGATGTTCAGGGCGTAAACAGAGCCGATTTACCGGCCGCGACGCGTCCGAAAGAGAGAGCGGGCAATCCACTCCGCTCGACGTCAGGAACGCGGACCGGCACGTCCCTTTTCTCGCCAGACAAATCGCGAGATCCATTGCAAGGCGGGTCGCACGAGCAGGAAACCGCGATAGGTAAGTTCCGCCGTTTGAAGAATACCCGGCAACAACACGATCCGGCCGATCCAAACCCAGCCCGGAAGCGCAAGCCACAGATGAGCGAACCCTGCCGCACCCGACACAACTGTGCCGTCAGCTCTGCGAACATGGAAACGCTCGAGCGCCGAGGCCTTGTCGAGACCGGGTACGATAGGCCCTGCTGCGGCGCACGAGACGTCGACGAAAGCGACACGCTCCGCGCCCGCACACCGTCGATAAACCCCAATTTCGGCGTCACACAGCGGGCATGCACCGTCATAGAACACGGTGATTTCCGGGGGATGCATGGTCAATCAAATGTCCCTCGATCTTGAGCGCCGCACTCTTTCGCCAAACCGCGGTCGCGACATGGCTACACTTCAAACGCTACCAGCCATGCAATGGATCGCACGCTCGTGGAAGACCATCGACACCACCGAAGGCGACCAACTGGGAAGCGTGCTGTCGCATCCGACGACTGATCTGAATGAACTGTTTGCACGTTGAAGAAACATAAGCGAATTGCTCGAAAACTTCCTGGGAGGAAGTACTGCGTCCATTCGACGGCGCCGAGCAAAATCCACAACGGTGAGCAGATCGATCAGAGTACCGAATTGAGACTTGATGATTTATTTTGGTCAGAGGGAAAAGAATCGACATGCAGAAGTTGATCGCACAGGCTTGGGATTACGTGTTCGACCATCAGGTCAGCCCGCTTAGGCATATCCCGGATGTTTCTACGCGACATATGATTTTACAGCTTCTGGGTTGGATGTGGGCGATTGCTTTTTCGGTGGCGGTCGGAAGTTACGCACTACTTCCTGCCAGCTTGATCGGTCACGCTGCATTGATCGCAGCCGCATCCATCACCGTCGCAACGTACACCGCCGCAGCCAACAAGCCAGGTCTCTTCAAATCATATTCCGGCCGGCGGCCCGGCGGTGAGCATGAGTAGAGCCTCGGAAACTTCCGCTTCGGCCGCCTTCGTTCCCGACGGGGTTCATTCCTCTCCGAGCCCCGCACCACGCACGATTTCCCCATAGACATTCACGTCCGCCGCGATCACTTCCGCGAGCGACTGAGATCGTTGCCGATCGGCGCCACGCCCAGGCTTACAAACCGCACATTGAACTCCGAATCACGTACCGCCTTCCGCAGTTCTGACGACAGCCATTCTACAATCGCTTTCGGCGTCACCGCCGGAGCGATCGCGCCGTTCCAGGAATACGAGGCATAGTCGAAACCGCTTTCGATCGTCGCCGGCAGGATCGCCATCTGCGGCAACGCGACCGTCGGCCGTCGGGAGCGGCATTCTTCACCGCATCCCGGGAGTTAGGGCCGCTTGCGCCCGCGCGGGTTTCGACGACGAACTGCTGTTTGAACATATCTGGCAGCCGCGCGCTGATGAGGTGGGCGATCTCGTCGGTCATACCGCCGGCCGCGTCTGGAACGATCATCGTCCCGGGACGGTCGGGATAGCTCGTCGGGTCGGCCAACGCGCTGCTGGCCGCCACGCCGCCGCAGGCGGCGTAAGTCTTTATATAGTCATTTCAATAAGATGAAGCATCAAATTGACACAGAGAATGCCCAGAAATCACCAGATCGTTCCCTTGAGAAGACCTGCAACCGCCGTGCGATGAGCACAGCCGCATTTAAAGGTGCATGCCAAACGCAGGACCGTTCGTGCGAGGACGCAGAGAGTTCGCAGGTCAGATACTTGCATCCCGCCGCCGTTCGAGGCAGCAAGGATGAGATTCACCGGGACCACCAGTATGCGCACCCCCTTCACCATCGGCGGCCAGACCGTAGAGCGCGGCGAGCGCAAGATTGTCGTACTGCCGGTTTCCAAGTTATCGAACCATACGCCCGTGACACTGCCCGTCCATGTGCTCCACGGATCGACCCCCGGCCCGGCCATGTTCGTCTCTGCGGCCGTGCATGGCGACGAACTGAACGGCGTCGAGATCATCCGCCGTGTGCTGCGTACGCTCGCGCCGGGCAATATCAAGGGCACGCTATTGTGCGTACCCGTCGTCAACGCCTACGGCTTCATCGGCCGCTCGCGGTATCTGCCAGACCGCCGTGATTTGAACCGCGCCTTTCCCGGAACTCCCAACGGCTCACTCGCGGCACGGCTGGCGCATCTCCTCCTGACCGAGGTGGTGAAGCGTTGCCAGGTCGGCGTCGATCTGCACACCGCCGCGATCCACCGCGTGAACCTGCCCCAGATCCGCTGTGACACGAAGCTGAGCCCACGCAGCCGCGACCTCGCGATGGCGTTCGGCGCGCAGGTCGTTCTAGAAAGCGCCGAGCGTTCGGGATCGATGCGCCGGGCCGCGCGCGAATGTGGCGTCGACGTTCTCGTCTACGAAGGCGGCGAGGGCCTGCGCTTCGACGAATTCGCGATCCAAGCCGGCGTGGACGGGATTGCCCGCGTGATGCTGCGGATTGGAATGTTGGAGACACACGACGAGGCCGACGAAGCCCGTCAGCACGCCTCGGCCGCCCCGACAATGACCCGTCCGCCGCTGGTTGCGAATGCCGCCAGATGGGTCCGCTCGCCCGAAGGCGGCGTGCTGCGCACCCACAAGCGCATCGGTGATGCCGTCAGCGAAGGCGAGACGATCGGGGTCATCTCGAACCCCTATGAAGAGGCCGACACGCCCGTGAAAAGCCCACGGCGCGGCGTGATCGTCGGGGCCACCACGCTGCCGATCGTCAACTTGGGCGATGCCCTGTTCCATATCGCCTGGAGCGAAGAGATGGGCACCCGTCCGACGCCGCACCGCGAGACTGCCGAACCCCTCATGGACGAGGACGAGATCATTTGAGCGGGCAAGCGCCGCCCCGAACCGCCCGAGAACTCCCAGAACGCATTTCAGAACGCGTTCTTGACACCCGCGCCGCCCCATCGGTATATCCGGGCACCCAAGGCGGGGTAGCTCAGTTGGTTAGAGCGGCGGAATCATAATCCGTAGGTCGCCGGTTCAAGTCCGGCCCTCGCTACCAATCTTCTCAATGTGTTAGCCGCGCGATTGACCATCGAAGTCCATTGCTGGCAGCTCTTGCTGTCCACCAGCTGTCCACGCTGAGCGAAACGGACAGCTGATCCAGCCTGTGGAGAAGTAAGCTGCCTCGCGCGCGCAAGGCAACTTTGTTACCCGCCTTGCGAGGCAACGCCAGCGAATGCGGCTATCTCAATTCCTCTATGCTCGAAACCGGAAGACCGCCGAATACGAGCTTGGCGGCTCGTGCTGCCCTCACGCCAGAGCGGTCCTCCAGGCGTCGTAGCCATAGACCCAGTCGGCGTTGCCACCTTCCTTGAGCCATTCGTTGCCACGCGAACCGAGCTGGACTTTGGCGGTCCGTTCCTTGCGCGCGTTCTCATAGCGCTGCAGCGCGGTTGAAACATCATTGGTCGTCACGCCTTCGAGCGCGCGTCCCAGCACAACGGCATCCTCGATGGCCATGCAGGCGCCCTGCGCCATGAACGGCACCATCGGATGCGCCGCATCGCCGAGCAGCGTCGTCCGCCCGACCGACCACGTCGGCATCGGCTGGCGGATGTAGAGCGCGGATTTGGTCACCTCGGTGCAGGCGGCCAACAGCGCACGCGCCTCCGGGTGGAAGCTCGAGTAGACCCGGCGCAACTCCTCGACGTCTCCGGGCAGCGTCCAGGATTCCTCGCGCCAGTCATCCTGGGGCGTCGTGGCGAAGATGAAGGTCTCCTCCCCCTTGTTGAGCGGGAATGTCACGATCTGCACGGACGGTGTCGGGCCCCACCATTTGGTAAAGGCGTCGAGATTGGGGATCGAGAGCTTAGCGCGCGGCACGACGGCGCGATAGGACACGAGGCCGGTGAACTCGGGGCTTTCGGGTCCGAACAGGACCTTGCGCACGACGGAGTGGATGCCGTCCGAGCCGATCAAGGCATCGACGGTGTGGGAGGTGCCGTCAGCGAACCAGAGAGTGACCTTGTCGGGCTGATTGTCGATGGCTGTGGCCCGCTTGCCGAGCTTGATCACGTCGGCGGGCAGCACCGCCTCGAGTGCCTTCAGGAAGTCCGCACGATGGATCGTGAGCTGTGGCGCCCCGTAGTCACGCTCGGCCGCCTCGGCCATCTCGAGCTTGGAGGTGACCTCGCCTGTGTCCCAGGTGCGGCTGATGCGGTGGGTTGGCCGCGCGGCTGTCTCGCGCACCGCCGCTCCGACGCCAGCGCCCAGACCATCGATGGCCCGCACGGCATTGGGTGTCAGGTTGAGGTCGGAGCCAATGCGCGCGAACTGCTGTGCCTGCTCGAAAACGACGACATCGTGCCCGGAACGGCGCAGAGCGATCGCCGCCGTCAATCCACCGACGCCGCCGCCACAAATGCCGATCGTCAGATGTGCCATAGTCTTTTCTCCCTTACGAATGCCGCTCGATGCGAGCCCACGGATGGGGCTCGCCGCTCATGTCGAGATAGATCGATTTCTGCGCCATGTAGGCGCGTATCCCTTCCCGCCCTTTCTCGCGACCGATGCCGGAAAGCTTCATGCCGCCGAACGGCGTCGAGATGGAGAACTGCTTGTAGGTGTTGATCCACACCGTTCCGGCCTCGACGGCGCGCGCGATGCGCCATGCGCGCGGGAAGTTCTTCGTGTAGATGCCGCATGCGAGGCCATACATGCTGTCGTTGGCCGCCTCGATCAACTCGTCCTCGTTATCGAAGGGCATGACGACCAGCACCGGCCCAAAAATCTCCTCACGGGCAGTGCGCGACGTATTCGAGAGGCCCGTGATGATCGTCGGCGAGTAGAAGATGCCGGCGTCGAAGCCGGCCCCCTTCGGCCGCTCGCCGCCGGCGGCGATCTGCCCGCCCTCCTCGCGCGCGAGCTTGACGTAGCCCTCGACACTGTCGCGATGGGGGTCGCGCACGAGTGGAGCGACCTGGGTCGAAGTCTCGAATGGATGACCGACGCGCAATGCCCTGGTCGCCGCGACGAGGCGATCGAGAAAGCTTTGATAGATGGCGCGTTCGATGAAGAGCCGGGAGCCGGCGATACACGACTGCCCGGTCGACGAGAAGATGCCGAACATTACGCCGCCGATGGCGAGATCGACATCGCAGTCCTCGCACACGATGGTCGGCGACTTGCCGCCGAGCTCGAGCGACACCGGCATCATTTTGTCGGCCGCCTTATGCGCGATCCCACGACCAACATTGTCGCCGCCGGTGAACGACACCTTGCGCACGGCCGGATGCTCGACGATGCGGTCGCCGACGACGCTGCCGCTGCCCGGCAATGTCGAGAACAGGCCCTTGGGAAGGCCAGCATCGTCGATGATGCGTGCCAGCTCGAGGCACACCATCGGGCTCCACGAGGAGGGCTTCAGCACCACGGCGTTGCCGGCCGCCAACGCCGGCGCCACTTTCTGCGCATCGCTCGCAATCGGCGAGTTCCACGGCGTAATGGCAGCAATGACACCGAGGGGATCGTGAACCGAGAACGTGAGGTAGTCGCCGCGAGACGGAGTGATCGCTTCTTCCAATGTTTCGAGGGCTGCAGCGAAGTAGCGGAATGTGCTAGCGGCGCTCATGGCCAGCGCGCGTGTCTCACCGAGCGTCTTGCCGGTATCTCGGCTCTGCGTCCTTGAGATGCGATCGGCATTGTTCTGAATGCCTTCGCCGATGCGGTGCAGACAGGCGGCGCGCTCGTGCGGCTTCAGATTGCGCCAAGCGGCGGAACGCTGGGCGTCCTGTGCTCGCTCGATCGCGAGATCGACGTCTTCTGCCGAGGCGCCGGCGAACTTGAGGTTGGTACTGCGATCGGCCGGAAAGATCGACGTGAGATCGGCGCCGCGCCCTTTACGCCACTCGCCGCCGATGTAGAGGTTGCCGTCAGGCAGATCGCCAACATTCATATCAGGCTCCTCCGGCAGCGCCAGCCGGTGGACCGGCGAACTGGGCTGCAAACGGGCCAATTTTCGTCATCTCGACCTCGAGCATGACGGGACCTTTTTGTGAAATCGCCTCGTCGAGGACTCCGGAAAACTTGGAGACGTCGTCGACAGCCATGTGTGGCAGTCCGATCGAGCGACAGAGCATCGGAAAGTCCGGCGTGCGCAAAGCGGAGTAGTGATGGCGTCCCTCGTATTGCGCATCCTGAATGTTCTTGATCACGCCGTAGGCGCGGTCATTCATCAGAACGAACACGATGTTCGCCTTCTCCTCGACCGCAGTGATGAGTTCTGCGATCCCGAGCATGAGACCGCCATCGCCCAGCAGCGCGACGGTCTTGGCGGACGGCTCCGCGACCGCCGCGCCCACCGCCATGGCAGCGCCCAGGCCGATGCCGCCGCCGAGCGCGTGCACACCAAGCCGCGGCTCGGCAATCTGGACGTAGCGGTTGCCGAACGTGCTGTTGGAGATGGTCACGTCGCGTACCCAGGGATGGCGACCTGCCGGCACACGGGCGAGCAGAGCATCCGCGACCTCCTGGTAGGGGCCGAGTGCGGCGCTAATCGCGCCCTCGCCCTTGGCGCGCGCGACGGCGATCTCGTAGGCGAACGACGGGTCGACATCGAGCTTCTTCGGAAGCTGTGCAAGCAGCGCCTCGAGCGCGGCGCTCGCATCGGCAGCGATGAAGAGATCGATCGCGTAATTCCGCCCGGCCTGCGTCTCGTCGGCGTCGATCTGGATCAGCGGCGAAGGCAGGCGCATCTTGTTGTTACGCGTCTCGTTTCCACGCAGGCGCGAGCCGACCACGATCATCAGGTCCGACTTTTCATAGAGGGCCTGTGCCTCGGGCGTCATGTTGAACGCCCCCAGGTTGGCCTTGTGGTCTTCCGGCACGACGCCACGACCATTGGTCGATGTCACGACACCAAACCCGCGCTCGACCAGCTCGGTCGCGGCCTTGCAGGCGCCGCGCGCTCCGCCGCCCAGCCACAACAATGGGAGCTTCGCTTTGCCGATCATGTCAGCGGCGGCCTTGATCTCAGCGGCACCGGGATGGCATACGGAAATCTCGGGCGGCTCGAAGCGCGCTGGGTAGGTTCCTCGCTCGCGCTGCAAGTCGACGGGGATCTCCAGGCTGACCGGACCTGTCGGCGCGGACAGAGCTGCAGTCACCGCTGCCTGTAGTCCGCCCGGCGCGCCATTGGCGTCCCACATCCGCATGTAGCGCTTGGATACCGCGCGCAGCATATCCGGCTGGCGCGGCACATCGTGAATGGCGGCGCGGTCGCGGTCCATGAACTCACGGTCTACGGTGGTGGTGATATGCAGGACCGGTGAGCCGGCGGTCAGCGCCTCGACCTGTGCGCCTGCCGCGTTTCCGGCAGCCGTGCCCGTGCTGGTGATGACCACGCCGAGTGAGCGGGAGACGCGCGCGTACGCGTCGGCCATGCTCATGGCGCCGGCCTCGCCGCGCGCAGGGACGAAGCGGATACGCTTCTGCCGGGCGATGGCATCGAGGATCGGCATATTGTGAATCGAGATGACACCGAACACGGTCGTCACGCCAATGTCGGCGAGATAGCGCGCGATCAGATCACCGACCGCCTCGCTTGCTTGCTTCTGTCGTGGGCTCATGAGGAGCTTCCTTCAAATGTACCGCGACACGCCGCCGGAGACCTCGAGCGAGGCGCCGGTGACGTAGCTCGCAGCGGGCGATCCCAAGAACAGAACTGCACGGGCTACCTCTTCGGCATGCCCCAGTCGGGCCAACGGAATGCCCTTCGACTTGGCGAGAGCCGCGAGCCAGACTTCTTTCGTCTCGCCCGGCTTGGCTGACGCCTCGAAGCGGCGCTGCCATTGACCGGAATCGATCAGACCGAGCACGACCGAGTTCACCCGGATTGCCGGCGCCAGCTCGCCGGCGAGCGATTTCAGCAAGCTCTGCACGCCCGCGCGCGCAGCAGACGTGCACACCATGTGCGGTTCGGGCTGATAGGCGAGCAGTGAGTTGACGCCGACGATGGCTGGCGCGCTGCTCATGCGCAGCAGCGGCTCGAAGGCGCGCACCGTGTGGATCTGGCTGAAGAACTTGAGCTCCAGCTCGGCGCGCCATGCGTCGTCGGTGGTATCCCGAAAGGTCGACATCCGCGCTTGTCCGGCGTTGTTCACAAGCAGATCGAGACGCGGGAATACGCCGGCCATGGCAGTCGCGAACGCCTCCACCTCGGTGCGGCTCGTGACGTCGCAGCAATGGACGAGAAGCCGTTCAGCGCCGTGCTCGCGAGAAAGCTCCATCTTCGCGTGCTCGAGCCGAATATTGTCGCGCCCGCATATGGCAACGCTCGCGCCCTCGGCGAGCAGCAATCGCGCCGTGGCAAGCCCGATGCCCGAGCTACCGCCGGTGACAACCGCGAAACCTCCTGACAGCCCCAGGTCCATGGCGTGATGTCCTCAAGCTGTGGGGAAGCCGGGATCGGGCTTGGCGCCGCCGGCAGCGAGTTGACGGTACAGGCGATCGACGCGCTCGGGGCACGACAAGTCGAAGTTGATGTAGTCGAGGCCAAAGGTGTAGTCCTGGCGCAGCCCATAGATGTACTGCTCCGGCCCAGTTCCTCGGAACAGCACCTCTGCGTCGGTCTCCTTCAGGATCTTGAGGCCCCAACTCTCGACATAGAAGTCCTTCGTCTCGATAGCGTTCGGCGCGCGCGTGACGATGCCGCGCAGGAAGTCGACGCCGACTTTCTCGCTCACGCTAGTCTCCTGTCGATCATTCACGATTACCCCGCGAGCGCGATGATCTCGTCTTCGCGCTCGTGCTTCTCTGGGAGCTCACTCCGCCGTGATCTTCAGACGCTGCACGATGGCTCCGTATCGCTCGTAGTCGGCGCGGATACGGGCGGCTGCGGCTTCTGGCGTACCGCCCAGGATGATCTCGCCGGACGCCTCGAGTTTGGCCTTCACCTCCGGTACCTGGAGCGCAGCGTTGACCTCCTTGTTCAGTCGATCGATCACCGCGGCCGGCGTGCCTGTGCGGGTCAACATCGAGTACCAACCGTCGACGGCGACGTCGGCAAATCCCTGCTCGATGGCTGTGGGCAGTTGCGGAACGGCCGGGCTGCGCTGCTTTTCGACGGTGGCGAGCGCGACGAGATTGCCCGATTGGATCTGCCCCCTGACCGGCCCAATACCGGCAAACGTGACCTGAACGTGACCGGCGACGACGTCGTTGATCGCAGGCGCAATGCCCCGGTAGGAGACGTGACGCAGGTCGATCTTGCCGGCTTCCTTGAACAACTCGCCGGCAATGTGCAGGACCGAGCCGTTGCCGGAGCTGGCGTAGCTCACGTCCGTTTTCTTGCGCGCCATCTCGGCCAAGTCGGTTGCATTCTTCAACCCGAGCTTGGGATTCGCCACCATGATCATCGTGGTTTGCGACGGCATGATCACCGCCTGGAGATCGTTCAGCACATCGACTTGCGCCTGCGTGCCTTTGAGCACGTGCGGAGCGATGAATAGCGTGTTCGGCGTCACGAGTAGTGTATGACCGTCCGCGGCGGCTCGGGCCACGGCCGCTGCACCGGTGATACCGCTGGCGCCGGGGCGGTTCTCGATGACAACAGGTTGGCCGAGCTTTTTCGAAAGCTCGTCACCCAGCAGGCGTGCGATCACGTCCGGGCCGGCCCCGGCGGGGAACGGGACCACGATGGTGATACGCTGTGTCGGATAAGCAGCAGCACCGTCGGTGAGTGCTGCAATCGCTCCACACCCGAGGAGTGCAGCTGCGATCAGGCTCTTGATGCGTCTGGACATTTCAGGCTCCTCCCTTTTCGATCATTTACTCGATCAATTCTGCAACGGCTTCTGGCCGTTCTTGACAAACCGCGTGCACGAACGAGCCCGCATTGCTGCCAATGCCGTGCAGAAGCACGATCAGACTGCTGCCGTCGAGCTTGCCCTCGCAATGGCCGGGGGTGCCGTCGATGTGTCGCCGATCACGCACTTGAAAGACCATCACCAATAGAGGCCGAGCCCAGCGCATCCGCTTTGATGCGCTGGCGCGAGCGCCAATGCGCTATTTCTTCGGGCGCTTGATCTTGGACACCGGATGATCCGGCGGATAGGTCCGCGTCACTGGCTGCGGATTGCCGATCATGACGCACATCAGCGCCTCTTCGATCCCCTCATTGACGATACCGCGATAGACGCCGGGCGGCACGGAGATGAGGTCGCGCTCCTTAAGCACCGTTTCGTACCGCTGGCCGAGGTGCTCGACGAACACGCGGACCTTGTGGCCGCGCAGAATGAAGAACACCTCCTCGGCATCCGTGTGGATGTGGGAGGGGCCCTCGCAGCCGGCGGGCAGGATCATCGTGGAGAAGGTGAAATGGCCGGCCGGAATGACGTTCTCGTCCGAACTGACACCTGTCGCCCCGGTGCCGATGTAGCGCATTTGAGCGCGACGATACTTCGGATCGTAGTCGGCCTGGAATTTCAGGGCGTCCCAGTCGAGCGTCCGCGAGTCATATCGCGCGACGTTCTTCTCTACCCAGTCGCCAAGCGACATCCCGGTCGGGATCTTGACGTCCTTGGGGTTCACTTCGGGGAACTTCGCGTGTTGCGTCATCGGATTCTCCTGACTGCTCTGACGCTGCTCCTGAGTGCGATACCGCCCGACAAGGCGGCTAGTCTTCTCTGATTGTTTTATTAGCGAAACTAAATTTCGTAGATAGACTACCGTTGAGCCTAGAGGATAGTCAACCGATACTTGACTAGCGCCCGGTCACTTCGTGTAGCGCCAGCTAGGTCATAGCTCTACGTACGAAATAATATACTTCAAACCAATGACTTAATGAATCTCCTACACAGCGTTAGTTGTAACGGATCCAACGTAGAACTCTCGCTCGATGCCAACTCGCCCGAGCTGCAACCATTGTCAGTGGGCAGCAGTTGTACTAAGTATGGAAGTCAATTTCGCAGGGGTAGCGACGGGTCGCCGGGTGCAGTCGATGTCGGGTCAAGAAGAAGTGTTGCTGGCAGCGTACAGAGCGGAGCCACTACCGGATGGCCGACATGGATAGTGACGAGCTACTAGCTGCCGAAAGCGCGCACCCCGAGCCGGTTCGATTGGAGCGGCCAGCCAATCATGAAAAGTACATGGTTCCGGGCCTCGAGCGCGGGCTGCGCGTCCTTTTCATCCTAGCTAACGAGCGGGGTGAGCTGCCGTTGACCGAGATCTCCGAGCGACTGGGCGCACCGCGCTCCTCCGTGTTCCGCATCTGCTATACGCTGGACCAACTGGGGCTCCTGCGCCGCACCCAACACGGCTATGCGCTCGGCCCGCGCATTCTTTCGCTCGGCTTCGATTATCTATCCTCACTCGACATTGTGGAGATCGCCCGACCAGAACTCGTAGCATTGCGCGATGACACGGGCGCCTCCGCCCATCTCGGCGTTTTATCCGGCACCGACGTGGTCTACATCGCTCAAGTCCCGTCTTTGCGGCAGCTTGCAAGCCGGGTGGCCGTCGGCAGCCGATTCCCGGCCCATGCCATGTCGATGGGACGCCTGCTGCTCAGCAGTCTGCCCGCTAGCGAGTTCGATACGCTCTATGCTGCGATCGAACTGAAGAGGTTCACCAACGAGACTCCCGGGACGATCGAGGATCTGCGCCAGAAGATCGCCGCTGAGCGCGAGCGCGGATACGTGATCAGCCGCAGCAGCTTCGAGGCCGGCATCGTCGCCGTTGCCGCGCCGGTGATGGATCGCGACGGTAACGTCGTCGCTGCCATCAATATCAGCGGCCCCGCCGCTTCACTCGATACGGGCGCACTCGAAGGCGTGTTCAAGGATCGCGTATGCGAGGCCGCCCGTCGAATCTCGACTCAACTCGGCTATCGCCCGCCGCCCCAAGCGCGGGGTTGAGATGTCCAGCACATCATGATCATCATCATCAGCAGCAGCAGCAGCAGTGCTCAAAACCCGAATAGGAGGTTGTCTTGACGCTCGTGACCCGTCGCCAGGTTCTTGCCGGTTCGGTTGCTGCGGCGCTGTCGGATTCCCGCGCATTTGCGCAAGCGCCGTCGTGGCCTTCGAAGCCCGTGAAGTTCGTCGTGCCCGTTGCGGCCGGAACCGCGACCGATCTCACCGCGCGAATATTCGGCGAGAAGCTCGCCACCCGCTGGGGACAGGGCTTCGTCGTCGAGAACAAACCGGGCGCCGACGGTCTCATCGCTCTGGGTTCCTTCGTTTCCGCCCGTGACGAACACGCACTCTTGTTCTCGTTCTCGACGGCCGTGAGCCTCAATCCGCTCGTGCATGCCAAGCTGACTTACGATCCGGCTCTCGATCTGGTGCCGATCACGACGACGTCCGAGGTTCTGTTCGTCGTAGCGGCGCACACCGCATTGAAGGCCAATTCGATCGCCGATCTCAAAGCGGAGGCGCAGGCCAATCCGGGCAAGCTCAACTGGGCTGCTGCCCCCGGACTGCCGCGCTTCGTCCTCGAGCGCCATCGCCGCGAGCAGCGGCTCGACATGGCCTACGTCGGCTACACGCAGACGGGCGCGGCCGTTCAGGACCTCGGCGAGGGGCGCATTCAGCTAATGATCGCCTCGCTGAATACCGTGCTGCCCGTGATCGAGGCGGGCAAGGCCAAGGTTCTCGTCGTTGCATCGACGGATCGCGCCAAGTCGATGCCGTCGATTCCAAGCGCTGTCGAGGCCGGCTTCCCCAACCTCGCAGTGCCGGCCGTGGGATGCGTCTACGGATGGAAGGGTATGTCGACCGCTTTGCGCGACCGGTTGGCGGCAGACATCGATGCGGTAGCGCAGGACGCCGGCGTCGTCGCACAACTGGAAAAGATCGGCCAGATCGTGAGGCGCTCAACACCCGCTGACCTCGCGCAGTTACTCACTAAGCAGCACGCCGATCTTGCGCCGCTGGCAGAACTGATGCGAGCGGCGAAGTAGAGTGGTGGCGGACCTCATGGCAGAAGGGCCAGCGGCCCGTGACTGCCCTGCGGCCCGTTCACTGAGTTTCTCCGACAGCAGCTTCTCCTTGGACAGCTGCTGTTCAGCCCCAGCAACGTCCATGTCGAGATTGCCCCTCCTCGAAAGCGAGAACCAAAGAGGTCCCAGGCGCAAAGCCGCCATCGCCGCCGATGCCTGTCAAGAGTGAGGCTGTTGCGGTGCACACGATGCCTTTCACCGTGCTCTGCAAATTTACAACATGAGTGTTGAGCACCGGCACTGAATCTGCAGTGGTGCCCTGTCGCCAAGTTATGCACTCGTCGCCGCCGGCGAGATCTCGAAGGCTGAGGTTGACCGCCGCACCGCCGCCAATACCGGCAAGTAGGACGGCTGCCACTCACACGTGCGGTCTTGCGATTGGCGAGCTGGTCGACGCCCTCTTAACGGACTGCTTACCGCTGGAGGAAGCCATCTGACAGATGGCGGCAGTCGCGGACCTGTCTGACGGCATGGGTGCGCGTTCCCTGGGGTGCCCTATCCGCCAGGTTGAGAGCGCGTCGGAGCCCGCGGGTCACGAGAAGATCAATACGACGGCGCTGCCCCTTATCCTTTGTCGGCGCTGCGGCGACGCTTCGAAAATGCGGCTGCGATCTCGCCGATGATTCCGCGGCGGAACACCAGCACCGTGACGACGAAAATCACACCTTGGATGACGAGGACCCACTCGCCGAAACGGGCGAGGTAGTTCTGCATGGTGATGATGACAGCCGCACCGACGATTGGACCGAAAACCGTTCCAAGCCCGCCGACCAAGGTCATCAGCACGACCTCGCCCGACATCTGCCAAGTGACGTCCGTCAGCGTGGCGAGCTGGAAAACGATCGCCTTGGTCGCGCCGGCGAGACCCGACAGGGCTGCGGAGATCACGAAGGCGATCAGCTTGTAGCGTTCGACGGCGTAACCCAGCGAAATGGCCCGTGCCTCGTTCTCGCGAATAGCCTTGAGCACTTGCCCGAACGGCGAGTGAATAGTGCGGTAGATGACAAGAAAGCCGGCGCAGAAGATGGCTAGAACGAGGAAGTAGAGCGACAGGTCGTTGCGGATATCGATCAGCCCCAAGAACGCGCTGCGGGGCACGCCCTGGATGCCATCCTCGCCGCCCGTGAACTTTGCCTGCAGGCAGAAGAAGAACACCATCTGCGCCAGGGCCAGCGTGATCATCGCGAAGTAGATGCCTTGGCGGCGGATCGCGATCAGGCCGGTGAGAAGTCCGAGCGAACCCGCGACCGCTGCGCCGGCGAGGATGCCGAGTTCCGGCGGCCAGCCCAACACCTTGACGGAATGCGCCGATACGTAGGCCGCCGAGCCAAAGAACATGGCATGGCCGAACGAGAGCAGGCCGACGTAGCCGATCAGCAGATTGAAGGCGCACGCGAACAGCGCAAAGCACAAAACCTTCATCAGGAACACGGGGTAGATGACGAGCGGCGCGAGCATCAGGAGGACGACGAGCCCGCCGAACACCACAAGATCATTGCTGCGGCCTGCCGGCTCAGCGGTCGTCGGTACCGGTGCGGTCGTCACGTTGGCGGAGGTCACAGCCTCGTCCTCACTTGGGTGTGCCGAACATGCCTTGCGGCCGCAGCATCAGCACGATGATCATGATCACGAAGATCACGGTGTTTGTGGCTTCGGGATAGAAGACCTTGGTGAGGCCCTCGAGCAGGCCGAGGCTGAAGCCGGTGATTATCGAGCCCAGGATCGATCCCATGCCGCCGATCACGACCACGGCGAAAACAACGATGATGAGGTTGGAGCCCATCGTCGGATTGACAGAATAGATGGGGGCCGCCAGCACGCCGCCCAGCGCTGCGAGCGCCACCCCGAAACCATAGGTCAAGGTGATCATGCGCGGCACGTTGATGCCGAACGCCTGCACGAGTTGCGGGTTCTCCGTTGCCGCCCGCAGATAGGAGCCGAGCTTGGTCCGCTCGATCACGTACCAGGTTGCCAGACACACGAAGAGCGAGACCACCACCACCCAGGCGCGATACCACGGCAGGAACATAAAGCCCAGGTTATACCCCCCCGGAATCGGATTCGAATAGGGCAGGCCCGAGGAGCCGAATTGATTGCGGAACAGACCCTCGACGATCAGCGCCAGGCCAAAGGTCAGCAGCAAGCCATAGAGATGATCGAGGTGATAAAGCCGCGAGATCATGAACCGCTCGATCAGCATGCCTGTGAAGCCGACGATCAACGGTGCGAGGATGAGCGCGCCCCAGTAGGGAATGCCGAGCCACTGCAGCAACATCCACGACGTGAAGGCACCCATCATGTATTGGGCGCCGTGCGTGAAGTTGATCACGTTCATGAGCCCGAAGATCACGGCAAGGCCCAGCGATAGCATCGCGTAGAACGAGCCATTGATCAGGCCCAGCAGAAGCTGGCCCATCAAGGCTTGTGGCGTAACTCCGAGCAGCTCGAACATCTTCTCTCCGGTGGTGCCAGATCTTGCGGATCAGGCTCCATGAGACGGATGGTGTCGGACTGATGGGGTCCGACACCAATGAGGGATTACTTCACCAGCGGGCACTTGCCCTCGGAGATCGGGCGGAAGGCCTCGGCAGCCGGGATCGTGGAGACGAGCTTGTAGTAATCCCAGGCAGCCTTGCTCTCCTGAGGCTTCTTGACCTCGAAGAGAAACATGTCGTGCACTTTGCGGCCGTCCGGGCGAATGGTGCCCTTGCCGAACAGACGATCGTCGGTCGGCATTTCCTTCATCTTCGCTATGACCTTGGCACCGTCGGCGTCGCTGCTGAGCGCCGTCACGGCCTTGAGATAGTGCAGGACCGACGAATAAACGCCGGCGTGGACCATCGAGGGATGGACACCGCGGTTGGCCGGGGCAAATTCCTTCGCATAGGCGCGGTTGTTGTCGTTCAAGTCCCAATACCAGGCTTCGGTGAAGGTCAGGCCCTGGGCCGTCTTGAGGCCAAGGGAGTGGATGTCGGTAATGAAGATCAGCAACGAGGCGAGGCTCTGGCCGCCCTGCACGATGCCGAACTCAGCCGCCTGCTTGATGGCATTCGTCGTGTCGGCGCCGGCGTTCGCGAGCCCGATCACCTGGGCCTTCGATGACTGCGCCTGCAGCAGGAAAGACGAGAAGTCCTGGCCCGGGAAGGGATGGCGAACGCGACCGAGAACCTTGCCGCCGTTCTTTTCCACGACCGCCGCGGTATCGCGCTCGAGCGCATGACCGAAGGCGTAGTCGGCGGTCAGGAAGAACCAGTTCTTCCCCTTTGCCGTCTTGGCCAGCGCGTTCCCCGTGCCGTTGGCGAGCGACCAGGTATCGTAGACCCAGTGGATCGTGTTGGGCGAGCATTGAGGGCCTGTCAGGTCAGACGTGGCGGCGCCCGAGACCAGGACCACCTTGTTCTTCTCGCGCGCGATGGCGCTCACCGCCAGCGCGGTGGATGTAGTCACCAGGTCGACGACAACATCGACCTTGTCGACATCAAACCACTGGCGCGCGATGTTGGAGGAAATGTCGGCCTTGTTCTGGTGGTCGGCGGACACGATCTCGACTTTGAGACCCTTTGCGGCCGCGCCGAAATCCTCCACCGCCTTGCGTGCGGACCACACCGAGCCCTGTCCGGTGAAGTCGGCATAGAGGCCGGACATGTCGGTGAGCACGCCGATCTTGATCGTCCCGTCGCTCATCTGGACCTGTTGGGCGCTGGCGCTTCCCGCCAGCATCAGAGCGGCAGTCGCCGCCGTCAGTGCACGCTTCATCTTTGCTTCCTCTCTATTCAGTTACACACCGAGGTAGGCCTTCAACTTTTCCTGGTTGGATTGGAGCGCATGGTTGGGGATCATGTCGATCACCTGTCCGTGCTCCACCACGTAGTGCCGGTCCGCGACAGTCGCCGCGAAGCGGAAGTTCTGCTCCACGAGGAGGATCGTGAAACCCTTCTCGCGCAACATTTTGATCGTCTCGCCGATCTGCTGGACAATGACCGGCGCCAATCCTTCGGTGGGTTCGTCGAGTAACAGCAGATCCGCGCCGGTTCGGAGGATGCGGGCGATGGCCAGCATCTGCTGCTCGCCGCCCGAAAGCTTGGTTCCCTGGCTGGTCGCACGCTCCTTGAGCCGGGGGAAAAGGCCGTAGACCTCATCCAGGCTGAGCCCGCCGGGCTTGACGACCGGTGGCAACGTGAGGTTCTCGCGGACACTGAGGGAGGCAAAAATCCCGCGTTCCTCGGGGCAATAAGCCATGCCCAGGCGTGCAATCCGATTGGAGGGCAGATCGATGGTCTCGGTGCCCGCGTAGACGATCGAGCCCTGGCGCTGCCGCAGGATGCCCATGATGGCGCGCATCGTCGTGGTCTTGCCCGCGCCATTGCGGCCGAGCAAGGTCACCACCTCGCCTTTCGGCACGTCGAAGCTCATGCCATGCAGGATGTGGCTCTCGCCGTACCAAGCTTGAACGGCCTTGACCTGCAAGAGCGGGGAAGCCTCACCCATGCTCGGCTCCCGCATGACCGTCGTCGCCGGTACCCATGTAAGCTTCGATCACGGCCCGATTACGCGATACTTCCGCATAGGGCCCTTCCGCCAGGATCTCGCCGCGCGCGAGCACGGTGATGCGGTCGCACAGGTCGGCGACGACATTCATGTTGTGCTCCACCATCAGGATCGTGCGATTGGCGGAGATCGTGCGGATCAGCGCGGATACCCGCGCGATGTCTTCGCGCCCCATACCGGCCATCGGCTCATCGAGCAGAAGCATCTCCGGATCGAGCGCCAGCGTTGTGGCAATCTCCAGAGCGCGCTTGCGCCCGTAGGAAAGCTCGACCGCCTGCAGGTCCGCGAACTCGGCGAGACCCACGGAGGCCAGAAGCTCCACCGCGCGCGCGTTGAGATTGTCCAGAACGCGCTCCGAGCGCCAGAAGTGGAATGAGTTTCCAAGCGGCCGCTGAAGTGCGATCCGAACATTCTCCACCAGGGTCAGGTGCGGGAAGGTTGCCGAGATCTGGAAGCTGCGCACCATGCCGAGCTTGGCGATATCCGACGGCTGAAGCCGCGTTATGTCGCGCCCGTTGAACAGAATGGCTCCGGCTGTAGGCTGGAGAAATTTCGTAATCAGATTGAAGCACGTCGTCTTGCCGGCGCCATTGGGGCCGATCAATGCGTGGACCGAGCCACGGCGCACTTTCAGATCGACGCTGTTGACCGCTGTAAAGCCACGAAACTCTTTGGTCAGACCACGTGTCTCGATGATCAGATCATCCGGGCTGCTCAAGATTGTTCCCATCCACGATCAACTAACTGTGGGACGATTAGATCGCATGCACGACCGCCACCCGCTATTGAACTTTTAGTGCAATCCGTACCGACCAGCAATCAGGCGAACGGAGCTACCTTCTGTCCCCGCGCGGGCGCTGTTCGACCGCTATCCATCGCTAGAAGACGTTGTGGTTGAGCGCGCGAGCTGGACCCTCGAATCCGGATCGCGACGCCGGAGGGCGCAGCGGTCCAAGCGGCCATTCGGAGATTGACGGCAACGGCAGAGGAACACTTCCCAGGTTCGCCCGCGACGCACGACTGCCCGATGTCAGCGCGGCACCGTGATGCCGGTTTCGGTCAGGAACGCACGCCATTTCTCGACGTCCGTCTTCATCGCGGCGACGAGTTCGGCGGGCGTGCTGCCAACCACCTCCAATCCAGATGCCTCGAGCTTGGCGCGGACGGCCGTGTCGGCGGTCGCCCTGCCGATCTCGTCGGACAGGCGCTTGAGCACCGGAGCGGGTGTTTTGGCCGGCGCATAGAGCGCGAACCAGCTCGACAGGTCGACACCCACCACGCCTGCTTCGCGTAGCGTCGGCACTTGCGGCAGCAGTTTGGAGCGCGTCTGGCCGACCACCGCGAGACCGCGCCATGCCCCCGCGTCGATCTGCGGCTTGGCGGCCTGTGGCCCCGTCAACATCGCCTGCACGACGCCCGAGACCAGATCGGTCGCAGCCGGTGCCGTGCCGCGATAGACGACATGCGTCATGTTCAAGCCCGAGCGCAGCTTGATCATCTCCATGCCCAGATGCTGGATCGAGCCGTGCCCGACAGAGGCATAGTTCAGCTTGTCGGGGTTGGCCTTGCTGAATGCGATCAGCTCCTGCAGCGTGGTCGCCTGGAGCTTCGGGTTGGCTACCATCACGAGATCGAGGCGCACCAGAAGGCTGATGGGCTCGAAGTCCTTGAACGGATCGTACGGCAGGTTCGAGTATAGCAGTGGGTTCACCACCATATTGCTGTCGATGGCGAAGAACATCGTATGGCCGTCGGGCGAGGCGCGGGCGACTTGACCGGCCGCCAGACCGCCGTTGGCGCCAGGCTGGTTCTCCACGATCACGGGTTGGCCCAGCGCCGGGGAAAGCTTCTCGGCCAGCGTCCGCGCGATCAGGTCGACGGCGCCCCCAGGCGGCTGCGGCAGCACGATCCGGATGGTCCTCGATGGAAACGCATCCTGTGCCACCGCTGACGGCATCGGTTCCGCCATCACCATCGCCGACCAAGCTACGCCTGCGACGATCGTCCAATGCATCGACATGCTAAGCTGTCCTTGTTTTCTGCGCCGCCCGGTGCGCGGAAGATCGGCTCTGGGCTGGCGCCGCGAAGGCCTACTCAAGCATAGCAAGGGCTCGCACGTCGCACTAGTTTGATGGTCGATGCACTCGTGCCGCTCGCTCGCCGGATGAAAGCGGGTCGGAATGCAGCGCCCTCAAGTGACCAGCGGCCGCTTTCGGTGCAAGTCGTTCAGCAGTGTGCCTCTCATGCTGCAACTGCTCCGGGCAGCAACGCCTCACCTACGGAAAGCTGTCGACCTTGGAACGCGCGGAACGAGTCCGCGTCACCCAGCTTGGTGCGTGACAGCATGGTGGCTCGACCAACAGCAAGGGCCCAGGGCTGCCGGAAACGGAACTAGGCCCAAACGACTTCAGCTATCACCAACTCCGGACATCGCCAGCGAGACTGGGTGTATCCCGAAGGTGCCTGCTCCGGAATCCGCTAACCTGTATCAATGACCCATAGCCCAAGGTCGCATAGGCTCGCGTCTTCGGCGCCACTCGGCGCGATGGACCTGCTCGTGGCCGTGGACCTCGCTTGCCCGGGGGGCGTCAACGAAAAGCAGGTGGTTGCGACGTCGGGGACCGTGATGCCAATAGACGACCGAGAATACGCGCGGTTGATGGACGCCCAGCTGCACAGTGAAGCCAAGTTGAAGCTCGGGATCTCGGTCGCGGGCTTCGGTCTTGGGGCGATAGATTACCTGCTGAATAGCATCATGCTCGACGACACCGCTGCGGCACTTTTCGACTTCCCCGTCGATACTCCGATCGACCGAGATCAACTGCATTCACGTTTCCATCCCAATTGCGCGCGTGAACTCGCGACCAAAATACAAACCGTTCTTGATCCAACGGGCGCTGGCTTCCTGGCGGCCGAGCATCAAATCGTGAGGCCAGACGGAACCGTTTTGTGGATTGTCGCGCGCAAGCAAGTCGAGTTTTCGGTTGATCCTTCGACCGGCCAGAGGCGCGCCGTGTCGGGTTTGTTGGCGGTCCGCGATATCACATCACGTAAACTCGTAGAGCATGATCTGCGCATATCCGAGGTTCGCTACCGACGGCTGTTCGAAGCGGCGCACGATGGCGTTCTATTGATCGATCCGCTGACATCGAGAATCGTCGATGCCAACCCGTTCATGACTTGGCTGCTCGGCTACACGCATGACCAACTCGTCGGCAAGGAGCTGTTCCAGATCGGGCTGCTCAAGGATAGCGCCATGAGCCAGGACATGGTTCGGCGGCTGAAGACAGATCTCCACGTACGCTACGAAGATCTGCCACTAGAAAGCGACACCGGACAGCATCGCGACGTGGAGGTGGTTGCCAATCTCTACGACGAGGGAGGCCACGCGATCATCCAATGCAACATCCGCGACATCACCACGCGCAAAAAGGCCACGCAGCAGATCGAGCAGTTGGTGGGCGAGGTCAATCATCGTGCGATGAACCTGCTTGGCGTCGTGCAGGCCGTTGCGCGCCAAACAGCGCGTGACGGCGATCCCGTCACCTTCATCACACGCCTGACAGAACGGATTGCCAGCCTCGCCGCCAGCCAGGACTTGCTGGTGGAGAACGAATGGCAGGGTGTCGACGTCGCCGATCTCGTCACGGTCCAGCTGTCGCACTACAAGGATCTATTTGGCACGCGCGTGATCTTCAATGGACCGGCCGCACGCCTGACGCCACGCGCCGCGCAGGGCATCGGCATGGCGCTGCATGAACTCGCGACCAACGCCGGAAAATACGGTGCACTATCCAACAGCGCGGGCCAAGTGCACATCTCGTGGCTCATCAATGCTGTCGCCGCGACCAAGTTCGAAATGCGCTGGATTGAGACCGGTGGGCCGCCTGTCGAGCCGCCGGTGCGCAAAGGCTTTGGGCAGAAGGTCATCGGGTCGATGGCGGAGGAGTCCGTCAACGGCACAGCCGAAGTCGACTATCGCCCAACGGGAATCGTCTGGACGCTGATCGCGCCAATCTCCGACACTCTCGAAAGGGGGCGCCCTGAGCCGCCCGCATCCCATGCACAATGGTGAAGATCAGCCGCGCATGCGCATTCTGATCATCGAGGACGAACCAATGCTCGCACTCGACTTGCAGGATCTCCTCGAAGATGCGGGGTTCGCTGTTGCCGGAATGGTCGGCAAGCTCGACAAGGCGATGACCATGATCGAAAGCACGCCCTGCGATGCTGCCATCGTTGACGCCAACCTCTGCGGCGTCAGCTCCGGCCCTGCAGCCGCCGCACTAGCCGCGCGCGGCGTGCCGTTTATCGTATTGTCCGGCTACTCGTTGAAACAACTGCCGGCGGCATTCCCCAAAGCGATATTCATCCAGAAACCATGCAGACCCGTGCAGTTGATCAACGCGCTCAAAGCCATCCGGATGCAGCAGTAACCGAGACGTCGCCGACGAACTGCAATTGGCTTCCGGCAAGCCGCAGGTGGTTGTGACACTATCGCTGAATCGCGAAGGGCGACGGCCTCATCGCTGTGGCGCATGAAAAACTCGGCTTACCAGGAATGCAGACGACGCTGAGACCGACGAAGCGCAACGCAAAAGTTCAGGTTCGTTTCACCTACACAGATCAAGACCGCATGCCGCAGGCGGTCGCTCCAGACCAGAAAGCTGTCGACCTTGGAACGCGCGGAACGAGTCCGCTTGTCACCCAGCTTGGTGCGTGACAGCACTGTGGCTCGACCAACAGCAAGGGGGTAATGGCTACCGTCCCAAGACACGGGTCGTCTGCCTGCGTGTGCTGTTTGGGCGCGCGATCATCCTCGACAGTCCTTTTCAGATTGCTGCGTTGCGCACGGCTTAGTGATAACCGAGGCGAACCAGGGCGCAGCACCAGCCCATTGTGTCGCTGGCGCGACGCGGGGCGCAAGGCCAGCGCTAAATGCGACGGGAGGTTTCATGATGCCTGTGATCAAGGCCGTCGCACTATGGACGCTCTGCGTAATTGATTTGACCATTGGCGCCTATCACGCGTGGGAGATTGGCTCCGGCGTACGTTCCGCTGGTGTGGCGCGCCTGGGTATGGCGGACAACGCTCCTATCATAGTTTTTACGTTGGCTATGTTGGGTGTGCCACTATTGGTTTGGCTCCTGCGAGACCGCGCGTCTTATCTCAATCGTATTATACTTGCTGCGCTACCTATCGGTCTGTTCTTTGCGCTTGGGGGGAAACTCTGGGTCCGCTTTGGCTGAGCTTCGTGCTACCCGCTCCTTGCATGTTGCTCGGTCTATCAGATCAGCGCGCAGGTCTCTCGCTACGGGCCGGCCGATCAAGGCGCCGGCGGCGATCATGCTACGCGGCGTATCTGAGTGCTTGATCAGCGGCAACTCGCTTGCCCTCGTCAATCGCACACGTGAGGGTCATACGGGCGTATTGATCAGCGCTTACAAGGCAGGCGGAGTGCACTATGTGCCCCGCAACAACGCAATCGTCTCGAACCTCATGTTGCGGCTGGACGCCGGCGTGGTCGAGACGCGCGGCGCCGGACCGACCCATGTCACCGCGAACACTTTTATCGACGTGGCGGTACCCAAAGTTCTGTCACACCCTGACAGCAAGTCGAGATAACTGAGCGGCGGAGCCGATCACGTCGCCCCGAACGACCTTGAGGCGGCGCTACAATATCAGACGAGATTCCCCCCCACCGGCGGCCTCAGCCAGGCGAACGGAGTGCCCCAGCGGGCGTAGTGCGTGTTGAAGTAGGGGTCGTGCTCGAACGCCTCGCCCCAGCGCTGGCGCATGACCGCGACGCCCGCCTCGAACATTGCCGCGCGCGGCCGGTCGTCGAACTCGGCGGCGAGCGACTTGCTCTCGTGGTGCAGCGCCTCGATCGCGGGCTCGTAAAGCACCCGCAGGCTACGGCACGTCAGCTTCAGGCAGAAATCCACATCGCTGAACCAGATACCGAGGTCATCGGCATCGAAGCCGCCGACCGCCTCGAAGTCCGCGCGCCGACACGCCAGAAAAGCGCCGGTGACAGCGGCGACGCTGCGCCGCAGATGGAACCGATCGTTCGGTCCGGGGTCGTCGGCCTTCGCGCCGCGTCCCTCATGCTCGGAGCCGCCCGGGCCAATACCGAGCACGATGCCTGCATGCTGCACCGTGCGATCGGGATAGAGCAGGCGTGCACCGACCGCCCCGATCTCGGGGCGCTCCAACAAATGGTGGCGCAGGCGCGTATCCCAGCCCGCGCTGATCATCTCGATGTCGTTGTTGGCGAACACGACGATCGGGGCGGTGCTGCGGGCAGCAGCGGCGTTGTTCAGGCGCGACCAGTTGAACGGCTCGTTGCGGGCGAGGACATCGAACCAGCCCTGGCGCTGCCCTTGATCGAGGAACGCCGCCGTAGAAGCTTCGCACGACCCGTTGTCGATCACCGTGATGGCGATCGCGCCGGGCACATCGGCGGTCGACCTCAGCGCCTCGATGCAGGGGCGAAGCAGCTCGACGCGATCGCGGGTGGGAACCATCACATGCAGCTTGGGTTGCACGCCTACCTTAGCTTGGGGCACCACGGACCCCAGTGAGCGCATCGGCGACGAGATTGCTCCGCCCCCAGCAGCCCCCATCTCCTGCCGGCTGACCAGCACTTTCTGCACATGCTCGACCTCGCCTTCGCAGGCCAGTCTGCGATGCAGATCGGGCCACCAGGACACTGCGGAGCCATCGCCCCCCAGTTTCGCGCTGCCCAATGCAACGAGTACGTGCGCCAGCACATCGCGGCGGACCACGATCAAGCGCCCCAAGTCAAGTCCGGCATCGAGCAGCTCGGGATCTGCGGCCCCCTTGAGCCAGGGAACACCATGAACCGGAGGGGCGCCGGTTGCAGCGTCAGGCCTCGACAACAAGGTATCCTCGTCGCAGAACGCTGCAACCGCATGTCCCGGCGCCACGGCTGCAGCCAGCCAGCCGGCGGCCATGGGATCCAGAACCACCGGCTCAATGGCGATCGCAACCCAGCTGGTGTCGACAAGGCTTGGAGATTCCAAGGCCGCATGCACCGCCGCCGCCGCGCCGCCCTCAAGGGTCGCTTCCTCCGGCACGAAGAAGCGATCAGTACGTTGCATCGCGCGCTGCTCCAGCGCCTTTCGCGATGCCGGATCGGCCGTGATCAAGCCCGCAACGAGGTGCGCGTGGCGCTGAGCAGCAATCGACGCAAGGCAGTTGAGTACAACTGGCAACGGCGCGGATTCGACCAGGACCAGGAGCCCCAGCCGGAGGGGCGTGTCGGGAGCCGGCGGTACCTGCCAGAGCCGCCGCCACAAGTCCCAACGGGACGGTGGGATGGACGCGAGACTTGCAACCTCGGGCAGCGTGCGCTCGATTCGGGTCAGTGTTCGCCGGACGTCGTCCAGTGCAGCCACGACCTCTGAAATTGCAGAGGCGCCGAGCCTGGTATGACGTTGTGCCGTCCAGCTCTCGCCGAGCGCAATCAACTCGCGGAGCGCATCTCGTGAGCCACCATCGGCTTTCAGCGCAGCGGTGAAGGCTTCCAAAGCGGCGTCGCGCCGACCATCCAGGCGCAGGGCGCGGCCAAGTTGGACATAGGTGTCAGATGCGTCGGCACCCAGGGCGAGAGCGCCACGATAAGCCTTCTCCGACTCCGCATACCGACCAGCATCCTTCAGCATGTTACCGAGCTGAACGTGGATTCCTGTCAACTCCGGCGCCAGATCGACGGCCCGGCGGTAGGCCTCCGCAGCCTTGCCCGGAAAGCCCGCGTCGCGCAGCGCGTCACCGTCGCGGATCCACTTTTCGGCGAGAGGCAGGTTCTGGTTCATCGATGTGGTGGAACCCTTACCGCTCGGACGGTGCGGATATTGCGCTGCGGCACGTAGAACGGTGATCCGCAGCGTCGTCGCGACCATTGCATCAGGCTACAGAGCACATCGATTTGCGAGAGTAGCGACAGCCTAGAGCTACAATGCCGAAAACAGAACAGCTCTACTGCTTTATACGTAAGCAGATGAGTGTCGGCAATCTCTTGCCTGAGTGCAGGAAATACTCCCGTAACGGTCGCGCATGCGACCGGATGCACCGACGCTGCTGGTTTGGCCGGATCCAACTTCTGGAACTGGCATCGTTCGCGTGCGATGACGCTCTTCCCCCTGCGCCTTCAACTGCCGCACATAATCCGCACACGCCGACTTGCCCAGCCTCGTTGGCCACGACGCCCCAAGAGATCCCGCACGAGCGCAGATCCACTGAAGCCGGCTCTCCCGGTGGCGACGCTGGGCTTATGTTTAGACGCGGATCACTGAACCATCTGTGATATTCCAGACACCTGCAACGGCATTGCCATCAAGGCCGGATCAAGCCGAAGGCTGCTCGTCGAACGGCGTGGCGAACGCAACGATCTCCAGCCATTTCATGCCCCGGTCTCCAACCGCGCCCTCAACGCCGCCACCTCCGCCCGTGTCTCACGTAGCGCGGCCCACAGCACCGGGATCAACTGATCCGGCCGCAGCCACTGGCGGCTGTCGGGATCGGCCGGATCGTCGAGCCCCCACACGCCGAAGTCGACGTTCGCCGCGTCCATCGCCGTCTTCACTTCCTGCGCCAGGAAGCCGGCGTGAAGGCGTTTGCCCGGTATGGGCCGCGCCACCATTTTCGGCACCACCTCGCCGTCCTCGACAACGGTCTCGGTCTCGTGCGGCACCATCTCGTTGCGGCCGACCTTCCAGCGGAACATCACCGGCGCGACGGCATCGACGGCGGCCGCGGCTGTCGCCCCGGCGATCCGTGCCGACACCTCCTTGTCGCGCGCATCCGAGGTCTGGATGGTGCCGTTGGCGGCCCAGATCGAGGCCCAGCGAAACGATGCGTTGCCGAGGGTATAGGCGTTGTCGGCGCCGGGGCGCGTGGTGCCGTCGCCTTCGATCCGCACGCGCTCGGCGCGCAATATCGCGCCCTCTGCCGTCGTCTCTAGAGCAATGTAGCTGCCTTGCGCCGTGGCGGTCCAGTTCTCGGCGGCCTTGATGCCGACCAGGGCGCGATTGCCCGTGACGAAAGCCGTGCCGTCGTGGCCAGCCCCGCCCAAGGCGAATAGAAAGGAGTTGAGCAGCGTGGCTAACGGGGCGGCTTCGGTTCCAGCGGATCGCTTGCCCTGGAACACGGGGTCGCCGCCGAAGCTGCGCAGTTCGAAGCGCTCCTTGTTGGACTGGCCGACGATCATCATCGTGGCGTTGCCGGCTGGCAGCGGGTTTCCGCTCGAGGAGATCACGAGGGGCCGGTCCGCGTCGGCCTGGGTGCCGATGCTGATGCCGCCGTTCGCGCCGATGCGCAGACGTTCCTGCCGGGTCGTCGATCCGAGCGGCGTGGTCAGGAAGCGCAGATAGCTACCGAACGCGGTCGCTGTCTGGTTTTCGGCGGCGACCCAGTGGATGGCCGCGGGTGAACTCGTCTGGAAAGCGCCGCCCGAATGCCAGGCCCGGCCGCCGATCCCGGCCACGATATCGCCGGCCAGCACGGGTGCGGGCGAAGCCTCCGTGCCACGGGCTAAGCGGCCGTGCAGGATACCGCCGCCGTTGACGCCGTAAGTGGTGGCCGTGATGTCGGCCTGGGTTCCGGTGCGCACCACCTCCAGCGGCTTGGTCGGGGCCGAGGTGCCGAAGCCGGCGTTGCCGGTCGCGGGATCGACGACGACAGCTTCGGTCCAGGCCGAACCATCAGGCGACACCTTGACGTGCCACTTGTCGTCACCGGTCAGCCCGAACTCGGCGCGGCCGGAGAAGGCGGTCTGGAACAGCACGCTGGCAGTGTCGGAGGTGGTCGCCTTGTTGATCTTGAGCTGGTGGCCGGCGCCCTCGTGATTGAACAGGCTGGCCGGGCTCGACACCGCGAGCCGGTTGGTGGCATCGGCGGTGGCGTTCACGCCGACGAGAGAGGTCGGGTTGACAGAGCCACCGGCAGCAAGTGTCCATGCTGTGCCGGTCCAGGCCAGCAACACGTCCTCGTCGGCCATCCAGGCAAGCCAGCCCTCGCGCGGCGCGTAGAACTCCCAGGCGCCATCCTGAAACGCCGCTATGGAATCGACCTGTCCTGCCCACGCCCCAGTCGCACCCGTTGGAACGATGTAGCGAACTCCGTTCGTCGGGGTGGCGGGTGGGGTCGCGAGATGGCGGTCGACAACCGCGACCTGAAGCAAGGCATCCAGTATACGGATCGCCTCGTTGTGCGTAACGTGCTTCTGGGCTTGAGCCGCCATGATGTAGGGGAGGATCAAGTTGGGTGTGGTGTCATCCATGGGAACGGTCCGTCAATTTGTGTTGCGACCGAGCCGATCATGACGGGCCGCAACACAGCGGGGATTAGGCCCATGACAATTCAAGAGGAGCGGTTAATGGGCATGGACGACCAGAACGCCAGATGCGCGAGGTTGGCCTGCGGCGAGCCCGGGTTCGAGCGCTCAACGCCCCGACGGCCTCGGCTGGGAGGGTTTTGTCCTTCTGTCTTGCGTGGCGGCAAAACCTGGGTTGCATCGCGCCGATGACGCACCAATTGGACGAGCACAGCGGTATCTGGCTTCGACGCGATCACGTCGGCATCTCCTACTCCGACGGCGATGCTGCCGAGCAGCATATCTTCCGCGTCGTCGAGCAGGCGACGCGCCTTGATACGTTCTCTCCGGAATTGCAGGCTGG
>LNFM01003761.1_pt1 | contig 29197 bp, 31 predicted proteins | sample 596031 | NCBI WGS metagenome assembly LNFM01 (sample SAMN04254537, study PRJNA301005) | activated carbon metagenome | isolation source: dual media filters at the Ann Arbor, Michigan drinking water treatment plant | place: USA: Ann Arbor
TGGTCACCGACGGCACCATGCTGAAGGTCTACGCCTGGTACGACAACGAGATGGGCTACGCCTGCCGCATGGTCGACCTGGCCTGCCACCTGGACGCCCAGGGCCTCTGAGTTCGGCGCACCGCATGAACACCGGCACGCGCAATTACGCCATCGTCACGGCGGCCTACTGGGGCTTCACGCTCAGCGACGGCGCGCTGCGCATGTTGGTGCTGCTGCACTTCTACCGGCTGGGCTACTCGCCCTTCACGCTGGCCTTCCTGTTCCTGCTCTACGAGGCGATGGGCGTGGTGGCCAACCTCATCGGCGGCTGGCTGGCCACCCGCTATGGCATCGCCCGCATGCTGGCCGTGGGGCTGGCCACGCAGATCACTGGTTTCCTGCTGCTGTCGGCCCTGTCGCCGACGTGGACGGTGGCGATGTCGGTGACTTGGGTGGTGCTGGCGCAGGGCATTTGCGGCGTGGCCAAGGACCTGACCAAGACCTCAGCCAAGTCGGCCATCAAGCTGACCGCCGGCAGCGCCTCGGGCCAGCTCTTCAAGTGGGTGGCCTTCTTCACCGGCAGCAAGAACGCAATGAAGGGCGTGGGATTTTTCCTCGGCGGCCTGTTGTTGCAGGCGCTGGGCTTCCAGGCCGCGTTGTGGACCATGGCCGCGCTGCTGGCCCTGGTGTTCGTGGGCGTGGTGAGCTTCGTGCCGCCGCTGATGGGCAAGGCCAAGGCCTCGAAGTCGGCCAAGGAACTGTTCGCGAAGAACCGCGGCATCAACCTGCTGGCCGCGGCGCGCGTAGCGCTGTTCGGCGCGCGCGACGTCTGGTTCGTGGTCGGCGTGCCGGTGTTCCTGTACGCCTCGGGCTGGAACTTCACGATGGTGGGCGCCTTCCTGGCGCTGTGGACTGTCGGCTACGGCGCGGTGCAGGCCTTCGCGCCCGCCCTGGTGCGCCGCAGCGACGACGGCCTGAGCACCGAGGTGCCGGCGGCCCGGCTGTGGTCGGCGCTGCTGGCCGTGGTACCCATCGTGCTGGCCGTTCTGGTGGCGATGAAGGTGCCTCACCTCGAGTGGGTGGTGGTCGGCGGTCTGGGCCTCTTCGGCTTTGCCTTCGCAGTGAACTCGTCGGTGCACTCCTACCTGATCCTCGCCTATGCCGGCTCGGAGAAGGCCGCCGAGGACGTGGGCTTCTACTACGCCGCGAACGCGCTGGGCCGCTTCGTCGGCACCCTGCTGTCGGGCCTGCTCTACCAGTGGGGGGGCTTGCTGTTCTCGCTGAGCGGATCCGCGGCGATGCTGCTGGCCTGCTGGCTGGTCACGCTGGCCCTGCCCACGGTGCGCTCACTGCCGCACGCCAGCTCCAGCGCATGACCCGGCGCAGGACCGAGGTTCACCGTCCCGGTCTTCCTCTGCGCGCCCGCCGGCGCCCTGACACCCACGCCAAGACTGATGTTGATCAAGCTTGCTCGTCGGCAGGCGCCGTCATTTCCACTTTTGTGAGAATATAGAAACTTGCGGGGCTTGCCGACGGCCTGCCGCAAGCGCGAGGAACCGGGGGATGGCCATGAGTGCCGTGACGAAGAAGCTGTCCTTCCTGGACCGCTACCTGACCTTGTGGATCTTCGCGGCCATGGCCCTGGGTGTGGGCCTGGGCTGGCTCGTGCCGGGCACCGAAGCCTTCATCAACCGCTTCCAGGTCGGCACGACCAACGTGCCCATCGCCCTGGGCTTGATTCTCATGATGTACCCGCCCTTCGCGAAGGTGCGCTACGAGGAGTTGCCCGACGTCTTCCGCGACAAGCGGGTGCTGGGCCTGTCGCTGGTGCAGAACTGGATCGTCGGCCCGGTGCTGATGTTCGTGCTGGCCGTCGTCTTCCTGCACGACAAGCCCGAGTACATGGTCGGCCTGATCCTGATCGGCCTGGCGCGCTGCATCGCGATGGTCATCGTCTGGAACGAGCTCGCCAGGGGCTCGAACGAGTACGCCGCCGGGCTGGTGGCCTTCAACGCCATCTTCCAGGTGCTGTTCTTCAGCGTCTACGCCTGGCTCTTCATCACCGTGCTGCCGCCGCTTTTCGGGCTGACGGGCGCGGTGGTCGACATCTCCATCGGGCAGATCGCCGAAAGTGTGTTCATCTACCTGGGCATCCCCTGCATCGCCGGCGTGCTGACGCGCGTCGTGATGCTGAAGTTCGTGAGCAAGGAGTGGTACCACACACGCTTCGTGCCGAAGATCGCCCCCATCACGCTGGTGGCGCTGCTCTTCACCATCGTCGTGATGTTCAGCCTGAAGGGCAAGCTGATCGTCAGCATTCCCTTCGACGTGGTGCGCATCGCGATCCCGCTGCTGCTGTACTTTCTGATCATGTTCCTGTTCTCGTTTTTCATGAGCAAGCGCCTGGGCGCGAACTACGAGAAGAGCGTGACCCTTTCGTTCACCGCCGCCAGCAACAACTTCGAACTGGCCATCGCGGTGGCCATCGCGGTGTACGGCATCAATTCGGGGCCGGCCTTTGCCGCGGTCATCGGGCCGCTGGTGGAAGTGCCGGTGATGATCTTCCTGGTGAACATCGCGCTGGGCTTCCAGCGCAGGTATTTCGCTTCCAGCCCGGCGCAGCCGGCACGCACCTGAAAGGCCGTCATGGATGAAAAGTCTGCCGTCGTCGCGCTCTCGGCGCTGTCCCAGAGCATGCGGCTGCGTGTGTTCCGCGCGCTGGTCGGCGCGGGGCCGCAGGGCCTGACGCCCGGGGTGCTGGCCGCCACCCTGGATGTCCCCGCCTCCACCCTGTCCTTCCATCTGAAGGAGTTGATGAATGCGGGCCTGGTGTCGCAAGAGCGTGATGGCCGCAGCCTCATCTACCGGCCGCTCATCGACCAGATGCAGGACCTCCTGGACTACCTCAGCGCGCACTGCTGCCAGGGCCAGCCCTGTGCACCCAAGGGCCCTCGCGCGCGCATCGCCTGCGGGGCCAAGGCCTGAACCATGAGCGGCATCACCCTCTTCCACAACCCGGACTGCGGCACCTCGCGCAACGTGCTGGCGCTGATCCGCAACAGCGGCGTCGAGCCGACGGTCGTCGAATACCTGAAGACGCCGCCCGGCCGCGCCAAGCTGGTCGAACTGCTGGCGGCGATGCAGATGCCGGTGCGCGAACTGCTGCGCCGCAAGGGCACGCCCTACGACGACTTGAAGCTCGACGACCCGGCCTGGACCGACGGGCAGCTGCTCGACGTCATGGTCGCGCACCCCATCCTGATGAACCGGCCCATCGTCGTCACGCCGCTCGGCACACGCCTGTGCCGGCCGTCGGAAGTGGTGCTCGACATCCTGCCCGCGCCGCAGCGTGCCGCCTTCACGAAGGAAGACGGCGAAGCGGTCATCGACGAGAAAGGTCAACGTGTCCTCCGCTGAACTCACCCCCCTGGCCGACCTGCCGAACGTCGACCTCGCACTCTTTGACCCACCCACCGGTGGGCGCCTGGCCGGCGCCGGTGCATCCACCCATGCGCCGCGTTTCCTGATGCTCTACGGCTCGCTGCGCGAGCGTTCCTACAGCAAGCTGCTGACGCTGGAAGCCGCGCGCCTGCTGCGTGCGATGGGTGCCGAGGTACGGGTCTTCGACCCCGCCGGCCTGCCGCTGCCGGACGGTGCGCCCGACACCCACCCCAAGGTGCAGGAACTGCGTGCGCTGGCCGCCTGGTGCGAAGGCATGGTCTGGACCTCGCCCGAACGCCACGGCGCGATGACCGGCATCATGAAGGCGCAGATCGACTGGATCCCGCTCAACGTCGGCGCCGTGCGCCCCACGCAAGGCAAGACGCTGGCGGTGATGGAGGTTTCGGGCGGCTCGCAGTCCTTCAACGCCGTCAACCAGCTGCGCATCCTGGGCCGCTGGATGCGCATGCTCACCATCCCCAACCAGTCCTCGGTGGCCAAGGCCTACCAGGAGTTCGACGAGGCCGGGCGCATGAAGCCTTCGGCCTACTATGAACGTGTCGTCGACGTGATGGAAGAGCTGGTGAAGTTCACGCTGCTGACGCGTGATGTCGCGCCCTTCCTGGTCGACCGCTACAGCGAGCGCCGCGAGAGCGCGGCGCAGCTTTCGAAGCGCGTCGACCAGTCCCATGCCGTCGGCCCGGCGCCGACGCCGATCGCCGAAAGGAACCCGTCCATGAAACGCATCCAGGTTTTCGATCCCGCGCTGTGCTGCAGCAGCGGCGTGTGTGGCGCCGACGTCGATCAGGCCCTGGTCAGCTTTGCGGCCGATGCGGACTGGGTGCGGCAGCAGGGCGTGCAGCTCGAGCGCTTCAACCTGGCGCAGCAGCCGATGGCCTTTGCGCAGGCCGCCGAAGTGAAGGCGGCGCTGGAACGCGGCGGCGAGACCGCCTTGCCGCTGACCGTCATCGACGGCCAGGTGAAGCTGTCGGGCCGCTACCCGCTGCGCGACGAAATGAAGCAATGGCTGGGTCTGGGCGCCGCGGCCCCGAAGGTCGGCGCCAGACTGGCGGCCATTGCCGTGGCTGCGGCGCCAGCGTCCAGCTGCTGCAGCCCGGCGCCGGCACCGGCACCGGCAAGCGCCTGTTGCAGCCCGGCACCCGCGGCCGCTGGTGCATCCAAGTGCTGCTGACTCGCCGCGCACGGGCGCCGAACCGATGAAGTTCCTCGACCAGCCGCCCAGGTTCCTGTTCTTCACCGGCAAGGGCGGTGTCGGCAAGACCTCCATCGCCTGCGCCACGGCCATCCGTCTGGCCGAGGGCGGCGCGCGTGTGCTGCTCGTCAGCACCGACCCGGCGTCCAACGTCGGGCAGGTCTTCGGTGTGGCCATCGGCAACCGGGTCACCGCCCTCACGGCCGTGGCGCGCCTGTCGGCGCTGGAGATCGACCCGCAGGCCGCCGCGCAGGCCTACCGCGACCGCATCGTCGGGCCGGTGCGCGGCGTGCTGCCCGACGGCGTCGTGCGCAGCATCGAGGAGCAGCTCTCGGGCGCCTGCACGACCGAGATCGCGGCCTTCGACGAATTCACCGAACTGCTGACCGACCCGGCGCTGGTGAACGACTACGAGCACATCGTCTTCGACACCGCGCCCACCGGCCACACCATCCGCCTGCTGCAACTGCCCGGTGCCTGGAGCGGCTTTCTCGAAGCCGGCAAGGGTGATGCCTCCTGCCTCGGGCCGCTGGCAGGGCTGGAGAAGCAGCGCGCCCAGTACAAGGACGCCGTGGACGCGCTGGCCGACCCCGCGCGCACGCGCCTGGTGCTGGTGGCGCGCGCGCAGCAGACCACGCTGCGCGAGGTGGCGCGTACGCACGACGAACTCGCCGCCATCGGGCTGACGCAGCAGGTCCTGGTCATCAACGGCGTGCTGCCGCAGCGCGAGGCTGCGCAAGATCCGCTCGCCGCCGCCATCTTCGATCGCGAACAGGCGGCCCTGGCCAGCATCCCCGCCGTGCTGCGGCCCTTGCCGACCGACCTGGTGCCGCTGAAGTCCTTCAACCTCGTGGGCGTGGACGCGCTGCGTCATCTCTTCGATGCCGAAGAGGGCAGCCAGGCAAAACCCGCGGCCGCCGCCGCGGTGCTGGACACACCGCCGCTGGCCGCGCTGATCGACCAGATCGCCGCCGACGGCCACGGCCTGGTGATGCTGATGGGCAAGGGCGGCGTCGGCAAGACGACGCTGGCTGCCGCGGTGGCCGTGGCACTCGCCGAACGCGGCCTGCCCGTGCACCTGACCACGTCCGACCCCGCGGCGCACCTGAGCGAGACGCTGATGGGCGCACGCGAGAACCTGGCCGTCAGCCGCATCGACCCCCACGCCGAGACCGCGAGTTACCGCCAGCATGTGCTGACCACCAAGGGCGCCGCGCTCGACGCCGCCGGCCGCGCCCTGCTCGAAGAAGACCTGCGTTCCCCCTGCACCCAGGAGATCGCCGTGTTCCAGGCCTTCTCACGCATCATCCGCGAGGCCGGGCGCAAGTTCGTGGTGATGGACACGGCACCCACCGGGCACACCCTGCTGCTGCTGGACGCCACCGGCGCCTACGACCGCGAGATCCAGCGCCAGATGGGTGGCAAGGGTTTGCACTTCACGACGCCGATGATGCAGTTGCAGGACCCGTTGCAGACCAAGGTGCTGCTGGTGACGCTGGCCGAGACCACGCCCGTGCTGGAAGCCGCCAACCTGCAGGCCGACTTGCGCCGCGCCGGCATCGAACCCTGGGCCTGGGTGGTCAACGGCAGCGTGGCGGCGGCGCGGCCGAGTTCACCGCTGCTGCGCGAACGTGCACGGAACGAGCGCAGCGAGATCGACGCCGTGGCCACCATGCACAGCCGGCGTCACGCCGTCGTGCCACTGCTGGAGCAGGAACCGGTGGGCGTGGAACGCCTGCTGGCCTTGTCCGGCCCGCTGCCCGCCATGGCCTGAGCACACGATGCGCAGCGCCCCGCCCCCCGGCATGGCCGCTTTCGCCTGCGTGTCGGCCGCCTGGCAGGCGCACGAGGGCGAGTTGCGCAGCTACCTGCGCCACCGCGCGGCGGACGCCGACACCGCCGACGACCTGCTGCAGGACGTCTTCGTCAAGGCCATGCGCCAGGGCCAGGGTTTCTGCGCGCTGGACAACCCGCGGGCCTGGCTCTTCCAGGTGGCGCGCAACGCGCTGGTCGACCGTGCCCGTACCGCGCACCCGCACGAGGTCTTCAGCGACGAACTGGCCGAGCGCACGCCGCTGAACATGGAAACGCCGGCCCCGGTGGACGCGCTGGCCGGTTGCCTGGCGCGAACCCTGGGCGAACTGAGCGAAGACGACCAGCGCATCCTGCGCGCATGCGACCTGGAAGGCCAGACCCAGCGCGCCTTTGCACAAGCGCAGGGCCTGAGCCTGCCGGCGACCAAGTCGCGCCTGCTGCGGGCGCGTCAGCGGCTGCGTGACCGGCTTACGCGGGTGTGCCAGGTCAGCTTCGAGTCCGATGGCAGCGTTTGCGGGCACGCGGGGCGCCAGAATGAGCGCAGGTGAGACGATCCCGCAGGAGACCACCATGACCCGTATCCGTCGCCGCGCCGTGCTGGTGCGGGGTGGTCTCGTCGCGGTCTCGGTCGGCGTGCCCGCCTGGGCACAGCAGCCGCCACCCGGCGGCGACAAGGACGGCCCGCCACCGGCGCCCGGCACGCTGCTGCCGCTGCCCGACTTCACGCTGCTCGATGGCCGCACGCTCCCCGCCACCGACTTCGACAAGCAGATACTGGTGCTGTACTGGTGGGCCAGTTGGTGCCCCTTCTGCGCGCTGCAGAGCCCGCTGATGGAAAGGCTGTGGCAGGCGCAGCGCGGCCGCGGGCTGCGCTTCGTGGGCCTGTCCATCGATCGCAAGCCCGAAGACGCCACGCGCTACCTGACGCGACATGGTTACACCTTTCCTTGCGCGCTGGTCACGCCGGCCATCGCGCGTGTGCTGCCCAAGGCCAAGGGCCTGCCGATCACCGTCGTGCGCGGGCGCGACGGCCGTGTGCTGATGGGCGAGGCGGGCCAGCTCTTCCCCGAAGACGTCGAGCAGATCGCGCGTTTCCTCTGAGCGTCCGAGCACGGCGCGCGGCAGGGCGCGGCCAGGCATGCATCGACGCCGGGCAAAGAATGCCTGCATCCTCTCGAGCCTTGCTTCGTCTCCCTTTCAAGAGGCGAAGTAATGACCGAATCGACCCTGTCCCGCCGCACGCTGCAGCTGCCCCGGGAGTACCCGCGTGCCTTCCTGCTCGTGGCGGCGGTGGTCTGGTGGTTGCTGTACCGGTCGCTGGCCCCGGCTTCCGAGGCGCTGGTGGCCCTGCTGCCGGTCGAGCGCGACAGCCACCTGGGCGGCGCGCTGCAGTTTTTCCTCTACGACACGCCCAAGGTGCTGCTGCTGCTGACGGCGGTGGTCTTCGTCATGGGCATGGTGAATTCCTACTTCACCGCCGAACGCACGCGCGCGCTGCTGGCCGGCCGCACCGAAGGCGTGGCCAACGTCATGGCCGCCAGCCTGGGCATCGTCACCCCCTTCTGCAACTGCTCTGCGGTGCCGCTCTTCATCGGCTTCGTGCAGGCCGGTGTGCCGCTGGGCGTGACCTTCTCCTTCCTGATCTCGGCACCCATGGTCAACGAGGTGGCGCTGGTGCTGCTGTTCGGCCTCTTCGGCTGGAAGATCGCCGCGCTCTACCTGGGCCTGGGGCTGACGATCGCCATCGTCGCCGGCTGGATCATCGGCCGGCTGAAGATGGAAGCGCACCTGGAAGACTGGGTGCGCGACATGCCCAAGGTGGCCGCCGCCGTGGGCGACAGCGGCCTGACGCTGCACGAGCGCATCGGCGCCGGCGGGGCCAGCGTGCGCGAGATCGTCGGCAAGGTCTGGCCCTACATCCTGATCGGCATCGCCATCGGTGCGGCCATCCATGGCTGGGTGCCGCAGGACTTCATGGCCTCGATCATGGGAAAGGACGCGCCCTGGTGGTCGGTGCCGGTGGCGGTGGCCGTCGGTGTGCCGATGTACACCAACGCCGCCGGCGTGATTCCCATCGTGCAGGCGCTGCTGGCCAAGGGCGCGGCGCTGGGCACGGTGCTGGCTTTCATGATGAGCGTCATTGCGCTCTCGTTGCCGGAGATGATCATCCTGCGCAAGGTGCTGAAGCTGCGGCTCATCGCCACCTTCGTCGGCGTCGTCGCCACCGGCATCCTCGTCGTCGGCTTCGTTTTCAACACCGTGCTCTGAAGGAGATTCCCATCGTGATCTGGCTCGACAAACTGCTCTTCGCCACTGTCGTCTCCGCAACCTGCATCAGCGCGCACGCCGTCGAGGTGCGCTTCCAGCGCGTGGCCGACGGCATCTACGCGCACATCGGCGACAAGGGCGCGCGCACGGCACAGAACGAAGGACTCAACGCCAACATCGGCCTGGTGGTCACGCCGGCCGGTGCAGTGCTGATCGACGCCGGCGCCACCTTCAGCAGCGCGCGCGACATCCATGCCGCGGTGAAATCGGTCACCGCGCAGCCGCTGAAGTGGGTGTTCAACACCGGCGGGCAGGACCACCGCTGGCTGGGCAACGGCTACTTCGCCGGCCAGGGCGCCGAGGTCATCTCGCATGCGCACGGCAAGGCCGACATGATCAACCGCGGCAATGATCACCTGCAGGGCCTGAAGGCCACGCTGGGCGCCAAGGCCGAGGGCACCGTGCCCACGCTGCCCACGCGCTGGCTGACCGGCAAGGACGAGACGCTGGAACTGGGCGGCGTGGTCTTCGAGTTCAAGCACCGCGGTGGCGCACACACGCCGGGCGACACCCTGGTCTGGCTGCCGCAGAAGAAGCTCTTGTTCAGCGGCGACGTGGTCTATGTCGAACGTTTGCTGGGAGTCATTCCGGTCAGCACCACCAAGGGCTGGCTGGAGACCTTCGCCGTCATCGAACAACTCCAGCCCGCCGTCATCGTGCCCGGACACGGCAGCGTCACCACACTGGCCACCGCCAAGGCCGACACGCAGGCTTACCTGCAGGCCCTGCGTGCGCACATGAAGAAGGCCGTCGACGACGGCACCGACGTCAGCGACGCGGTGAAGAGTTTCAACGCGGCACCCTTCATGCGGCTGCTCAATGCCGCCGAGCTGATGCCCGGCAACGCCAGCCGCACCTATCTCGAGATCGAACGCGAGTAGCCCGCCTCAACCACGCAGAAGGAAAACATCATGGACATCAAGGTACTCGGCACCGGCTGTGCCAACTGCAAGACCACCATCTCGCTGATCGAACAAATTGCCCAGGCCAAGGGTGTGCCCGTCACGCTGGCCAAGGTGGAAGAGCTGCGCGAGATCATGGGCTACGGCGTGATGAGTACCCCCGGCGTCGTCATCGACGGCAAGGTGGTGCACGCCGGCGGCATACCCAGCCGCGACAAGATCGAGACGTGGCTGGCCGCCTGAGCAGGCCGCGAGGCCTGCCCGACCACCACCGGGCGCCTGCTCGGCGAACCGGCTCGGCCGAAGAGCAGTTGCCGCTGAGCCCAGGCAGACCGCCATGAAGATCGCGCGGTGGGTGGGTCTGACGGGAAGTGTGGCGCTGGTGGGCGCCGGGCTGGTGACAGCTCTGGTGCTGAACACCGACGTGCCGGCACCGGTGGTAAGCGCCACCGCAAAGGCGGGCCAGTCCCTTGCGAGCGACGACGCCGTGCAACGCGCGCTGCGCGCAGGCAAACCCACGGTGGCCGAGTTCGGCGCCAACGCCTGCGCGCAATGTCGAGAGATGAGGCCGGTGCTGGACGCACTGCAACGCGAGCACGGCAATCGCATCGCCGTCGTCCATGTCGACCTCATCGCGCAGCGTGAGCACCACTACATCCAGCGTTACGGCATCCAGCTCATGCCGACGCAGATCTTCTTCGACGCGCAGGGGCGCGAGATCGGCCGCAACCTGGGCAAACTGCCGGGCGCAGAGATCCTGGCGCGGCTGGAGGTGACGGGCGCGCCCGCCACCCCGCAGCCGGCGGTCCCGCGCACGACGGCAGGAGGCTCGCCGTGACCGGCGCCGAAGGCCTGGCCGCGGCCTTCATCGGCGGCGTGCTCACCTCGGCCTCGCCCTGCGTGCTGGCCGCCGTGCCGGTGGCCGTGGGCTTCGTCGGCGGGCAGGCGGTGACGCCGCGCCGTTCCGCCGTGCTGGCGCTGGCCTTCGTGGCCGGCATGAACATCGCGCTGCTGGCCATGGGCCTGGCCGCCGCACGCCTGGGCCTGCTGCTGGGCACCCTGCCGGGGCCGTGGTCGGTGGCCGTCGGCCTGCTCGTCGTCGGCCTGGCAGTGTGGCTGTGGCGCTCGCCGGCCGCCGCCTGCGGCATCACGCTGCCGACGGCACTGCAGCAGCGCTTGGCGGCTTCGGGCCCGTGGGGCGCGGTGCTGCTGGGCGGACTGATCGGCACCGTGATGAGCCCCTGCGCCACGCCCGCTCTGGCCGCCGCGCTGGCGCTGGCGGGCTCGGGCAGCGCCTGGGGTGTATCGATGTGGTGGGGCGCGGCGCTGCTGCTGTCCTACGGCATCGGGCACAGCCTGCTGCTGGGCGTGGCCGGCGCCATGCCGGGCGTGGCCGCGGCCTTGATGCGGCGCTTCGCGTCTGCCGCACCCTGGCTGCCCGGCCGCCGCGCCTTTGCCGTGCTGCTGGCGGCGGCGGGGCTGTGGTGGGTCGGCTTCGGCCTGGGTGCATGAGGCCTGCACATCCGACGCATACTGAACGCATGAACCGAGTTCCGGCCAGACACTGCGCGGCGCGATGAGCGACAGTCACGACCACCACCATCACGCCCCCGCGAACTTCAACGCGGCCTTCGGCATCGGCATCGCCCTGAACATCGCCTTCGTGGCGGTGGAGGCCTACTACGGCTGGAAGGTGAACTCGCTGGCGCTGCTGGCCGACGCGGGCCACAACCTCAGCGACGTCATCGGCCTCGTGCTGGCCTGGGGTGGCGCCCTGGCCGGGCAGTTGCGTCCGGACGCACGCCACACCTACGGCTGGAAACGCGCCAGCATCCTGGCCGCGTTCGTGAACGCGCTGCTGCTGCTGGTGGCCATGGGCTCGCTGGCCTGGGAAGCGGTGCACCGCCTGCAGTCGCCGCAGCCCATCGAAGGCGTAACCATCATGGTGGTGGCCGGCATCGGCATCGTCGTCAACACCGCCACCGCGCTGCTCTTCATGCGCGGCAGCAAGCAGGACCTGAACATCCGCGGCGCCTTCCTGCACATGGCCGCCGACGCGCTGGTGTCGGCCGGCGTGGTGGTGGCCGGTGGCCTGGCGCTGTGGTACGGCTGGACCTGGCTCGACCCGGTGGTCAGCCTGCTCATCGCCGCCGTCATCGTGGTCGGCACCTGGAGCCTGTTCAGGCAGTCGCTGCACCTGCTGTTCGACGGCGTGCCCGACGACGTCGACCTGCATGCGGTGCGTGCGCTGCTGGAGTCACTGCCGGGCGTCGAACGTGTGCACGACCTGCACGTCTGGGCGATGGGCACTGCCGAGGTCGCGCTGACGGCGCACCTCGTGATGCCGCAAGGTCAGGCCGACGACGGCTTCCTGAAGAACGTCACCGACCAACTCCACGACCGCTTCGAGATCGGCCATGTGACCATTCAGGTGGTGCAAGTGCCGTTCACCAAGCCCTGCATGACGCTGCCGCCTGCATGCGCCGCGCCTTAGCAGGCCGTTGAATTACCAACGATGAACGCGAGTTCCACCATGGCACTTCGGGTCGGTGAGTTCATACAGCCCGCCGGTTTCGCCAGAGCGACCTCAGTTGGCCCATTTCTCGGTCATTCGGGTCGTTGGAAGGGGTCAATTCGGCCGTCTCGCCGCTCATTGGGCGCACTGCGGGCGCAATTGCGCCAAGGTCCGCAGCCGAGTGAGGTTGTAGGCGGCCATCGTCAGGGTCAGAAGCTGGTCGACCTTATCCAGTCCCTGCACCATCACTTGGCGGATCGGCCCGATGAGCTTGCCCCAGCCGAAGCACTGCTCGATGCGCTTCCTCTTGCGCTGGCTGACCTCGTAGCCCGGGTGCCGCGTGGTGCGCCCATCGATGGAGCTGCCGCCGTTGCGGTTGAGGTTCTGCGCGACATGCGGCGTGACGTTGATCTCGCGGCACGCCTTGACGAAGCCCTTGGTGTCGTACGCCTTGTCCGCACCTACGGTCACACGCTTTCCCGGGCCAGCGACGTCGGCCAGCATCTGCGCAGCGACGTCGCGCTCGGCCGTGCCGTCCGAGGTGCTGGCCTGCACGTTGACGACCAGGCCATGCCGGTTGTCCGTCAAGACATGTCCCAGGTAGCTGGGCAGCGCAGGCGCCGCCTGGCTCTTGCGGTACAGCCGCGATTCGGGGTCCGTCGTGGACTCGTGCGTGTCGTTGCTACGCGACTCGCCGTGCCAGTCCTCGGGCGGGCGGCCATCGTCGGATCCGTCCTTGCGCCGCATGCTCTTGTGGCTGGCCCAGGCTTGAATGAGCGTGCCGTCCACGCTGAAGTGCTCGCCCGAGAGCAGACCGCGCTTGTTGGCCATCTCCACTGTCGCGTTGAAGAGGTCGGTGACCGCGTCGTGTTCGATGAGCCGGTCGCGGTTCTTGCTGAAGACCGAGTGGTTCCACACGCTGTCCTCGATGGCCAGGCCGACGAACCAGCGGAACAGCAGGTTGTATTGGATCTGCTCGACGAGTTGCCGCTCGCTGCGCACGCTGTACAGCACCTGCAGCAGCATGGCCCGCATGAGCTTCTCGGGCGCGATGCTGGGGCGGCCGCCCTTGACGTCGGCCTCGTACATGGCCGAGAACTTGGCATCCATCTTGGCCAGCGCATCGTTGACCCAGGCGCGGATCGGGCGCAGCGGATGGCTGGCCGGGACAAAGTCCTCCAGCTTTACCGTCGTGAACAGGCTCTCGCTGTAGCTGTCGGCTCCTCGCATCGGCGGCTCACCTCTCGTCGATCAACGCTGCCATGCTCGCCGACGCGATCGGCGGCGTCGATTGGTATTTCAACGGCCTGTTAGGGGGCATCGTCCATGGCTTCATTCTTCAAGACCTCGACGACCTGGGTGGTCGACTTTCACTTCGATGGACGACCGCGTCGCTGGTTCAAGGCCTTCGGCCCCGACACCGACGTGCGCGAACGGATGACCACGGAACTGCAGCAGCTGTATGGCCACCGCGCCCGCCTGGTGGAGGTGCGCAAGGCCACCGACGACGAGGAAACGCAGTACCTGCGCGGCGACGAAGTGAAAAACGCCATCTGCCCCACCGGCCGCGGCGGGCCTCGCTCGGGCGCGGGCTGAACGGGTACCGCTCGTGGGCGCGCACGTGCCGCGCCCGATCCTCGTCGATTCGACGGCGCTCGGTTGACACCCGTCAACTCTGGGTGCGTTGCGCACCCGCCGTGCAACCACGACAGCGGCTGCGCCAAGACAATCTCGGCATCGCCTTCGAATCCGTCGGCATCGTGGTCGATGCCCAAGGGGCGGCGAAAGCAAAGGACGCGAATTGAAGCGCAGATTCCTGATGTTGATGGCGCTGGCACTGCTGCCCGCCGCCTTGCAGGCCCAGACCCCGGTGTCCGTCGAGACCACTGGCGAGCTGAAGGCCGCCCTCGCCCTGAAGGGAGACCCGGTCCGTGGCAAGGCTGCCTTCGACGACTGCGAGGCCTGCCACCGCAAGGACGCTTCGGGGCGCACCAGCGGCGCCATACCCAGGCTCTCTGGCCAGCATGCCTCGGTCATCGTCAAGCAGGTGGTGGACATCCGCAGCGGGCAGCGCCTGAACCCGCCGATGAAGCCCTTTGTCGAACCCTCCGAACTGACGCTTCAGGCCATGGCCGACATCGCAAGCTACCTGCAGGCACTGCCGGTCGTCGGCAGGATGGGCCAGGGGCCGGGCAGCGACCTCGCGCGCGGAAAGACGCTCTACGAGAGGGACTGCACGGGCTGCCATGGTGCGCAAGGCGAGGGACGCGCGGCGCTGTTCCACCCGATGGTCGCCGCACAGCACTACAGCTACCTGCTGCGTGAACTGGGCCTGATCCGCGATGGCGGCCGCGGGAATTCGAACGCCGCCATGCGCGCCGTCGTCCAGGGCTACACCCCTGCCGACCTGCAGGCGGTGGCGGACCACATGTCGAGACTGCCGCCGCCCAAGTGAAGCGGCTCGGGGCGCACGGGCGGGCGGTGCTCGCGCAGCGCCTCAGTGCCGCGTCACGCCGTCCGGGAGCTGACCCTCCAGCCGCACGAAGAGTTCGGTGAACTCGGCCAGCTCGCGGTAGAACTCGGTCTGCGCGTTGTCGTGCACGGCGAGGATGAAACCGCCCAGCCAGCGGCCCAGGTGGCCGACGAGGAAGGCGGTGCGCAAAACCTCGACAGCCTGGACGGCCGCGGCGTCATCGGCCGCACGCGCCTGGTTGAGCTGGAAGTTCAGCAGGTAGAGGAACTCGAGTTCCACCGCGACGTGATCGGGCAGGTCACGAAAGTCCTCGTCGATGTCGAAGCCGCCTTGCGCGTAGAGCTTCTGCAGCTCGACCACGCTCTCCTGCATCAGCTCGGGCTCGCTGCTCAGCCACACCGAGGCATAGGGCTTGGCCATGGCCTGCGGTGCGCCCAGGAAGAGGCGGGTGTAGTCGACCAGCAGGTCCTGCAGGTCGGCCGCCGCGAACGCCGCACCCAGGCGCTGCGCATGTTCACCCAGCTCGGGGCTGATGCGCTGCGCAGCTGCGGCGATGGACTCGAACAGCCGCTCTTCGGCGAACTCGGGCCCGGGCTCGTAGTAACAACCCGCCAGGAAGCGGCACAGCTCCTGCCGCGCCAGTGCCTGGTCGGGCACGGCGGGCATGGGGGCGTCGGTAGCCTCAGGCGCGGGCACTGTACTTGCCGATGTAGTGGACGTTGGGCTTGGTGCCCTTCTCTTCCAGCAGCCGGAAGGACTTCTCCTTGGCCAGGATCATCGCGATCGGCGACTTCGGGTCTTCCTGGTCACCGAAGATGCGCGCCTGCGACGGGCAGACCTCCACGCAGGCCGGCTGCAGGCCGTTCAGCGTGCGGTGGTGGCAGAAGGTGCACTTCTCGATGGTGTCGCCCGTGCGCAGCGGCGTGGCGTCGCCCGAGGTGTACTGGTTCATCATCGGCAACGGCGCGCCGGACTTGGCCGCCGTCTCGGCGCCCGAGGCCGTGCACCCAGGGATGGCCGCCGTCTTGTCCTGCCAGTAAGGCTGCGTGCTCTTGTCGGCCGGGTTGTAGCTGATGACGCTGTAGGTCTCGCCGGTGAGGCTGCGGCCGTCGAGGTCGTCGTGGCTGTAGGGGCAGGCTTCCTGGCACTGGCGGCAGCCGATGCACAGGGTGTTGTCGGTCAGCGTGATGCCCTCGGGCGTCTTGAAGATCGCCTTGTTGGGTTTCACCGGGCAGGCCTTGATGCAGGGTGCGTCGGTGCAGTGGTTGCACAGCACCGGCATCACGAAGTGCGTCACGTTCGGGAAGGTGCCCTCGGTGCGCATGATGAAGTCGGCCCAGTTGTGGCTCTGGCCATCGCTGCGGTTCGCGGTGTTGTTCTCGGTCTTGCAGGCGAAGGCGCAGGCACCACAGCCCACGCACTTTGCCAGGTCGATGACCATTCCAAGTCTTGTCATGATGTGTTCCTCGAATGCGGTGGACGGGGTCAGGCCTTGACGATCTTCACGCCGGTGAAGCCCCCGTTGCGGGCCGTCGAGCCGCTGAGCCTGTCGTAGTCATCCACCAGCAACTCGTTGTTGTTGCTGCCCTTGGCCATGGCCTTGGCGTAGTCCTTGGCCGCCACCCGGCCGTAGGCCCAGTGACCCTGGCCGTAGCACTTGGTGACCGTGCCGGGGCGGATGCCTTCCCACAGCTTGAGTTCGCTGACGATGCTGCCGGCCATCGAGGTCAGGCGCACCGTGTCGCCGGTCTTCAGGCCGAGCCTGGCGCCGTCCGCCGGGTTCATCTTCAGCACGTCGGCGTAGGACACGTCACCCGGATCGACCTTCTTGAACTCCTGGTACCAGGGCAGGTTGGCCGAACGGCCCTCGCGGTTCAGGCGGCTCTTGTAGTCGACGAAATCGAAGGGGTAGTCGGCCGCGCTGCCGTGGCGCTTGGGCGGCTCGTAGTGCGGCACGAAGGCCACTTCGCCGCGTGCCACGTAGCCGCTGACGTTCAGGATGTCGTCGACCGTGGTCTCGTACTTCTTGGCGTGTTCTTCCAGGCCCTTCTTCAGCGCCTCGCTGTAGAACTCGAACTTCTTGGTGGGCGTGTTGAACTTGCCGCCCCAGCCCTTCTTCAGCGTGTACTTCGGGCCGCTGAACATGCCCTTGGCCTTGAAGTCGGCCCAACCCTTGATGGGCGCGTCGCCCTTCAGCGGTTCCTTGGGCATCCACAGCGGCGCGCTGCTGATCTTGGCGGCCGTCTCGCTGAACTCCAGTGCCGTGGTCGGCAGCTTGCCGGTCTCTGGGTCCTTGAACTCCGTCGAGTAATAGTCGAACAGGTTCGGGAAGCCCTTGGTCTTGAGCTTCTCGGCCAGCAGCCACATCACCTCGGTCTCTTCCTGCTTCACGTCCCACAGGCGCTTCACGGCGGCCTGCTGGATGGACGCGTAGCCGTGGCCGCTGCCCATGTTGCCGACGATGGACCAGCCCTCGGCCGAGTTGAAGGTCGACGGCAGCACGATGTCGGCGAACTGCGTCATCTCCGACGGGTTCGTCACCATGTGCACGAAGAAGGGCACCTTGGCCATCGCGCGGTCCCAGCGGTCGGCGCCGGTGCACGAGAAGTTGAAGTTGGCCCACGACGAGATGAACACCTTCACCGCACCCGGGTCCTTCAGCAGGCCGTTGGCGACGTTGTTGGTGACCACGCCGCTGCCGGGTTTGCCACCCATCATGGCGGGCATGTCCTTGGCGCCGCGGCCGTCGAGCTTCTTGCCCTTGCTGCCGGCCTTGGCCACGTCGTCGACGTATTTGTCTGTGCTGGGGAACTTGCCCAGCGAGACGCTGCTGCTCTGCCACACGCCGCCCTCGGCGTCGATGGAGCCCAGCAGGCCGTTGAGCGCGTGCACGGCCATCGAACTGTAGGTGCCACGCGGGTGCATCGCGGCACCGGGGCCCATCCAGACGGCGGTCTTGGGTGCGGCCTTGCCCATGGCGCGTGCCACGCGCAGGATCTGCGCTGCCGGGATCAGCGTTTCCTTCTCGGCCCAGGCTGGCGTGCGGTCCTTCAGCTCCAGGTTCCACCACTTCACCAGGCCGTGGGTCTCCTTCTCGGCAAAGGCGGCTTCGTCGACCACCTGGCCGGTGACGAAAAGGTTCCTGCCGTCCTTGAAATCACCGACGAACTCGCGGTTCCACAGGCCTTCGGCCAGCAGCACATGAGCGATGGCACCGGCCAGCGCGCCGTCGCTGCCGGCCTTCAGCGGCACCCATTCCTGGGCCTTGGCCGCGGCGTTGCTCAGGCGCGGATCGACGGCAATGACGGTGCCGCGTTTGACGATCTCGTGGAAGCGGTGGATGGCGTTGGGCACCATGCGGTTCGAGGAGAGCGGGTCGCAGCCCCAGACGACCAGGCAGTTGGCCTTTTCGAGGTCGTAGTCGCGGTAACCGTAGAAGCCCTGCGTCAGGCCCGGGCCCATCTTCTCGGCCTCGGCGCAGATGGCGCTGTGCGAGAAGTAGTTGGCCGTGCCCCAGACCTTGGGCAAGGCGCCGTAGAGCAGGTCGGTGGACGTCGACGAGTAGCGCCCGCGCATGTACATCAGCTTGCCCGGCTCACCGGCGCGGCGCAGTTCCATCATCTTCTCGGCGACGGTGTCCAGCGCCTCGTCCCAGCTGATGGGCACGAACTTCGGGTCGATGCCGCGGCCCTTGGCGGGGTTGGTGCGCTTCATCGGCGTCTTCACGCGATCCGGGTCGTACATCTGCTGCGGAATCATGTGGCCACGCGGGCAGACATAACCGTGGTTCGTCTTTGACAGCGGATTGCCGCGCACCTTCACTGCTCGGCCGTTCTGCACGAAGATCTGGATCGCACACCACTGTGTGCAGCCCTGGCAGGTGCTGCCCACCCAGTCGCCCTTCGAGGGTGCCGAGGGCTTGGCCTTGCGCGGGACGAAGGCGCTCGTCACCGGCACCGCCGCAGATGGGGTCGTTGTCGTGGCGCAGCCCGTGGCCAGCCAGCTGGCGCCGGCGCCCGTGGCCATGATGAAGGTCCGTCTCGTCAGCCTCATTGCATGCTCCTGCTCGTCTTCCAGTAACTCTGGAACTGGCGAGAGTCTCGACATCTGCGGCAGGGGCGCTCTTGACCTATCGCAAGCGGATCCCGCAATAACCCTAATGTTTATAGGGTATGGGGTATCCGCGGCCGCGAGGCTGCCGGCGAAGGGCTTCCTAACCGCCAGAATGCACAGCCTTTCGACAGGGAGAGCCATGAAGGTTTTCGGTATCGCCGGTCATTCCGGCATGGGCAAGACCACGCTGCTCGAGCGCCTGGTGCCCGAACTCACTGCGCGCGGCCTGGTGGTCTCGCTCATCAAGCACAGCCACAAGGCCATCGAGATCGACCGGCCGGGCAAGGACTCCTACCGCCTGCGCGAAGCCGGCTGCAGCGAGGTGCTGCTGCTGGGCAACGAGCGCTGGGCGCTGATGCACGAACTGCGCGGCGCCGCGGAGCCGTCGCTGGATTACCTGCTGTCGCGCCTGCAGCACTGCGACCTGGTGCTGGTGGAAGGCTTCAAGGGCGGCAACTTTCCCAAGCTGGAAGTCTGGCGCGCCGAGGTCGGCAAACCCACGCTGTGGCCGGACTGGCCGGGCATCGTGGCCCTCGCCAGCGACACCGCAATGCCCTCGCCTGCGGTGACGCGGCTGGACCTGCAGGACGTGGCCGCGGTCGCGGACTTCGTGCTGTCGAACGCTGCCGAGTGTTGATGAGGTTGACGAGGGCTGACGAGGGCGGCGTACGCCGGCGGTCGTTCAGCCCGCCTGAAGCCGCAGTCGCAGCCCGCAGCGCGCCCACATCGCGGCCAGGATGCAGAAGCACAGCACGAAGATGAGCGCGCCCCACCACTCGGTGACGTTCTCGGTGCGCGTCTTCCAGTCGGGCGACAGCAGCGCCGCCACGATGGCATTGGCCACGCCCAGCGCCACCAGCATGCCGGCCAGCGCCACATGGCTGCGCACCAGCCAGGCTGGCAGCCCGCTGCACCCCAGCCGCGCCAGCGCCTGCACCGCCTGGCCCAGCAGCAGCATGCACAGGCAGGTGCCACCGAAGTACACCACCGTGCCGTACTGCCGCAGCAGCCGGTAGACCGCGCCCTCGGTGCCCAGGAAGGTGACGTAGAGCACCAGTGCCACGGCAGCCATCACGCCCAGCACCGCCATGGCCTGCAGGCCGCGCCGCGGCCCCAGTGCGCCGCGCAACCAGTACGCCGCCAGCAACCACACCAGGCCCTGCAGCGTGGCGGCGGGCAGCATCAGCGCGCGGAACAGGTGGTTGGGCAGGTCGTGGCGCGCCGCACGGCTGATGGACACGCAGCCGTCGATGAAGGGGTTGCAGCCGGGCACCAGTTGCAACTGCACCGACAGCGCAAAGGCCAGCAGCGCTGCCACCGCCGGCACCAGGCCGGCCAGCAGCGCCAGCGGCCACAGCGGCAGGCCGGGTGCGGGGGCGGCGCCTGGCACGGCAGGCTGGCGGATGGTGGGCATGGCGTGTCAGAAACGGTACACGAGGCCCGTGCTGAGGTTCCAGCTCTGGCGTTCACGCACCAGCGGGCTGGCCGCGGCTTCGTCGATCAGCCGTACCAACCCTGCGCCGCCGAACACGGCCCAGCGCGGCCCCAGTGCCCGCCGCCAACCCGCCGTGAGCGAAACGTCGCGCAGGCCGGCCGACAGCGGTGTGACGGGGTAGCCGCTGCGCGCCGCCTGCTCGGGGTTGATGCCGAAGTAGGCCTGCAGGTGGCGGCGGTCGGCCCAGCCCACTGAAAAGGTGCCCTGCACACCCAGCTTGGGGCTGAGCACGATGTCGCGGCCCAGCTGCAGTTCACCCTGGGTGCCGCCGCCGTGGCCCAGCGCGTCGGTGCTGGTCACGCTGCGCAAGCGCCAGCCGTCGTCGAGCCGGTAGCTCACGCTCAGCCGCAGTCGCAAGGTGCGGCGCACATCGCCCAGGCCGCGCAGCTCTTCGCTTTCAGATTCGCGCCGCCCGCTGTCCAGGCGCAGCGCCAGGCCGGCGCGCAGGCGCTCGCCCCGCGCCAGCTCGACCCGCACGCCGCCGCCGCTGGCCGCTTCTGCGCCACGCACCGAGAACGCGCTGCGGCTGGACAGACTGACACGGCCCCAGCGCAGTGCCAACCCGGGCGTCAGGCTGGTGGCGCGGCTGGCCGAACCCGGGGTGCGCGGGCCATGCGCGACCACGAAGCCGATGGCAGCGTCCCAGGCGCGGGGCGGGCCGCGTTCGACCGGCGTCTCTTCGGTGGTTTGCGCGGCCGCCGAGCACCAGGGCGCGGCCAGCAGGAGGCCGGCCCAGAGGCGCGTGGTGGTGGGTGGGACTCGGGGGCTGGACACCTGCATGCCGAGCGATTGTTCTGGCCGCAGCCGCCTTCACCAAGCCCCGAGGGGGTGGCCCCGCCCTCGCCGGGGCTGAGGCCGGGTGCAGATTCGATTCACGCGCGGAAGGGCTGGCTGGGGCGGCAGGGATGGCGGCGGTGATGCACCCTCTGCGACCCCCGCCGCAAGGGGCGATCTCCCTGCAGACGGCTGTACGGCCCGTGATAGTCTGCGCCGCCGCGCGCAACACCGGTGCGCGTTCAGGCAGGATGGCTACAGGAGGCGACAGAGGTGGTGGACATCGACAAGGGCGTGCTGAGCTTCGGCTCGATGACGCTGCTCGTCGGCGGCTTGGCGCTGGCGGGCTTGTTGTTCTGGGGCTGGAAGACCGGACAGGAACTGCCGCTGTGGCCAGCACTGCTGGTCGCGGCCGTCAATGTCTTCGGCGCCATCAAGCTCGTGATGGAAACGAGGGCGCGCCAAGCGGCACGGCGGGCCGCCGCGAAGGCAGCGCAGGCCCATCCCAAGGGCAAGGGATGACCCTGAACCGACGGGTGGCGCTTGTGGGGGTGGCGGTGTTGACGATCGGCGCCTCGGGGTGCAGCGAGCGCAGCGCGCACGACCCTTTTGCCCTGATGGAAGGCCAAGGCATCTACAAGGCCGAGTGCGCGGCCTGTCACGGCGCCAAGCTCGAAGGCCAGGCGAACTGGCAGACGCGTCGACCTGACGGCAAGCTGCCCGCGCCGCCGCACGACCAGACCGGCCATACCTGGCATCACCCCAGAGAACAGCTGGCGGCCATCGTCAAGTTCGGCATGGTGCCGCCCAACGCGCCGGCAGACTACGTCTCCGACATGCCTGCCTTTGCCGGCAAGCTCAGCGATGCGCAGATCGACAACGTGCTGGCCTGGATCGAAAGCCAGTGGCCGGAGGAGATCCTGAAGCGTCGAGCGGAGATGCTGAAGAACCGTTAGAGATCAGGCGAAGGCACGGTCACGACCGCCAGCGTCAAGACCGTGGGGCACGCCGAGCCGGTGAAGCCCGCAGCCATGCGGTGCCGCGCCTGCGCAACGTCTTCAGGCGCGCGGTTCCGGGCCGACCGGATACGCGGCCGACGCGGTGGCGGCGAACAGATCGTCGACCTGGGCCGCACATATCGGTCGCGACAGAAGATAGCCCTGCGCTTCGTGAACGCCGAGTTCACGCAGCATCGCCAGCTGATCCACCGTCTCGACGCCTTCGGCGATCACCTTGTGCCCCAGCGTCCGACCCAGCGTCAGCATCGCGCGACCGGCCCGGCGCGGCAACAGGCGCGCCGCGGCGGCCGTTCCGGTCTAGCGCTGCCGCACGTACTGCCCGGGTGCGTCGTCGACCACCGCATAACCCTTGCCCGGCGCGCCCATCGCCGGCGGCTTGCCCTTGGCACCGGAATGCGCAGCCAGCCACTGTTGCCAGGCCGGCCACCACGAGCCTTCGGATTTCGGCGCCGCCTCCATCCAGTCATCGGGTGCCAGGTGCGGGTCGGCCAGCCGGCGCGTGCGCATGCGGTAGTGCCGCTTCGGGTGCACGGGGCCGGCAATGATGCCGGCGTTGTGGCCGCTGGCAGTGAGCAGGAAAGTGAGGTCGTCCGAGCGCACCAGGTTGTCGACCTTGTAGACCGACTTCCACGGCGCCACGTGGTCGGCCTCGGTGCCCACCACGAACATCGGCACGCCGATATCCGACAGCCGCACTGTCTTCCCGGCTACCGGGAAGCGGTTGGTGGCCAGTTCGTTGTCGAGGTAGAGCCGGTAGAGGTACTCGGAGTGCATGCGCCAGGGCATGCGTGTGCCGTCCGCGTTCCAGGCCATGAGGTCGATCATGCGGTCGCGCTGGCCCTTGAGGTACTGGTTGACGATGGGCTGCCACAGCAACTCGCGCGCCCGCAGCATCGCAAAGGCGCCGCCCATCTGCTTGCTCTCGAGCACGCCCTTCTTGTGCATCGTGGCCTCGAGCATCGCCAGCTGGCTGGGGTTGACGAAAAACGCCAGTTCGCCCGGCTCGGAGAAGTCGGTCTGCGCGGCGAACATCGTGATCGAGGCCAGCCGCTCGTCCTTTTCGCGCGCCAGCGCAGCCGCACCGATGGTCAGCAGCGTGCCGCCGATGCAGTAACCCACCGCATGGATCTTGCGCTTCGGCACGATGGTGCCGACGGCGTCGACCGCCGCGCGGAAACCCTTCTCGACATAGTCGTCCATGCCGAGGTCGCGGTCGCCCTCGTCGGGGTTCTTCCACGACATCATGAACACCGTGTGCCCCTGGTCGACCAGGTACTTCACCATCGAGTTGCGCGGGCTCAGGTCGAGGATGTAGTACTTCATGATCCAGGCCGGCACGACGAGCACCGGCTCGGCATGCACCGACGGCGTGGACGGCGAGTACTGGATGAGCTCGATCAGCTCGTTGCGGAACACGACCTTGCCTGGCGTCACCGCGACGTTGCGGCCGACCTCGAACTCGGCGGTGCCCGCCGGTGCGCCGCCCTTCAGCGTGAGCCCCAGGTCCTCGATCACGTTCTGGAAGCCGCGCACCAGGTTCTGGCCTTGCTCCTCCTGGGTCTGTGCCAGCAGCTCGGGGTTCGACAGCAGGGTGTTCGACGGCGAGCTCGAGTCGGCCAGCATGCGCACCGCGAACTCCAGCAGCTGGGTGTGGTACTCGCTGACGCCGCTGACGCCGCGCACCGACTCGTTCATCAGGGCCACGTTGTTCTGGTAGGCACGCGCCATGACGTTGAAGGGGAACTGCGACCAGGCCTCGCCCGCGAAACGCCGGTCGGCCTCGCCGTTCAGGCCCTCGCCGGGCGGCGTCGGCGCCCCGGCCAGCGCCCGCAGCGCGAACATCCAGGTGTCACCTGCCCGCACCGCGGCGTTGCGCTGCATCTCACGCTGCTTGGACGGCGACATGGACAGGTGCGAGATCCAGTCGGCCCAGGCGGTGCTGAAGGCGGTGGGGGCCAGTCCGGCGGTCATCTGCGCCACCTGGGCGCGAAAGTCGCGGTCGACGTCCTGCGTGGTGGGTGCGGGCTTGGGGGTGCGGTTCATGGCTGCGCCTCTTTACGGGGGTGTGTTGGGCCGGTGGCGTGTCTCGTCGCCTTTGGGCTCGTCAGGCGGGTGCGTGCCAGCCGGCGTCGACCCACAACTCGCCACTGACCGCCGAGTTTGCCAGCATGAAGCAGATGGCGTCGGCGATCTCGGCCGGCTGGATCAGGCGCCCCAGCTGCGTGAACGGCAGGATGTTCTTGGCCACGTAGTCGGCGCCCATCGCGCGCACCATCGGCGTGTCGGTGAAGCCGGGGTGGATGACGCTGCAGCGCACGCCGTAGTACATGGCCTCCTTCATGATCGTCGCCGCGGCGCCCTCCAGGCCCGCCTTGGTGCTGGCGTACGAGATCTGGCCGCGGTTGCCCTGCGACGAGATCGAGCCGATGAAGACCACGGAGCCCTGCATGCCCTCGTCGGGCGTCCAGCGCTTCTTGCCCTTGGCAGCACGTTCCTCGGCCACGCGTCCGATCATCTCCAGCGCCCAGTACACCGGCGCGATGAGGTTGACGTCGACGACGAGCTTGAACTGCTCCAGCGGATAGATGCGCGCCTTGCCGGTGTTCTTGTCGACACGCACGGCCAGTTCGTCACGGGTGATGCCCGCGGCCGGCACGCACAGTGTCACGGGGCCGAACTTGCGGCTGATCGCGTCGAAGACGTCGGCGCGGAAGCCCGCGTCGGTCGTGTCGCCCTTGAAGGGGATGGCGAAGACGCGGCCGGCTTCGGCGTTGAGTTTCTCGGCAACGTCCTCGACCGCCTCGCTCACGTCGACCAGCGCGACGGCAGTCACGCCGCGCCGCGCCATGGCAGCAGCCACTGCGCGGCCGATGCCGCTGCCGCCACCGGTGATGACTGCGACCCTGTTCAGGAATTCCATGGAGCCTCCGCCCGTTTGTGTTGCACCGCAGCAGTTTGAACCGCCGCGCGCGGAAGTGCCTGCCTTTTGAGCACGTCGGTACCCGGCATTTCAAGCCGACTTGCGCTGGCTCAAGTCGGCCGGGGCTTCGCGCGCAGCCGACGCGCTCGACTTGAAGGCCGTGTCCGGCCCGGTCGCCGAGGACGTTGGCGTGTTCAGGCCTGTGGCTTTCCGTGCGGCGTCGTGGCCCTGCCGAGGTGGTTCTCGATCTCCTCCGCCATCAGGCGAGCCAGTTCGCTGCTGCGGGTCTGGATGCGGAACATCGGCCCCGCCACCAGCAGCGCAAAGTGGCGGTGCGGTACGTGCAAAGGCAGCGCCACGCCGCCGAGGTCGGTCGTGAACTCGGCGGCGCCCTCGAACCAGCCGCGCTGCAGCGAGCGCTGGATCTCCTTTTCCACCGCTGCCACGCTCATCAGCGTGGTGGGCGTGTAGCGCTCGAAGGTGGCGCGACGCAGCACGCTGGCGCGGTCGGCCGGGCTCAGCAGCGACAGCAGTGCGCGCCCGGTGGCCGTGACGTGCAGCGGCACCAGTTTGCCCGGGCTGGCGGTGTAGCGGATGGCGTGCGACGACTCGACGGCGTCGACGAAGACCGCGTAGGCGCCGCTGGTGGCCGCGAGCACGGCGGTTTCGCCGGTGCGCTCCGCGAGCGCCACCAGCAGGGCGCGGAACTGTTCGGGGATGGGTTCGGCGCGTTCGATCTGCTGCAGCAGCGACAGCCACTTCGGCGACGGGTAGTAGCCGCCGCGCGCACGCGGCTCGTAGAGGTAGCCGCGGCTGGCCAGCGTGCCCAGCAGGTTGAAGGTGCTCGAGCGCGGCCAGTCGAAGTGCTTGGCCACCTCGGCCAGCGTGGCCGGGCGGCGGTGCTGGGCGAAGAACTCGATGAGTTCGAGCACGTTGGCGACTTGCTTGACGTTCACGGGCGCGGACGAAGGCTGAGGGTGGAAGGGGCAGGCAGGGTCACGGAATGGGCCTTTCTGCAGGGATGAGGATGCGGGACGTCCAGAAAGGCGCCGCCGCGGCGAGCACGCAGACCATCGAAAGCACGAAGGAGGCCCGGTAACCGCCGCTCAGGTCGTGCAGCACGCCCGACAGCAGCGCGCCCAGCCCAGAGCCTACCGACATGCAGGCGTAGATGGCACCGTAAATGGCGGCCTGCCCCGGCCCGGGGAAAAGGCGCGCGCTGAGGCTGGCGACGACTGGCCCGCGTGCCCCTTGGCACAGACCGAACAGCAGCACGTAGGCGCCGAGCAGCCAGTGCGTGGACTGGAAGGACATGCCGAAGAGCACGACGATGCCGAGGAAGGTGCCGGTGAAGCTGACCGTGGCGGCACGCTTGTGGCCGTACCGGTCGGCCAGCCAGCCCGCACCCGATACGCCGATCACCGACATCATGCCCGCGCTGCCGAAGGCGCCTGCTGCCTGCAGCGGCGTGAAACCGATGTCGACGAGGTAGGCCACCGACTGCACGATGATCAGGTACATGCCCACCGCGGTAAAGAACATCACCTGCACCAGCAGCCAGAAACGGCGCTGACCCAGTGCCGCGCGCAAGGGCGCGGGCATGCCGGTGCCGTCGCGCGCCACGGGCGGCGGCAACGCGGCGCTGCCGGCGCGGATGCGGCGCCAGGGCAGCGCCAGCGACAGCGGCAGCAGCACCAGCAGCGTGCCGCCGATGAGGTGGTAGGCGTCGCGCCAGCCGCGGCTGTCGATCAGCGTCTGCGCCAGCGGCACCATCAGCAGCGCACCACAGCCGAAGCCCGCGTAGGCCAGGCCGATGGCCGTGCTCATGCGGCGGTTGAACCAGCGACTGATGAGCGCGGCCGCCGGCACCATGCCGATGGCCGAGGCGCCCAGCCCGCCGAGCAGGCCGATGCACAGGTAGAACTGCCACAGCGCACGCGCCTGCCCGGCGAGGTAATAGCCTGCACCCAGCAATGCCAGGCCGCCGGCGTAGAGCACACGCGGGCCCCAGCGCTCGAAGACGATGCCCGACAGCGGCGAGGCCAGCCCGCTGACCACCATCAGCGCCGAATACACGCTCGTCATCTGCGAGCGGTGCCAGCCGAATTCCGCGCCCAGCGGTAGCAGGAACACCATGTAGGTGTCGCCGACGCCGCGGCCGATGAAGTTGAAGACGAAGCACAGCGCCAGCACCAGCACGGGCAGCGCGGCCGCCGACCGCCAGCGCGCCCCCTCGGCATCGTTCTTGTGCATGCACTGAATGTACTTGGTGATGAATGCATTGCCATCGGGTCAGTCCCAATGCCCCCCAGTCGTTTCTGCTGCGCATACTTTTCCAGCGCGTGCGTGGGAACGCTCGATGGTGGCAACGGGTTTCCATGGGTGGACAATGTGTTCACCAAAGTGAACATTTAGGTCTGCGACGGGCAAGGCCGCCGCCGCGCCTTCCCCTGCATCCACCAGCGCCACACACCAGCCCATGGGTCCATTGCACGGCATCAAGGTCATCGACATGACGTCGGTGCTGATGGGCCCGTTTGCCTCGCAGGCCCTGGGCGACATGGGCGCCGACGTCATCAAGGTCGAGTCGCCCGACGGTGACCTGGTGCGCCAGATCGGCCCGGCCCGCCATGCCGACATGGGCCCGATCTTCCTCAACACCAACCGCAACAAACGCAGCGTCGCCATCGACCTGAAGAACGCCGCGGGCCTCAAGGTGCTGCAGCGCCTGCTGGCCGACGCCGACGTGCTGGTCTACAACGTGCGCCCGAACGCGATGGCACGGTTGGGGCTGGACTACGACAGCGTGGCGGCACTGAATCCGCGGCTGGTCTACGCCGGGCTCTTCGGCTTCAGCCAGGACGGCCCCTACGCCGCGCGCCCGGCCTACGACGACCTGATCCAGGGCGGTGCGACGCTGTCCTACCTGATCGCGCGCGCCAGCGGCGGGCCGCCGCGTTACGTGCCGGCGGCGATCGCCGACCGCATCGTCGGCGTGACGGCCGTGGGCGGCATCCTGGCGGCGCTGCTGGCGCGCCACCGCACCGGCCGCGGCCAGCGAGTGGACGTGCCCATGTTCGAGACCATGGTCGCCTTCGTGCTCGGAGACCACATGGGCGGCCTGAGCTTCGAGCCGCCGCTGGACGAGGGTGGTTACGCGCGCCAGCTCTCGCCCGAGCGGCGGCCCTACCGCACCCGCGACGGCTACCTCTGCGCGCTGGTCTACAACGACAAGCAGTGGGAGAACTTCCTGCGCGCCGTCGGCCGTGAAGCGCTGCTGCGCGACGACCCGCGCTTCGCGAACTTCGCCGCCCGCTCACAGGCCATCGACCATGTCTACGGCGAACTCGCGCGCATCTTCGAGCAGCGCAGCACCGCCGAATGGATGGCGCTGCTGGCGCAGGCCGACATCCCCATGCTGCCCATGCACGACCTGAAGAGCGTGCTGCAGGACCCGCACCTCGTCGCCACCGGCTTCTTCGCCATCGAACAGCACCCCAGCGAAGGCGCCATCCGCACCATGCGCATGCCGATGAGCTGGTCCGACAGCACGCCTGACCCGGTGCGCCCGGCACCGCGCCACGGCGAGCACGGTGTGGAGGTGCTGCAGCAGGCGGGTTACGGCGCAGACGAGATCGAACAGTTGATCGCCCAGGGTGTCGTGCTGACGCCGCCAGAACAGGAACCGCAGTGAACTTCGCCCTCACCGAAGACCAGGAACGCATCCGCGACACGATCGCGAAGATCTGCTCACGTTTCGACGACGCTTACTGGTTCGACCGCGACCACGACGGCGTCTTCCCCGAGGCCTTCTACCGCGCCCTGGCCGACGACGGCTGGCTGGGCATGTGCATGGGAGATGCCTACGGCGGCGCCGGCCTGGGCATCACCGAGGCGGCGATCATGATGCGCACCATCGCCGAGTCGGGCGGCGGCATGTCGGCAGCTTCGGCGGTGCACATCAACCTCTTCGGGCTGAACCCGGTGGCGGTGTTCGGCAGCGAGGCGCAGCGCCAGCGCATGCTGCCGCCGGTGGCGCGTGGCGAGGTCAAGAGCTGCTTCGGCGTCACCGAGCCCAACACGGGGCTGAACACCACGCAGCTCAAGCTGCGCGCAGAGCGCCGGGGCGACCGCTATGTCGTCAACGGGCAGAAGGTGTGGATCAGCACCGCGCAGGTGGCCAGCAAGATCCTGCTGCTGGCGCGCAC
>LNFM01006093.1_pt1 | contig 29191 bp, 20 predicted proteins | sample 596031 | NCBI WGS metagenome assembly LNFM01 (sample SAMN04254537, study PRJNA301005) | activated carbon metagenome | isolation source: dual media filters at the Ann Arbor, Michigan drinking water treatment plant | place: USA: Ann Arbor
GGGATCGAGAGAACCAGGCGCACGGCGAGCGCTTCGAGCGCGTTCCAGTGATGTGGTCTCGATCCTCGTACTCCCATACGGGCCCGCGGCACAGACTCGCCGCATAAGAGGCCGGACACATGGCAGCACCCGATCACGCGAAGGACTATCCCAAGATTTTGCTTGCGCCCGAGGGGGCGTCCACACATGGCCATGCGGCACGCCTACCCGAAGCCGCTCGCCGCGCCGGCAGCGCCCATGGCGGCGCGCCATATTGGTCGAAGCCCACGTCTCGTCGATGAAGACCAGCCGCTCCGGGTCAAGGTCCAGCTGATCCTCGAACCATTGCTCGCGTCGGGTCAGGACGTCGGGGCGGTCCTGCTCGGTCGCGTGCGCGGTCTTTTTTTGCGCGTGATGGCGTGGCGCGCGAAGAAGCGCTGGATCGTGCCAAAGCCGAAGACGAGGCCCTGCTTCGCCAGGCGTGCGCGAACCTCCTCGATGGTGGCGTCCCTGCCTGGCCCAAGCGCCGCCATCACCGCTTCATGATGGGCCTCGATCCGATCCGAGCGCCGGTCGCCGCCCAGCGCCTTGGGGCTTGGATCGCCCTGATTGCGGTGCCGCTCGCGCCAACGGCTGACGCTGGCAGCGCTCACCCCAAAACGGTCGGCAGCCTCGCGATGCGTCGCGCCCGCCGACACAGCCCCCAGAACCCGAACCCGAAGATCGACCGACAGCGCTCGCGACATGCCCTGCCGGCCTCCATCCGGCAGGTAGTCTGAATCACCTCGCGCCTGATTTGGGAATCTGTTTGTCCACACGACCTAGCATGTCACGTCTCCTTGCTGAACTTCACCCTAGGGTGGGGCGCATCGGGTGCATGACCGTCCGCTGGGCCACAGGGCTGTGGCACGCCATCCTGCGGGTCCGATGGTGTTCCACCGCCGCTGGCAGGGGAGAGGTTCGGTCCGCTGCCGGCATCGGCCGGAAGGATCGGCGCGTGGCAGGTCGAGTGGGTGGCCAAGAAGGCCTCGAAGTCGCGCGGGATGACACGCCACTCGCGCCCGAGGTCGATCGCCCGGAGTTGCTGCATCTTGATCCAGTGACGGACGCTCGCCTCCGACACCTGAACCAGATCCGCAATTTCCTTCACGGTCAGGAACCGCCGCGTCAGCATCGCGCCACTCCGATTTGCCGCCCTTCCGTGCCTGTACAGTGGCAGGCAACTCAAAGTGATCACATTGACATAGATCAATGCCCGTTGAGCGTCATTGAGTGCTTATGGGCGTGGGCGGCTCGAAGGTTGCCCCGCAGATCTCGGCCTGCTGTGTGAGCAGGCGGCGACGGTCACGGGTAGCGCGAGCGGCAGACTGTTCCGTTGCAACGACCCAACCCGCTTCGCGTGCGAGCCCTCCTCTCTTGCGGCTGAGCGATGTGATCCGCGTCAATCTAGAGGAGAAGACATCGTGGGCATTACGACGATCGCGCTGCATGTGGAGCCCGGCACTCTGGCGACGGTGGACGCATGCCTCGCGCTGCCATTGGCGATCGCCGAGGCACACGCCGCACATGTGACGGCCCTCGTTTTTGCGGCGGGCGTATTTCGCGACGCGTCTGGCGTGGATGTGACCTCTCAGACAGACAAGGAACTCATTGCCCGCGAGGATGCGGTGGGCGTGCACGTGCAGAACGCCCTGGAGGCGCGGGGCCTCCGGTTCGAGGTGCGCGGCCGCAGCAGCTTCGCCTACGGGGTCGGTGAAGTCCTCGCCGACCAGATGCGGGTCAGCGACCTGGGGATCGTATCATTCGGTGCGGGCGTTGATGCCGGCCGACGTTTCGTCGCGTCCGCCGGCATCTTCTCGTCCGGGCGGCCGTTGCTGCTCGTGCCGCCCGGCCATGTCGCTTCCTCCCCTCCGTCGCGCATCGTCCTGGCCTGGGACGCCTCACCGGCGTCGGTTCGCGCGATCCATGGTGCGCTTGCATTCATCAAGCGGGCGGAAGCGGTCACCGTGGTGAGTGTCACGGACGACAAGGAGTTCCGGCAGGGCCAGTCGGGTGTAGAACTGGCGCATCTGCTGGCGCGCCACGGCGCGCATGCGGCCTTCCGCCCCGTCCAGCGGGGCCGCGGCGGCGTGGAGGCTGCCATTCTGGATGTCGCGCGGGAGATCCAGGCCGACATGATGGTGATGGGCGCCGTCCGCCACGCGCCCCTGCACAACCTGGTGTTCGGCAGCGCGACGATGGACCTGCTCGACCGGGGCCCGACGCTGCCCACACTGCTGGCTGCATAGGCTTTTCGATTGGACGATCCGTTCGCCCGATCGGCCCGGCGTCTTCTCACCGAGCAATAGGCCGACGGACACCTCATAAGGACGGGCGCCGTGCAACCTGGTTCGAAGTCGGCAGCGGAGCAAATGCCAAGTGGTGAGGATCCCACGTGGCACAGCCTCGCCTCCGAAGGCGCGATGAGCTGCGTCGTCGCGACACCCGAGGGCTTGACCATGGCCGAGGCAGCGCGGCGGCTCGCTTCGCACGGGCCGAACCGGCTGCCCGAGGCGAGGACGCGTGGCCCGATCCAGCGGTTCCTGGCGCACTTCCACAACGTACTGATCTATGTGCTTTTCGGCGGGGCCGCGGTAACCGCGGCCTTGCAGCATTGGGTCGACACCGGGGTGATCCTGGCGGTGATTCTGGCCAATGCGGCGATCGGCTTCGTCCAGGAGGGCAAGGCCGAGGCCGCGATGGCGGCGATCCGGCAAATGCTTGCCCCCAGCGCCGCCGTCCTGCGCGACGGGCGGCGGATAAGCGTTGACGGCGCGGACCTGGTGACGGGCGACGTCGTGCTGCTCGAGGCGGGCGACAAGGTGCCCGCCGACCTGCGCGTTATCGAGGCGCGCGGGCTTGCGGCGCAGGAGGCGATCCTCACGGGCGAGTCGGTGCCGGTGGAGAAGACAGTCGAGCCGGTGCCCGCCGATGCCGCCCTGGGCGACCGTCGGTCCATGTTGTGGTCTGGCACACTGGTCACGCAGGGCACGGCGCGGGGCGTCGTGGTCGCGACCGGAGCCCGCACCGAGATCGGGCGGATCGGCGGCCTTCTCGCCGATGTCGAGCAACTCACGACGCCGCTCGTCGCGCAGATGGATTATTTCGCACGCTGGCTGTCATTCCTTATCCTCCTCGTCTCTGGACTTTTGCTGGTCCACGGATACTTCGTTGGGCACCACGACTTCGGCGACCTGTTCATGGCCATCATCGGACTGGCGGTCGCGGCAATACCCGAGGGCCTGCCTGCGGTCATGACCATCACGCTCGCCATCGGCGTGCAGGCGATGGCGCGGCGCCATGCGATCGTCCGGCGCCTCCCGGCGATCGAGGCGATCGGCTCGGTCTCGGTGATCTGCACCGACAAGACCGGGACGCTGACCCGCAACGAAATGGTCGTGATCGCCGCCGAGACGCCCGCCGGCGCATTCCAGATCGGTGGCGAGGGCTACGCTCCGGAGGGCTCGGTCGAGCCGTCGGGCGATCTGTCGCGCTTGGCCCTTGCGGCGGCGCTCTGCAACGATGCCGCGCTGCATCGGAAAGACGCGCAGTGGATGACAGAGGGTGACCCCATGGAGGGGGCGCTGCTGGCGTTTGCCGGCAAGATTGGCGGCAATCATGCGGCGCGGCGGCTGGACGCGATCCCCTTCGACAGCCGCCATCGCTTCATGGCTGTGCTAAGCGACGGCGCTGCAGGCCGCCTGGTCTATGTGAAGGGCGCGCCGGAGCGGGTCCTGCGCATGTGCGGCGGCATCGACTACAAGCATTGGCACGACCGCGCCGACGCCATGGCGCGGCGCGGCCAGCGCGTCCTGGCGCTGGCCGAGCGACCCGAGGCGGGCGAGCGCATCGGCGCCGCCGCGCTGGAGGGGGGGCTCACCTTTCTCGGCCTCCTCGGGCTGATCGACCCGCCCCGGCTCGAGGCCATCGCAGCCGTGTCGGAATGCCGGGCTGCGGGGATCAGGGTCAAGATGATCACCGGCGACCATGCCGGCACCGCCGCGGCGATCGCCGCGCAGATCGGGCTGGAGAATAGCCACCGTGTGCTGACTGGGGCCGATCTCGACAAGCTGGACGAGGCGCAGCTTGCGCTTGAGGTCGTCTCGGTCGACGTCTTTGCCCGCACCAGCCCGGAACACAAGTTGCGCCTCGTAACCGCGCTCCAGGCGAACGGCCTGTCGGTTGCCATGACCGGCGACGGGGTGAACGACGCGCCGGCGCTCAAGCGCGCCGATGCCGGCATCGCCATGGGGCTCAAGGGTTCGGAGGCGGCGAAGGAGGCCGCCGATCTCGTGCTCGCGGACGACAATTTCGCGTCCATCGCCGCCGCCGTGCGCGAGGGACGCACCGTCTACGACAACCTGAAAAAGGTGATCAGCTGGACCCTGCCCACGAATGCCGGGGAAGCCATGGTGATCGCCCTGGCACTGCTGGCGGGACTGGCCCTGCCGGTGACGGCGGTGCAGATCCTCTGGATCAACCTCATCACGGCAGTCACCCTCGGCCTTGCCTTGGCGTTCGAGCCGACCGAGGCAGGCACCATGGCCCGACCGCCCCGCTTGCGCAGTGCGCCGATCCTTTCGGGCGAACTCGTCTGGCACGTGGTGATGGTGGCGGTCCTGTTCCTGGCCGCGGTCTTCGGCATCTTCAGCTATGCGATCGACCGGGGATACCCGCTGCCGCTGGCGCAGACCATGGCGATGAACACGCTGGTGGTGCTGGAGATCTTCCACCTTTTCTTCATTCGCAACATCCACGGCACCTCGCTGACCTGGGATGCTGCGAAGGGAACGAAGGTCGTCTGGACCGTGGTCATCATCATCACCGTTGCGCAGTTCGCGGTCACCTACCTGCCGCCGCTCCAGGCGCTGCTGGGGACCGAGCCCGTGCCGCCGGCCGATGGCCTGCTGATCCTCGCCGTGGGTGCTGCCTTCTTCGCGATCATCGAGATCGAAAAGCAAATCCGGTTGGGGTTGAGAGGACGCAGCAAGGTGACGACAGCGTGAAGCATCTGCTGGGGCACGCGCGGCCGGCGCTGTCTTGATGCAACGAACCAGGCGCGCGGCAGCCAGTGCGCTTTCACCCGCAGTCGAGAAGGAGGCTACACGATGCAGGAAACCACGGAACGGCAGGACGATGGGCCAGATAGCCCGCCACGCAGCCTGCTCCTAGCGACAGATCTCAGTTGCCGCTGTGACCGCGCCTTAGACCGCGCGGTGATGCTGGCAACGGCTTGGGGTGCCAGGCTTCGGGTGCTTCATGTGCTGGAGGGCGATGAGCCGGAGCAAGGCCCCGAGACACTGCCCGGCCGTTCGGTGCGAGCACTGGCCGAGCGCCAGTTGCGCGCCGCCACGCGGGATCATGGCATCGAGGCGGAGATCGTGGTCGAGCGGGGGAGTCCCGCGGAGGTCATCCTGCGTAATGCGAGCGAACTTGACTGCGACCTGATCGTCACCGGCATCGCCCGGAGCGGGAGCCTCGCTCGAACTGTGCTCGGCACCACGGTAGAACATCTTGTCCATCGCGCGCCGATGCCTGTGCTGGTCGTGAAGAACCGACCTTGGCGCGGCTACCAGCAGGTGGTCGCAGCCTCCGACTTTTCGAAAACGGCTGCCCATGCATTGCAGCGAGCACGAAGCATGTTCCCAGACGCCCATATGACGCTGGCGCATGCCTACCGCGTGCCATTCGAGGGCTTCATCAGTCGCGACGCGAACGAGGCTGAAATGCTGGCGGATGCTCAGCGCGAATGCGCGGCGTTCCTGTCGAGGCTCGATGCTCCCGCGGACGCGCTGGCGCGGATGGAATGCGCGATCCGCTATGGAACACCCGAGAGCGTGGTTGGGACGTATGTCTGGGACAACGACATCGACCTCATCGTGATGGGGACACATGGCCGGAGTGGTCGCTTCGGCATCCTGATGGGCAGCACCGCCGAGCGTCTCCTCATCAGCCTGCCTTGCGATGTGATGGTTGTCCGCGAGCCGCGCGCGCTACCCGCCGCGATTGGCGCGGCCGGCACCTCTGCGAGCCCTCGCCGGAGCGGGAATGCGTGAGCAATGGCCCTCCGGACGTCGAAGGCTCGCTCAGGGGATCAGGAACTTGGGAGCAGCCGCAGGCGACGGTTCGAACCGGGTGAACTCCCTCCGCCCGGCCCAGAGACCGCTGCTCCGCCAGTTTCGCTCCGGTTCGCACCGCTACCTTGCTTTTCGCTCGGGCTCGCGCATCCCGTCGGGACACCATCGAAGCCGAGCGAAAACCTGCGAGCGGCCGTTTGTAACCAGTCGCACTTCCTCCGCCGGCTAGCTGGGTAGTTTGAGCGCGGGGATCAACGGTCCGGCGCAGCCCGATGCGCAGGTTGTCCAGGATCGCGTTGTTCGGCCCATAGGCACGCTCGATCTGGTTCAATCCCTCCCGATTCAATCAGGTCGGGTTCCGCTCTAGGGCTTCGATTGCATGGCCTTCCCAGCTGTTGCCGGCAGCGTCATGTTGGGAGAGCGTTCCGGCGTCGGACACGCCGAGCAACGCGTGGAGCATTCCCGAATCCCGGATGTACAGCTTGTCCGGCAACTTGAGCTGCTTGCGATCATTGTTGGTCCATCGCGGCAGGCGTCGGAGCAACTGTCCGTCACAGCCGGCATCAACAAATCTGACCGCTTGGTTTGCAGCGATGCCGAGTGCGTGCCCGATACGATTTGCATCGAGCTCGGTTCCTTGATGGGCCGCAATGCTCCGCCAGCCGCGCTTGATCGCTTCGATCGGGAGCTGCGCGCCGTTCGCTTCGAAGCCGCGGTCGATCACTGCTTTGATGAAGGCCTGCCGCCACTCAAGGCTAATCGCATCGGTATGGGCGAGATAGCTCTGCGGAAATCCGCCGCGGAGCCAAAGCCGCATCTCACCCTCGCGTGGATCGATGTTCGGGGCAGGCGATTGGGCCTCGGCGACAGTGAGCTCAACCTTCGGAAGCGGCGGTGGATCGCCCAGCTCCTGCGCCTGCAGCGGCGCAAGTTCAATCGACGCGAGGTGGCCGCCCAAATGCTCAGCCGCATTGCGCCGCATCCATTCGCAGTCGGAGCTGAGCAGCAGGAAATGACCGGCCTGCTGGCCCTTGCGGCCCCGCAACTCGACTTGGGCGCGGAGCACCTGGAGCACTTCGGGCGCACGGCTGATCTCGTCGAGGACAACCAGACGACCGATCTTTCGCGTCAGAAACGCGGGATCGGCCAATTGCGCGCGATCCTGGTCGAGCGCGAGGTTGAAGAACAAGGCGCCCTCTGTGGAATCGGCGATCGCGCGGGCGAGCATCGACTTTCCGACCCGCCGCGGCCCGACCAGCGCCACGCATGGGAACATGGCCAGCCGTTCGCGCAGATGCGGGGCGAGCGCACGTTCGATCATGCGGGCCACGCTTCACACGTGCGTATCGGGTTTGCGCGATCCGCGTAGTCAGAGCGCGCTGCCGCCACTAGCGCACCAGATCGATCACCACGACCGCGAGTTGGCCGCGGCGCGCCTCCGGAATGCGACGCTGGAGGACCTCGCATAGGTGCGCGGCACTTTGGACCGACGGCGCACCCTTGGGCGGCCGCGTCAGCCGTTTCGTCGGGGCGGCGACATCACCGAACCACAGAACCACGTAAATGCCACGTCCGGCTGCGCGCCATTCCTTGGTGTAGAAGCGGTCGAGCTGATCGATAGCCGCATCCCAAACCTGGGGATTCCATTGTGCCTTTATTTCCACCGGCACCAGCGCGTTGCCGCCGAGGAATGCAATGTCGCTCCGCTTGTCGCTGGGCATGCGGGTCTCCGTCGCCTGGCTGACGCCGGGTGGCAGGTCCCGCTGGAGCCACTCGACCAACCGATCCCGGCAATAGTTTTCGCTGTGCGGTGCGCCGTCCGATGCGTAGAAGGCGGCGAGCGGATTGGTCTCGCTGCCCTGGAGCTTCGCCTGAACGGTCGCGAGACTGTCGAGCAGCGCGGCGTGCAGGTCGTCGATCGAGGTGGGCGGCCTGTTGCACGCCACCGCCGCAATCCGCGCCGACGTCACCGGCGCGAAATTGGCTTCATTTCGCGCGCGGCGCTGTTGCGCGGCGGAGTGCCGGATCAGATCGGAATAGCTGTCTTGCGGCGCGGTGCGCAGTGCGGCGAGACAGTCCGTCGCCTCCTCCGAGGTTTCGCCAGCGAGCGCCGAGATCGCCCAACGGACCAATTCAGCCGCATCCCACGGGTTCATGTCGCCAGAAATCATGCCGTTTGGATGACCGACGTTCGGCCACGGCCCTCGGAACTTGCTGACGATCCATGCGAGTTGCGCAGCGGTGACCGGTATCCGGGTGCCCTGCTCTTCCGGGCGAAGCCGGCTGCGGATTGGCCAGATCAGGGTCGGCATCGTCGTCACTGTGCGGTTGAGATCGGGTCGGGCACGCTCGAAATCCGCCACGAACGCGACAGCCAACCAGGCTAGGGCGCGTTCGCTATCGGCTGCGGCGTCGGGGCAACGCTGTTGCCACAGGCTTGCGAGCGACGTTATCTCGCGTGAGCTCAGGATGCCGTCGATCAGCTCGAGCTCGGTCGTGAGCGGCAATGCGGGATAGCGCCCGATCCACTCGGCGGCGAGGCGCGCGCCCAGCCCACGGAGAGCCGGCGCCCGCATCAGGCGATACAAGCCGGAAACGTGATCGTGCCTTGCCTGCAGTTGCGGCTCAATGAGAAGGCGGAAATCTTCCGCAAACGCAATCGGCTCCAGCGTCAGCCTGCGTTCTAGTCGCTCGGCGAAGTTATCGATCTTCGCATGGTTGTCGAGATAGGTTTCGTGCTGCAAGGTGAGCCAGCCGACCCTCAGGGTGTCGCGCGGCACGTCTTCGATCCCGCGGTCATCGCGAACGCGCTCGGCGAGACCGGCTACGATCGCATAGACCATGTTCCAAATGCGGCCTTCGGCAAATCCTTCCACCACTTGGGCGGGCGTCGGGAGGTCGGCTCGGAAAAGCGTCGCTTCTAATCTGTCAACGGCGGTTGGATTCCAGGCCAGCGTGGCGGAGTAAAAGCAGGCCACTGGCGTTGAGGGTGGCGGATATGGCAGGGGGGCGCTGTCGGGATTGATCAGGGGATGATCTCGCCGGTTTCTGGATCGGCTTCGTCGGCGGTAGTCTGTTTTTGCCCCGCCGCGGCGGAGGCGCGCCGGCGGCCGGCCGATTGTTTGAGGCGGTAGCTGTCGCCGTTCATGGCGAGGATGCTGACGTGGTGGGTCAGGCGATCGAGCAGCGCGCCGGTGAGGCGCTCCGATCCCAGGACGGACGTCCAGTCCTCGAAGGGCAGGTTCGAGGTGACGATGGTCGAGCCGCGCTCGTAGCGTTGCGAGAAGATCTCGAACAGGAGCTCGGCGCCGGTCGGCGACAGCGGCACATAGCCGAGCTCGTCGACGATCAGCAGCTTGACCGCCTGCAACTCGCGCTGGAGCCTGAGCAGACGCTTCTCGTCGCGGGCTTCGAGGAGCTGGTTGACCAGCGAAGCCGCCGTCGTGAAGGCGACGGAGAAGCCCTTCTGGCAAGCGGCCAGCCCGAGCGCAAGGGCGACATGGGTCTTGCCGGTGCCGCTGTTGCCGAGCGCGATGATGTTCTCCCGGCGCAGGATATAGCCGCAGCGCGCCAGCTCCAGCACGAGCATCTTGTTCAGGCTCGGGATCGCCGTGAAGTCGAAGGTGTCGAAGCTCTTCACCGCTGGGAAGCGCGCCGCCCTGATCCGCCGCTCGACCGTGCGCCGCTCCCGGTCGATCAGTTCGAGCTCGACCAACCGTAGCAGGTAGCGGGGATGATCGACGCCGTCGCGGGAGCATTCCCGTGCCACCTTGTCGTACTCGCGCAGGACGGTTGGCAGCTTCAGTTGCTTGAGGTGGTGGGCCAGCAGGACCTGCGGCGTTCCAGCGGTCGTGCCCGCCGGCATCGTCTCTTGCCCCGAGCCCGTCATGCCGCGGCTCCCGGCAGGAGCACGGCGTAATCGGCCGCCGAGGTCGTCTTCACCGTAGTCCTCGGCAGATACGGATAGGCCGCCAGATCCAGACGGGCCGGGCGCCGTTCGAGCCGCGCCAGCGCGATCAGCTTCACCGCATCGAAGCCGATCGCGCCCAGCCGGATCGCCTCGCCGACGGCGAAGCTCACGACCTCGCGCGGCAAGGCCTCCAGCAGCCGCAGCACCTGGATGAACTCGCGCTTGCCGCGATTGCCCATGCGCGCTTCCAGGAGATGGCGCAGGTGCTGGAAGGCCTCGGGCAAGTCCCAGCCCTGCAAGGCCGCCGCCTGGTCGAGAGCGTTCGGCTTCTCCTCGATTAGCGCCAGATAGTGCAGCGGATCGGAGACGAACACGCCCGTCCCGTAATTGCGGGGATGGCGGGCAATCTCCTCGCCCCGGCACAGGATCACGACCTCCTCGACGAAGCCCTTCACCACCACGTCCTGGAAGCCATAGGCCGTCGGGACCGAGTAGTCGTTCGACCGATATCGGACCAGCGCCGTCGACGAGACCCGCGCACCACGCTTCTCGCACGGCTCCAGCGGCACTGCCGGCAAAGGGCGCAAGACCCCGAGATCGGCAACAAGCCGCTCCCCGATCGTCTGGCCATGCCGGCCGGCCCGCTCGTCCTGTCGGCGGCGGCAGCGCTCGGCCAACATCGCGTTCAGTTCGGCAAAGCTCCCCGCCAAAGGGATCGGCGTCATGAAGTTCGAGCGGGCATACTTCACCAGCCCCTCGACCTTGCCCTTGTCGTTACCTTTGCCCGGGCGCCCGAACCGATCCCGGAACAGATAGTGGCTCACCAGCTCGGTGAAGGCCCGCGTCCGCTCGCGCCGGCCATCGCCGCAGATCTTCGCCACCGCAATGCGGGTGTTGTCATAGAGGATCGACAGCGGCACACCGCCGAAGAAGCCAAAAGCCGAGACGTGACCGTCCAGGAACGCTTCCGTCGTCTCGCGCGGATATGCCTTCACGAAGCAGGCATCCGACTGTGGCAGGTCCAGGCAGAAGAAGTGGATCTTCTGCCGCACGCCGCCGATCACCGCCAGCGCCTCGCCAAAATCCACCTGCGCGTGACCGGGCGGATGGGCCAGCGGAACGAAGGTCTCGCGGCCCCGCGCCCGGCAGAGCCGCACATGGTCCTTAACCACCGTGTAGCCGCCGGCAAAGCCGTGCTCGTCCCGCAGCCGCTCGAAGATCCGCTTCGCCGTATGGCGCTGCTTCACCGGAGACGCCCGGTCTCCGTCCAGGATCGCCTCAATCACCGGCAGCAGCGGACCGAGCTTCGGCTTCTCGACCGGCTTCGTGCGCGTGTAGCCCGGAGGGATCGAGAACCGGCACATCTTGGCGATCGTTTCGCGGCTCAGCCCGAACACGCGAGCCGCTTCCCGTCGGCTCTGCTTCTGATTGAAAACGAAATCGCGAACCGCCGCGTAGACCTCCACAGCGAACATCCCCGCCGACCCCGAAAGGGATCAGCCTATCCAGTGGACGACTTTTACGCCGCCCGCGCCCGCACAAACGAAGGCGCTTCACTGGATGGTTTTCTCACCGCCGTGCACACGGCTCGCGAGTTCGACAAACAACTCGCCGCCCGTATGTCCGGCGCCCGCCTCAACCGCTGGCTGGACACGCCAGAGGGCCGCAAGCACTGCGCCATCCTCGGCATCGGTCCGGCGCAGTTCAAGCGCGGCACGACCTACCGCTTCAATGGCGGCATGCGGCGCTCCGACGACGCCGAGATCTACTTTTTCCGGCCCAAGTCCGACGATGCCGATCGCCTCCTGCGCCTCGCCGAGGCGATCGTCTACCGGCACGTCATGACCGCGCCGGCGAAGCGCGCCAGCGTCTCGTGGCGGTCGAGGTCCCAGGGCACGCGCTCGGACTTCGAGAGCTGAGTACGCGCACAAAGATGGGAGCCCTGCCAGAGGCTGGCGTAACGGCTAGAATACAGGGGCCGCTCGGAAGCCCCGTGTCCTCGTCTCGAGGGATATTCAGTGGTCCCAATGGACAGGCAGGGCCCTCAGACCTTGGGCAGATCCAGGTCCGGATAGGCGATCGACTGGACGGCTTCGGCCAGCGATGCAAGGTCAAATCCCGCGCCATAACCGCTTGTCGTATCGCCGAGGTGATGCCCCAACACGGCCTGAGCAACGGGATAAAGGGCGCGATTGCGAAGCTCATCGACCGCCCTGTGGCGAAAGCTGTGAAAGGTTTTGTCCTTGTCCTTCGTCACGAATTCCCGCGCGTAGCGGCCCCACCATTTGCTGAAATAGTGGGTGGTCTTACCGTCGTACTCGCGCAGCTCTGGAAAGAGTCGCAGCACACCGCGCTTCTTTTGGTCCTCGGCATAGGCGAGCAAGCCCATCGCAATCAGTACCCGGTGAACCGGGACCCGACGCCGCGACGACTTCGTTTTCCGACTCGTGCTCTGGCCGGGCGTGTCGTCGATCTCCCGCAAGTCGAAATAGACGATCCCGTTCTCGCTCTTGATGTCGACCAAGCGGAGTTGGCCGATTTCCTCCAGACGTGCGCCAGAAAAAAGGCTTATAAGCGGAAGCCACTTCTGAGCCTCGCCGCCCCCTGCATCATAGCGTTGGCCATCGGCGTAAACCGGGGACGCCAGCAGCCTTTCCAGGTCGCCATCGTCATAGGGCTTGCGCGTCGAGACCTCGCCCTCCTTGAGAGCGAACTTCATCCCTTCACATGGATTGGTCTCAATCTCTCCGTTGCGCACGGCCACTGCCAGCACAGCGGAAATGGCACCAATAGCCTTGTCGTTGATTGTGGCACGCGAGAGCACGGGCTGACCCTCTGATGCCGCCCAACTATGGAGTTCCCAGAACGGTCGCCCAGCTTTCTCTTTCGGAATGCTTCGGGGGCATCCGGTCAACGCATCGCGATAGGCGCGGACATGCTTCTTCGAGATCGCAGAGACGGGGATATCACCGTTGATCTCGATGAACCGATCGACATAGAGGCGATACCCGTCTGCGGTACGCGCCGAAGGCTTCTGCTCGGTTTTCCAGGTTTCGTAGGCCTCAACCAGCCTCAATCCCGGCTCGGCTTCCATGACGATCGGCGGCGGGGCCTGGAGCGGCGTTGGGACAGCGGCACCCTCAAGTCGGTCCAGAACGGCTTTATGGCCCCGGATCCCAGCGCGGATCACTTCAAGCGCCAGAAGCCTGCGGTCAGGGTGCTTGTGAGGCAGGTCAACGCCGATATCTGCGAGAACGGCTTCGACTGCGCTTTCCCCTATCACTGCGGATAGATCGTCACGGACCGCCCTCGCCCGGTCGATCGGCAGTCCTTTGCTGATCAAGCTGTCCAGCGACGGTACCTGCTTGGCGCCCTCGAAGTCATACCGGTCCACCTGCCGAACATGTGCCTGCAGATGATTCAGCTCCCGCAGATGGGCTTCACGCTTTGCGTCGATGGGATCGACGTCCTCTTCGCTATGCCGATCGGCCATCTCGCCGAGCACCATTTCGGTCAGATCGGCCGGGCGTCCCGACAGTGCTTCCTCGTCATCGGAAGCTAGGATTTGCCGATACACTTCGTCCGCGATTTGCCGGATCGAGTCGTGAGGAAGCGCCTGCAGGCGCCTGACGACGGAGGGGCGCACCCGTTTGCGCTGGTAAACATCCTTTGCGAAGACGATCAGGTGCTCGACCTGAGGATGGACTTCGAGCCAGCGCTGCCGGGCAAGCGCCAGATCGCTGGTTGCCAGTGCGATCTTGATGACCTTCCGGCCACCGACTTTGCGCCGCTCGGTCGACCACGAAAGATGCAGGTCCCCCGATACGCTCTCGGCCAGTCCGCTCGACAGATGACGGACATAGCTGAAGCCCCCTTCCGGGCGCTTCACCAGATAGACCATTCCCGAGGTTGAAGAGCGTCCCATCAGCCCCCCTTGAGGCGCTGATTCTTACCAGGATTCGTACCAAGAATCCTACCAGAGCCGATTTCGGCTCATTGTCTATCAGATATTTCGTTGAATTTCAATAACTTAGCCACATAAGTGGCGCGACCTACGGGAGGTCGCGCCGGTTGAGGTGTTAGCGCCGACGATCCCGGTAGGTCAGCGCGAACCCGTCGCCTCAAGGGCATCGCTTCGCCCGGAGCTGGCGCGCCATGTCGCTGCGAGCGATCTTCGTGCCTTGCTGCTGGCTGGCGTGCGGGCCCCGCTGATGTCGCTGCGTCGCGAACTGGCGGCGAGTCCAGACACTGAAACCGTGCCATCGCGCGGGGGAGATCTGGCGCCGAAGCTCGACGCCCTCGATTCCGCCCTGCTGGTCCTGGGCACGATCGCCGACTCGCTGAATACGGAAACGGACGATCGTACACAGGCAACGGCGTTCGACCCCGTCGAACTGGCAGAGAGTTCGGTGGCAATGATCCGCGATTCACTGCCGCCGGGCAGCGTCGATCTGACCTGTCGCATTGGTGCTTGTATGCCGGCCCTGCTGAGTGGGGTTGCCGACAGACTGAGCCCAGTGCTGCTGACATTGCTCGATGATGCGTGCGCCGCTCCCACCCCGGTCGCGGTTACTCTGGACCTGGACTTCGACGCCGGAGCGGGGAAACTTAGTTTCCGGCTGGATCGTCGCGAGCAGGCCGCCAAACCGGAGCGAGACATCGCCGTCATCGCGCTTCTGCGCGATCTACGCTTTGCGACACTTCGTCGTCTCGTGGCCCTGATGGATGGAACGCTGACGCAAACGGAAGGGCAGATGCTGCTGAGCGTCCCGGCGCAATGCGTCGCCGATGCACCGGCCCGTACGCGAGAGCTTCGCGCCCAAGAGCCGGCGAACGTGCTGGTCGTCGACGATGGCGTCACGAACGGACAGGTATTGACTCTGCTGCTGACGCATAAGGGGCATCATGTCTGCCGCGTCGGAGACGCCGAGGCGGCGCTGTTTGCCTGTCGCTCGCATGATCTCGTGATCTTTGATCTCGCCAGCGGCGCCGAGGCGCGCCTCTCCTCGCTCGAGGCGATCCGCCACTTCCAAGCCGGACGGCCCAACGTTCCTGTCCTCGTCCTGGTTCACGGTCTGTCGGCACCCGATGAGTCCTTGCTGATCAGCTCCGAGCTGTTGCAGTTCCTGCCTAAGCCCTTCTCCCCCAATGCACTCGACGCTGCCATCGCGAGCGCACGCCAGAAAGGGGCAAAGCCCGTCAGATTCGTGGTCGAAGCCATCGATGCCCGCGTGCGCGATGCGCTCGCGCAAGCGCTCGGCGAGCCGACGGTCGACCGGCTGACCGGCCAGTTGCTCGCACAGGTCGAACCTCTGGTCGCGGAGCCGGTCTTGTCGTTGGAGGGACGGCAGCGTCTGGTCGAGCTATCGGGCTGCGCGTCGGTGCTGGGGCTGGCCGAAATCTCGATGTACTGCGCGTCACCTCAGGACAGTGCGGCCATACGCAGCGCGATCGAGAACCTGCGCGACGCGCTCCATTCTCCGACACGATCAGCCGCTTGACGTTTCGTTAACCATGATCGGCGTTGTTTCGATCCTGCTGAAGAACGGAGTGGGGCGGTTCGCCCGTGATTGCGCGGATGGCGACAGGCTGGCTCGGAAAACGCGGCAAGAGGCTTCTCGTGCCGGCTATCTGCACGGGTATCGTCATCGCCGTTGTGCTGTTGATGTCCGTCACCAGCTGGTTGTTGTGGCAATCGGGGCAGCGCGCCGTCCAGGTCGCGGCCGCATCGAGCGCATCGCTGGCTGCGGTGCTCGATCGGCAAGCGGTTCAGATGACCGACGCCGTCCGCATCGTTCTGAAGACGGTCAGCCAACAGCTCGGCCCTGATCCGCAGGACGTCGATCGTCATAGCAAGCTCGACGCCTGGCTTGCCGAGGTTGCGCGGGACCTGCCGCATCTGCGCGCGATCGGTGTCTTCGCGATCGGCGACGACCGCCCCGCCTACCAGTTCGTGCGGTCGCGCGAAATCGGCGAAACGGCGATGAAGGCGTTCACAGGCACGGGCAGGCCGGACCTGCCGGCACATGATCTGTACTTCGGTCGCGCGGTTATGGACGAACCCAACGGTCATTGGCTGCTGCCTGTCAGCGCGACCATCTCGCCCCGACACGGCGTCCCGGGATATGTTGTGGTCGCGCTGATCGACCTCCAGCACTTGCAGCAGCTCTACGCCTCGCTCGACACGGGGACGAATGGCGCCGTAGTGCTGTTCCGCACCGATGGGACCATCCTCGCGCGTCACCCTTATGCTGCGGCCAAGGTCGGCGAGAACATCAGTGACGGCCCGTTGTTCCGCGAGCATCTTGCGAGCCGGCGCTCGGGCACCTTCCAGGCACATTCGACCATCGATGGCGTCGAACGTATCATCAGCTATAGGCAGGTAGATACGGGGCCCCTCGTCGTCGTCGTGTCGCGCTCCGTGGCGGACGTTCTGGCCAGATGGCGTCAGGAGCTGTCGACAGATGGCATGATCGCGGCCTTATGCGCCATGCTTCTGCTCAGCCTCGGCCTGCTGCTCATTCGCGTCGCCAGAGAACGCGACCGCGCCGACCGTAACCTCGACGCGACGCTCGCCCATATGGAACAGGGCCTGCTGATGGTCGGGCCCGACCAGCGCACGGAGATCTACAATCGCCGTGCGCTGGAACTTCTGGATTTGCCCGAGGAACTGATGTCGCGCCGGCCCCATGCAATGGAGGTTTTCGCCCACCAGACGGCGCAGGGCGAATTCGCCGCTACGCCGATCGACCTGCATGGGCAGATCGTTAAGCCGAACCTGTCGCAGACGCCCGAGTGCTATGAGCGCAGGCGGCCCAATGGGATGGTGCTCGAAATCCGCACGACGCCTTTGCCCGATGGCGGCGCGGTGCGGACCTATAGCGACGTCACAGTCCGCCGCAAGGCGATCGAGGACGTCAATGCCAGCATGGCTTTCGCCAATTCGCTGGTCAGCTCTAGCCCCGACTGCATCCAGCTCCTCGATCTTGACGGCAACATCACGTTTATGAGCGATCTTGGGCAGGAACTTCTCGAAATCTCGGATTTTGAGAATGTGCGCGATCGCCCCTTCGTCGATTTTTTTGCCGAGGAGGATCAAAGCCGCGTCGAACTCGCCTTGCGGCGGGCGCGCGATGGCCAAACCGATCGCTTCACGCGCAAGTGTCCCACGCTGGGCGGCATGATCAAATGGTGGGACTTCATCGTCACGCCTGTGCATCGGGGCGGGCAGAAGCCGAAGCAGTTCTTCGTGGTCGCGCGCGATATGTCGGCGCGTCAAGCTCATGCTCAGGAGCTGAGCCGCGCCAAAGAAGCCGCTGAGCGTGCCAGCCAAGCCAAAACGCAGTTTCTCGCGTCGATGAGTCACGAAATCCGGACACCGCTCAACGCAATCCTCGGGTTTGCTACTTTGGCGCATCGGCGGCAGGGCCATGATCTCGAATTACAGCGTCAGATCGAGTTGATCCAAAAGGCGGGCGAGGCGCTGCTGACCATCATCAACGACGTCCTCGACCTTTCGAAAATTGAGGCAGGCAAGGTTGAACTTGAGGAACGCCCGCTCGATCTGCGCGGTCTCGTTTCTGACTGCATTTCCCTGACCGATGGTCTGGCGAGCAGCAAGGGACTAGCCTTAGAAGGCATCGTCGATCCCGCCATTCCTGCCCGTGTGGTCGCGGATGAGGCGCGGCTGCGCCAGATCCTGCTCAATCTCCTGAACAATGCGGTCAAATTCACCCCGTCAGGGACCGTCAGCCTGTCCGTCGCCCCCGCGACCCAGGCCGGACAGATGGTGCTCTCCGTCACGGATACCGGCATCGGCGTAGCCGCCGACGTGCTGCCCTCTCTGTTTCAGGATTTCGTCCAGGTCGATGGCGCCATCAGCCGGCAGTTCGGCGGAACGGGGCTCGGGCTTTCGATCTCGCGGCGACTGGCCTTGCTGATGGGCGGCGAGATCGGCGTCAGCAGCAGCGTGGGGAAGGGCTCGACCTTCCATGTCACCTTGCCGATGATCGAGGCCGAAGCCTTCCAGACCGATCCCGCCACGATGGCCTTGTCTTCGCGGCCGGCGGTCGCGCCGATGCGGATCCTTCTGGTCGACGACCTCAGCATCAATCTGGAGATCGTCGGAGAGATGCTCGCCACGGCAGGGCATAGCGTCTCCTGCGCGAGCAACGGCCCGGGCGCGATCGCGGCCTATCGCGAGGAGCGTCACGACCTGATCTTAATGGATGTCCAGATGCCGGAAATGGACGGGCTGGAGACCACGCGTCATATCCGCGAATTGGATGATCGAGGGCGCGCCGTACCGGTGATCGCCCTGACCGCCAACGTGTTCTCGCAGCAGATCGAGAGTTATCGTCAGGCCGGAATGAACGATCACCTCGGCAAGCCATTTCGCCGTGAAAACCTGCTCGCAACCGTCGAGCGATGGAGTGGTGAGCGGATGGTCGCCGCCGCAATCGCTCATGATCAGACCGCCGCGGGGGTCGAGCCGAGAGACACGGTCAATTCTCCCGTCATCGATCTCTCTTGCCAAAACGAACTCATGAAACTGATCGGTTGTGACAAGCTGATCGACCTACTCGTCAAGTTGAAGGATGATTTGCCCCGAAGGTTGAATTCCGCCGACAGCGCCGCCTTGCGAGCAGACGCTCACAGCATGACGTCGATGGCGGGGTTGCTGGGGTTTATGGAGCTTTCCGAGGCGGCCCGCCGACTGGAGCATGCTGTCGACACAGGGGATGATCATGTCATCCCATTGGTACAGCTATTGGCAGCGCGGACGGCCGCGCAGGCAGAACTCGCGGCCGCATGTCAAAGACTTGCAGTGAGTTTCGATTCAGCGACATTTCCTTGAATGGCCGGTTACAGATGGGCAGCCAACGTCTCCCCCTTGGCGCTTCTTGTTCGGGATTTTGCCAGCCAATTATTCTAACAAATATCTCCGTTGAGCCGTTAAGCAGAGAGCGGTCTTTTTTGCGAGACCCGCTCCAAGTAATATCAATTTCCAAAGTTCACGACAGTTGAGACCGAGGCGACACGCTCGGGTCGTCGATCGCGCCGCTTGTGCTCGCAGCGCCACCGATCTCCGAGTGGCCGCTAACCGTAATCGCGCCGCAAGAGCGGATTGGCGTGACACTGCACTGGCAGCGCACAAGACTGGCCGCGCAGCGGATCGACCGGCTGACATAGGCGGTGCGAAGAGCCGCCACTGAGGCGATAAGGTCGTTGGTTGAGGAAGCCAGTCTTAACCCTGAGCGTCTGGTTTGCGGCGAACCGCCAATGTCAGCAAGTGGCGCAACTCGACCGGACCAGCGTCTGTCGATTTTCGCCGTTGCTTCCATCGAAAAGGTCTGCATCGGGCCAGTAAAGCGCTCGCGAGCGGACCGGCTTGAGGCGCCAAGAGCGAGAGTTCGAAACCGCTGGGCTCAGAGGGCCCAAGCCGACCTGGGTACCAAGATGCATGGGCCGGCATGATTCACCCATCGGGGACGCGTCGCTTTTCGATAAGCTTGGCGTTTACTGCTGCCAGCTTCACCGTTCCAATTCCCCTGCGAACACCACGCAGCCATCGTCGCGCGCAATCGAGACCAGATTGAGCCCGAGCAATTGGGCGCGGTCGACGGCCAGAGAGGTCGGCGCGGAGACCGTGACGAGGGTGTGCGCCTGGAGCCGCGCCGCCTTCTCCACCATTTCGAACGAGGCGCGGCTCGTCACCAAAATGAAGCCGTCGCTGACATCGCGCCGGTCGAGCGTGGCGCCGATTAGCTTGTCCAGGGCGTTGTGCCGGCCGACATCCTCGCGAGCGAGCAGGATCTGTCCCTTGCGGTCGCACCAGGCCGCGCCGTGTACGGAGCGCGTCAGCCCGTGCAGAGGCTGGTTCCCGCGCAGACTGATGAGTGCCGACGCCACGGCCTGCGCCTTGATCGGCGGGCTGCCACCGGGAACGCAATGGGTCGCCATGGGCAGCGCCGCCGCGTCCTCGATGCCGCATACGCCGCAGGACGTCCGACCCGCGAGGCTGCGCTTGCGCGACAGGTGTCGCTTGAGCCGCTCCGGCGCGAGATCGATCGAAAGGGTGACGGCGCCGCCCGCGCGCGTGACGCCGACACCGCGAATATCGGAACGCTGATCGACGATGCCTTCGCTCAGGCTAAAGCCCACCGCGAAATCCTCGAGATCGGCCGGCGTCGCCATCATTACGGCATAAGGCACCGGCCCGTAGCGGATATTGACGGGCACCTCGATCGCCACCTGCGAGTCGAGCGGCTTGGCGCTGTCGTCGGCGAATTGCCATCCCATGGCCGCGAAGGGCGTCGCACCGGCATGCGACGGTGCAAGGTCACTGTCCATGGCCATTGCCCTCGCCTGCGATCATGGAGGCTGCTCGGACACGGATCGGAATGGCCTTGTAGGCCGGCGTGTGCGCCTTGCGGTCACGTAGACCCAGCGGCACGAGTGGGTTGGCCTCCGGGAAGTAGGCGCCTGCCACGCCCATCGGCAGGTCATAGGCGACGATCCGAAACCCGCGGACGATCCGTTCGATCCCATCCCCGGATGCCGTTTCGAGATCGACCGAATCCCCGTCCCGCATACCGCGTGCAGCGATGTCGGCCTGGTTCATGAACACGACCATCCGCGTGCCCGAGACGCCGCGGAAACGATCGCGATAGCCATACACGGTCGTGTTGAACTGGTCGTTGCTGCGCAGCGTGATGAGCTGCAGGAGGGCGGGGTCGTCGAGGCTTTCGATGTCGCCGGCGAAGAGGTGCGTCGGCACGATGAAGTTGGCCTTGCCGCTGCGCGTGTTCCACTTGCGCTCGCGCGCCGCTACGGGCCGGACAAGGCCGCCGGGCTTCAGCATGGTGTCTTCGAGCCCCGTGAAGGTCGCAGGCCAGACGGCCTCGATCTCGGCCCGCACGCGCCGGTAGTCGTCGCTCCAGCCATCCCAGGGTATGGCAGCGTTGGCCGCCAGCGTCGCCTGGGCGATGCCGGCGATGATCGCCGGCTCGGATCGCAAGGCGCCGCTGGCTGGCTTCACCCCACCGCGCGACCCGTGGAAATGCGCCAGGCTGCTCTCGACCGTGACGGTCTGCGGGCCCGACGCCTGCGCGTCGATCTCGCTGCGCACCAGGCAAGGCAGCAGATAGGCGGATCGGCCATGCAGGACATGGCTGCGATTGAGCTTGGTGGCGATCGAGACGGTGAGGTCCAGCCCTCGCCAGGCAGCCTCGACACGCCGCTGGTCGGGCGCGGCGCGTAGCAGGTTGCCGCCGAGCGCGATGAAGGCTTTGACCTCTCCGGTGATCATCTTCTCACAGGCATGGACCGTCGTCAGGCCCTGATGGCGCGGAGGCTCGAAGCCATAGCGCTCCTTGAGCACGTCGAGCGGCGCCAGTTCGGGCTTTTCGGTGATGCCGACGGTGCGCTGCCCCTGCACGTTGGAGTGGCCGCGAATAGCGCAGATGCCGGCACCGGCCTTGCCAATATTGCCGCGCAGAAGCAGTAAATTGACGAGCATCTGGACGTTCTCGACGCCGCCAACATGCTGCGTCAGTCCCATGCCATAGAGCGCCATCACCCGGTCCGATGTCGCATAGAGCGCGGCGACGCCTTCGAGCGCCGGGCGCTTCAGACCGCTGATCTGCTCGATCGCTTCCCAGTCAGCCGCCCGGCAATGCGCGGCGAAGGCCTCGAAGCCGTGGGTGTGCTCGGCGATGAAATCATGATCGAGGATGCTGCGGCTTGTCTTGCCGGCGGCTGCGGCCTTGAACGAAAAGCCGGCATCGTCGGCGGTCGTGACAAGCAGCCCTTCGCGATCGGTCGGCCCTGCCTTGCCCGCGTCGCGCGCCTGGTCATCCATCGCGATCAGCGCCTTGCAGATGCCGGTGAGGGCGGCGATGTCGCCGCCATTCTTCACCGGGTGGATCACCGACGACATCTTGGTCTCGTCGAGCGTCAGCATCTGCTTGGGCGACTGGGGGTTGGTGAAGCGCTCTAGCGCGCGTTCGCGCAGCGGGTTGAAGGCAATCAGCGACACACCGCGCTGTCGCGCCTCCTGCAGTTGATGAAGAAGGCGCGGCGTCGATGTCCCAGGATTATGGGCGAAGTGCAGTAGCAGGTCGGTCTGCTCAAAATCCTGCAGCGAGACGGTGCCGACCGCGACCCCGATTGATTCCGGCAGGGCGACAGAGGTGCTCTCATGGCACATGTTCGACGAGTCCGGCAGATTGTTGGTGCCGTAGATCCGCGCCAGCAGCTGGTACATGAAGCTGGCTTCCAGGCTGGCCCGGCCGCTCGCGTAGAACACGGTCTGGTCCGGGTCGCTCTGGAGGGCTTTCAGCCGGGCGCCGATCTCCACGAACGCCGTCTCCCAGTCGACAGGCTCGTAGCGGTCGGTGGCCGGATTGAAGCGCAGCGGCTCGGTCAGGCGCCCCGCCTTTTCCAGCTCGTAGTCGGACCAGCTTTCGAGCGCGGTCAGCGTGTGCTCGGCGAAGAAGGCCGTGCCGGCCCGCTCCGTTGTGAGATCCCAGGCCGTGGCCTTGGCGCCGTTCTCGCAGAATTCGAAGGGGTGGGGCGTCGCCGGCTTGCCCCAGGCGCAACTGGTGCAGATGAATCCGTCCGGCTTGTTCTGCCGCAGGAGCTGCGCGGCCGACGTCGGCAGCACCTTCTCCGCCGCCAGCACCTGCGCGACCGACTTCAGCGAGCCGTAGCCGCCGGCCGGACCCTTGTAGGTCTTGATGCTGATCCTGCGGTCGTTCGTCATGAGTTTCGCCTCGTTGCCGAGAGCCAACGCGGCGGGGGGAGAACGGTTCGCGCGAAAAGGCGCGGCAAATCGCGCGAACCGATAGACTCTCTGCCCCTTAGCCCGGGAGGATCTTGTCGATGGTGATCGGCAGGCTGCGGATGCGCTTTCCGGTGGCGTGATGGACGGCGTTGGCGATGGCGGCCGCCGTCCCGACGATCCCAATCTCGCCCAAGCCCTTCACGCCGATCGGGCTGGTCTTGTCGTCATGCTCCTCGACGAAGATCACGTCTATGTCGTGGATGTCGGCATTCGCCGGCACGTGATATTCCGAGAGCGAGTGATTCATGATCCGCCCGAGATGGTGGTCGGTCAGGGTTTCCTCGTGCATCGCCATGCCGATGCCCCAGACCACACCGCCGATGATCTGGCTGCGGGCCGTCTTGGGGTTGAGGATGCGTCCCGCTGCGATGGCGTTGACCACACGCGTCACCCGCACCACGCCGAGATCCTCGTCGATACGCACTTCGACGAAGACGGCCGCATGGGTATAGGACGAGTGGCTCTTGGGCATCATCATGCCGATGAGGCCCGGGCCGGCCGATTCCTCCGCCTCGATCCGGTCATGGCCGCCCGCGCTAACCGCATCCGCCAGCTGGACGGATCGTGCCGCATCGGTCCGCATCACGATGCGACCGTCGCTGAAGGCGACATCGTCGATCGCGGCATTGGCGAGAGGCGATCCATCGATCTTCGCGGCCTGTTTGAGCAGCGTCTCGCGCAGGGTCTGGCAGGCCGCCATCACGGCGCTGCCAGCAGACGCCGCCGTCCAGGAGCCGCCTTGCACAGGCGATGTCGGCAGGGAGGAATCCCCCAGCTCGACGGTGACGTCGTCCATGGCCAGCCCGAGCGCGTCAGCTGCGATCTGGGTTAGGATCGTGTAGGTCCCGGTGCCGATGTCGGAGGTCGCACAGGAGATCGCGAGCCGACCATCGGCGCCGAGAACGGCACGCGCCGAGGTCTTCATCATGTTGGCTTCCCAGACGCCGCTGGCCATGCCCCAGCCGATCAGCTCGCGGCCCTCGCGCATCGAGCCCGGCTCGGGATTGCGGTGACTCCAGCCGAACTTCTCGGCGCCTTGGCGGTAGCAGGCGCGCAGCTCCTTGGAGCTGAACGGAAGGTCGTCATTCTCGTCGCGCTCGGCATAGTTGCGCAGGCGTAGCTCGACTGGATCGACGCCGGTGGCGATCGCCAGTTCGTCCATCGCGCTTTCCAGCGCAAAGACGCCCAGCGGCGCTCCGGGCGCGCGCATGTCGCCTGGCGAATAGGTGTCGAGCTTGGCGAGTTCGTAGCGCAGATCGACATTCTCGGCCGGGTAGAGCAGCCCGGACCAGTTGACGACCACCTCCTGGTGATCCTCGAAGCGCGACGTCGCCGCCACCGCCTGATGCTGGATCGAGCGCAGCTTGCCGTCATGATCGGCGCCAAGTGACAGCACATTGATCGTCTCGGGCCGGTGGACATGGGAGAACATCTGCTGACGCGTCAGTTCCAGCCGAACCGAGCGTTCGAGCGCGAGTGACGCCATCACCGCCAGAAACAGCTGATGCTGAGGGCGCAGACCGGAACCAAAGCCGCCGCCGACATAAGGCGAGACTACCCGCACCTCGTCGCTCGATAGGCCGAAGACACTGGCGACATAGGCTTGGCTGTTCTGCACGCCCTGTGTCTTGTCGTGGACGGTGATCTTGCCGCCACCGTCCCAGATCACGGTCGTGGCATGGGGCTCCATCGGATTGTGGTGTTCCGTGGCGATCGTGTACTCGGCGCTGACGCGCACGGGCGCCTCGCCGAAGGCCTTGACCGCGTCGCCGCGAGGCTTGGGCGGCGGGGCGATCCCTCTCCGCTTCTTGGGCGGCTCATAGCTGTCGTGGCGGGCCCGGCTTAAATCGGTTTCGTGCGGATGCTGCTCATAGGAGACGCGCACCAGCGAGGCCGCATGGCGTGCAACGTCGAAGCTCTCGGCCACGACAAGCGCGACCGGCTGGTCGCTGAACTGGACCTCGTCGCTGGCGAGCGGCCGGAATGGATCGCCCGGTGGGCCCACCATGTCCTGATACTTGTAAGAGAACCAGGCCGTGCCGGGCCGGTTCTCATGGGTGAAGACCTTGATGACGCCGGGTACGGCCTCAGCGGCGGTCGCGTCGATGCCGGTGATCTTGCCGCGCGCAATGCTCGATCCCACGATATAGGCGTGGGCGAGATCGGGCGCCGTGAACTCGGCGGCATAGGTGGCTTGTCCTGTTACCTTCGCAGGGCCGTCGACGCGGCTGCGGGGCGAGCCGACATGGGTGTCGTTCTTCAGCATGGTCGAGGCCTTTCAGGCGATGCGCTTGTCGGTCTGCGATTGCGGCGTGCCCGAGGCGGCTTGCGATAGGGCGCGGATGACGGCACGGCGCGCGAGATCGATCTTGAACGCGTTACGCTCATGGCCGCGGGCGCCTTCGAGCAGCAGATCGGCTGCGGCGGCGAAGCCCGCCTTATCCGCCGCCCGCCCGACCAGCACCGCTTCCGCCTCGGCCCGACGCCAAGGCTTGTGCGCGACACCGCCCAGCGCGAGCCGGGCCGATGTGATCGTGCCGCCGTTCATCTCCAGGGCCGCAGCCACGGAAACCAGCGCAAACGCATAGGACAGCCGGTCGCGCAGCTTCAGATAGCTATAGTGGCCAGCATAGACCTGGGCCTGCTCGGGAAGGACGACGGCGACCACCATCTCGCCGGGCTGGAGCGTGTTGTCGCGCTCCGGCGCGTCGCCGGGGAGGCGATGATACTCGGCAAATGAAATCACGCGCTCGCCCCCGGGGCCCGCGACGTGCACCTCTGCCGCGAGCGCCGCCAGCCCGACGCACATGTCAGAGGGGTGCGTGGCGATGCAGTGCTCGCTGGCGCCCAGGATTGCATGGATGCGGTTCAGGCCGCCGATCGCAGAGCAGCCCGAGCCAGGCTCGCGCTTGTTGCAGGGCGTCTGCCTGTCATTGAAGTAATAACACCGGGTGCGCTGGTTGAGATTGCCGCCGGTGGTGGCGGCGTTGCGCAGCTGAGGCGTGGCACCGGCGAGGATGGCGCTCGCCAGCAGCGGGAAGTGCGCATTGACCTGCTGATCATAGGCGACGGTGCTGTTGGGAACGAGCGCGCCTATGCGCAGGCCGCCGTCCTGCGTTTCGCTGATGCCTTTCAGCGTCTCGATCCGCGTCACGTCGATCAGGGTCGACGGCGTCTCGACGTCGTATTTCATCAAATCAACGAGATTGGTGCCGCCGGCGATGATGCGGGCCGCCGGCTCGGCGTTGAGAGCCCTGATCGCGTCTTCGACCGTGCTGGCGCGGTGATAGGAAAACCGGTTCATTCGGCGGCCTCCTTCATGAACTGGCCGCGCTGGGCGAGCACGTCCTCGATCGCATCGACGATGTTGGGATAGGCGCCGCAGCGGCATATGTTTCCGCTCATATGCTCGCGGATCTCCTCGCGGCTTTTGGCATGCCCCTCCTCGATCAGCGCCACACCCGAGCAGATCTGACCCGGTGTGCAATAGCCGCACTGGAAGGCATCGCGCTCGATGAAAGCGCTCTGCAGCGGATGAAGCTCGCCATCCCGCGCTAAGCCTTCGATCGTGGTGATCGCCTTGCCGTCCTGCATCACGGCAAGCTGAAGGCAGCTGTTGATGCGCTTCCCGTCGATGATGACGGTGCAGGCACCGCACTGGCCGTGGTCGCAGCCCTTCTTGGTGCCGGTCAGTGCCAGATCGTGCCTCAGCAGATCGAGCAGCGTCGTGGAGGGCGACACGTCGAGAGATCGGCTGTCGCCGTTCAGCGTGATGTCGATGGGGACGGTCTGCGTCCCGACGATGGCGTGAACGGGCAAGGTTGATCTCCTGCGAGGGGGGCGCAGCGCGCGGGATGAAGGCGTTGGAAGGCGGTGGATGCCGTCACAACAAGGCGGACGGCTTCAGGTTCCCAAGTTTCGAGCTGGAACAGTTCGCGGTTCGCGGGGTTCGGAAATGACGCGACGACAGCCGTTTTTTGAGACCCGCGATTTCTTGGAGACTCGATGTGACGCATTCCAGCCCGCCAAGCGCCCCGCTCCGCTACGACGCCGCCGTCGAGCAGCCGGAGCCCGACGAGGCGGCGACGGCCGATGGCCTCGTCGCCGTGCTGCTCTCGATTAGCGAGACGACCTATCGGGATGGCGGGCGCCCTCTGCGTGGCGTCCACGCCAAGAGCCATGCCCTACTGACCGGCGACATCGAGATCCTGGCCGATCTGCCGCCGGTTTTGGCCCAGGGCCTGTTCGCGGAGCCGGCCCGGTATCCCGTCGCGATGCGGGTCTCGACGATCCCCGGCGACGTGCTCGACGACAACGTGTCGGTGCCCCGCGGGCTCGCGTTGAAGATCATGGGTGTCCCCGGCGAGCGGCTTGAAGGCTCTGAAGGCGAGGCCACGCAGGATTTCGTCATGGTCAACGGTCCCGTCTTCGGGGCGTCGACCGGCAAGGCCTTCTTGAAGAACCTCAAGCTCGTGGCCGCCACGACCGACCGGGCTGAAGGGGCCAAGAAGGTGCTGTCATCGGTGCTTCAGGGCGTCGAGAGTCTGGTCGAAGCATTCGGCGGCAAGAGCGCGACCCTGATCCAGCTGGGAGGCCATCCCGAAACAAATCCCCTCGGCGAGACCTACTACACGCAGGTGCCGCTGCTCCATGGCGACTATATCGCCAAGTTTGCCCTGTTTCCGGTCTCACCGGAATTGACCGCCCTGACTGATGCGCCGGTCGACCTCGTGGGAAAACCCGACGGACTCAGGGAGGCCGCGATCGCGTTCTTCCGCGCCCATGGCGGCGTTTGGGAGCTGCGCGCGCAGCTCTGCACCGATCTCGAGGCGATGCCAGTCGAGGATTCAACCGTTCAGTGGCCTGAGGACAAGAGCCCCTATGTTACCGTGGCGCGGATCAGCGTCGCGCCGCAGGAGGCGTGGAGCGAGGCGAAATCAAAAGCCTTCGACGATGGGCTGTCGTTCAGCCCCTGGCACGGGCTCGCTGCTCATCGGCCGCTGGGCTCGATCATGCGGCTGCGCAAGCCCGCCTATAGAATGTCGGCCCGCTTCCGCTTTATGCGCAATGGGTGTCCGATGAGGGAGCCGAAGTCCTCCGAAGACGTTTCCTACTAGAAGCCGAGGATCGTGCCGGTGATGTGCGGCTTGCGATGACAGGCGAGGAGGTGACACTTCGCGACTGGCGCCGAGCCAAGCCATATGAAGCTGATCGCGCCGCAGATCCTCCCGTTCGTGACGGTATGGTGCCAACCCGAGGAAGGCGGTGAACTGGCGGACCTGCCGCACATCATCGCGCTGAGTGCTCGCCGAACCGGCGGATGGTCACGTCCTCGATGTCCGATGGCGCAGCGGAGTGACGATGACCTGATCGATCGTAGAGCCTCTGAAGATCAGGAAAACGGCCCGGAAATTCTCGGATGCAACGGTCATCGCGGTAGCCTAAGCGGCGAAGCCCACCATTAAGCGCTCGGCAGTGACGAAATCGCCGGGCTTCGCGCTGGATGGCGGCGGGTCGATGATGCCCTCACCGAGATAGTTCATCGCCGACATGAAGCCATTCCGCGAGAACGGCTTCGGTATGACGCCGTGCGCGCCGGCGAAGTCATCGGGGATCATCAGGGGATTCGCCGTCACGAATATGATGACCGTTTCCGGCCAGCGCTTCTGGATCAACGCCGAAACCTGCAATCCGTTCGTGCCCCCCGCGAGGTGCATGTCGACGAAGGCTAGGTCGGGATCGAGATCGTCGTCAAAGTCCTCGACATCGTAGAGGGATGCCGCCTCTCCCACGGCGACATGGCCTGAGTCCTCGACCATCATCTCGACGTCCATTGCGAGGAGCGCCTCGTCCTCGACAATCAGGATCTTCAGCGGCTTGGTCTTGGGCACGGATACTCTAGCTCGCCATCTGCAGCGTGACGCGAGTGCCCTGTTCTAGGCGCTCCCACGTCACTTTGGCCCCCGCCTGTTTAGATAATCGCGTGATCAAGGTGCGACCCAATCCGTCGCTGGCCTTGTCGAGATCGATGCCGTGTCCGTTGTCCGAGATCGCGACAACTGACCCGCGCTCTGTCCTACGCGCCGTCAGCGTAATCGTTCCGGCGCGGCCATCCTTCAGGCCATGTTTGATCACGTTGGTGAGCATCTCATTAAGGATGAGACCCACTGACGAGGCATGGTCGGATTTGACATCGATCGCCTCGATGTCAGCAACAAGCTTGATGTCCGTGCGACCACTGGCGCCGATAACATCGGCGGCCATGCTCTTCGCGAAAGCAGCAATGTCGAACTGCGTGACATCCTTGGACTGGTAGAGTCGCCGATGCACGCTCGCCAG